>Ga0256404_1005946_pt1 | contig 20810 bp, 10 predicted proteins | sample RumenRJG_01DNA_FD_185990 | JGI IMG/M metagenome (GOLD analysis project Ga0256404, IMG submission 185990) | Bovine rumen microbial communities from Lethbridge, Alberta, Canada - RJG_01 | ecosystem: Host-associated > Mammals > Digestive system > Stomach > Rumen | place: Canada: Alberta | collected...
GCGGTAGGCCAGGCCTTCCAGCACTAAGTGGTCGTGCAGGTAGGGCAGTTGGCTGGGACCTAAGTTGACTGCGGTATAGACGGGCCGTTTCCAGTCGGCCTTCGAGAGCACTTCGAGCACCATCAGGTCGTTCTTGTAGAGTGCCTGAATGCCCTTGAACGAAAGGGTCATCACGCCTTCGGGCGACGTAATGGTGACGCTGTCGGTGGGTATGCACTGCATGTCGGGCTCGCTGCTGAGCACCCAGCGGCTGATGATGTTCTTCAGCTCGAAGGGCTGGTCGCCCAACAGCCGTCGGGCCTCTTCGGGCGACTCGCGCATGTAGGCCTCAATGTCACGTTTCAGTTCGGGTCTGACGAGCACGTATTCGTGGTGCCCCTCGCGGTAGTCCTCACGTTGCCAGCTGATGGGCAGGGCAGGAGAGTGGTAGGCTGGCCGCTTCATCTGGTCGATGTACCAGTCGGTCTGCAGGTACTCAAGGTTACAGTCGCGCGTGTCGGTTCGCACGCCTTCCACTTCATGGTTGTACCACAGCGGGAAGGTGTCGTTGTCGCCATCGGTCAGAATGATGGGGTTGCCCTCGCGCTGCATGCTCTCTAAGTAGTTGGCACCGAAGTCCCGGCAGGTGTAGCGGCCCGAACGGTCGTGGTCGTCCCACGTCTGACTCGCCATCTGCAGCGGGACGAGCAGACTCAGCAAGCCTCCTGCGACGGCTGACCAGCGGGCGTTGCGAAGAACCTTTTGCAGGGCTTCACAGACCGCTGCCGCCCCCAAGCCTATCCACACGGCAAAGGCATAGAACGAGCCCGCGTAGGCATAGTCGCGTTCACGGGGCTGCAGGGGTGTCTGGTTCAGATAGACGACAATGGCCAGGCCGGTCATGAGGAAAAGCAGCGACACCACCAACACCTGCTGACGGCCCTTGCGGCCTTTGCCCCACTGCCAGGCGAGCCCCGCCAACCCTAACAGCAGCGGCAGGGCGAAGAATACGTTGCGGCCCTTGTTGTTGGCCAGGTCAGACGGGAGCCTCGACGTGTCGCAGCCTAACAGCAGGTTATCTACCCAGTTGATGCCCGTTATCCAGTTGCCGTGCTCCACCTCTCCGTGCCCCTGAATGTTGTTCTGCCGTCCAACGAAGTTCCACATGAAGTAGCGCCAGTACATGAAGCCCATCTGGTAACTGAAGAAGAAGCGCAGGTTGTCGGCAATGGTGGGGCGACTGCCCTGCATGCTCACCCCGCCGAGCCAGTCCTCGTAGGCCTGGGCATGACGGGCGGAGTGCATACGGGGGAAGAACATGTTGTCCTTATACAGGTATTTCACGTTGCGCCGCACCATGTCGTAGTGCTGCTTCGTGGAGTCGGCCGACGGTCGATAGACGGCAGCACCCTCTTCGCGCTTGGGCACGAGGTAGTCGCCTCGTTGCTCGTAGTCGGGCTCGCTGCTGTAGGACGGTCCGTAGAGCAGTGGTGTGTCGCCGTACTGCTCGCGGTTCAGGTAGCTGCCTAAGGCAAAGATGTTGCCGGGAGCATTCTCACACATGGGCGTGTTGGCATTGGCACGAATGAAGATAACGCCATAGCTGCTGTAGCCTATGAGCATGAGCAGTACACAGGAAAGCAGCGTCCTCACCCTCCGGCTGCGGGTCTTCACCAGACCGGCGACAAGGCCCGCCGAAAGGAGCAACAGGTAGCTGATGAGTCCGGTGTTGTAAGGGAGTCCCATGACGTTGGTGAACAGCAGTTCGAACCAGCCACCCACCTTCGGAATGCCGGGAATGAAGCCGTAGAGGATGACCGCCACCAGCAGGAAGCCTGCCAACAGACTTTTCAGCAGTCCCATGAGGGTAGGGTTGCTGGTCTTGCGGTAATAGACCACGAGCGACATGGCGGGCAGACACAGCAGACAGAGCAGGTGAACGCCAATGGAGAGCCCCGTGACGTAGGCTATCAGAATCATCCATCGGTCACTGCGCGGGTCGTCGGCTTCCCGTTCCCACTTCAGGATGAGCCAGAACATGAGGGCGGTGAGGAAACTGGAGAAGGCATAAACCTCTGCCTCTACGGCCGAAAACCAAAAGGTGTCGCTGAAGGTGTAGGCCAAGGCGCCCGTCAGTCCGCAGGCCTCAATGGTGATAACTTGTGGAGCGTTGAGCGTGGAGTGTTGAGCGTTGAGCGTGGAGTGTTGAGTGTTGAGCGTGGAGTGTTGAGTGTTGAGCGTTGAGTGTTGAGCGTGGAGCGTTAAGTGGGTGATGGTGAGAAAGAGAAAGAAGATGCACCCGGCACTGAGCAGCGCCGAGAGCACGTTGACCATCAGCGCTACCTGCGACGGGCTGCCGGCAAATTGGGAGAACAGATTGGCCGCCAGCATAAAGACCGGAGCACCGGGCGGATGACCAATCTCTAACTTGTAGCCGCAGGCAATGAACTCAGGACAGTCCCAAAGACTGGCCGTCGGTTCTACGGTAAGGCAATAGACGGTGGCTGCGACGACGAACACGAGCCACGCCACACAGGTGTTGAGCTTTTGGAATGTTGCTTGTTGCATGATGCTTTGCTTTTTTCGGGCAAAGGTAACAACAAACAGAGAAAGTGGAGTTGGGAAGTGTCTGACAACTGGCTGACAGAAGTCTGACATTTGTCTGACATCAGGCTAAACGGCTGTCGGTCAGTTGGTAGGAACGTCCGCGGTCGGAACTGATCTTGAGTGTGGAATGAGCTTCTATGATGGGACGCAGCCGACGGATGAGTGTGTAGAGCGTGTCGTTGGCATCGGGCTTCTTAGGCCAGAGGGTATCACAGATGGCCGTCTTCGTAAGCCGGTGCGACGGTGAGCGGAAGAACATTTCCAACAACTGCTGTTGCATGGGCGTCAGTCGGAGGGGTGCGCCCGAGGCGGAATAGAACTGGCCGTCAGCTTCTGAGTAGGTCAGACCGCCAAACTCTGCGCATGGCTTGACGGAAGGAGTCTTGGTCTTGAAATGTTGATACAGGCAGAACAACGTCCAAAGCAGCGCCACAGCCCACAGCAATGAGGCAGGCCGTTGGTCGGAGAGCGCGAAGATGGTGGCTGAAGAGCAATGGGCGTAGCACGTGAACTGCTGCTGGCGCGTATCAACGGCGAGGGTTGCCTTGCCCCGAAGCTCCTTCAGCTGCAAGTGGCTGTTGAAGGAGCGGACGGTGTCTTCGTTGATGATGTCACTCTGCTGGTCAGCCAGGGCAAGGGCCAGTGCCTGGCTCATGTCGCGGTTGACGCGCTCGGCCGTCGTTCGGTAGCTGAAGAAGCTGGTACAAAACGAGGCGAAGAGCAGGGTGAAGAGTATGCCAAGGGCGTATTGCTGCTTCATAGCAAATCAAATCTTATTGATATCCACATAGCCGTTCATGACGGCATAGATGGTGAGGGCGGAGACGCTCTTGAAGCCGAGCTTGTCCATGATGTTCTTGCGATGGGTGACCACGGTGGCCAGACCGATGCAGAGTCGGTCGGCTATCTCCTTATTAATATAGCCCTGCACGATGAGCGACATGACCTCAATCTCGCGGTCGGTCAGTATCTTCTGCTGCAGCACCTGGGGCATGGGGGGAAGATTCTGGCCCTGCCCGTGTCCATGTTGGGCAAGCATGAGGAGTTGCCTGACGAGCTGTTTCTCCGGCTGGTTGATGCAGAGGCTGTGGAATTCGGAGAGCTGCGACGTGGTGTCGAGCGAGAGCGTCAGCACAATGGTCTTATGGTTGTGGGCTGAGAAGAACGCACGCTGCTGCAGCACAATGTTCATCGACACGAAGAAGTGGGCATAACGTTCCGGGCCTGCTGCCTCGAACTCACTGAACGAGCCGAACGTCTCGACCGTCATAATGGGAATCACGTTCTGAAGCATGGCCTTGAGCCCTAACACCGCGAGGGTGTTAGGGTCAATAATAGCTATGTGTGGACGTTCTGTCATCATTAAATCTTAACCCTTAGACCTTAGACCTTAGACCTTAACCCTTAGACCTTAACCCTTAGACCTTAGACCTTTGACCTCAAGAAAGGAACCCGAGCAGGGCACCTGCGGCTACGGCAGAGCCGATGACACCTGCCACATTGGGACCCATGGCGTGCATGAGCAGGAAGTTGTGGCGGTCGTACTCCAGTCCGAGGTTATTAGATATACGTGCTGCCATTGGTACGGCTGACACACCGGCATTACCAATGAGCGGGTTCAGCTTCTTGTCCTTCGGCAGGAACAGGTTCATGAACTTTACGAAGAGCACACCGCTCATGGTGGCCACGATGAAGGCGCAGGCACCAATGATGAAGATGAAGACGGTGTTCAGCGTCAGGAACTCAGAAGCCTGGGTCGAGCAACCTACGGTGAGACCGAGCAGCATCACCACGATGTCGTTAAGGGCTGAACCGGCTGTCTTGGCCAGACGCGTGGTCTTACCACTTTCCTTCAGCAGGTTGCCGAAGAACAGCATACCTAACAGCGGCAGGCCTGAGGGCACGATGAACGTGGTGAGCAGCAAACCGATAATGGGGAAGAGAATGCGCTCTGTCTGGCTGACTTCGCGGGCGGGCTTCATCTTGATGACGCGCTCCTTCTTGGTGGTAAGCAGGCGCATCAATGGTGGCTGGATGAGTGGCACAAGGGCCATGTAACTGTAGGCACAGACGGCAATGGCACCCATGAGGTTGGGCGAAAGCTTCGACGAAAGGAAGATGGCCGTAGGACCGTCAGCACCACCAATGATGGCAATGCCCGCTGCCTGATTGGGTTCGAAGCCAAGGGCCAGTGCCGTCATGTAAGCACCGAAGATGCCGAACTGGGCAGCAGCACCGATGAGCACCAGTTTAGGATTGGCAATAAGTGCCGAGAAATCAGTCATGGCACCAATGCCAAGGAAGACGAGTGGGGGATACCATCCCAGCTTTACGCCTTGATAGAAGAAGTTGAGCACGGAGTTATCCTCATAGAGACCAATCTCCAGTCCGGCATCGGACCGGAAAGGAATGTTACCGAGAATAATGCCCAAGCCGATTGGTATAAGAAGGAGCGGCTCGAAGTCTTTCTTGATGGCAAGATAGATGAGGATGGCTCCAACGACAATCATGATGAGGTTACCTACCGAAGCATTGGCAAACCCCGTGTAGGTGAGGAACTCATTGAAGTTTTCTATGATGAATTGCCACATAATTACTAATTTCTAATTATTAATTTATCATTAATAATACTGTTCCCTCCATGACGGAGTCGCCTTTGTTGACATTGATGGACTTGACGGTTCCGGCAAAGTCAGACTCAATGTTGTTCTGCATCTTCATGGCCTCCAGCACAATAAGCGTGTCGCCCACGTTGACCTGCTGTCCAACGCTGACCAGAATGTCAGTAATGGTACCGGGCAGCGGAGCCTTGACGGCATTGCCAGCGACTCCAGAAGTACCAGCTACTGGCTTTGAGGGGGCTTCATTACTCTGCTGGCGGACATTTGTGTCCCCTTCGGGGGAAAGGGGGGCAGGGACTCCCACAACCTTCTTAGCGGCAGCCAATGCAGGGTGCTTGGCAGCGTTAATGGGTTTCTGCATCTCTATTTCGAAAGGAATGCCGTTGACGTTTACTTTGGCTATTCTGCCTTCTACCTCGGCGATTTCTACTTCGTAGTCAACGCCTTGTACTTTATACTGATATTTTTTCATCTTGCTATCTGTTTTTATTTGAGTTTATGACTTGTTGGAATAGTGGGAGCATTGGGTTTGTTGGGGATGAATGCTTCGTGTAATTGTGTCATCTGTGAATACTCGTCGTCCCAGTCTGTATCTTTTGACTTGATGGTGATGACTCCCGACTCAACATCGTGGATGTCATCTTCATACTGACGCAGGGCCAATCCGATGACAGCCATATAGACTTCGCGGTCAATGCCCTTAGTGTCGAAACCTTCTTTCAGCATGACACCCGTCTTATGACCTACCTCCATGGTCTTTTCGACGGTCTTGGTGATAGGCTTGATGGGCTGCTGGTGAGCCATCTTCTTGGCTGTTTCCTGATTCTTCATGAACATGCCAAACACGGTGAAGAACGCCCAAAGCAATGCCAGACAGAAGAAAACAATACCCATGGCCATAACTGTCATGCCTATGCCGTATGGGTCTTCACGCTTGAACTTGGCTATCTTTGACTCACTGACGGTGGTATTGTTGCTGATACCAGGTGTCACACGGTCGTCAGACTTTACTTCCCAGTCGGCAGCAGTACCGTTATTGGCAATACGGGCAAACGACTGGTCGGGCTCCAAGGCCGGAATGCTGATGGAGTCTATGAGCTGAGTAGCGTTACCATTGTAGAGAGCGAGCCATACGGGCTTGCCGGGCTCTACGTTGACATTGAGATGAAGCGAGCCACGGTTGGGCTGGCCGTTAAGAAAGAGTACCAGATGTTGCCGTCCGCTCAAGTTCGTGCGCACCTCTCCGTTGGGGATGATGCTCATTCGCTTAATGCGTTCGGGAACACTCATGTTGGGGTCAAGTACAGAACGGTCGGTGGTCAGGTACATCCCACGGATGTTGTACGTGGTGAACGAGATATTAGCTATCTCTACCCACGGTTTGTGTTCACCGTACTCGTCCTGCACGTTTGCTACGTTGTTGGTCATCACTTCATTCAGTTTGATGCTCGCATCCATTTGTGCGTACACTGACGATGAACCGGCAATTAGCAGTGTGGTTAGCAGAAATTTGATTTTATTCATTATTGTATTACGTGTATTATTATTTTCTTATTGGTCTTATGGGCCTTATAGGGCATATAGGGCTTAGCCTACCCGCAGAAGAACAGCACCAGTATCTGGGCTGTGAAGATGCGCAGGAACATGGACAGCGGATAAACTGTTGAGTAGCCCACGGCAGGAGCCTCCTTTGAGCAGACGCTGTTGGCATAAGCCAGTGCGGGAGGGTCTGTGTAAGTACCTGCTATCAAGCCCATAATGGTAAAGTAATTGAATTTGTACTTCATGCGGGCAATGGGGCCGACTATCAGGATGGGGATGACGGTAATGAGGAAACCCGTCAGTACGTAAAGCAGTCCGTCGCCCTGTACTACGGTCTCAACGAATCCCGCTCCTGCCTTGATGCCGACACTGGCCAGGAAGAGCACCAGACCAATCTCACGCAACATCATGTTGGCCGACGTGGTGGTGTAGGTGACCAGCTTGATCTTGTAACCGTAGCGACCTATCAGGATGGCTATGATGAGCGGACCACCGGCTATACCCAACTTCACGGGAACCGGCATGCCAGGTATGGCTATAGGCAGTGACCCGAAGATGAGTCCGAGGAAGACGCCTACGAAGATGGTGGCAATATTGGGCGCGTTCAGCTTGGAACTGCTGTTGCCCATCTGGTTGGCAACGCGGTTCACAGCATCCTGCGGACCGACAACCATGATCTTATCGCCCACCTGAAGGGGAAGTCCGGCAGAGGCAAACAGGTCAATGCCGTGACGGGTAACACGGGTAACGTTCACGCCGTGTACACTTGAGAAGTGCATGGATGCCAGCGTCTTGCCGTTAATCTTGGGATTGGTAATAAGTATGCGCTTCGATACCATGGGCTGATCCTGCTGTTCAAAGTCGATGTCGAGCAACGGACCAATAAAAGCCATAATGGCCTCGTGGTCGGCTTCGGCACAGACTATGAGCATCTGGTCGCCAACGTGGAAGATGGTGTCGCGGTTGGGAATGCACAGCTCGCCTTTATGAACGAGGCGTGAAATGACAAAGTCACGGTTCAGGAAGTCATGAACCTGTAACAGCGTTTTTCCTTCCAGATACTTATTGGTTACCTCAAGGTGCATCTTGTAGGGTTTCTTGTTGGCATTGGTTTCCTCTAAGGCGACGAGTTGTTCCTCTTCCTTCTCCAGCTTGACCTTACATATATATCTTATTAATATAGTAGCACCAATAATACCCAGCACACCGAGCGGGTAGGCACAGGCGTAGGCCGACGCTATCTGCGGGGCGTTGCTGCCAAACACAGTTCCTAATGCCTCGTTGGCGGCACCAAGACCTGGTGTATTCGTCACGGCACCATAGAGCGTACCCACCATCATGGGTAGGTTAGCAACGTTAGTGGTGTCGAAGAAGACATAGAAGCAGGCAAACATCACAAGGATGTTCAGCAGAATACCTGTGGCTGCCAGCCCGTTCAACTTGATGCCCTGAGTGCCGAAGCTCTCAAAGAAACCAGGTCCGACCTGCATACCAATCATGAAGACAAACAAAATAAGACCGAAGTCCTGAATGAAAGTGAGGATAGGTGTGGGGGCTGTGAAACCAATGTGACCGGCCACGATGCCGGCGAACAGCACGAAGGTGACGCCAAGCGAGATGCCGAAGATTTTGATTTTGCCCAAATAAACGCCTATGGCAATGACCACGGCATAAAGTAACGCTATGTGTGCTACCGAGTCAGTTGTCGTAAATAAATCTTTTAACCATTGAAATGATTCCATAACATACAATAAATTTGGGTGCAAAGGTACTAAAAAATGCGCAACAAGAATTATTTTGTGCAGTTTTTTTTCGCCGAATTCCTATCTTTTTCAATAATTAACCTTTTTAACCTTTTTTCTTTGTGCATAAAGATAAAATATTTATAAAAAGTTCGTTTGTTCGGAAATAAGTTATTATCTTTGCAAACTCAGAACTGAATAACAACACTTATTATAATAATACAGATTCGAGAAAAGATTTATGGAAAACAAAGAAAAACTCTTCACCGAGTTTACCGCGCCTACCACTCAAGAGTGGCTGGACAAGATTGAAGTCGATCTGAAAGGAGCCGATTTCCAGAAACGACTCGTGTGGAGAACCAACGAAGGCTTTAATGTACAGCCTTTCTACCGCCGTGAAGATCTGGCAAGTCTGAAAACACCTGATGCCATGCCAGGCGAGTTCCCCTTTGTACGTGGTAACAAGAAGGATTCAAATGCGTGGTATGTTCGTCAGAACATCATTGTTGATGATCCTAAAGAGGCTAACGCCAAGGCGCTCGACATCCTGAACAAGGGTATCGACTCCCTTGGATTCAAGCTCCCTGGTAGCATGGTGAGCAAGGAGAATGTAGAAGCGTTGCTCGACAATATTCTCTGTGATATTGTGGAGGTGAACTTCTCAACCTGTCCGCGTCATGCATTGGAACTGGCTGAAATCCTGGTGGCCTACTTCGCAAAGAAGGGCTACGACAAGGAGAAGGTGGTGGGCTCTATCGAGTGGGACCCCATGGCCAAGATGCTGCTCAAGGGCAAGGACGTGACTCCCGTGCTGGAGTTCGGTCCGAAGCTTGTAGAGGCATTGAAGGACTATCCGCATTTCCGTCCCGTCGCTGTCAGCACCGACGTGCTCAACAATGCCGGTGCCTACATTGTCCAGGAGTTGGGCTATGCTCTCGCTTGGGGTAACGAGTACCTGCAGCAGCTGACGGATGCTGGTGTCGATGTTGACTTGGCTGCCAAGAGCATTAAGTTCAACATGGGTGTCAGCGAAAACTACTTCATGGAGTTGGCCAAGTTCCGTGCAGCACGTCTGCTCTGGGCTCAGATTGTCAAGCAGTATGAGCCGAAGTGTGACTGCGCTTGCCAGATGATTGTCAATGCCACCACTTCTACTTACAACCAGACACTCTTCGACAGCTATGTCAATCTGCTCCGTTCGCAGACGGAGGCCATGAGTGCCGCCCTCGGCGGTGTTCACTCGATGGTGGTGACGCCGTTCGATGTCACCTACGAGAAACCGACGGACTTCTCTGACCGTATTGCCCGCAACCAGCAGTTGCTGATTAAGGAGGAAAGCCACTTCGACCGCATCGTTGACCCGGGTGCAGGCTCTTACTACATTGAGCACCTCACCGACGCCCTTGCCACTGAAGCATGGAAGATTTTCCTGAAGGTGGAGGAGGAGGGAGGTTTCCTCGCTGCCATCAAGGCCGGAACCATTCAGGACGACATCAACGCTACAAACGTGAAGCGTCACGGCGACGCCGCCAAGCGCAAGGAGTTCCTGCTGGGCACCAACCAGTTCCCCAACTTCACCGAGAAGAGTGAAGGCAAGCGTGCCCAGAGTTCTGCATGTTGCTGTGCTACAACAACCAACGATGAAGCCCCCTTCAAGAAGCTGCAGACCACTCGTCTGGCAGCCGACTTTGAAGACCTGCGCATCCATACCGAAGAGACCCGCGTACCGACGGCCTTCATGCTGACCATTGGTAACCTTGCCATGCGCCAGGCCCGTGCACAGTTCTCTTGTAACTTCCTGGCATGTGCCGGTTATAAGGTGATAGACAACCTCGGTTTCAAGACCGTTGAGGAAGGTGTCGATGCTGCTCTTGAGGCCAAGGCTGACATCGTGGTGATCTGCTCCAGCGATGATGAGTATGCTGAGTATGCCATCCCTGCCTTCAAGTATCTGAATGGCCGCGCCATGTTTGTCGTGGCTGGTGCTCCTGCTTGTATGGAGGACCTGAAGGCTGCCGGCATCGAGAACTACATTCACGTGAAGTGTAACGTACTTGAGACTTTGAAAGAATATAATCAGAAACTTGGTATCTAAAGAAAGGAGACTTGAATTATGCGTAAACAATTTAAAGACATAGATATCTATGCTGGCATCAAGGCTCAAGACGGTGCCAAGTGGATTAAGGACAATCATATAGAAAACAACTGGAAGACGCCGGAGCACATTGAGGTACGCCCCGTATATACTAAGGAAGACCTGGAAGGCATGGAGCATCTGGACTTCACTGCCGGTATTCCGCCTTACCTGCGCGGCCCGTACTCCATGATGTACCCCTTCCGTCCGTGGACCATTCGTCAGTATGCCGGATTCTCTACTGCTGAGGAGTCAAACGCCTTCTATCGTCGTAACCTGGCTTCTGGTCAGAAAGGTCTTTCCGTGGCCTTCGACCTGCCCACCCACCGTGGTTACGACCCCGACAACCCCCGTGTAGTAGGCGACGTGGGTAAGGCTGGCGTAAGCATCTGCAACGAGGAGAACATGAAGGTGCTCTTCTCGGGCATCCCCTTGAACAAGATGTCGGTCTCAATGACCATGAACGGTGCCGTGCTGCCCATTCTGGCTTTCTACATCGTAGCCGGTCTGGAGCAGGGTGCACAGCTCGAAGAGATGGCAGGTACCATCCAGAACGATATTCTCAAGGAGTTCATGGTGCGTAACACCTACATCTACCCGCCTGCATTCTCCATGAAGATTATTGCCGACATCTTCGAATATACTTCTCAGAAGATGCCGAAATTCAACAGTATCTCTATCTCTGGCTATCACATGCAGGAGGCCGGTGCTACGGCTGACATTGAGTTGGCTTATACCCTGGCCGACGGTATTGACTACCTACGCACGGGTGTGAATGCTGGTATCGACGTGGATGCCTTCGCACCGCGTCTCAGCTTCTTCTGGGCCATCGGCATGAACCACTTCATGGAGATTGCCAAGATGCGTGCAGGCCGTCTGCTCTGGGCTAAGATCGTGAAGTCGTTCGGTGCCAAGAACCCCAAGTCACTTGCCCTGCGTACCCACTCGCAGACTTCTGGTTGGTCGCTGACCGAGCAGGACCCCTTCAACAACGTTGGCCGTACCTGTATCGAGGCTATGGCAGCCGTGCTGGGTCACACGCAGTCACTCCACACCAACGCCCTTGACGAGGCAATTGCTCTGCCGACGGACTTCTCGGCACGTATTGCCCGTAACACCCAGATCTACATCCAGAACGAGACAAAGGTCTGCAAGCAGATTGACCCGTGGGCCGGTTCTTACTACGTAGAGACCCTGACCAACGAGCTCGTCCACAAGGCTTGGGAGCACATTCAGGAGATTGAGAAGCTCGGCGGTATGGCCAAGGCCATCGAGACTGGCCTGCCCAAGATGCGTATTGAGGAAGCAGCAGCCCGTACACAGGCTCGTATCGACTCTGGCGTGCAGACTATTGTTGGTACCAACAAGTATCGTCTGGAGCACGAAGACCCCATCGACATCCTCGAGGTTGATAACACCGCAGTACGTAAGCAGCAGGAGGAGAGTCTGGCTCAGGTTCGCTCAACCCGCGACGAGGCCGCTTGTCAGGCTGCCCTGAAGGCTATTACCGAGTGTGTCCGTGACTTCAACGAGGGCCGCAAGAGCGAGAACAACTTGCTTGACCTGGCCGTCAAGGCAGCCCAGCTGCGTTGTACCCTTGGTGAGATCAGTGATGCCTGCGAAGAAATCGTAGGTCGTTATAAAGCAGTAATCAGAACAATTTCAGGCGTGTACAGTTCAGAATCAAAGAACGACAGCGACTTCGAGTTGGCATGTAAGCTGACCGACGAGTTCGCAAAGAAGGAAGGTCGCCGTCCCCGTATCTTCATTGCCAAGATGGGTCAGGACGGTCACGACCGTGGTGCAAAGGTAGTGGCAACGGGTTATGCCGACTGTGGTTTCGACGTTGATATGGGACCGCTGTTCCAGACTCCTGCCGAGGCTGCCCGTGAGGCAGTCGAGAACGACGTCCACATTGTGGGTGCATCGTCGCTTGCAGCAGGTCACAAGACGCTCATCCCGCAGCTTATTGAAGAGCTGAAGAAGCTGGGCCGTGAGGACATCATGGTGATAGCTGGTGGTGTCATTCCCGCTCAGGACTACGACTTCCTCTACAAGGCTGGCGTGGCTGCAATCTTTGGCCCTGGTACCAGCGTAGCGAAGGCTGCCTGTGAAATGATGAAGATTCTACTTGACGAGGAGTAACATATCCTCCTTTCCCGTCACACAAAAACGCCGTCTTGATGATGTCAAGACGGCGTTTTTCATCTGCCAAAGTGGCGTTTTCATGTTGTAAAAGTGGCGTTTACATGATGTAAAAGTGGCGTATTTCTGCAGTGAAAGTGCCGCGTTTCTGCTATTCAATTTGTGAGCCGATGATAACGTTCGTATCACCCGTCACTTCGGCATTATTACCGCCTCCATAGACGTTGCCACGAATGTCAACACCTGTGACGGACCGTTCGCTTTCATTGGTATCTTCCGTTGCCGGGTTATCATCTATTGACTCATAGGTTATCGTGGTCAATGTACCAATTTTAACATTAGTATTACCTATTACATTTGCAGCATTTCCACCTCCGAAGACATTGCCTATGGCTCCTATTTCACCAGCTTTGTGTTCAGGCTGATGAATGGTGACTTCGTCATCTTCACCTTCATTAATGGTAACATCAATATCGGTATAAGCAGAAACGTTGGAATCTTCACTGGTTTCTATCCCTGTATTTTCGTCAACTTTTTTCTTCATCTCTGCATTGGCATTTTCACCTACGCATTCATCTATATAGACATAGGTGTCACCGTTAACTACAGCCGATGCACCATATCCACCGCCGTATATTTCGCCAATGCTGGTGAACGACTTCACGTTTACTGTCGGTCCGTGTTCGCCCGTTGGGGCGGTATAGGCAGCCTGATTACCGCCTCCGTAAAGCTGACCGATGATAATTGGGTGACAGCCCGTCTCTTCAATGTTCACGGTAATGGTACCGTTGATATTCCCACCGAGGTTGTTACCGCCAAACACACGGTCAAAGCGTCCGCTCTGTATAGTGAGCACTACATCGGCATTGATGTCTGCATTCTCCGCACCTCCATAAATCTCCTTGAGATACGTGATACAACCTAACAAGATGTTTGCATTGCCATCCTGACCGGCATTTCGTCCTGCACCATACACCTCTTCAACAAGTAAAGGACAGGTATTAGGTGTAGGCTCATTCAAATCGACCGTAGCACTCACGCGTATGTTTCCTTTGGTATTACTACCGCCGAAGGCCGAATGAATGGTTCCGCCCTTCAGGTCAGCATACGATGTACCAGGACCGTATTCTGCGGCAGCCTTCACCGCAGCTTCAGCAGTAGCATTCTCTTCTTCACTCTTCTCTGGGTCAGCCGTAAACTCAAAGTATTTATATCCCACGTTGGCACCTGGGTTACCCTCGCCCGCGCCGTTACCTCCTGCGAACAACGTATGAATCTCAAAACAACTGTTCACTGTTACCTTTGTGCCAGGTGCCGATGCAGCATTACCGCCACCATAGACATTATCAATGCTCGTCAGGTCACAACCTTCGATAATGACGTTAGTTGACAAATTGTTATCCGTCGGTTCGTATGCCGCCTCGTTGCCGCCCCCATAGACTGCAGCAAGGTCGTAGTGTCCTTTAACCTTGGCAGTTTGTTCACCTTCTGCAGGGTTTGCAATGGTTGAAGCAGCAGCGTTCTGCGTGGCATAGACATGCACCGTTACCGTGCCTGTTGGCGTGCCGTTGATGTTATTACAGCCGAAAATGCTTCTATTGACGACACAACCGCGAGCGTTATTGGCAACACCACGGTTCAGTTCCACCGTAGCATTTCCTACTGTGGCACTAATAGCTGCTACGGCAGGAACATAGCCATCCGCGCCTTCCGTTCCTATTGCAGCGACAGCCTTACGTCCCATGCCGCCGCCATAAACGTTTCCGTTCACAGTTCCGCCTGTCAAATTGACTTGCGTGTCGCCTGTGTTGGCCAGTGCACCGCCGCCATAGACGCTGCCGCCAATGGTGGTCTGCGCTTTTGCTATGCTGCCAGCTATCAGAACAGCAGCCAGTATGGTTGCCAGTCTATACTTGTCCATTATCATGAGTTTTTTCATATATTGTATCTGTTTTCTGTTATTATTGTTATACGAAACGGTAAGCATTGAATATCTGGCCGTCGTAAAAGATTCCTTCCGCGGGAGGCAGTGACGTGCGGACGAAGAAGTCGACCTTTTTCTCAATTGCCTCTATTCTCATTTTATGTTTCAGAAAACGATTGTCTATGTCTTCTTTCAAAAAACGAGTTTGTTGATTTAAGGCAGAACCCCTAAGAAGGAACTCTCTTAAAATTGAGGTAGCCCATATTCTGAATTGAGTACCTCGTTTGCTCTTCACTCCTCCCTGCTGGACATTCTGCTCCAGTGTCATTGTGTCACTCATTATCAATCTTTCAATTCTTCAATTTTGTATATTCACCGTCGTTGAGCCGCTGACATTACCGTTGTTGCCGCCACCGAAAACATCGCCCAGGATATGAGCGCCGCCACTGATGGTGACGGTGGTGGAGGCATTAGCAGGAGTTGCGGAATCGTTAACAGCACTCTCGTCACCACCGCCAAAGACGTTGCCCGTAGTATTGTCACCAGCAGTACCTATCACGCTCTCACCACCAGTAATAGTGAGGTTAACAGCACCGCTCACCGAGCCAAGGTTGTCGTGGCCTAAGTTAACAGTGGTCTTGATGTAGTGATTACCTTCAGCATTATCCTCCAAACACTGACTGCTGTTACTGATCGAGCTGTTCACTTGCTTCCATGTGTAATTGACCGAGGCGGGATAATCACTTAATTCATAGATACCTGTGGCCTGGTTGTAGTTATGTTTAGGAGGCGTGAAACCGCCAAGATTTAATACCGCAACAGGGTCCATTGTGGCAGAATAGCCTGCACCGAACACATTGCCCAGCACGTTGCAGTCGGTGAGTGTTGAGGTGACATTGCCAGCCACTTTGCCCAGTTTGCCGCCACCATAGAAGTTGTTCAGTACCTTGCAGCCGGTCAACGTGGAAGTGACGTTGTTGGTTTGAGCCAATGAGAATGATACTTTCTGGATATACAGGCGGGCCACATTACCACTGGAACCGGGGAAGAACTCGTATTCATAGCCGATGGCTATGCCCTTATCACTAGTAATTATACCTCGGTAATTTCCTCCATCGCTTTTGTCGTAGGAGTTATTAACCCAGTCTGCCCAGTCATAATTTAGAGATTGATACTCGTTATTAGTTCGGTCAAGGTATATAGAATTTCCACCGTAGCCAGCTCCGAAATAAGAGCCAAAGGTGGTGGAATTAGCAGTGGTAATAACTGTCTTATCCGTGCTCATGTTGCCGAACTTGGGACCACCGCAGAACTGTGTGATACGACTGTTGTTGATGATGCTGGTAATGTTACCAAGAATGGGTTTGCTCTCATTGATTCCACCACCGTAGAATTCGTCAATGTCAGCATGATTAACATACCAGTTCACGTTTCCATTAATTTGTTCCTGTCCAGCACCTGCCACTTCCCCGAACTTACCGCCGTCTATGTAACATTCGGCATTATCTGTTCCAGAAGCTGCATCAGGTCTGAAATAACCACTAAGATAGAACTTTTTATACTCGCCCCCAGTTACCGATATTGGTCGATGAGGCGTAGATCCAGTTCGGTCACCGTGGATACCGTTGGCAAATCGTTTAAACCATACATTGTCACCGAACAGGAGATAACGCTTATTGCCACTGTTGTTATTGTTGTTAGTAGAGACAATTTGTTCCACCACACCACCCATGAGTATAAGTGGCGAAAGGGCTGTTACACTGGCACTGTATTCCAACTGATTGAATTGGATAAGTCCCGTGGTGGTTACTTCATACCACCCCTTAGGAAAACAGTTACCTGGGATGGCCAAGTCTGTACTGGATGACATCTTATGAGCCAAAGCAGCAGCAGGAACGTTTAAAAAATCATAGCGAATTGGCGAACAGGTCTGGTTCTTCGCACTCTTGAATATGAGGCTGTAATCTGGCTCATTATCACGATTGTTGTCGATGGACATGATGGTGAAAGGGGTATTTCCGCTTGAAACTTCGCCTGTACCACATGCATGGTAATTACCCACAAGTACGATGGCGTAATCATACACTGTGGGTGAGGTGACACCAGTTAATTTACCCACAGCAGTACCTGCGGCTGTATAGACCTTCTGGCTACTGCCATTGATGGTATAACTGTTATCATTAGTATAGCGTGTGCCGAAAATATCAATATTACCTCCATCATTATACCCATAACTGTCATAATAAGCATCGGAAAGATAGGCACATACTGCCCAATAAGGTTCGATGGTGATGCCGGTAACATCTTTGGGGACATTGAAATAAGCTCCCTGTGCGAATACACGACCGCTGATGCTGTAGAGATCTTTGGCATAGGTGTCGCGGTCGGCAAAGTTGTAGTAAGGGGCATCGTAGTTGGTAGTGGTCGTAAAGTCGGCTTTTACACGTTCACCCTGCGTGCCACCACTAACAGAGGTTATCTTCCATCCTGTCACCACACGATTGCCCGTGTAGTTGCCCTCACCAATGTCATTATAGTATGGCAACTGCACTTTATCGTAATTGAAGTTATAGTTGTCAATGTCCTTGTCGGTGCGGTTCAGGGTGAGGCTGGTAGTTGTCACCGAGGCACCAGAAGGTTTTGTCTGGCCGCCAGTAGTGGAATTTGATTCACTGATGGTCACAGACAGAGTCCCTAAGTGGCGTCCCTTGTTGGGGGTGTCGGCACTGATGGTAGTACGTGCAACGTTTTCGCCTTTGTCCGCATCGTAGGTATAGTCCGGGTCGTAGTTGACGACAGAGGGGTATTTGTCCTGAATCTTCAGGATGGGATATTTGGCAATAGTCTTGTCGAGTACCCATTTGGCCATCTTAGCATGGGCATCATCCGTAGAGCCAGTGGCATACCATTCTGCTAATTCACGTGTAGAGTTCAGCAAGTGACGGTAGAACTCAAAGCGCACTAAGAATCGTTCCTCAGCAGCAAGAGCGCATTTATAATGGCTGCCGCTAATATGACGCCCCGCACTATAGGGTGCCTCATAAAGGAAATAGTTATAGTTGTTGAGTCTGTTAGCAGCATTGCTATTATAGTCATTACTGATTTCATTGCCACCATAAATAGGATAGAGTTCATCAACAACGTCAATATCACCGTAGAACATGCAGTTCATCACCATGGTCTTCAGGTCGTTGTATTTCGAGGCATAGTTGTTATACCCTACAATGCCAGCCCTGACGCTGCCACCTTTAATGTCGGCATAGCTATAGCAGTTGATGACGCGGGCACCATCGGTTCCTGAATAGTTAAGCAGTCCCACGAGGCCGCCCGTATAGCCTGTACCGCTCACCGTGCCTGAGAGTATGCCGCAGTTGTAGATGCGGGTGGCACCTGTTGCCACACAGGCGATGGCTCCTGTATTTCCGTCGCTGTCGCCACTGCTGATGGTAACATTATCGAGAATGACATTGCGGATGATGGCACCATTGGCTGTATTCACTAATGGCTTGGTCAGTGTACTGCTGATGGTGTGCAGTTGGCCGTCAATGATGCCTGTAAAGGAACCTGTGAAGGGTGATTGTGCTGTGCCTAACGGCAAGTGTTCATTGACGAACTCGAAGCTTTCAGCCAGGAGATAGTAGCCATTCGGGTCTGTTATCTCGTCGGAGTTGTAAACCAGTTGCGCTTCTGTCACCGATTCCAAGAACAATGTCTGAGAGCCCGTGCCCTCGTCGCCCGCTGAAGCTGCGGCGGCCTGCGTGGCGAGGGTGCCGAACGACTGCATCACCATCCCGTGGTCGAAGCGTGGCATGAGGCGCATGTTGCCTGCGCCGTCGTCTACCACCATGAACGTTGCGTTGGTGATGTTGAGCGTGGTCTGGTCGTAGCCTGCGGCGGTCTGTCGGGTGCTGATGTTCTGCAGTGCCACGGTGCCCGACGTGCCCGTCCATAGTCCTGCGGAGAGTGCCGACCCTGTGGTGTTGGCCGTGAAGTAACGCAACGGGTATGCTCTGTTCTGTATCTGCACGTTGTAGGGGTCGAAGCCGTTCTGGCCGTTGGTCATGTAGGCCGCTTCGGTGGCGTCCTTGCTCATGGCATCGTCCTGTGCGCCCGTCTCGCCGGCATACTTGTAGCCCATTTCGCGGTCGATGTTGAAATTGGGCTTCAGGTTCCACAGTATATTGTCGGTAACGCTCTCCCTGCTTGGTTTTGTGGCAACGGTGGCTATCGTCGTGCCGCTGCCGCTGTAGGTGGCGTAGGTGTTATTTTGTTTCAACAAGTATGGGGTGGCGGTCACAGCATCCTCAGTGGCCGCACCGTGATAGGCGTTGGCATACTGTGACTTCACGGTGTAGGTGACGTAGAAGTCGGTGTCACCGCTTGGAGTAACGGACAGAGAAGAACTAGTGTGGGACGGCTCTCCACTGACAATGTATTTATGATAGCCTGGTACTTTCGATGCAGTGGCATACCACTGGTATTCATCTACCATCGGACTATTATACTGACCAAGCTTTGTGGTGTTGGAAAGGGGGACACGCATGATTTCCCATCCGTGTTGATCAAGGAGAATAACCTGTGGCGCAAGTGTTACGGCTTCAAATACGAAGCTCTCCCCCATGTTGATAGTTTGGAAAACATGCTCTTCCTTTAGGTACTTTTTAACTGTGGTGGCTGGTTCATCACCGTTGTTCACCCATGGTTGGGAGTTTGCCCATTCCTCATAGACGTGCCAACCTTTGTTCTGAATATCTGTTTTCTGAGAAGAATTGAGGGTTACGTTACGACCTACTGTAGTAACTTGGTTTCCTGCTGAAAATTTCGACGGTATTGGCATTGGGGTATGACTGGCGTTTCCCTGCACTGTGGGATTGTTCTTCCAATACATCTCGAAGCTGTTGATGGTACGGCGTTCATTTGACTCGGGGGTTCCGTCATGGTCGCTGTCCAACGCCACGGGGTGCAAGGTTACCAGTCTGCTATTGCTAAGCGTTCCCAGAATCATATACTCTGTTGCTGTACTTTTGTCTGCGGGATCACTTGCTGCACCACCAGTGGTCAAAGGGTTGTCGTTGGTGACACCTGTTATAATCTTGTCATATCCATCCGGCTGGTAGGTGTGAAAGTAGGAGTGGTGATTTCGTATTACGACATCGCCTTCTTTTAAGTTCGTCTGTGTCTGATACGACGATATATATATATGGTATGGGTCAAGGTCTGCTGTGGTAACCGGACTATTTGCAGGTTCTATCAGCCACAGCCAGCGTGAGCGTGTGCTGGCACCGCTGGCCAACTGCAAGTTCCAACGTTCTGGTCCATAGACATACAGTGCAGCGTCACCATTGCTGTAGGGATAGACAGCCTTTCGCAGTTCTGCTGGTCTGGTGTCTGAACCATCCATCACATCATCCTCTCCATTTTCCTGATAAAAACTGTCGCCATTCAAATACCTCAGCATATAGGTCTTGTTCTCTTTACCCTCAATGCCAAGGCTGTTGCGGCCATCAAGGTCGATGGCATTGTTGTTGACGGTGTAGGTGACATAGATGTCTCCACCACTGCCCACGTCAAAGGGGCTGGTAATAGTGCCTGAAGGGCTGTAAGTGTCGCCTGACAGTCCTGACGTGCTATAGTAGTGATACGCCGACACCAATGGACTTACCCACTCGTCGGGCAGTGCCAGCTCGGACGATGTGCTGGGAACAGACACTATCAGTTTGCCGGCCTTGTCGATAAGGTGGTATGTGACATTGCTATTGACGGGATAGGCATTGACCGCTTTAGTGGGGTCGTTGGTATAGGTATTGCCTGTGGCAACCATCAGGCTCACCGGCTCGTAGGCAGCATTGGCATCGGCACTCTCCTCCATCAGTATGAAATTGGTGGCGGTGGCAGCCAGTGAGAGGGTGGGTAGCGCGGAAGAAACGAGGAATTTGCCCGTGCTGAGGTTCTTGATTTGCACGGCGTAGGGGTCGTTGCCGCTGATATACCACAGATGGGTGGTGGTGGTGACTATCGGGGAGCCGCCTCCAGTGCCCAGCGAGCCGCTATTGTCGAAGATGCAGCCGCCATCATCGATATTGAAGGCACGTTTTCCTTGTAGTCTCGGGAACTTT
>Ga0256404_1005947_pt1 | contig 20804 bp, 24 predicted proteins | sample RumenRJG_01DNA_FD_185990 | JGI IMG/M metagenome (GOLD analysis project Ga0256404, IMG submission 185990) | Bovine rumen microbial communities from Lethbridge, Alberta, Canada - RJG_01 | ecosystem: Host-associated > Mammals > Digestive system > Stomach > Rumen | place: Canada: Alberta | collected...
GCACTTGTTTCTTCTGTGAATCATTCATAATCAATCCTACTTGCCCTCTCTCGGACGCGGGAGAGGGATGTCAGCGAAGCTGACAGGGTGAGGGCCACCGGCATCCGCCTTAGGGGATCCTTCTTAATACAAACTTCCAGAATTTACAATGGGCTGTGCATCCCGGTTGCCGCAGAGCACCACCAACAAATTGGACACCATGGCGGCCTTCCGCTCCTCGTCCAGCTCCACGGTATGATTTTCCGAAAGCCGTTCCAGGGCCATTTCCACCATGCCCACGGCGCCGTCCACAATCATTTTACGGGCATCGATGATGGCGCTGGCCTGCTGGCGCTGCAGCATCACCGCTGCGATCTCCGGGGCATAGGCCAGATAAGTAATTCTGGCTTCAATAATCTCCAGACCGGCCTGAGTCACCTTGGACTGAATCTCCTCCCGGATCCGGGCCGCTACCACCTCGCTGGATCCCCGCAGGGAACCCTCGTCCGCAATACCGTCTCCGGTGGTATCTACCCCGGGGGCCACATCATAGGGATAAAGCCGCACAATATTCCGCAGCGCGCTGTCGCATTGCAGGGACAGATATTCCTTGTAATTGTCCACATTGAAAACCGCCTGGGCCGTATCCACCACCCGCCAGATGACGGCAATGCCGATTTCCACCGGATTCCCCAGACAGTCGTTGATCTTCTGCCGGGAGTTGCTCAGGGTCATAGCCTTTAAGGAAATCTTCTTCCCGCCCAGGGTGGTGGACACATTAACATTGACTCCTTCGGCGTTCAGTGCCGCCAGGGTGCCGGATTGGGGCGTGGCCACGTCGCCGGACTGGGACAACTTGGTGCCTGCCGCCGGATTCACCGCCACACAGAAGGGATTCACCTGATAAAAGCCAGGCTCCTTCAGGGTTCCGATATAATTTCCGAAAAGGGTCAGCACCAGAGCCTCCTGGGGCCGAACCACCTTCAGGCCCAGGAAGGGAATCCAGCCAAGGCAGAGTCCAAGAACGCCCAGCACCAGCAGGACAATCCCCAGTTTTTCATCTTTTTCCAGAAGCAGAGCGCCCCAGATCGTTAAGCCCAGACAGCATAGATACAGGGCAATCCAGAGGAAAACCATTACAAGGCCGTTTTTGTTTCTTTTTAATTCGATTTCTTTCATGATCCGTTCCTTTCTACGGAGCCCGCAGGGGGCAGAAATAGTTTTGATATCAATATGATATCACAGCGAAACCGTTTGTCAAGGCCTTTTTTCAGCAATGACAGATCTCCGCCTGTAAAAGCCGGGCGGAACAATTCTTTCGAAGCCCCTTTTGCGGGCTGAGAAAGATTTCGTCTCCGCCCCGGCATGATGGGATCATTCGCTTTGCTCAGGATGACACTGCTCGGGTTATCATTTTGCCCAAATCCTTGACATTAAAACATCACGGCCATATAATGGCCGTGATGGGTGATTCCACAAAGACGGTTTTCCCCATAGAGATGACGAAATAGCCGTATCCTGTCAGGGGTGAGCGGCTATTTCTGTTTTAGTCCTTCTTTTTACTCCCCAGGGCATAGCCCAAGGCAAAACTGGTTAAAACCAGGCTGATCACAGAGATAAACTCTCCTATGCTCATCAGACATCCCCCCTTTCCATAAAGATTGGAGGGACAGAAATCCCTCCGAGGAGGGGAAACCGCCTACCGTTCGTGGTATGCACCGAGATGATTATATCATTAGAACATGTGTTTGTCTATTGTTTTCGTAACTTTACCAAATTGATTCTTTTACCCTCTAAATTATTCAAGAAGAATATATTTACTTGTAACAATTCCCCTACAAAACTATTACAGAACCCTTACAGTTTCATCTTTTTGTTGTGCGTCCTCTCTCAATATCCTTTAGAAGGTCTGAGAGGAGATATTGACCGGGCAACTGAGCATCCCTCCTCTCCTCCACAACCGCGCTAAGTTTTTCTTGCTTTCGCTTCTCAGATGTTGAATCCTCATCCCTTTCTCTTCTCCGTTTTTCCTCCTCACATAATTGCCTAACAGCTTCTCGAACAGTTTGCTCATTCTCAGATTGATTTTTGTCTAAACTAATCTCATTCAAAGCCCACTTTCCATAGCGATACAATTGCCTTAGTCTGTTTTCCAATAAAGGGTTTTGCAGCGTTTCGCTATTATTCCTAATGACAATTCTGGCGTCCGCCAGTTGGTTCATAATACGAGTTGCCCGGTTGAAGCCAATACGGAAAACCCGCTGTAAATTGCCAACAGATGCCCCTTCATTTTTAAGTAAATAGGATTTGGCTTCTTCAAACAGTTCATCCTTTTCTTGAATATTTACTTCATTTGTATGCAAATACTCTGGAAGATCTATTAAATTCAAACCTACCTGTGTCAAATGTTTTTGGTATTCTTCAAGTTTTCCAGTTTCAATCACAAATTCCTCGCCCATATGTTTTCCTACCAATTAATCCTCGATAATCAATTTGGCCTTGAAAAGCAGTAACCAAAAGATTCACCAAAATGGCTACAGTTATCCTTATGCCGACAACGGCGGCAATATTGCTCTATTGTTTCTATAGTTTTCTGGCTTTCCATCATTTTATCCTGCCACTCAGCCTGTTCCGCTGCATGTTTTTGGGCAGTAGCTCTGTTTTCTTTTGCGATTTCCTTCACCAATTCATTTTTTTCTTCGGCTAATTGTCGCATTTCTTCTGCTTCTTCTAACATTCGCCAGCTTCTGTCCAATTCGATTTTGACCAATTTGGCCGAGTAATCATCCTGAATCATCACATTAATGGCTTCTTTAACAGAGTCCGCACGATGATCTTCAATGAGGGAAATGATATCACTGATTCTATCACGGTATTTTTCAGGGAAAAAAGCAGAAGAAGCAGCAAGGACATTCGACATTTCATCTAATGCCTCCCGAACATATAACTCCTCCGAAATCAAGGCTTCTTCCTGAAGCAATAATTGCTGACAATCAGCGTGTATCAGCAAAGCTGCCTGATAATCCTGGCATATCATCTCGTATAAATCCTCTAAACCGCAAAAGTCTTCTCTATTTGGTTGAATAGGCGGAAGAATCCGCTTTGCGATTTCTATGCTTTTTTTGCTCTTCTTAAGAGATTCTTTTCTGATATGGTACTGTTTTTCGGTTTCCAACAAATCGCTCAGGTGTTTGAGCTGACCAAGTAATGCTATTCTTTCATTTGTCATAATTACTCTTCATCTCCAGCAATCACCTACCATCTCCCATATGACCTACTTAATTTTATGTTAGTTTCAGAAGAATCATTCTAGGCCGAAAAACCCAAAACCTTCCGGTGTCAGCTTTAGTGCTTCACCTATGCCCGCTTTTACCCTGCAAAATACGCCCCGATGGATGAATTCTTCTATTACTTCGTTCCATACTGCTCGTTCTTCCTCAGTTAATTTTGGTGACATTCGAAGCGACATGTACATTGTATCGTGCCACAGAAAACCCGGGGCGAATAATCTTCCCTTTCTTTTATAATCTTCTTGAATTATCCTTAATTTATTTCCGATCTTTTCAACCAAGCTTTCCTTTACGCTTTTCATAAAACCTCCAGTTTTCGCTGTTTTTTATGATTTAAATAGATTACCTTTGAATAATCATTCATCAATTATTCCCGATATTTTCCTTGTAAACAATGCCACAGAAGAACTTCAACCAACTACCATCCATAATACGATATATCGTCCAAAAAGTCTATATATAGACCATTCCAAAAGTATGAAAATGATACTTTTTTCTTGATCTTTCAGGAAAAGAGGAATTATAATGCACATCAGAAATGCAGTAGCTGACCGGATAATACAGCTGTGTGACGAGCGCCGTCTGGCTCTGAATGCTCTGGCCAACTTATCCGCTGTACCCCCGTCCACGGTGAAAAGCATCATCAATGGCGCCAGCAACAACCCAGGCATTGTTACTATCAAACTTCTTTGTGACGGTCTTGGTATTTCAGTCTTCGAGTTTTTTGACAGCGAGTTTTTCCGTTCCACGGAGCCGGAAGATCAGGAATAAGCTCTTCCAAAACCTATTCCCACACCCCGCTATTTTCTGTATAATACAATCATAGATTGCCGCAAAGAGAGAGGATGGCATTATGGATTATAGACGATTTGGCGACACGATTATCATCCGAATGGATCCGGGAGAGGAGATCCTGGAAACGATGCAGGCGGTGGCGGAAAAGGAAAAAGTTCTGCTGGCCGAGGTAAGCGCCCTGGGGGCGGTCAACGATTTTACGGTGGGGGTTTTCAAAACGGATGAAAAGAAATACTATGCCAATCATTTTCAGGGCCATTTTGAAATCGTTTCCCTAACGGGCACGATCACCACCATGGAGGGGGCCTATTATGCACACCTGCATATGAGCGCGGGCAATGAGAAGGGCGAAGTCTTCGGCGGACACCTTAACCGGGCCATAATCAGTGCTACCTGTGAAATGGTGCTTCGCCTGATTGACGGCCAGGTGGAGCGGCGCTTTGACCAGGGCATCGGGCTTAATCTGATGCACTTTAACTAACGAGGGAGGATTATTCCATGAGCCGTATCATGCTTGGCAGCACAGGTATAGAGATTGAAAAAAACGGATTTGGGGCTCTGCCCATTCAGCGTATCAGTAAGGAGGAAGCCGCCGCCCTGCTGCGCCGGGCCTTTGAAGGGGGGATGAATTATTTTGACACCGCCCGGGCCTACTCTGACAGTGAGGAAAAGCTGGGTTATGCCTTTAAGGGCATCCGTCATCAGCTGGTAATCGCTACCAAAACCGCCGCCCAGAACGGGGCGGATATGCGGAAGGATCTGGAAACCAGCCTGAAAATGCTGGATACGGATTATATTGATATTTACCAATTCCATAATCCCGCCTTTTGCCCGAAACCCGGAGAGGCCAACGGCCTGTATGATGAGGCCCTAAAGGCCAAGGCCGAGGGGAAAATCCGCCATATATCCATCACCAATCATCGGCTGGCGGTGGCCCGGGAGGCCATTGAAAGCGGCCTTTACGACACACTGCAATTCCCCTACAGCTATCTTTCCGGCCCCCAGGAGGAGGAACTGGTGGCGGCCTGCCGGGAACGGGGCATGGGCTTTATTGCCATGAAGGCCCTGGCGGGGGGACTGATCCGGGATGGCTTTGCGGCGGCGGCCTTTATGGAACTGCAAAAGGATGTGGTGCCCATCTGGGGCGTCCAGCGGGATTGGGAACTGGAACATTTTTTGGAGGTGGTGCGCCAGGGAGCGGAAATGACCCCGGAGCGTCAGGCCCTGATCGACCGGGACCGCCAGGAGCTTTCCGGAGATTTCTGCCGGGGCTGCGGCTATTGCATGCCCTGCCCCGTGGGCATTGAAATCAATAACTGCGCCCGCATGAGTCTGATGCTCCGCCGGGCCCCCGCCAAGGCCTGGCTCACGGAGGCGTGGCAGGAAAAAATGCATATGATAGAGAATTGCCTCCATTGCGGCAGCTGCGCCGCCAAGTGCCCCTTTGGCCTGGATACCCCCCGGCTGCTTCAGGATAATTACAGGGATTATTGGGAAGTGCTGGCGGAAAATAGCTGAAAATACAGCGAAAAAGCCAAAATTCGATGCAAAAAGTGATTGACAGCCCCGGCGCCCTGTCCTATAATGGCAGGGCGCTTCTTTTCAGGCGTTTGATACCCTGCCCCGGTGAAAGGGTCTGAAGAGGCGGATTGAAATCGTTTAATTATTTAAGGAGGCAGATCCATGAATACATTCATGGCCAACCCGGAGACCACCCCCAGAAAATGGTACCTGGTTGATGCGAATGGCAAGACCCTTGGCCGTCTGGCCACGGAAATTGCATCGGTGCTGCGGGGAAAGAATAAACCCCAGTTCACCCCCCATGTGGATACAGGCGATTACGTGATTGTAATCAATGCGGAAAAAATCAGTGTCACCGGTCACAAGATGGACGAAAAGACCTATGTCCGTCACAGCGGCTATGTGGGCGGCTTAAAAACCACCACTTTAAAGGAGATGCTGGCCAAGAAGCCCACGGCGGTTATCGAGCACGCCGTCCGGGGCATGCTGCCCAAGGGAACCCTGGGCAACCAGATGTACAAGAAGCTTCATGTTTATGCCGGTCCCGAGCATCCTCATGCTGCCCAGCAGCCTGAAGAGCTGAAGATCGAGGCTTAAGGGAGGAAAGAAGAATGGCGACACAGTATTATGGAACCGGCCGGCGCAAAAAGAGCATTGCCCGGGTATATCTGACCCCCGGCAGCGGCAAGATTACCGTGAATAAGCGGGACATCGAAGATTATTTCGGTCTGGAGACCTTGAAGGTTGTGGTGCGTCAGCCCCTGACCGCCACGGAGACCTTGGGCAAGTACGACGCCAATGTTACCGTTAAGGGCGGCGGCTTCACCGGCCAGGCGGGTGCTATCCGCCACGGCATCGCCCGGGCCTTGCTGAAGGTGGACGGGGAATTCCGCCCCACTTTGAAGAAAGCCGGCTACCTGACCCGCGACCCTCGTATGAAAGAGCGGAAGAAGTACGGCCTCAAGGCCGCCCGCCGCGCTCCGCAGTTCAGCAAGCGCTGATCGAGACTTCAAAATGCCCAAAAGCCCCGGAACCATGCGGTGCACAGAACCAGATTGTGCGGACAGCACAAAAAGCCCCTGGTGTAGGAAAAATAAATTAAGCAACAGACTGACGTCGCAATTCCAGCGGCGTCAGTTTTGTTTTGAGCTGGATGCGTTGGTAGTTGTAGAAGTAGATGTAGTCATCAATGAGTTGACGCGCCTCTTCAAAGGATGCAATCTTTTGGCGGTGGATGCACTCCGCTTTGAGAATGGAGAAAAAGTTTTCAGCCAAAGCGTTGTCGTAAGGATTTCCACGTCTTGACATAGACGGCGTAATACCGTATTCTTGAGTTAGCTTAAAGTACGCTTGGGAAGTATACTGAAAGCCTTGGTCACTGTGGAGTTGCAGCTCTGCAGTGACCACTTCTTTTCTCTTGGCAGCACGAATTGTGTTGAGTACGAGGTTTACCGTCTGCTCGGTGCCTGTTTTGTAGGCAACGATACTGTTGTCATACAGATCACGGATGACTGAGAGATACAGGAAACCTTGACCGGTACGAATGTAAGAAATGTCTGTTACCCACTTCTGATTTGGCCGTTCAGCGCTGAAATTTCGGTTGAGCAGATTTGGATAACGGTGCAGCGATTCTCCGTACTTCACATACCGTTTTCTTCTAACAACCGAGAGCAAATTATATTTATTCATCACGCGGAGAACGGTTTTCGGATTGTGGTGAATACCGTGTTTATCCAGCCAGATATGTACCCTGCGGTAGCCATAGGTGCTTCTGCACTCCACCTGGCACTCCCGGATCTTCTCGGCCAATGGCAGATCTCTTGCCGGTATCTCCATCCGATTTGCGTACCCGTAGTAGCCGCTGCGGGACACGCCGAAGAAGCGGCACATCTCGCTGATGCTGTACTCCTCTCTGTGACGGTAGATTACCCTATACTTGACTGTGGCCTTCACTCCTTTCCGGTGAGCGAGAGAAAATCCCGCAGCAACTCCACTTCCATCTTCAGCCTCTTGTTCTCGTACTTGTATTCCTGCAAGGTTTTGGCCGGCTTGCGCCCCCGCTGTTTTGGCACGCCGTGCAATTCTTTCCTTCGTTCTCGCTTCAAAAGTTCATGGATGGGGCGACACCCACCTAAGCCCAACTCATCTTCTACTTCCTTTTGCGTCATACCTGCCGCCAGCATCTGTTTAATCATTGGCAGCATTTCCTTCATATGCTGATACTTTCTTGCCATAATATTACCCCCTGATGTAGTACTTCCATTTTCCTACATCAGGGGGCTTTTGTCTATTGTCCGTTTTTACTGGTTCTGTGCAGCGGTTTCCGGGGTTTTTCTTTTGTCTTGTTCTGACTTAACCTGACCCAACCAAAACGTTTTTATCGGGGACAACTCGGGGACAAATCCCCTTTTTTCGTCTTTATGGGACAACTTCGGGGACAACCACGGGGACAACTTTTAGGCTTCTTTGGGCAACAATATCAGCGCTTATCCTGCCTATCTCTTTCATTTGAAACGCTTTGTCACAACGTGAAGTAAAGAAAACCGAATAAAACCATCTAAAGTAACTTCGTTCTCCGCTCTATCAAAAACAAATCTCACCACTCAAAACAACGAAAAACGCGAAAAGAAAGAGGCTCAATAATCGAACTGCCTGTAGTAACGTCGGATCGAGAGCGGGTGACGCAGGAACAGCTCCATATAGGCGTCCACGCGATTGTTGACCGCGTGCATCACGAGATGCGAGATGCTGCCGCGGAACTCCTTTCGAATTCCCTCCAGCTCCAGCTCGGCCGTGTCGATGATCGTGTAGTTGGCGCAGACACGAGGCAGAAAGCGCGCGACGCGTTCTGCAAGCGGACGCTGTTCGTCCTCGCCGATGAAGAGCGTGACAGGTGTGTCGGCGACGATGATCTCCTGCATGCCGTGGAAGAACTCCTGACAGCTGATAGACTTGGTGCGGATCCACATCTGCTCTTCCCAGTAGCACATGGCGTAGGAGTAGGTGGCTCCGTACTGGTTGCCCGAGCCGATGAAGTAGTGCGGCAGATCGGGCCGCTCGCAGTGGAAAGCGACTGTCTTTTTCGCGTACTCATATGCCCAGGCGTCCGCAGCCTTTTCTACCTCTGCCAGCGCGAGGGCGAGATGGGCCTCGATCTCGCAGTTGTACTCCTCATAGGCGGCGAACTCGCCGTTTTTGTACATGAGATAGTTTGCGACCATATAGAACTTCAGCTGCTCGTTCTTAGGATAGAGGATCAAATAATCCTGCTTGTCCGGCGCAGTTAGTGTCGAACCCGGCGTGTCGATAAAGGCGAAGATCTTGCCTCCGATTTCCCGGACGCGCTCGACGAGCCGCACCATCTCCTTGGTATTGCCGGAAACCGAGGAATAAATGACCACGGACCGTTCGGTAAAGCGGCGGTTGCCGGTGGTGAGAAACTCCGCGGCGTTTTCAACATAGATGGGCAAAGAAGAGCGGCCGCGCATATAGACCTCCGCCTGCATGGCGGAAGCATAGGTGCCGCCGATGCCGATAAAATAGATCCCGTCAAAGCCCTCCTGCCAGATTTGGTCGATGACCGCCTCGATCTGGGGACGGAGCGCCAGAGCGCCCTGCACGCTTTCAATCGCTTCTTTTTCATCAAAATTGCGAAGGCAAGGCCCCTCTGTCTCCTGCCATTTTTTCGCTTCAAAACTCATAGTACGACTCCTTAATAGAATTCTCCGTCCGTCTCCAGTCCGAGGAAGAAACGGAGTGTGGTCTGAATAGCCCGGTCCCAGTATGGCCAGGCATGCTCGCCGGGTCCCTCGCTATAGCAGTGTCCGTATCCGGCCTCCTCCGCCGCGAGACGGAAGCGCCGGTTATGCTCGTAAAGAAAATCCTCCGTGCCGCATAGCTGAATCAGCCGCGGCCGGTCAGCCTGTGCGGCGGCTTTACCATCCGCCGAAATAACCCAGCGTCACGGTAGCGTTTGCCGCGCCCTTTGCCATACAGTCCTCCAGCGGCAGTCCCTCGACAAGGCCGAAGAGGAACCCGGCGATATAGCTGTCGCCCGCGCCCATCGTGTCGACGAGCTTTTCGCAGGGGACGATGCCGAAGCTGTGGAAGCGCTCTCCGTCAAAGCAGAGGCTGCCCTTCTCGCCCAGCATCGCGACGACCAGCCGCGGTCCCCGCGCATGATAGTCTCTCATTTGCTCGCGCAGAGCACCGGTATCCCCTCCGTCGCTGGAGAAAAACAGTACGTCCGTAAAAGGCATGGCCGTCTGCGCTGCCTCATCCTCGGGGCGCGTGGCGCAGTCGAAGGCTGTCTGCATCCCGCGGCGCTTGAGCTCGCAAAACTGACCCTCCACCTTGCCCCAAAGATCGCAGATCACCATATCGTGCGTGCAGATGAAGGAAAGATCGTCCTCCGAGAGCACGTAATCGGAAAGCACGCCCTCGTCGTAATCGCCGAAAACGCGCTCTCCGTCAATCAGACTGACCTGCGTGACGGCAGTCTTTCCCTCGCGAACGGACAGGTGCGACACGTCCACACCCTTCTCGGCAACGGCGCGGCGCATCAGCGCGCCAAAATCATCATTCCCGACCGGGCCGATATAGGAGGCCTCGCCGCCCAGACGCACGGTGTAGACGGCCATATTGACCGGACCGCCGCCCGGATAGGCTTTTCCGCCCTCCACATTTTGATAAAAATCCACGCAGTTGCTTCCAACCGCAGCAAGTTTCATGTTCTCACCTCTCAAAGCAGCAGACGTATCTTGTCTGGCCGCAGGATCACGCGGTGGTTTTCCTTCAGAGATCCATCGTCCTCATACCCGAAGCCGTGGATCTGGATCAGCGCTTTCCCCTCCGGAACAGAGAGCAGCGCAGCCTCTTCCTTCCGTGCACGCAGAATGCCGATACGAAGCGGCCCCTTGCTGCTTTCATGTATAATTAATTTACCACAAAAACCACACAGAAAGCAGGTTAATTGTACAATGAAAACGATCGGAACTCAAGTGGTTATGCCTCTGAATGTTGCGAAAATGATCGACGAAAACGATCCGGTGTTCAAGATGGCAGAAATTTTAAGCGAATTGGACTATCGGAAGCTTCGCGGGACGTATCGGAGGCGTTGGCGAAGCATCTCGCCAGAGATAATGTTTTCGATCGTTGTTTACGCTAACATGAAGGGGATCTATTCGAGCAGTGGCATAGAAGAAGCATGCAGGACGGATATTCGCTTCATCCATATTTTGTTATGCGGATTGTAGAAAATAAAGTGTGCGTTGGCTTGATTAGCTATTCGTATCACGAGGAACATAGCAAAGGCTTTATTAACAACTTCTATGTATGTCCAGAACATAGAAGCTTCGGTGTTGGTTCTGCTACATATAAAATGGTCGAAAACCATCTTCAATCATTAGGAGCGAAGTACATAGAACTTGTTCCTGTTGGCATGGCTGAACGCTTTTATATCCGTAATGGATTTGAATTATCTCGCACATCGTCGGACGGAGAGCGAGTTTTCGGTAAGGTGATACGATGAACATACAACAGTTTTGGTCTGACGTTTTCGCGCAGAGAGCAGACGAGATAAGGAATACTTCCACGCCGATGCCTGCGAAACGAGGAAATTCCAGCATCTTAGATGGGTTAACTCGAAGGGGAAAACAGGAAGACACCTCGCGGAAAGCCTTGAAAACACTGGGGAAAAGGCAAAAATATTGCTTGAGTACGGCCTCAAAGCGGCAAGACGTGCTCCGCAGTTCAGCAAGCGTTAATCGACCCTTGCAAACATCAAAAAACCGGGAAATTCCACGGAATTCCCCGGTTTTTCTTTTATCCCGCTTTCACTATTAGACTTTGCTGAGAATTAAGTGATGGAAAAAGGCAATCCCGCGAAACGGCTCTTTTTCAGACACCCTTAATTCCAGACGCATCATATTGCTCTGCCATTCTTCATCAGAATGCTTATCCTGATTCTGCTGCAAATCCCAAAATGTCCGAATTCCGTACACTTTATCAATCTTCAGGCCTGGGACCCATTTCACGATATCAGAGTCCTCATAATAACTGATTTCACCGAATTTCGATGTGGTACTGTTCTTTCCGTCCAACAGTTCATTCGCCTTTTCGGGATCATCCAGCAAAACAGCCATCTGCATTATTCTGCCGTTTCTGTTATGCTTTGCGATGGAAAGAAAGCCCTCCGGTTTCAGCACTCTTGCAAGCTCCTTAAGGATTTCGCATTTATCATCAACATACTCTAATACATTATGGCAGATGACAACGTCAAATGAATCGTCTGGGAACTGTGACAAAGAATCGATCCCCCCAACGATCTGTCTGTAAGGATTGTTATGCCAGGAATCCTTCAGCATGTCTTCCCAGGGTTCAACGGCAACAACGTCATTATGTTCGGCGAAATGATCGGCCGTAACGCCTTCGCCGCTTCCGAAATCAAGAATACATTTCCCTTTAATTTCACCAAGCTGATTCCATATGATCTTTTTAAAGAGTCTTTCCCATGCCGGAAGATCTGTTATTCTTTTCATTTTTCTTATTCTCCTCAGCACTGTTTCTTTTATCAGAATATAATTCGATTATTCGGAGATAAGTGCTTCATCAAGAAGGAAATCTTCTACCCCTACATACCGGATTCCCTGTTCGTCTCTCCAGGGTTTTATATAGTCTCTGACAACGACGATTTTCCTGAAGGAGTCGGGAATCCTGACCAGAGAAGCGGTCTCCTGTTTTCTTTTGTCCGGATCCTCTATAGATAACGCGGACTGGATATAGCAGCGCTCTTCCCCTCTGTTGACCACAAAATCGACTTCCAGCTGCTTGCGGATCTTTTTCCCGTCAACATCTCTCGTATTCTGCTCAACAACTCCGACATCAACGTCATAGCCTCGCCGAATCAGATCATTGAAAAGAATGTTTTCCATCAGATGAGTTTCTTCCAGTTGCCGGAAACCGAGTCGGGCGTTTCTCAAACCGGAATCGGTGTAGTAGTACTTGACGGGCGTCTTGATGTAATTCCGCCCCTTCACATCATAGCGCTCTGCCTTTTGGATCAGAAACGCTTCCAAAAAGTATCCGATGTAGGTGTCGATCGTATCCGGCGCGACCCGGAGACGTCTCTCGCTTGCGAAAGTATTGGATAGTCTGCTCGGATTGGTCAGCGATCCGATATCCGATGCCAGCACATTCAGGAGGATCTCTAGAATTACTGTGTCATTTTTTATCTGACGCCGTTCCAGTACATCCCTGATGTAGGTGCGGCTGAACAAATCCCGCAAATAGCGACTTCTCTCCTCATGCGTCTTAAGTGTCCATACCAGCGGCATTCCGCCATAGGTATAGTAGTCACGCCAGGCTTCGCGTTTCTCCCCCTGCCAGTGTTCATAAACCTCCGCAAAGGAAAGCGGATAAACACGGATCTCATCCCCGCGGTCACGGAACTGCGTAAGAATATCTGACGAAAGCATCTTCGAATTGCTCCCCGTTACGTAGATATCCGCATTGGGCAGTTTCATCAGTCCCAATATGACATCAATAAAGGTTAACTTCGCATCGGGATCGCTCACATAGGGATTCGGCACTTCCGTTACGAACTGGATCTCATCGATAAATACGTAATAACGTTTGTTTTTATCCGGCATCCGCTCTCTCACGGCTTTGTTCAGTTCAAACGGGTTGCGGTATTTCGCGTTATCGATCTCATCCAGCGCCAATCCCACAATCTGATCTTCGCCGATACCGGTATCCAAAAGATACTGACGGTAAAGAGTAAAGAGAAGATACGACTTTCCGCTGCGGCGGAGGCCGGTAATGATTTTGATGCGTCCGTTATCCCTCCTGCGGATGAGTTGGTTCATATATTGCCGTCTTTCGTATTGCATCGCTTCATCCTCCGTGAAATTTCTGCGGCATCCGCACTTTTTTCACGAAGCAGTATAGCATAGGAGCCCGGGCATGGCAATGCCCATTCTAAAATTTTTGCGGCATCCGCAATTTTTTCAGTCAACCAAGTTAAATCAGGTTGTCTGTATTTGAGTTAAGTTTGGGGACAAGATGGTTTTTCATGGCGTTCCATGGTTTTCGACCGATTTATAATAGTTAACGAGGGGCTGACCGCCGCTTTTCGGGCCTTTATAGTTAACAAATGGGCTAAATGAGGGAGCGCAAAAAGTGCGTTTTTCGAGGATTGCAGGGCGGCATGTCTCCTCCCCGAAAAGCGGTTTGATCCCTCTTTCCTTGCCTCTATCCAGACTACGATTTGAAATTGGTCCTTTTGGACGAATCTGACCGAACCAGACATTTCTAATCAGGTTTTATCCTATTCTAAGGCGCTCAGCAGACAGTTCTTCCTGCCGGGCGTCTTTTTTTCTTTTCAGAAGAAAAAGCCTCCATTACATTGCCTGGTTGCTGTACGAAACGGTAACCGGGCTTAAGTCATGATATCTTATATTCTTGTATAATGGCTTTGATTGATTTATAATACATATAATCGCTTGCCTGCAGACTGTGAACGGAATACTGCTATTTGGGGAGGATAACAATGCTTATCAACGGAATAGAGTACGAACTGAAGCCCCTGGAAGAGGGGGACGAAGACCTTATCGAAGGCAAGGTCGGCGAATACGATCACTCCGTGGTGCTGCCCGTTCCGGGAGCAGAGGAGGAAACGTTATATTTCAAGATCACAGACGACGACGGCAGGATAATCGCTGGATGCATACTGGCAATAGACAGGTGGAAGGTTGCCGATCTGGACATACTGTGGGTGGATGAAAAGTACCGCAGGAAGGGCCTGGGCTCCGCTCTTATCAAAGAAGCTGAGCGCACTGCAAGAGAAAAGGGCTGTGATCTTATGACCCTTGGCACATTTGACTTTCAGGCAAGGCCGCTGTACGAAAAACACGGCTACGAGCTTTGCGGTGTGATAGAGGACTGGCCGAAGGGGCATTGCAATTATTCGCTGTCGAAGCGTCTGGATCTTCCTACGAAGGAATATGTGCCGTCAATGCAGGAAGAAATAATGGAATGTGAGATCCATGCCGGAACCAGGGAAGACGGAGATGTCATTAGGAAAGGACTGGGAGATTACAATGACGCCCAGTATCCGACCACCTGGGACGATAACGACGAGCAGCTTGGAAGAAAGATCACCGATGAAAATGGGAACATAATCGCCGGGTATATCGCAGGGTACAGCCCATGGGGCAACGCATATGTCGATATCTGGATAGACGAACCATATCGGAACAAGGGCCTTGGCGAATACTTCCTGAAAAAGGCCGAACAGGACACAAAGGAGAAAGGCGCATTGTTCATGCTGCTCGGTACGTTCGACTGGCAGAGAGACTACTTCGTAAAGCACGGGTACAGGATCTGCACCAGAACAGAGGGCGATCCGAAGGGACACAGCTTCAGCTTACTGACCAAGAACCTTTATTAGGGCAGTACGGCCTCAAAGCGGCGCGTAGAGCTCCGCAGTTCTCGAAGCGTTAATCGGTGGCCCTACTCAGGACGTCTATATACAATATGTTGCGTCCTACAGCGCGGGTTATCCGCCATATATAGTTGTGAGAAGCCCTGCAGGGCGATGCGCTTTGTACGGTATGAAGCGTATATGCAGCGCACATGCAACAGAGTTCTCACAACACCGAAACACTCACATCATACAGGAGATCATCTTTTAGGAGAAGGTCGCCTGTTTTTATGATTGTTTCCCCAAGCTGCAAATGCAGCAAAACTATGATCATGATTCCGGTTTTCCGCTCAAATCTTGTTGATTGCTTCCAGCAGAGCCTTCACGTCCAGATAATATTACGACACTGAAGGGAAACAAAAGCTGCCATGACTGGCCCAACATAGCTCCAACGCGTTGAACGCGTTGGAATCATTGTGTTGCGATAAAGATGTTCTGGAGAATAGCGTTTTTCGAGGAGCTCAATCTAATGTACTCTTTCTCAAAGAAATTGGAAAAAGTTATTTGAAGGAGAATTGACACAGAATAGAAGCTTGGAAAGGAAACTCATTATGCAAATCAACTGGGATAGCTTTACAGTCTACAACCAAGATTCCGGAGAACACCGGAGAAAGATCGAAACCGCCTTTTTGTCTATGAAACGAGGAATCTGGGGGGAAATGGGGATGTGCCGAGGCCCGCAGTTCTAATTCATCTTGACTTTTAGGGAACATCTCAATATAATAAGCAACGAGATGTTCCCTAATGGAGGCTGCTTTTATGTCCGTATTTGATGAGATCCAATCTGCTCTTCGGGAGCGAGCTGATCTGAACGCGAGATTATCGCTGATTCCCTATGAAGGTACGCCTGAAATCAAAGAAGTAAGCGGTCAGAAATATCTCTATACACGTAAGCGGGTCGGAAGCAGGGTCACGTCAACCTATGTCGGAACGTATTCAGATGAACTGTACCAGCTGCTCCTCAGAAACACCAGGGAAGCGCGTGAGATCCGGAAGAGTTTAAGAAAGCTGGACAAAACACTGGCAAAATTAGGTTACCAGGAAATCGAACTTGCACCACGCGTGATTGAGAATCTGGACTTTGCCAGAGCCAATATGAAGGCCAACATCTATGACCAGGCGGTTCTGGAAGGGGTTGCCACTTCTTTTCCGCAGACAGAGGAGATCATTGAAAACGGTAAAGTAAACGGCATGACCGCATCGGATGTCCAGAAGATCCTGAACCTGAAGCATGCCTGGGAATTCATTCTGGATCAGGACGTGATACAGGCTAAGAGCGATTATTATGTTCTTTGCCACATTGCCAGGCTTGTGAATGAAGGCTTTTTTGCTGACGGCGGAAGGATCCGCGGTGTTCCTGTAACGATCGGAGGGGCATCTTATATTCCGCCCCTTCCCATGGAATTTGAAGTCAGGGAAAGAATTGAAGAGATCCTGCAGTCTGATTTGGAAAATATCGACAAAGCAATCTCTTTGTGCCTGTATACGATGAAAACACAGGTTTTCATCGATGGAAACAAACGTGCAGCCGTCATCTTTGCCAACCATTTCCTGATTGCCCATGGACAGGGATTTCTGGTGATTCCGGAGGCACACGTTGCTGAGTTTAAAAAGCTTCTTGTGGCCTACTATGAGGGAGAAGACGCAGGGATCATTACGACGTTTCTAAAAGATAACTGCTGGAAGACTTTTTGACAGATCATAGCCGAGCTGTAAAGCTCGTTTGTCGGGACATGTACTGTTCTGTAAATTCCCCGTTTGTAGAGATCATCAATTGAATATTGACCATTGCCATATAGGAAAAAGTGAGGACGGCCTGAATCATTTTACACTTTTCTGCAAATAAATCATCTCGGAAGCCGGGGACTGACACGCAATCAGTCCCCGGCTTTTCATAAGCCTCAGCCTGAAAATCCGCGCTATTTAAAAATAATAAGCCGCCTTTTTCGAAATGTTACGCGATACCCAAATCTCTGTGCTATACTATGCGGGTGTGGGAATCGATACTCCGGCAACGCAAAAATAATAAGAGGTACTATCAAGGGAAAACCGGCGGAAGGGGGAAAGATTATGTGGGCGTTTTTAGGCTTGGCATCCATCATAACAGCCATATTGAATATTGAGAAATGGATGAGGGGATCGGAGGAAAAGTTCTTTCGCTTTGCCAGCATTTCCCTCACAGCCCTCACCATGTGTGCCTTTTACAGTGATGGTGCCGGAAGGGTTACGGCGGAGGATTGGGGGGGCTTAATGGATATTATGCCAAGCATGTCCGGTGCTTTGTGGGTCTGTGTCGGCGCCTCGATATTGATCAACGGAATCACGCTTTTTCCGAAGGTGAAGCAGGGGCAGAATGAGCCGTCAATCCGGAAATCATAAAAGCGACGACTCCCGGCGCGGAAAGCCCCAAAAGGTACAAGCATGGTGACAATCCCCTTTCTTTTTGCAGAATTGATCTTTACGGCCATCTGGCTGCTGTGCCGCCTGATTGTCTGGAAGCGGCAAGGGCACATTCGATGGAAAAGAGAAGCCGTTCTCTTGTTGATGTTTATCAATTTGGCGGTTATCATCCGCTTTGTATTTTTCCCGAGAGCCCTTTTAAACGGGCAGGTACAGCCCCTTGTTTTTGATGGGGCCGCCATCTTCCCTTTGCGGGTCAACTTGCTTCCCCTGGTCCATCTGCTTGATTATGGCAGCACCCGGGATATGATTTGGAATGTGGCCGGCAATATTATGATGTTTATCCCCAGCGGCATCGTGCTGCCGCTTGTATACGAAAAACTGGAGGGATTCTGGAAAACCCTGGGAGGAGGGGCTTTGATTTCCTTATGTATTGAAATTCTTCAGCTGCCCTTTGCCGCCCGAACCTCTGATATAGACGATCTGATTCTGAATACGCTGGGAGTTGCCATCGGTTATGGAGTCTGCAAAGCAGCCAGCTGCCTGAAAAGGAAGAGGATTGGTAAGAATTCCTGAAAGAGAACATAAGACGAGGTGATGCGGTGGAACGAGTCAAACTGAATGAATTGAATTTCAAAAACCGAAATGAGGCGGTGGCTTTTTTAAAGGCGCTGTGGGGGAATCAGAAAACCTCCTGCCCCCTGTGCGGTCATGAATTGGAGTGGCTGCATAAAAAGGCCAAGAAAAGCAATTGCGACTGGCAATGTAAAAACTGCGACAAGATTTTTAAAACCATTCATTTGCTGGATGAGCTCAACGCCCCCCGACAAAATAAAATCGGCCCACGCAGGCGATGGCAAATTGACTATATAGCCCTGTCGTCCTGACTCGGCAGAATCCCGCATAGCTTTTCACAACCGGTATCCGGCGCTCGGGTTCAAATCCTTGTGCAGCACAGCAAAAAAGAGCCCGTATGGGGCTCTTTTGCTGTGCGGAGAAGGAGGGATTTGAACAAGGTCTCCGCGCAAAAACTATTGTGACACAAGGAGGTTTGGCGGTACTCATTCATTTGTGCACACTTTGTGCACACCCCTTTTGAAGAGGATTTTCTGCCACGCAATACTCCGGTTTTTGAGCTTAAAAATCACTCGTTTCCGATTGGATGATCCACCTGATAACTGGTTCTTCTTTGGCAGTTGTTGCAGAAATGGGTCATGTATTGGGTCATATATTGGGTCATCCTTTTAGTCATCTTTTTAGACATCCTTTTGGACATTTTGTCCATTTGGATTGTTTAACCGTTCTTTTAATCCCCGTTCGTTTACAGTCACCTTTTACAGTCACCCTATCAGTCACCTTTACAGTCACCCCCCTGCACGGGTTTCCGGTTCTTATCTGATAACTTTTCTGATAACTTATCTGATAAGCGTTCTGATAACTGGGAGAGTGACTGGGGTATTTTTTGCCTCCGACTGGGGTATTTTTGCCTCCGACTGGGGTATTATTAACCCTGACTGGGGTATTTTGGTCTACAACTGGTGCATTTTCCCCTGCAACTGGTACATTTTTCCTCTAACTGGTACATTAACGTCGCAGTTGAATCGTTCAAAGGGCCAAGAGCATCCCCATATTATCAGTCACCCTTACAGTCACCCTATCAGTCACCCTCCTGGGAACACGAACCACCCTATCCTCCGGCGCAAAAAACTTGATCATGATGTCTCCCGGGGTGACATCGTACTCCGGCAGGAGTTGTTGAACTTGTCGGTTTTTCCGACAAGTTCAAGCCGCCTCTGGTGTATTATTATATTTCCCTGATAGTCATTTTACCAGAGAAACGCAGCAAGTTGATTAAAACCCGGCTTTTTGACTCGCTAATCGTATCCTCATATTGATTAAGCAAAGCATATATTGAATCAATTTTTCCTTTGATTATTTCATATTTTTGATCTTGGTCATACACATTAAAAACAAATTCAATGTGTCCCATTTTTTTCAAGTCCAAAGAGTTAAACCCAAGCAGGGTAAACAAATAATGAAAATAGTCATAATCCATTGGGTTTAAGGAATGCCCAAAAACAACCGCCCTACTGATTTCGGTTTTATCGTCTGTTTGGTGGAAACGTAATCCTGCGGCATCCTGTTTTAACCGGCGGTAGGTTTTTGAAAAAGGAAAGGCCTGATCAACAGTATGTGATCCATTCTTTTTCAAATCTACCCCAAAAATAGGATTGGCACAGTCTCCATTTATATGCCTAATAGGATATTCCAAATCAGAAAAGTCCGAATAATTGAATGAATCTATCATGATTCTTCCTTGACTAACATCACAAAGTACATCCACAAGTGACCGCGCCTCGCAAATGTAAGTATCGGTGTTAACTTCGTTGGAAATATACTCACCAAACAATTTTTCAAAACACTCAAGCTCATTTAGAAGTTTATCGTAGAAGGAATTATCCCCAATATGTGAAGGTCCCCATCCCTTTGCCTCCAAATATAGGGCCATGATCCTTTCGTCGGTGTCGTGTTTGCGTAGCAAATCATTATCAAAACTGCTGTTTGGAAATACTATTAGGTTCTGAACCCTTTCCCAACTGAAAAAGAAGGAAGAATCCAATTGCAAAGAATTATAAATCTCTGTTTCAATATCACACCACCTTGTATTTTGCTTTTCACTGTACTGGGGAGACATTAAACAGAAAAACAAATCCCAACAGTTAGCAGGGGCATTCAGCATGTTGAAAGACGCCAATGCTTTATGGCCATCTAAATCCTTCTTGCAAGCACGAATCCAATCAAAACACGCTTCTTTCCGTTCCTTAAAGAAGGAAGAATCAAAAAAATGTTCATACTTAGTTTTAGCCTTCAGGTGTAAATCAAAACCGTTTCCAATCACTAACAATGTCTTTGATGCTTGTTTATCCATTGTCACCCCCTCCTATATAAGATGAGCGAAAAACACGCATATTCCTATTCGCATTTCCCTGCTTCCCCATACTCGATCGGCCCTTCTGCCGCTTCCGGAACCTTCATACCATCCATATTGTAAACCACCGGCTCCGGCACGGTATCCATATTATCCGTCCACATCTCGCACTGGCTGATCACCGTATTGATGGCCATTTCATAATCCTCCGGCGGATACTTATACTTCTTCAGCAGCCGCTTAACCATCTTCCGCATGGAAGCCCGGGCCGTTTCCTTTTTCTGCCAGTCAATGGTCCGGTTTCTGCGAAGCATATCCGTAAGCTCCCGGGTAAGGGCTATCAGCTCATTGTTCTGATAAAAGTCCTGGATATGTTCCGGCTTCGTCAAAGCATCATAGAAAGCCAACT
>Ga0256404_1005949_pt1 | contig 20799 bp, 17 predicted proteins | sample RumenRJG_01DNA_FD_185990 | JGI IMG/M metagenome (GOLD analysis project Ga0256404, IMG submission 185990) | Bovine rumen microbial communities from Lethbridge, Alberta, Canada - RJG_01 | ecosystem: Host-associated > Mammals > Digestive system > Stomach > Rumen | place: Canada: Alberta | collected...
GGCATCATTCACCTAACCAACCGTACTTATTATTTCGAGTATCGCAATGGCTCGCGCCTCATTCCGCCTGCTTTGCAAGAGAAGATCCGCAAGTTGTTTCACGACAACGGATGGACGGAGGAGGTGAAGTTCGACAGTTATGTAGAGGATTACGATTGGTGATCACGGTGCCTGGAATGGCGTAGGTTTTCGATTTTATCCAATTTAGATAATCTTTTTTGGATAATTCTTTGGAAATCCTAATAATAATGTGTATCTTTGCAGCGTACAAAGATACATGATGATGATTGAGAATCCTTTTATTACCTACGGCTATGAGTCGGCTGCATATTTCTGCGACCGTAAGAGCGAAACTAAAGAGCTGACAACCCTGTTGACAAACGGCAATCATACAGCGCTGATCTCTCCGCGCCGTATGGGTAAGACGGGACTGATTCACCACTGTTTTGCCCAGAATGAAATACAAGACCGATACATCACCTTCCTGATTGACATCTATGCCACCAAGAATCTGCAAGATATGGTTTATCGCATGGGGCAAAGCATCGTCAATCGTCTGAAGCCACGCGGTCAGTCTGCCATTGATGGCTTCCTGCGATTTGTAACCTCTCTCCGTACAGGCATATCCTTCGATGGTCAAGGCAATGCCAGTTGGAACATTGGATTAGGGGACATCACTTCGCCAGACTTTACGCTGGAGGAGATTTTCAACTATCTGAAGGCTGCCGACCGAAAGTGTATCGTTGCTATAGATGAGTTTCAGGCTATTGCGGACTATCCGGAGCGAAATGTAGAAGAACTGATGCGGACCTACGTGCAGCAGTGCCGCAACGCTGTGTTCGTGTTTTCGGGCTCCCAGAAAAGTATGATGAGCGAGATGTTTTCATCTCCAGCAAGACCGTTCTATCAAAGTGTCTCAATGATGTTTCTGAAACCTGTGCCACTGCCAGAATACGAAGTCTTTGCGAAAAAACATTTTGAAAAGGCAGGAAAACAAATTGACGATGGAGTCGTACGCACTATCTATGAGCACTTTGACGGAACGACCTGGTATCTGCAGAAAGTGCTCAACCAGCTTTTTGCAACACAAGACCATGTTTGCGTCGATGATGTTGATACGGCTGTAATACAAATCATCAACCAGAACGAAGAGGCCTACAAAGATGTGATTTATCAACTGACAGCCCGTCAGCGAGACCTTCTTGTCGCAGTCGGCCATGAAGGGAAAGCCAGGCAAATTACCGGAGCACCTTTCGTCAAGCGTTACCACCTGACTTCTGCCAGCAGCGTACAAAAGTCATCACAAACTCTCATTGAGAAGCAGTTGCTGACTCACCAGCAAGGGGTATATGAAATCTATGACAAATTCATGGCTGAGTGGATAAGGAGTCAATGACTAGTTAAAATCACTCTGCTCTCACTTAACCGCTGTCTTGATATCCTCCAGCAGATCGATGCCGGCTTCGAGACCGATACTTAATCGGACCGTCGTATCGAGGACAGACATCTCTGCACACTGCTCGGCTGTGAAGAGACCGAAGATCGTGGAGGCCGGATGAATGGCCAGCGACTTGCGATCAAACAGGTTCGTAGCGCGACGTATCGTCTGCAGCTTGTCAATGAAGGCCCATGCGGCCTCCTTCGATTTGAGGTCGATGGTAAAGACTGCACCAGGCAACGGACCGAACTGCACCTTCGAGAGTCTGTAGAAAGGGTTATCCTCGAGACCTGTATAGTTCACGCGTTTTATCTCTGGCAACTCCTGACATTGCTGAGCGAGCCACAAGGTGGTCTCAGCCTGCCGACGGAATCGGATGTCGAGCGTATCGAGGCCGAGGGTCTCCATGTAGGCCACCTGGGGCGTCATCAGTCCACCAAGATTGGTCACGAGTTCTGTTTTGACACGAGCCGTGAAAGCCTGTTTCTTACCAACGCGCTTCGTGCGTGCCTGTAAAGCTGGGGAGGGCGACTGACTCCAATCAAAACGTCCGTAGTCGATGAGCAGTCCGCCGAGTCCTGTGCCACCGCCAGAGATATACTTCGTACTCGATACCACTTCGATATCCACACCTAAGTCAACAGCCCGGAATGTGGAGAAGGGCACGATGGTCGTATCAGCGATCAAGGGTACACCAGCCTTGTGGGCGATGTCGGCTAACCTTCGGATATCAGCCACAAAGAGCTGCGGATTGGTGATAACCTCGAAAAACAAGGCGCAAGTTTTGTCATCGATCTGTGCCTCCACCTCTTCTGGTTTCGTGAAATCGACAAAGCGCGGTTCCACGCCAAACGTGCCCAAGGTGTCGCGAATCAGCGAGACGCTGTTGCCAAACAGGTGCTTCGACGCCACGATGTTGAGGCCTGTAGCACTGACTGCCGTCAAGGCGTAGTGAATGGCTGTCATACCTGTGTTGAGCGCCGTCACACTCGCCGCACCCGTCAATTGCCGCACCCGTTCCTCCAGATAGGTGGTCGTGGGATTGGCAATACGGGCATACGACGGGGCCATGGAACGACCGCAAAATGCGTCGCCCATGGCCTTGGCAGACTCAAACTCAAACGCCGCCGTATAGTAAACGGGCATCGATAGTGCCCCGTAAGCATCAGGTTTCTGATACTTCGTTGTCAGTATTTTCGTTTCGTACTGCATTATCGTCCTATGATTTTTTTAACTGCGATGACGAGTTTATCTACATCCTCGCGGGTATTATAAAGCGCAAAGGTCGGGCGTACACTCATCTCATAACCCAGGGCCCGGAGGGCGGGCTGAGCGCAGTGGTGACCTGCACGCACTGCGATGCCCTCCTTATCTAATAATGTACCTGTTTCTGGAACGGGGATGCCGTCGAGCACGAAGCTCACGACTGACACGCGGTTCTTGGGATTGCCGATGAGCGTCAGACCAGGAATCTGGGCGAGTTGTTCGCGGGCATATTCCGTCAGCCGATGTTCGTGGGCTTCGATGTTGCGGATGCCGAGACGGCTCACGTAGTCGAGGGCAGCACCCAGTCCGATGGCATCGGCCACGTTGGGCGTTCCGGCCTCGAAACGGGCTGGTGGCACATTATATTCTGTGCGCTCGATGGTCACATCCTTGATCATGTTACCACCACCCTGCCAAGGCTGCATCTTGTCGAGCAGGTCCTTGCGCCCATAGACCACACCGATACCATTTGGTCCGTAGATCTTATGACCACTGAACACGAAGAAGTCAGCACCGAGTTGTTGCACATCCACAGGCGTATGGGCTATCGACTGAGCACCATCGACGAGCACTGGAATGTTGTGCGAGTGGGCAATGTCGATGATTCGTCGCACGTCGTTGATGGTGCCGAAGGTGTTGTTGACATGGCCTACGGAGACGAAACGCGTGCGGGGCGTGATGAGTCGCTCGAACTCAGAGAGTACCAGATCACCGTTTTTATCCGTTGGAATAGCACGCAAGGTGGCACCACGTTCTTGAGCAACACGTTGCCAAGGTACAATGTTGGCATGATGGTCGAGCTCTGAGACGATGACTTCATCACCAGGTGTCAGGAACTGCCGTCCGTAAGTCTGTGCCACGAGGTTGATGCCCTCAGTGGTGCCGCGCACGAAGATGATCTCCTCGCTGGTGGCGGCGTTGATGAACCGCTGCACTTTCTCGCGGGCTTCCTCGTAGGCATCCGTCGCACGAGCTGCCAGCGTGTGGGCACCACGATGGATATTCGAATTATAGTTCTTGTAATAATCCGATATCTTGTCAATCACCTGAATGGGCTTCTGGGTGGTGGCTCCGTTGTCGAGCCATACGAGGTCATGGCCGTTCACTTTCTGATGGAGCACGGGGAAGTCGCGCTTGATCTGCTCCGAGTTCAGCGTATCAGCCTCCTCATAGTGCAGGTCGCGCAGCTTCTGCGTCTCAGGAATGCCGATGCCGAAACCGTCCTCATGAGGAATGGTCTTCGTCTGAGCATCTGTATCTCCGAGGTAAGGAAGTTCGCCATAGCCACTGCCCCCAGCCAGAAGCTGTCTGAATCCAGCTTCCAGCTCGCTGAGGTTCAGCTGTTCGTCAGGCAGTATCGCCTTCCGCATTCCCGAGCTATGCTCGCCTACCCGTCGCCTTTCAGCCTGCAATTCCTCAGGGCAGTATCTTTGTGCGATTTCCTTCAGCATAGCCAGCGATCCGCCGTCCTGTGCAGGAAAACTATTTAGTTCTGATATATTGATCATTTATTTCTCAACTTTATTTCTGTGCTGATAATCGTGATAGTAGCCCACCTCTACGTTTTCAAGTACGGCGATGGCATCGTCGGTGAGGGCTGCCAGTGAGAAGTATTTCGTGAGCAGATATGACGCCACACCAAACTTATCAAGCCCCATCAGGCGGGCTGAGAGCGAAGGAGCAATCTCACCGGGGATACCACTCTGATGCAAGCCGATGACACCTTGGTTCTGCTCACCAGTACGTACGAGGATGATCTTCGTAGTACCGACACCGCGACCTGTCAGATACTGACCTTCCACCTCTACTTTGTCTGATGGAATCAGGGGCACACCGCGCCACAGGATAACCTTCGTGCCGAAGAGATCGGTGGTTACAGGTGGCACACCGCGCCAGGTACATTCGCGCTCAAAGGCGGCGATGGCTCTTGGGTTAGCAATGAAGAAGGCTGGTTCCTTCCATACCAGTGAGAGCAGTTCGTCGAGGTCGTCGGGTGTGGGTGCACCATAACGTGTGGTAATACGGTAGGCGGGGTTGGCGGCGGCCAACAAACCGAACTTCTTGTTGTTGATGAGTTCCCACTCCTGACGCTCTTTGATGCTCTCGATGGAGAGGCGCAGCTGCTCCTCGAGCTGGTTGTAGGGGTTATTATAGAGGTCGCTGACGCGGGTATGCACACGAACCACCGTCTGCAGCGTGTTCAAGGAGTATTCTGTAGGGTTCTCCTCGTAGTCGATATAGGTCTCGGGGATGATGTTATCCTCCTCATGACCGCTCACCAGATCGATGTGCTTCTCACCGTTATCGTTGACAGAGGCCTTCAGGCGCAGCTGTTTGTCAACGGCTTTTTCGAACGTATCGCGGAAGTCAGGCACCTCCTTGATGAACTTGATCAATTCCTTCAGTTTCAGACCGAGGAACACCGTAGGCGTGATGGCACGAACAGAGACGGTAGATTCCTGCTCGTCGAGTAGATCAGCCTCACCGAAATATTCGCCGTCGCCCAAGAGTGCGATCCGCAGGTCTTCGCCATGAGGCCCTTTGCTGATAACCTCAGCCTGACCGCTGGCCACGATGAAGAAACGCTGTTTGTCCTTGCCCTCTTCCACGAAGAATTTATCAACATCCACCTCTTTCGTCTCGAACGAACTTACCAGACGGTTCAGTATCTCGTCGTCGAATTCAGAGAACAGAGGTATTGCCTTCAGGTTCTTCGCCGTGAATGACGGTACACCATTCACGTACTGGATGGGCAGGCGGTCGTTCTTACGGAGTTCTACTTTCGTGCGGTTTACGCGGAAAGTACCACCGCTGACTTGTACCCAAGGCAGGAGTTTCAACAGAAGTCTTGGGGTGATAGAGCCCATCTGAGGGGCGGTCTTGGTGGTTGTTGCCAGTTTTCTAGCGGTAGCAGTGGTCACACTGCGCTGTAAATTTGATTCTGCCATAATCGTTTGAGTTTTTAATGTTTTTACTATTTTACCTTTTTACTTTTTAATCGTTACTTTATGTGTGGTGCCTTCCACATGCTCTACCGAAAGCACATGATATCCCTGCTCTTTCGCGTTGCGAGGAACATTTTCAAGTGGTTCGCCCTCAGCCAACAGCACTTCCAGGATGTCGCCCTCACTGAGCTTCGAGAGCTCAATCTTCGTCTTTACGAAAGTCATCGGGCAGTGCTCCTTCGTAATGTCTAATACCTTTGTTGCCATATTCTTACCTTTATACCGTTTTACTTTTTTACCTTTAGATAAACAACGTCTGTCCACCTTCCGAGAGGTTCAGGAATGTAGCTACGCCGAGCACGTCTTTCACCTCAGGAATAAAGTCCTCTTTCTTCAGGCCGAGCACATGCATGGCCATCTCACAGGCGTAGAGGTTGATGCCAAGGACTTTGGCAGCCTCAACAAGTTCTTCGAGGGTTGCCACATTGTTCTTACGCATGAGATAACGGAAGATCTTGGGTCCGGCACCGAGGAAGTTGAAACGGCTTGTGGGTGTCACCTTCAATCCGCCCATCATGAATCCGAAGAGCTTCGTGAGCCAGTTTCCACCAGTGAAGCTTCTGCCTTGTTTTTTCTTGATGGCGTCGAGGCCCCAGAACGTAAAGAAGATGTTGACCTCATAGCCAACTGCAGCCGCGCCCGTACCTAATGTAAATACAGCGGTCAGCTTGTCGAAATCGCCACTGAAGGCGATGATGCTTAGTTTTTTTTGTTCTGCCATAATTAAATGCATTTGAGTCTGGGTGCAAAGGTACGGCAGTTTTGGCGCTCCCACAATCACCCATACGTGGCATTTCGCATACCCTTGATGTGGTATGCGATTTACCATCCCTGTGGGATTGTCGCAATGGAGAAATCACCGTACCTTTGCACCCAAACTCAAACGTGTAAAATTATGGCAAAGATTTATGTAAATGGAGACGCGCAGGAAGTAAACCTGCCGCTCAATGTGAGTGAACTGATCAAGCAGTTGCTGGTAGAGAACCCTGAGATGGTCAGCGTGCAGGTGAACGAGGAGTTTGCTGAGCGCGAAGACTGGGATAGTATCCAGATCAAGGAAGGCGACAAGGTCGATTTCCTCTATTTCATGGGAGGAGGGAGTTTAAGGTAAAAGGGAAGAGTGAAAAGTGAAAAATTTGCTACCGCTATGATTGATTTTTCTGAAGAACAGATACAGCGATACTCGCGTCATATATTGTTACAGGATGTGGGTGTCGAGGGACAAGAGAAGATAATGAACGCGCGTGTACTCGTGGTGGGTGCAGGCGGCCTGGGAGCTCCCGTGTCGCTCTACCTCGCTGCAGCAGGCATCGGCACGATTGGCATCGTGGATGCCGACGTGGTGGATCTCTCCAATCTGCAGCGCCAGGTCATCCACTTCACAAAGGATGTGGGCGTGCCGAAGGTAAAGAGTGCCGAGGAGAAAATCAAGGCCATCAACCCCGATGTAAAAGTTGAAACCTACTATAAGTTTCTCGACTCATCGAACGCTCTCGATATCATTAAGGAGTACGACTTCATCGTGGATGGAACGGACAACTTCCCTGTGAAGTTCCTCATCAACGATGCGTGTGTGATGGCAGGTAAGCCCTTCTCGCATGGAGGCATCCTGCGCTTCAACGGCCAGACGTTCACCCACCTACCCGGCACGGCCTGCTACCGTTGTATGTTTAAGGAACCGCCCCCAGTGGGTGCTGTGCCCACTTGTTCTCAGGCTGGAGTACTGGGGGCCATTGCTGGCATGCTGGGTACGATTCAGGCGGCAGAGACACTGAAGTACTTTACGGGTATTGGTGAACTGCTGACGAACCGTCTGCTGACGTTTGATGCCAAGACCATGCAGTTCCGCACGGTGCCAGTCCGTCATCGTGACTCGTGCGCCATCTGCGGGACTAATCCCACCATCGACCATCTGATAGATTACGAGCAGGCCGCTTGTGACTTAAAACATTGAACATTTTATAAGATGAAGATACCACAAGAAATCATTGATGAATTAATCAGCCAGGCTCAGCAGGACGCACCCAACGAGACGTGCGGCTACCTGCTGGGCACCAGCGGTCCTGAGGGTGATGTGGTGACAGAGCACTATTGGATGGAGAATATCGACCACTCGCCAGAGCATTTCTCGTTTGCGCCAAAAGACCAGTTTACGGCATTGCGATATGCTCGGAGTAAGGGTTTGAAGATTCTCGCCAACTGGCATAGTCATCCGGCTTCGCCCTCGCGCCCCTCGCAAGAAGATCTGCGTCTGGCTAACGACCCCACCATCCGCTATGCCATTCTCTCTCTTCATGAGGGCGTACACCTGAATTCTTTCAAAATTCAGAATGGCGAGGTTGTGAATAAAGAGGTACATCTGTAAATTCCCAAGCTATTCTTCGTATAATTCCAAGGAATAGTGTACCTTTGCACACGTAAAACATTAAACTAGAAGAAATGGGAAAAAAGATTGTTTTAGTAACAGGTGCCAACAAAGGCATCGGATTTGGAATTGCCAAGCATCTGGGACTCAGTGATTGGCAGGTGATAATCGGCGCACGTGATGAACAGCGTGCTTCAAAAGCCATTGAGGAATTGAAGTCTCAGAATGTCGAGGTGCTTGGTTGGGTGAATATCGAATTGAAAGATCTTGCCAGCATCGATAAGGCCGTTCAGGAAATCAAAGAGAAGTATCCTGAGTTATCCCTGCTCGTGAATAATGCAGGCATACCAGGAGACATGAGTGTGGATAGTGAGCATACGGAGATCAGCGTTATCCGCGAGACGCTCGATGTGAATTTCATCGGCACCTTTGCGCTCACCAAAGCGCTGATTCCGCTGATTGCCAAGAACAGCGGTCGTATAGCCAACATCACCGTCCCCTCAGAGATCAGTCCCTATTGGCATCCGCTGGCCTACGTCACCAGCAAGGCTGCCCAAAATGCCATGATGGGTGTGATGGCCATTGAGTTCCAGCAGAGCAATACACCAGTGGAGATCTTCTCCGTTCACCCAGGCCCCACAACCACTGATCTGAATGGCAATATGTCCCTCCCAGGTTTCCACGACATCGAAACCGTAGGTCAGAAGTTTGCCGAACTCATCAACGACGGGCAAAACCATCAAGGTGAGTTCATCGAACTCTATCCTATTGTGAAAGAGGATTAAAATGTTGTGGCATCTTGAATGACTAAACCTGCCAACATAAAACCAAAGATGGCGGTGATGTGAGCAAGGGTGCCATTGATCTGGGCTTTCGAAGAACACCATTCATGGTTCAGGAGACTTTGGTCGCCTGGACCATTTTTCGCTTTGGGACACATGCATTGTTCGGTACCGCAAGTAGCATTATGGCCTTTGTTTTCCAATAGTTCATCGCTATAGACGCACTGGAATTTACGCTTTGGGAACTGCTTCTGCGATTTAAATTTCTTTCTCAGCGCACGTGCCAACGGATCGCCCTGCACCTTCCAAAACTCCGTCACTTTGATGCGGGTAGGGTCGAGTTTCAACGCTGCACCCATTGATGAAAAAAGCTTGGCTTTCGTACGGCAAGCCAGGAGAATGAGTGTTGCTTTGTCTTTCAATGAATCGATAGCGTCGATGATATAATCATAGCTGTCGAGCCCGAAACTGTCAGCCGTTTCTTCAGAAAAGATCTGCTGCAGGGCCGTAATCTCGGAGTGAGGGTTGATGCTGAGCAGACGCTCCTTCAGGGCGTCCACCTTCACCTGTCCCACGGTCTTCGTGGTCGCCATCAGCTGGCGATTGATGTTGGTGATGCACACGCGGTCTGAGTCCACAATCGTCAACTGTCGGATGCCGCTGCGTACCAGACTCTCGGCGCACCACGAGCCTACACCACCCACACCGAAGATAATCACCCGCTTCTGGGCAATGCGCTTCATCGTTTCGTCGCCCAACAACAGTTCACTCCTGCGGAATATTGCACTATCTATTGCCATCACACTCTTAATTTCGACTGCAAAGGTACGATTAAGCGAACGAAAATGCAAATATTTATGCCATAAAATAGACAAATACCGCATATATGGTATGTTGAATGCCCCATAAGAGGGATTGTGGGAGTGCAGAAATCGCCGTACATTTGCACCCGTCAATTTATTTGTAGAAAAAGAAAATGGTAAGAATATATATAATTATAGGTTTATTTTTGCTGGCGAATAATCCAGTAAAGGCAAAAAGATTGGAGGAAGGAAACGACACGTCGAAAGTTAAGACCCTTAAGGGCAAACAACTTAATGAGGTGACCGTATCAGCACATCGTGTTGGCAGGGTAAAGACTAAGGGCATTGGCAATACGGAGATGATTAATGCTACAGAATTACTGCGTGCCGCATGTTGCAACTTGGGTGAAAGTTTTACCACTAACCCGTCAGTTGATGTAAACTATGCTGATGCGGCCACTGGTGCGCAGCAGATAAAACTGCTTGGTCTCAGCGGCACTTATGTGCAGATGCTGACAGAAAATGTTCCGAACTACCGTGGAGCTGCCTCTCCCTTTTCCTTGGGTTATATCCCAGGACCATGGATGCAGAGCATACAGGTATCGAAAGGTGCCTCATCGGTAAAGAATGGCTATGAGAGTATCACGGGCCAGATTAACGTAGAGTTCAAGAAACCGCAGGCCACGCCTTTTGCAGATGCCAACCTCTATTATAACAGTAAAGGAAAACTGGAAGCGAACATTGGAGCCAATCTGCACCTGAGTAAACGTTGGCGGACAGCCCTGTTAGGACATTACGAGATACTTAACAAGGCACACGATGACAATGACGATGGATTTGTTGACTTGCCAAAGGTTCGTCAGGGTGCTTTACAGAGCCGATGGGCATGGATGGGTGATCACTATGTGTTTCAGGCCTCTGTCAAGGGACTGAAGGAGCACCGTGATGGCGGACAGATTGGTCATCATGCGATGGCAGGGCATCCCTATCTGATTGACATCACCAATGAGCGCTACGAAGCTTTTACCAAAAATGCCTATATATTCGACAAAGAACGCGCCACTAACGTCGCTCTTATCTTAAGCGGCTCACTTCACCATGAGAATGCCGAATATGGCCACAAACTCTACAACACTGACCAGCGCAACGGTTATGCCTCGCTGATGTTTGAGAGTGACTTTGGTGAGCATCACAATCTCTCTGTGGGTGCTAGTCTTAACCACGATTATTACGACCAGCGATACAAACTCACTAACGATGGGGCTGAAAAAAATCAGCGCGACGACGAAACCGTTCCCGGCATCTACGCACAGTACACCTTTAAGCTGGGTGACAAACTGACCCTCATGGGAGGTCTTCGCTGGGATCACAGCAATATCTATGGAGGATTCGTAACTCCACGTGCACACCTGAAATATTCTCCAAATGAAATCGTGACTCTTCGGGCCTCAGCAGGTAAAGGCTATCGCACGAATCACGTGTTGGCTGAAAACAACTTTCTCCTCGCTAGCGGACGACAGGTAATTATCGATGATAATCTGGATCAGGAGGCTGCGTGGAATTACGGCATCAGTGCAAACATCAACATCCCCATAGGCGAGAAAAAACTGGAACTGAGTGCAGAGTATTACTATACAGACTTCCAGCATCAGTTGTTGGTTGATCTCGACAGTGATCCCCATGCTGTTCACTTCACCAACCTGCAAGGTGACAGCTATTCACATACCTATCAGTTGGAGGCTACATATCCGTTCTTCCGAGGATTCACACTAACAGCCACCTATCGCCGTACCAACGTAAAATCCACTTTTGGAGGTGTGCTTCGCGAGAAGCCCCTTACCAATAAATATAAAAGTCTGTTGACAGCCTCTTACAAGCCTGGACTTGGAAAATGGCAGTTTGATGCCACACTACAATTGAATGGCGGAGGTCGTCTGCCTGATGCTTACACCACAGCTGATGGCAGCCCTTCATGGGACAACAGATACAAAGGTTTTGAGCAGTTAAGTGCTCAGGTGACTCGTTTCTTCCGTTTTTGGAGCATCTATGCCGGAGGTGAAAACCTCACGGGCTTCAAGCAGAAGAACCCCATCATAGCAGCCAATGATCCCTGGGGACAGAACTTCGACTCTACAATGATCTGGGGCCCAGTTCATGGAGCTGTCTTTTACATTGGTGTTCGACTGAATTGGAATAAAATATAATTAGTATTAACCCATTAAACTATTTAAAAGATGAGAGCAAAAGCATTATTAATCGCGCTGGCAGTCACTTTAGCTTGTACCGCCAAAGACATCAAAACAGTTGTACTGAACACTGCACCGGAAATGCATTGTTCTAGTTGTGAAAACAAGATCAAGTCAAACATCCGTTTTGAAAAGGGTGTGAAGGACATTGTGACCAATTTGGCCGATAAGACTGTAACTGTCACCTACGATGCCGACAAGACTGATGTTGATAAAATCATCGAGGGTTTCAAAAAGATTGATTATGTGGCAACAATAGCCACACCAAAAGCAGAGGGTGCTCCCCAGGCAGAACAGAAGAAGGGTGGCTGCTGCGGCAGTGGTGGTTGCAAGTGCGGTTCAGCTAAAAAGCCAGAACAGGCCAAAGCTAAGCCTGCAAAGAAGAAAGAATGTTGTTGCGGTTCAAAGAAAGCAAATCCTGAAACAGCAGCCAACGATGGTTCTGTAATTAAGTTCAAGGCAACACAGATGAGTTGTGGTGGTTGTGCGAACAAAGTAAAGAAATTGCTGACAGGTGTTGACGGAGTGACAGATGTTGCTGTTAATCTGGAATCAAAGATTGTTACAGTCAATTATGATAGCCAGAAAACAGATGCTGCAAAGATCCAGGACAGTTTCAAGCAAATAAACTATACGGTAGAGGAAGTCCATTAATAGCTTTCAGCTGTGAAGAAATGGGGGCGGCTTCTATCTGAAGCCACCCCTCAGTGTTTCTATACCAAACACATGTGATACGATTTACCTTTACGGGGGTATTGCCCATATAATGAAATCACCGTACCTTTGCACCATGAAGTTTAAATATATCAAATTATGAGTAAAAAGAGTTATTTTTTTATGATAGCACTATCGCTGGCGACCTTGCAACTCATGGCACAGACATATACCATCAATTCGCCGCGGTTTGCCCGACCATTGGTGGAGAAGTGGATCGAGGAATATGCAAAAGTGGAACCCAACGTTCATTTTCGATTATTGAACGGCTGCGGTTGTACGGAAGAGTCTGCACTCTACATACTGCCATACGGCAAGGGAGACGCGGAAACTGTTGACCACGGAATCTTCTTCGCAGAATACGCCATACTACCATTCACGGCGTCCAACTCCGAGGCGGCCCAGATATTGGGAGGACGCAAGTTCAGCAACCGTCGCCTAAGCAGCATCTTCTTCGAACAACAGACCTATGTACCAGAAGAGGAACTTACGAAACAGGAGAAAAGACAGAAGCGTCTGGTCATTTATAGTGCCAACAATGGGGCATCGACAACCGACCCTTTTGCATCATTCTTCAACGAAAGCAAGGATAACCTGCGCGGAAAAAGGATTTCCGGTGATGACCTGTTCTTGAATACCGCCGTCAAGAAAGACCCATTGGGCGTTTCATTCAATGCCCTCTCCAATCTTTATGACTTGAACAGCCGACAGCTTAAAGAAGGGCTCTCAATTGTACCACTTGATACCAAGCGGGAGATTGCGGACGCGTTTTTAAATCATGCAACCCTCGACACCATGATAGAATTACTCGAGCAATATTCAGCAGATAATATTCCTGTCGGGAAAGTGGCACTTGCATACAAAGGGCTTAACAAAGATATACAAGGTTTCCTGACATGGATCTTGACATCGGGGAGACAGTTGAATCACCACTATGGGCTTTTAGAAATAGACCATCAGTTAGCGCAGAGGCAGATTGATGCCATCAACACGGAACTGATAGCGCAAAACAGGTAAAAAGAATCAGTATAACAAAACTTAATTAGAATGAAAAAACAGGTATTATTATTCGTGGCCATTCTTTCAGCTCTGGCCACAGGGCTGAATGCGCAGGTCATCAAAGGAAAGATTGTCAATGCCGACCAGGAACCACTGATTGGTGCCGTTGTGAAATTGGCTGGTAATAATAAGGCAGGAGCATCGACAGACGTTAACGGACAATTTGCACTGAACGTTGGACATAGCGTGAAGTACCCCATCCAGTTGAAGGTTGACTATGTGGGATATGATCCCTACGACCTCGACATCTATGAAGAGACATCTGACGTAGGCACTATTGTGCTGCGTACAGAACGTTTCTCCTTAAATGAGGTGGTTGTTGTGGCGTATGGTCAGCAGAAACGCCGTGACCTAACAGGCGCTATCAGCTCTGTGGATGGCAAGGAACTTCTGAAGAACCCCGTCACCAGTCTGGAGCAGTCGCTTGAAGGCAAACTAAGCGGTGTGCAGGTGACACAGGCAACTGGCGCCCCTGGTGGAGCAGTGAGCATCAATATCCGTGGAACAAGTAGTATAACGGCAGGTAATGAGCCTCTCTATGTAGTTGATGGTTTGCCCGTAGTGACCAAGGATCTCTCCGACGTCGGTGGCTATCAGGGAAACTCGCTGAGTGGAATTGCTGATATCAACCCCAACGACATAGCCAGCGTAGAGGTTCTGAAGGATGCCTCAGCAGCAGCTCTTTACGGTTCACGAGCATCAAACGGTGTCATTTTGATTACAACAAAGAAGGGTGCTGCTGGCCGTACGAAGGTGACACTTGACAGTTACATAGGCTTCCAGAACCTCCAGAAGAAGTTGAAGTTCCTGAATGCCTCGAATTATGTGGCTGCCCGCAATGAGGCTATCGACAACTATAACACGTCATTAGGACTGTCACCTGGTGATGCTGCATTCAAACAGCATGTGACGGCAGCTGTACCCGGAGCAGACACAAACTGGTTGGACCAAATCACACAAAACGGTCTGCAGACGAGCCATCAACTGACCATCTCTGGCGGTAACGACCGAACACAGTTCTATGCCTCTGGTGGCTACTATAAGCAGGAGGGTGCCATCATCAACACCAGCTATGAGCGCTACAACTTGCGCACAAACATCGGACACCAGTTGAACAAACGCATCCATATTGATGCCAATATTGCGCTCAGCACCTCAGATACATGGCGTGCCACAGGCGACGGTAATATTTACTCACCATGGAGAAACGCCCTCTTTGTGTCACCCGACTATCCTGTCTATAACGAAAGTGGCGCTTACAGCAGTGTCAACACTGGAGGCAGAAATCCTGTACAACTTATCAAAGAAGAACCCCAATCCTCGAAAAAATATCGCGCACTTGTCAATCTGAAGGGTTCGTTACTGATATTACCTGGGCTCTACTATCACCTAAATCTCGGTGGAGACTATAATATCCTACACGAAACACAGGTGTGGCCCTCTACCTCTTTACAGGGAGCAAGTGTCAACGGTGAAACCGTTGATGGCCGTGCCTTTACTTTCACAAACCTTGCAGAACATACCATCGACTATAGTCACACTTGGGCAGCCCTCTCACTGAAAGCCCTTGCCGGTTATAGCTATCAAAAGACGACAGTCGACAATGCATATGTAGATGGTATCAATTTCGTTTCTCCCTCACTGATTTATCTGGATTCGGCTGGTGAGATTACCTATGGTGGATCCTATGTGGAGAAGAATGCCCTACAGTCGCTTTTCGCCCGTGTCAATTTGAGCTATTCAGACCGCTACTTGCTGGAACTCTCTTTCAGAAGCGATGCCTCTTCAAAGTTTGCGCCCAACAAGCGCGTAGGCTACTTCCCTGCTGCTTCAGCGGGTTGGCAAGTATCACAGGAAAAATTCTGGAAGGAGAATAAAGTTATCAACGACCTAAAAATTCGTGCTAGTATCGGTTATACGGGTAATCAGGAAGGTATCGGTAACTACGAATACCATCAGACTTATTCTGCCAGTGGTATCAAGTATAATGGCAATTCTGGCTACGGTTTCCCCACCTATAAGCCCAATCCAGATTTGACATGGGAAAAGACCCTGCAATATGACTTTGGTTTTGATGCAGTCTTGCTGAACCGTCGTGTTGAACTGATCTTCGACTGGTATAAGAAAGATACGCATGATCTGTTGCTTACCCATAGCATCAACTCGCTGAGTGGCTATAGCAGCACGACCTCTAACGTTGGAAATATCACTAATACGGGTGTAGAAGTGGGCATCACCACTCACAATTTGACAGGCGCTCTGAAATGGGATAGCCACCTGAACTTTACCTATTCAAAGAACAAGGTGACAGGCTTAGTGAAGAATGCTGAAGGCGAAGAGCCCTACATCACTACAGGCTATTGCAACATTCTGCAGGTTGGTGAGCCTATGGCAGCCTTTTATATGATTCAAGCCGATGGTATTTACCAGACGAAGGAGGAAATCCTTTCACAGCCAGGCGGACAGGCACTCTGGGACAAAGGGATACGTCCAGGTGATGTTAAATACTACGACAAGAATGCCGATGGAATCATCAACTCTGAAGACCGTGTCATAAGCGGCTCGCCTTTCCCGAAAATATTCGGCTCACTGTCGAACAATTTAAGCTACAAAGGGTTTGATTTGAGTCTTGACTTGCAGTACTCATTGGGCGCAAAACTATATGCTGCCTGGAAATACACTGGCGCAGGCAATCAGGGTGGTCATACAAGTGGCTATGCCATCCTGGAATCAGAATGGGAGGATCGATGGACTGAGAGCAACCCCTCTGGTGACAAACCCCGTGCTGTAGCTTATGGTGCTGCTTATGAGAATAATAATATCAACTACACCACACGCTATCTGCAGAATGCAGATTACCTCAAGATTCGTAATCTCTCCATTGGTTATACGCTTCCAGTGGCCGTTACCAAACAAATTGGTATAAGTAGGCTACGTCTCTATGCAACGGTGCACAACCTCTATACCTTCAGCAGTTACGATGGTTTTGACCCAGAAGTTGCCATGTTCCCCAGTCGTACGACCTATCGCGGCTATGACTCAGGTTCCGTACCACAGCTCCGCTCATATGTATTTGGTATTAATTTGTCGTTTTAAAATTACAGGAGGAAACAAATATGAAAAAGAAACAGATATTTATTACATTGACATCACTCGTACTGACTGCCTGCAACCTAGACTACTATCCCACAACAGCAGTCAGCGACAGTTCGCTCACAGAGTCAGACTATACCAATCTTCTGACAGGCGTTTATGATGGTGCCCAAAGCATCAAAATCAATATTGACGATATCGCTGCCGATAACCTGACAAGTCCAGGATGGTGGCCTGACATTGATAACAACGGCCAAACAGCCAGTACAAGTAGTGACATCAATTCACTTTGGAACAGTCATTACAAATATGTACAATTGGCTAATAACCTCATCAACCTGATAGAGCGTACAGGTTCTCCTAGTCCCTCTCAGATTCAAATAGAAGCCCAGGCTCGTGTTATCCGCGCATGGCTCTATGCCCGTATAGCCCAACATTGGGGGGATGCACCGCTGTTGTTGGAAGTCACCGACGGGCTAGTAGGACGTAATCCTGAGGTGGAGATTTGGAAGCAGGTCATCAATGATTTGGAATTTGGCGTACAGAATGCTCCTGATTTTTCCGACAAAGGTTATGTCAGCAAGGTGGCTGCAAAGGCACTTCTTGCGCGCACCTTACTTACTGGTCCTTCAGGTGTACAAGACAAAACTCGCGCACAACAACTTGCCGAAGAGATTATCACCTCGGGGCAGTTTCAGTTGGCTCCCGACTTTGCTGATATCTGGCATGCGAAGTCTTCCAATGAGATTATCCTGCAATGGACCAATCTAAATGGCGATTCCGGTTCCGATGGCTGGTTCATGCGTTCCGACATCGTCAATCTCTACGAAGCAGAGAATGGGGCCGGCTCAGCTGGTTACGGTGAACAAGGACGCTATGAAAACATCGTCGATCAAGCCGCCTTCAATGCCTTCGAGGAGGGTGACCTCAGAAAGGCTCCTACCGTGCGTCATCTCAAATTGGCAGGCGGCGCAGAGACTTGGGACTGCGTAAAATATCCAAGTTATAATGCTGCGGATCCTTGGCCTGTCGTACGTATCGCAGAACTCTATCTGATTTCTGCTGAAGCACAAGGATATCCCGCAGGCGTAGAGCGACTGAACCAGTTACGTCAGATGCGTGGTCTCAAAGCTTTGGTGACAGGCACAGACATCACTGCCGACAACTTTATTGACAGGATTATGGCAGAGCGCCGAGTGGAGTTTTATGCCGAAGGATTCCGCTGGTATGATTTGCGCCGCTGGTTCAATTCTGGTGAGGCTGGCAAAAAAGCTGTTCTTGCTTTCCGTAAATATCAGCCCGGTGAAGCAGCTGGTAGTCGTCCACAGGCTTCTGAAACCATGCAGATTGACGATGACGGGCACAACCTGCTATGGCCTGTTCCTCAAACGGCTATTGATAATGATCCGAACCTGCTTCCTCAGAATCCTGGATATTAATAAATAAGGTACATTATCATATGAGATTTAAGTTAGTGAATGTTTGCATTGCTGCTGTCTTGTTGACAGTGGCGATGCCTTTGCGTGCAACCAACGTTGTCCCAGTGCCCCACATAGAAGGCCAGAAGCTACTGTTGGATATAGAGGATACGGTTTTTCACCGTGAGTATCTTTTGTCATCCTGTGTGTCGAAAACTGATCATTACAAGTGGATGGAGGTAGGCACACGTCCGTCGACACTCCACGTACGCTTTGAGAAAGTCGGCCAAAGGGTATATCTGCGCCGTATCAACAGCACCGTTGTTGGAAATCCATCTGATACATTATCTATCCAGTCCATCCGCGACAACTATATGGACGGCTATGCGATATCACTGCCAATAGAAAAAACGGAGGGAAAGGGGCGTATCACCGTTGATGCAACAGAACTATTTCTCACAGACCATGTGCTATCGCCTTTTTCTTGGTGGTTTAAACAGGCTAAAGTATCCCTTCGCTCTGACTTAAGTCATCTCTCTGCCTGCAAATCATTCGATGATAATTTCAGCATCCGTACCGTTATGTCGTTTACCCATGACCAGCCAGATCGTCATCGTCCAGCAGTATGCTCTGCCGAGGTGGTAAGTAGTCTGCTACTGCTTCCAGAAAAGAAGATGCGCCCTCGTCTGGCCGATTCGAGGATTGGGCTCTTTACAACTGACAAGAAACTGGTGGATTTTGACAAAAGTGACTATATCAAGGATATCGAATATGTGGAGCGCTGGCGAATAGAACCATCTAATTATAACGCATGGAAACGAGGCGAAATAGTCGTGCCCAAGAAACAGATTGTTTTTTACATCGACAACGCTTTCCCAGAGTCTTGGAAAGAGCCTATCAAGAAAGGCATACTGGACTGGAATGATGCATTTGAGCGTATCGGTCTGAAAGAGGTGATTGCTGTGCGCGACTATCCTACTGAAGATCCAACTTTCGACGAGGATAATCTCAAGTACAGCTGTATCCGTTATATCCCAACAGACAGAGGGGGTGCACAAGGTCCCAGCTGGGTTGACCCTGCAACGGGCGAAGTACTCAGTTCTTCTGTTTATGTATGGGGATCGATGCCGGAAATCATGAACCGTTTCTGCTATGTACAAACAGCCCATGCAAATCCTGCCATCCGCAATGGAAAGTTCCCCGAGGAACAACTGGCTGCTACTATCCAATTTACCATCGCCCATGAAATAGGTCACTCCCTGGGATTAGCCCACAATATGGGAGGCTCATCTGTCTATCCTACAGACTCACTATTGAGTGCAGATTTTGTAAAGCAACATGGACTGACAGCTTCGACGATGGACTATATTTTTTACAACTATATTGTCCCTATCGGCAATCAGGACATTCCTCTTATGTCTACCCGCCTAGGCGACTACGACCGTATGCTTGTCAACTACATCTACTACCCGACAGACCCGACCTCGGATGTCGTAGCCGATCATGCTGAAGTACAAGAAAGGCTAGACGTTGACCTGCAGAATCCCTATTGTCATTATGGCAAACAACAATGGGGCAACAAATACGATCCATCGGCCCTTATATATGATTTGGGTGACGACCCACAAAAAACAGGTAACTTGTCTATCAATAACCTGAAATATGTGCTGGCTCATTTGGAAGAGTGGTTGCCTGGAGGTGACCATACTATATTAAGAGAAAAGTTGTATGAGTCGATATTAGAACACTATGAGACGCTTCTCCGCAGCGTCATCCATCAGGTAGGAGGTGTTCGTGTCAACATCATAGATACTCAGCGCAACCAGCAAGCGGAACCACTTCCACGACAATTACAGCATGAGGCCCTCAAATGGGTAGCGCATCAGTTGCACCAGTCAAATTGGCTCAATAACAGGCAGTTGTTGTCAAGTCTGCCCATGTCTGCACAGTATTCATCCAAGATGCTGAGTACTCTCAGTGGGGAGATTGTTCAGATGGCACAAAATGTCGCCTTATCGTCAAGCCTGTCAAAAGCCCCCTATACATTGACAGATTATGCAGAGGACATCTATTCTCTATTTTTCGCTATCCCCCATCCTACTTTTGAAGACAAAATTGTTCAACGTGCCATGCTATCGGCTATCAACAAAGCAGACAAGAAAAAGGCTGATATAGACATTAGTCTATTCAGTGAGGAAGACGGAACTTGGAGTTACCTTCGCCAACGGATCAACCAACTCGCCCAGCAGAATGTCCGAAAAGACTCTGTCAACCAACAGCATTGGACCATCATTAATAAACTGACAGAATAGTCAAAAAAAGTCTGTCATCTTGAACAATTGCCATTCAAATTTCGTACCTTTGCAGCGATGAAGACAACAGTGATTTGGATTGGCGCACTCGTAGTAGGCGCAATATTAGGATTGTTGGGCCTGCACTGGCTCGACCAGACGATGGAGTTTGTGGCAGTGGTCTATACGAGACTGTTCCAGTTGCTGGCTGTGCCGACGATTGTGCTGGCGGTCATCACGACATTTGCCACTTTCGGAGCCCAGGGCTCAGGCAAGATTTTCGGGCGTACGCTGACTTACACCCTTCTGACGACCTTTG
>Ga0256404_1005950_pt1 | contig 20797 bp, 21 predicted proteins | sample RumenRJG_01DNA_FD_185990 | JGI IMG/M metagenome (GOLD analysis project Ga0256404, IMG submission 185990) | Bovine rumen microbial communities from Lethbridge, Alberta, Canada - RJG_01 | ecosystem: Host-associated > Mammals > Digestive system > Stomach > Rumen | place: Canada: Alberta | collected...
GCAACATTTCGTAACGTTCACGGGGCGTAGAACAATGGAGGTCAAGATAGCGCGAACGGAATTGGCTGAGAATGTGCTCGCCAATCATGGCTCGTAGTTTCATCGTTTCCATGTTTTGATTGAAGAATAGTTCCAGTTGCTGGCCCGTAACCCTCAGTACACGGCTGGGCACCATGGCTTCAATTGTGGCCTGTGACGGACGGCCATAGAGAAATGTGGGGTAGTCGCACACGAACTCACTCTCAAACGAGAACCATGTAATGTGTGCCTTGTCGTCGCTCACGCCATATTTAACATATTTGAAACATCCTTCAGTGACAAAAGCGAACCACCGTGCCGGGTCACCCTCACGCTCCAGTTGATCACCCTTGCGGTAAGCAATTTCCTCACCTTCCCGCTCGCAGAACTCCCGCAGTACCTGCAAGTCCAAGCGCTTATTGTTGAATTTCTGTTCCATATTATTGCTTTGCCTTATGATTTGATAAACACCTCCACATGCTCCATGTGGTACTCCCGCAGGAACTCCAGGTCCAGCCCCTCCTTGTAGATGTTGAAGTGTATGATTGATTTGTGTGGCATAATGCTACGTCTTACGATTTGTAGATACTATGAGTTTTTAACTAAATCAAAGAAGAAATCCTCTGTCTTTTCATCATAAGGATAGAATCGTTTAAGATTATAGACTTTGGTTTTATATTTAATTCCCTGAGGAATAATCATTTCACTATCAAAACAAAATCCCATAACTACTTCATGAGGGTTGTTATCTTTATATGGTATAAACAGGAATAATCCCTCATCCGTCTTTTCTAGAATTGGTGAATACCCCTTATCTTCAGAATATTCGATTACAGCATTTACTACAGATTCATCAATATAAAAATTATTACCGGGCAGCCCAGCCTTATTCCCTCCTTCATCTAATAAGAATGCTTTTGAAAACGCTGTATTCATCTGCAACTCTTTTGGGTTATATATAACGACAGGGTTACTTGCTTTTTTAGCTAAATCACTAAGCTCCGCCCCTTGAGGTTTTGAATAATTCATCACGTAATCATCTAATCTGATTTCATCTGCTAAGTACTCAATATTTTCACCAAATGCTAAAATAGAACGACAGCCAGGATAATTGTGTTTACGCTCTGTTTCATTAATTGACAGATGTAATTCTACACATGAACGAAAAAACAAACTTATTGATAGAACATTGTTTTTATCCTCAAACTTAGAACGGGGATGAAAAACCTTAGCAATTCCGTCATTTAAGATTAGATTTCTTTCATACCAAGAACTATAATATAATACAGCACTATGAGCAGCTTCTAATCTGTTGTAAATTTGTCTTCGGACATCATTATTAAGCTCCCAGTTGTTTTGCTCAAAGAAATTGCTAAAACCTAATAAATCAGACCACATACAAAAACAATTTCTTGTTTGTAATTTAGGCGGGGTTCCAATTTTTGTAGTTAGATTTGATCCAAAATCCTTTGGAATATTTCTAAATAGTTCTCCAAAATCCATATCTTAGAATAGATTATTAATTATCCGACTTGATTACCCATCTTCAATTTGTGCCCAACAAGAATTATGGACATTCTAAGACCTCGAACGGCTTTTCTACCATTGTACACTTATTTTAATCTTCATCTCACATCTTCTGCTACCGCAGTATTGTTCAATGTCTGTTCCATAATAGCATCCAATTTATCAGGGGCGGCAAGCCTGTCTCTTTCATTCTGCAATTTCTCTTTCAAATAATTGAATCGAGCATCGGCCTCATTCAGAATCTGAGCCCAAGTTTTCATGTATAAACGATAATTATCCTTCTCCAAACAAATACCAGTTAGAGGATTCTTGATTTGTTCCCCTGCAACATCGTCAAAATCAAGGCCTATCAGTAAAAATGTCCAAAAAGTAGTAGGGTCATTAAAACCGTCTTGTTTTTTGATAACATTCATGTAGGTGTTAATTTGGGTATAATGCTCCATTTTCAATTTTGGAACATTCGTAGGGCTCTTTATCTCAACCACAAGGTTTGAGGGTCTTCCTTCTCTATACTCTTGACCGGTAATGAAGAGGTCCATTTCCTTATACTTATCTGGATGGTTAACATATTCTTCTTCGCTAACCCCGTGAAGTATATATTTATAACGGTTTAAAGCCTCTTGAAACTTTACATTCTCGGCTCCCACAAAACGATACTCTTCACCAAAAATCCAATAATGGCTCTCTATAAGTTTTTGTAGATGCTTAACTTCTCCAGCCTTTAATGTGTGGTCAAAATTAACAGCGCGAAGTGCCTGTATGGTCTGTAATCTATCTTCAATCAGTTGGAGCGTAGTTATCACATTTTTCAACTTCGTCGTTTCAAGTATCTTTGCAAATTGATCTTTGTATTCATCCTCCAGATCAACTAATGCTCCTAAAATAGCGAAAAGGCTCTCGTTTCTTCCTGTATCCATTACCTGATCAAGTAGACGGATGAAAATTTTTTTCTGAGAAGCATTCAGCTTAGTGAAAACGGCAGGTTCAACTTCATATAACTCTTTTATGAAGTTTTGTAGATACCTTTTTCGTTCCTCTTCCCAAGGTGTCGTCCCTATAAATGAAAATAGCTTTTCTGATTCATAGTCACTTATCAAGACCTCCGCTTTTGCCTTTAAGAAAGGACGGCGCTTTCTCCCTAAATATTCATTTAGCTTTTCTTTTAATGCTTTGAATATGCGTTTTTCTGGTAATGAAGAAAAAAGATTGCGCTCTTCATCATCTTCAATGTCTGCCAAACTATTAAAAAAAGTACTCTTTATCAGTACGCTGTGCCAGAAATAGTCTCCTTTATTATTATACAGAGTGGTTTTCTGATATTTCAGATTACCATTAGAACTCATGAAATAAAAACGGGAATACTCTTCTTGTGGCTTTACATTCCATTGGAAATAGTACACATGAAATAACTCAACATCAGTCCCCTCCAATTGAATAGGTAAATCAAATTTTTCGCTATCCGCTATGACAGAAGAACAATCAAGCAGTTCATCATTGATATACAATTTGCATTCTGGATGCACTTTAAAATACCATGCAAATTCTGCTTTTAAATAAGGGATAAGTTTTTCATCTACCCAATTAGCTGAAAGATCATCTGTAATGATGTCTTCAAAGATTACTTCTGTCCCAGTTGCAACTACCGCAATCTTTTCTGGAGTGGCAGCATTATAATCGGTTAATGTTTGTGCATTTATGCCAATGGAGTATTTATAAAATCCATCTTCTTTCTTGTAAATGGTATGCCATGTCGCTAAGTTCGCAAACTTAAAGAAGGTAAAACGTCCATATCCGTTCTTACCTCTCGAAAATCGACTATCAACATTCCCTTTTACGGATTTATGTGATTCGTAGAACTTCTTGAAGACGACAGACAATTGTTCATGGATAATTCCATCGCCATCATCTTTCACAATTACCTTGATAATGCTATCAAATGTATTCTCGCATATAGTGTTTACTCTAACCTCTTTGGCATGGGCATCGTAACCATTCCAAATATACTCAGCAATGGCCCGTTGTGGTGTATACTTATTCAACACCTTTCTAATGCCCCTCGGGGTTATCTCAACTGACTCTGTGGCTACATTCATAATTATAAAGCTTATAAATCTCTTTGTGGATGCAAAGATACTCAATTTTTGGTAACAAACGCTCTTTTTCTGATAAGTCGGTTTGGTTTTTAGGCAAAATTTGCTTAAATTACGCGCGAAACGGTGGTTTTATGCTTCCGTTTCGAGAAAAAGTAGTAACTTTGCAATCAAATTAATGCCACTTTTTAAGTGGACTCAAAGTTTAATTATGGGAAAGCCATTTAAGGGAGAGTTGAAAAAACTTTCGGAGACCATTCGATGGGCTGATCAGCAAGATGTGATGCATCTTGTACGTTTTCTGTTTGCAGAGAACAAGCAGATACCTCTGGTATGCATTGGCTCTGGAGGCTCGCTCAGTGCTTGCCATCATGCAGTCCAGCTCTATATGCACCGCAACGGTGTGTTGGCACAGGCCATGACTCCTTTGCAGTTGATGTTTTCGGGGCGTGAGGTATTGCGTAGCAGCAAACTGCTTTTCCTTAGTGCCAGTGGCAAGAACAAGGATATACTGAATGCCATCAAGTATGGCGTAAAGTATAACGAGACAGGCATGATGAGCTTGACCCTTCGGAAGAACAATCCCACGGAGGAATTGCTGGAGCAATACCCCAAGGTGCAGCGCTGGTGTGAAGACATCCCCAGCGAGAAAGACGGCTTTCTGGCCACCAATTCGCTGCTTGCCACTTTCACCCTCTTGAACCGCAGTTTCGATGGCGAACTTGTAGGTGACAAGATAGCCTTTGACGGAACCTATTCCAAAAACTATGAGTTTAACCTTGCCAACATTCAGAACTTCATTGTCCTTTATGGGGCAGCAGGTGACCCCGTAGCTTGGGATATTGAATCCAAACTGACAGAGGCCGCTTTGGGCTCAGCCCTGCTCAGCGATTATCGCAACTTTGGTCATGGCCGTCACCATTGGTTTGACAAGCGGTGCGAGAACTCTTGCATTATTGCATTAGTCACACCCGTTGAACGCGAACTTGCTTATAAAACCATTGGTTGCCTGCCCAAGAGTGTACCGGTTATCTTTATTGAAACCGAGTTGCAGACCACCGTAGCGTCCATCGATATGCTGCTGAAAGCATTCCGTTTTGTCAACGACTTGGGCGAGGCTCGTGGCATTGACCCTGGAAAACCCGGTGTGCCAGGATACGGTCGTGTGCTCTACAACCTAGACTATTTTAAATTGACCAACCGTATCCTGCCCGTACAAAAGACACTCGATGTGGCGGTATTGCGCAAACTGGGCGTGGCTGGTAGAGACAACACCCCTTTGTGGGAGCATTACAGCGTGGCCTGCCAGCATTTTGTACGCCAGTTGAACAGGGATAGGTTTACCACCATAGCCTTCGACTACGATGGTACGCTCTCTGCACCCGACCACAAAAGTCGTTTTACAAATAGGCTGTGCGATGAGATAAGAGATGCGTTGATCCCATTGTTGGAAAATGGAGCACTGATAGTGGTAGCCACAGGTCGTGGCAAGTCGGTGGGTGAGTCCTTTATGAATACCATTGACCATAAGTACTGGCCACAGATCAAAGTGGGCTACTATAATGGTGCCTGCCTATTGCCTTTGGGCGAAGAGGCAAAACTGAAAGGAATGAAGGACAAGCCTTTAGATGACGAACTGAAAGCATTAGGCGAAGAATTGCAGAAACGCCTGCCTAAGGACGTTATCCAATATGAGTTGTCACCACGCAGTCAGCAACTCTCTATAGAAGATGTGCAGTCTGCATCCGACGCAGAGGTGCTTTACGCCACCTGCTGCGAAATCATCTGGGACAAGCAACTGCAGGGCATCCGTGTGTGGCGTAGCAGCCATAGTATGGATATCGTTGTTTATCGCGAAGTGGGCAAGCTAAGAGTTATCGAAGATCCCGCTCATACTTTGTGCATCGGTGATTACGGTAATGTAGATGGCAACGATTACGAACTGCTCACCACTAAGTATTCCCTCAGCGTTGACCGCGTTTCGATGAATGCAGAGTGCTGTTGGAACATAGCTCCCTCAGGCATGAAAGGTCTGGACGCCACCTTATATTATTTAAGCCGCCTCACCGTCACCGACGGTGTCATCAAATGTAAGTTTAGTGTATGAACAGTAATTTAGCCAGCCTGCTATTATCAAGCGTCATGGGTTGGGACTATGTAGGATTAAACTCCGAACGTCCCGAGCTTGAATTCATGGGCAGCATGAAATATGATGCCTATGACCGTTTTATGCCCGGAACTCGCTTTATGAGCAGTTTGGTTCAATGGCTGAACCAGTTTGATGAAGAGGATAGGAAAACAGTTCTCGACTTTGTGAAGAAGAAACTGGTGTTTGTCTCTTCCACTCAGATGAACTATCTGGTGGATTTGCTGTACGACTCCAAAATCCGCCCTATTTTGTTGAGAAAGGCCACCGAAAATGCACAGATGCCTTCCTATATGCTGTGCAATAAGAAGGTGCAGAAGCAGTTTGACATTGAGAAGCGCTCATCATTGGTGGTGGGATTGAGCGATGGTGCTCATACCGACATCTTGCGGCGCAGTGCCGGTTTCAGCAACGAGCAGGTGCTCACCAACTACTATCCCGACGACAAGAAACTCAAGGATATGTTGGATGATTTGCGAAACGACAAAAAAATTAAGGACATTGAAAAACCCTATTTCCGCAACATTTTCCTTATTGACGATTTTACTGCCAGCGGTAAGAGCTTTGTGCGCTTTGATGATAATGCAAAGAAGTTCAAAGGAAAGCTCGCCAAGATTATTGATCAGCTTCGTGCGGAGAATAAAGAACGAACTGACGAAGAGATAGCTGCAGGTGAGAAGGAAGAGTTGCACCTGAGTTACCTGCTGGATGCCAATCAACCAGAGTTTCATATTGACATTCTGTTTTGCATAGCCACCAAAAAGGCCGTCAGGAATATCCGCAAAGGTCTTGATGACTTCTTACTGAAACGTGGTTACGATAAGATTAAGTATCATATTCATGTAGTGCAGGAGTTGGATGACTCGCTGAGCAAGGAGATTACAGAAGACCATGAGCTGATGAAAGTTTTGGAAAAGCCACAATATCTTCATCAGAACTTGAAAGATGACACGGCCTATAAGGTGGGCAGTGTCACTAAACCCTATTTAGGCTTTGATGAGTGCGCACTGCCTGTGGTGTTGTCGCACAACACGCCTAATAATTCGCTGCCCATCCTATGGCAGGATACCGACAATGACCAAGAGTTTAAGGGATTGTTCCCCCGTATTAGCCGTCATTAATTGACATTATGAATTACAAGAACCCATTTGCCATACGAGCTTCCGAAAGGATTGAGACTGACGAGCGGTTCCTGGAACTGTTCTCGGTGGAACCTCTGTCTTACCTGGAGGATAACCATGCGAAAGATTCGCTGTGGGGTACGCTGACATACATCCTGAGTTCACCGGGGGCTGGCAAAACCACCTTGCTACGGCTCTTCTCACCCTCTGTGCTGAAACGTGTGACTGCCAAGAGCCACAATGTCATTTTCAAGAAATTGGTGAAGCTTGGTGTAAAGGATAATAACGACCAGATAAAGAAGTGTGGCGTCTATCTCCTGATGGGGCGCGACTATGAGTTCCTTGAGGATGATGAGTTGTTTGGCCGCAGGGAGCAGCGACGCTTTTTCCTCTCATTGCTCAATGCACGTATTGTGCTGGCCACCCTCAAAACCTGCATGTCACTCGCGGGAATCAAATATACTTCCCTCCAGGATGTTGTCTATACACCTGAAGTACCGGTACACCAGTTTGGAGAGTTGAAGGAGAGCTACACCGGCAAGGATTTGCTCGACTGGGCAACCCGACAGGAACGAAAGGTGTGTGAGTTTTTGGATAGCTTTGTGGTTCCTGCTGATGGCATCGATGGCAACAATGATTTGTTTGCCTTGAATGCCATGAAGGCTGGATGGTTCAGCTATGATGGCAAGCCACTTTGTGGCGAGTTTGTCTTCCAGATAGACGATGCCCATAAACTCACTGAACGTCAGAAGCGTATCATCCGTAGTGAGGTGGCTGAGTGTCGCATCCATGCCACTCTGTGGATAGCAGAACGTTTGGAAACGCTGAGCACCGAAGATATTCTGAGCGACAACAATATTCAGGGACGCGACTATCAGGTCATCAAGTTGGAAATGCTTTCCCAGCGTCTGTTCAATCAAATGGCGAAAGGAGTGGCATCCATGCGCTCCAAGGTCTCTTACGATGGTGTGGATCTTTTCACCTATCTGTCTGAGATTTCCACCGAGAACTATAATGCGTTTTACAATGAGGCCAGCAAGAGATACTTGTCCCAGCTTGAAAAGTTGGCAAGTTATCCCAATTATGAGACCTGCGCTAAGGTTATCAGTCAGGAAGCCCCCTATGACCGTGCCAAACATAGCCGTGCTATGCTGATTTATGCATCACGTGAAGACAATGCGCCCCGACTGTTTGAGTACGACTATCAGGAAATGATGGGCATATTGAGCAAGGACTATAACGATTATGCAGAAGAGTTGCTGCCTGGTGAAATCAGCAAGTTGCCGCAATATTATGGCCAGCAGACCTTGATTGATTTGTCCTCCGGCAATATAGAGCAGTTCCTAAGCATAGCCTCCAAGATGTATGAAATGCTACTTTCCAAGAAAATCATGGATACGGCTCGCTATGACCTCACGCCCGAAGATCAGGACAAGATTGTCAGCGACTATTGCAAGAGCCGTTTGGAGGACATCAAGCAGCTGAAACGTGGCAACAAGATTTACGCTTTCCTGATGCATTTGGTTGAGTACTGCCGTGAGCAGACCTTCAGCCCTAACTATTCCTACCGCACGGTAAGCGGGTTTGCCGTAAAGGAGGAAAACACCGGCCAGTATGGGCAGGATGGCTTCTGGTTCCAAGACAAGGCTAATGAAGAGCTGTCAATTTTGCTCAAGGACTGTTTGGCCTATAATCTGCTGTATAAAGTGCCCCGTACACAAGGCAAGAAAGACCAGAATTGGGCTGTTTTTTACTTGAATGAATGGTTGTGTGCCTACGCACACCTGCCCCTGCGTCGTGGCGGTTGGCGCAAACTGTCGCTATATCGCTTGAACCAATGGGCACATTCCGCAAAATAAGAAACCGAAATGAAATATAGATGGGAATCATACGTTAAATACCAAGGAAAGGACGAGCTGGTGAAATTCTGTAAGGAGTTTTATGGCGACAATCCCCAAGTGAAGGTGTTGTTCCTGTTGGGCAAGGGCTTTGACCCCCGCATGAACAATACACTGGCTCTTTTACTGGAAAATGTGAAAGGCCTTCAACTGGATTGCCTTACCTTTGACTTCCCCGACAGTGGCAACCATGCTCAGAACAGGAAACTCTATAAGGATAATGTCGAGGAACTTGATGCCTTGCAGAAGAAATACGGATTCACCATCACCGAGATTCCGATTGATACCATCCAAAGCTGGGAGAAACGGATTGCCATGATGAGCCGTCAGGTGGCAGAACGCGACTTAAGCCAGTATCGTGATGTGATTCTGGATGTGAGTTCACTGCCCAGAGCTTTTTACTTTAATATTGCCAAGGCCCTCTTCAACAAGATGAAGAATGACAAGACAAAGAACCTGTTCTTTACCGTGTCTGAGAATGTGGAGATAGACAAAGGCATTGAGACCAATGTGGCTACCGACAATGTGGAAGCCCTGCCTGGTTTCAAGTCCATGCTGAGCGTTGAGGCTATTCTTGACAGAATCTGTATTCTGATAGCTTTGATAGGGGAGCGTCATGTGAAATTGCTGAGAGGTATTTACGACACATTCAAGCCTTCTGATATGTTCCCTGTGTTGCCCTTCCCATCCAAGAACAGTCCCCGCAGGGCTGATGATTTGATGCAGGAATACCACCAGTTCTTTGAGGAGAAGTTGTTCCACGATCCATTGAGTATTACCTACGCTGATGAGCAGAACCCCTTTGAACTTTACCGTATTGTATCTCAGATGATACGTGAACATAAGAAGACATTAAAGCCCATCAGTGAGAACGTGTGTTTTGGTATCGCCCTTCTCACTAGCAAGCTCCTGTCGTTGGGCGGTTTGTTGATTGGCTTAGAGTTCAACGACTGTGTCGCCATCTATAATGTCAGTTCCCGTGATTACACCATAGAGGATGCGAATGCCTTAAAGGAACTCAACAAGTCAAGTGAGCCTTTTCTACTTTGGATTACTGGGGAAGCGTACAATGAGAATTGATATTGGTCAATAAAAAACTCAGAAATACAATAATAGGACTTTTTTTACCGTCAATTTGCGTTGTTAGACAAAAAATGTCTATCTTTGCAAACGAAATATTAAATACAAGATAATGGCGAGCATAGCAAGCTGGATATATGATAAGCCATTTAGAGGCAATTACACCTTCACACACGATGAGGTGGCGCAGGCATTCCCTGACATGAGTGCCGGCAGCATTGCACGGGCACTGACCAGGGAGGTGAGCAAGGGACGGATTATGTCGCCCCTGCGCGGCTTCTACGTCATTGTGCCAGATGAGTATGTGCTGCGCGGGGCTGTGCCGCAGTCGTTTTACTTGGATGACATGATGCACCACCTGGGACGCAAATACTATGTGGCTCTATTGAGTGCGGCAAGTTATCACGGCGCTTCGCATCAGGTTCCGCTGCGGTTCAGCGTGATGATAGAGCCACCCGCCATGCGTGACAAGAAGGGAGAGAAGTACCTTACGCATTATTTCTGCAAAAGTCATATTCCTGAGGCATACGTGGAGAGACGGCAGACGCGGACGGGCTACATTAACGTGTCGTGTCCTGAACTGACGGCAGTGGATTTGCTTACGTATCAGGCAAAGACAGGGAGCGTTTCGCGGGCAGCCACTGTTCTGGCTGAACTGGCTGAGAAACTGGATTTCGGGCGCATAGGGGCTGACTTCGTGAAGGAAGTGCCTGTAACCAGTCTGCAACGTCTGGGCTACATTCTGGACGAGGTGCTGGAGGAAGGAGAAGCGGCAGAGTCGGTGTACAGTCTGTTGAAGTGTTCCGGTTTTGCACTCCAGTATGTGCCTTTAAAGGCTGGAAAGAGTAGCGAGGGGGGCGAAAGAAACGCCAAGTGGAGAATTATTGTGAACGAAACCATAGAGATTGACGAGTTATGATACCAGAGCGATATATTACGGAATGGAGCGAGCAGGCCCCGTGGGTGGTGAATAAATTCATCGAACAGGATTTGATAGTCTGCCGTGCGTTAGTGTCTATCTATAGCGATGCATTTCTTGCGGAGCATCTGGCATTCAGAGGCGGCACGGCATTAGGTAAGCTGTATCTGAAGCCGCAGCCCAGATACTCGGAAGACATCGACCTTGTACAAGTGCAGGCGGAACCCATCAAAGAGACGATTGACCATCTGCGGGATGCTTTGGCTTGGCTGGGTGAGCCGGTGGTGAAGCAGAAGAAGCACAACAATACGCTGGTGTTCAAGGTGCAACCGACGGATATGGATGCGGGGGAGATTCGCTTGAAGGTGGAGATTAACTGCAAGGAGCATTTCTCGGTATATCCAATGGTAAGAGAGCCTTTTGAAGTGAATAGTACGTGGTTCAAAGGTACCTGCGAGGTGCTGACCTATGAGTTAGCAGAGTTGACAGGGACGAAACTGAGGGCTGTGTATCAGCGGAGAAAAGGACGTGATTTGTTTGACCTGTGGAAGATTCTGTCAATGCACCCTGAGTTGGATAAAGTGAAAGTGATGGAGAGCTATGAGCGGTATCTGGGCTTTACAGCGTCTCACTTGCCAACATACAAAGAGTTTTTGTTGAATATGGACGGGAAACTACAGGATGAGGAATTCTTGACGGACACGGAAATGATTCTTGGGCCACAGGTGGAGTATGACCCTCAGGTGGCGTGGGAAAAGGTGAAAGCGGAGTTGGTCGAGAGACTTAATCCTGAAGTTTGAATCTAGATACTAGAAACATGGAACTTGAAACAAATAATATCATAGTTGGAGCAGGCCTGATAAGTCTGGATGTGTTGATTTGGGACGGGCAAAGAGTCCCCATATCCTATTACGTGGGTGGCACATGCGGTAATGTGATGATGATTCTCTCCCACATGGGTTGGAATGCCTATCCCATAGCCCGTTTGGATGGCACGAAAGACGGGGTGAGAGTGTTGGATGACATGAAAAAGCACCGTGTACACACTGATTTTGTCTCTACCCAAGACGGTAAGACACCAGTGATCGTGCAGCGTAACTTCATTAACAAGGACGGTGTTCCCACGCACAAGTTTGAATCGCGTAACAATATCGGGCGGTTCTATCTGGACTTCAAGTCGTTGACGCTGAAACAGGCGAATGAGGTGATTGAAAGGATAGACTTTGTGCCAAAGGTATTCTTCTTTGACAGGGTTTCACCCGCCATCTTGAAGCTAGCCACCACATTCAAGGAAAAGGGTTCGGTGATATTCTTTGAGCCTTCCAGCCGAGGAGGTAATGTCTGTCTGTTCTACAATTGTGTTGAAGTGTCTGATATAGTCAAGTTCTCGGAACAGAGGATAAAAGACCTTAACCAGTTTAAAGATTTTAAGGATAAGCTGTTTATCCAAACGCAGGGGGCAAAGGGCTTGAGCTATCGCTTGAGGGGCGATTGGAAGCATTTGGAATCTTTTGCAAATGAAAAAGTGGTGGACACTGCTGGTGCGGGTGACTGGACAGCTGCTGCTTTGATTAATTATTTGTTCAAAGACAAAGTAGTGTTTGGAATATTCAATCTCTTAGAATCAGATTTGGAAACAGCTCTGAAAGAAGCACAGAGAGTAGGTGCTGAGAGTTGCTCTTATGAAGGGGCGCGTGGCATGATGCAGTAATGAAACCATAGAGGACGGAGATATAGAAGAAACAACAGCAAAAATGTAAAAAATTATATTCCAATATAATATTATTTGTATAATGCTATGATAATAATTTGTTTTAAATCCCGTTTATGATTTCTGAGCGAAAATAGAATTATATAATAATTATGGATGATATTACAAAAAGAATAGATTATAAAGATTTAAAATCATTTATAGACTCTATAAGTTATGGTGGAAAACTATATTCTGTTTTTTCTCATGGTAATTTTATATTTAGAGGACACTCTTCTGATAAATTTGAATTAGTACCTTCTGCTTTAAGAACAAATAGTTCTAACCTTATTAATCAACTTGCTTTAAGCGGTTCAAACACTGTTACAGAATTTGATCAAATTATTAAAGAATATAATATTCTTCGTAAATTCTATCAAATTTGTGATTCTACGGGATTGCCTTTGCCAAATGTTCAACGTATTCGTGCGACGTATACGGATTTCTTAGACATTAAAACTTTGGTTATGGAAAGGAAATGGCTTCCTGAAGATTTATGGGAATTAGCTGCTTTGGCACAACATTATGGGATACCAACAAGATTACTTGATTGGACTCATGATTTACATACTGCGTTATATTTTGCAGTAGAAAGTTATATGAAAAACAAATATATACCAGAAGAAACAAAATCAATAGTTTTATGGGCTTTAAATATTAAACCTTATGCCAATTTAGATATGCTTTCCTGTCCTTTGAAAATTGTTCATCCAATATATTACATGAACCCAAATATGAAAGCCCAACAAGGGCTATTTACGCTATGGGAAATTACAAAAACTTTTGAAAAAGAAGATGGAGATATAATAATAAACAACTCGGAATTAGAAAGAAAGCCTTTAGATAAACTATTGCAAGAATATAAATTCAGCGATAAAATTGGTACGCTTTTATATCAAATCGTTATACCTGTAGACTATGTAAAGGATTTGTGTCATTATTTAATTTTTTTAGGATATAATGCTTCGAAAATTTATCCAGGCTTTTATGGAGTAGTCAAAACTCTACAAGAGAGAGCCTATATTTACGAAGATCTATTGACAGACTATAATAATGTTATTGCTGTTCGTTAAAAACAGGTGTTATATGCGGACATACTTGAGTCTATTGTAAACAATGAATTACAAATATTTAGTTTGGATGAGTTTCTGTACTAAATCTTTAATGATACTAATCGTTTTTTTAGTGGACACTTGTAAGGTCACTCCAATGAATCTTTTTCTAATGCGACTTCTCTACTTAAGACATAGAAAAAACTCGTAGAAGAAAGTTAATTGTGTTAAATTTCTCCATTTTCACCATTATTCAGAATTCTCGTGGTTGCTTTTCTACCTTTTAGTATATAAGCCGTTGACACAAAGCAATTTGCAAATACTATCGTTGCACCGGCCTGACCTCAGTGACCATCCCCAATTCAGTTACCAGCATCGGATACCAGGCTTTCTATCATTGCAGCGGCCTGACCTCCGCGACCATCCCCAATTCCGTGACTTCAATCGAAAGCGATGCTTTCTTGGGATGCACCGGCCTTACCTCCATGACCATTCCCAATTCCGTGACTTACATCGGAGACTATGCTTTCTTGGAATGCAGCGGCCTTTCCTCCGTGACCATCGGTAGTTCCGTCAGTTCGATTGGTCAGAAATCTTTTGCTGAATGTAGCAAGCTGGAGGAGGTGTATTGCCTTGCAGAGAATGTGCCAAACACGAAAACGGACGCCTTCGAGAAATCCTATCCTGAATATACGACGCTCTATGTGCCTGCCAGTTCATTGAATGCCTATAAGACCACGGAGCCATGGAGCCTGTTCGGAACCATTAAGGCCATCGGCGGCTCAGGAGAGGAACCCACGAAATGCGCCACTCCCACCATCAGTTATGGGGGCAAGCGGTTGACTTTCTCCTGCGAGACGGAAGGGGTGGAGTATGTATACGAAATAAAGGATGCAGACATACGGAAGGGTTATGATGCCGAAGTATCCCTCACAGCCACCTACGAAATTAGTGTCTATGCCACCAAGTCGGGCTATGAGAACTCTGATGTGGCCACCGCCACTTTGGTATGGACAGATGCCGTGTTTACGGAAACTACTCCTGAGACACCCACTTCAGCCAAGGCCATTGCAGAGAGTATCCCTATGCTGATTTCTGCCCAGAATGGCACCATTACCGTAAGGGGTGAACAAAATGGGCTCCCCTTGACCGTATTTACAGCTGACGGCAAGATGTTAGGCGCTGCTACGATGAAGGATGGTCAGGCTTCTATCTCCACAAACCTGCAACGCGGAGAAATCGCCATCGTGAAGATTGGTTCAAAGAGCGTGAAAATTAAGATGTAACCCCTCTTCTGTGAACAGGGGACGGTTCTCCATTCACACAATCTGATTTATAACAAAACTGAGAACTGAAGGTTATAATAACAAGAAAAATTATGAACACATTGAAGATGGAGACTAATAAACCCGGTGAAGAAGATGTATTTTCATATCTTATAGATATGTCTTATTCCCCCAAATTGTCAGACATTAAATATCTTCCTCTATCAGTAAGCAATGATAAAGTCGAACGTTTCCTTATAGGGAAATGGATTGTGTTCGAAGGGGGTAGTACATCTACCGAAAAGAATATAATAGAATTTGGAGAATTCAATAAAATCATTAACTCTACAATTAAAAAATGGCGAGGTGATAATACACCCGATTGGGAATTTGAAGACCATAAATTTGACAATTACACATCCTTCAATTCTTTTAATGTTAATGGGATGAGTACTATGGAAATGATATATATAGATGAACATATTATATATGCAAGAGGATATGCTGAAAAAGATATAATATTTATAAAAGAAGATTCCATTGGCATGTTCAAGAGTTTAAAAGATATTACTAATTATCTTTATAAAAAAGAAGCGTATTGGGTTAACATAAATAACACCTATAATGAAAAGCATCATGATAAAAACATTAAAGAATCATTAGTTGGTCTTTGGATATTGCTTACTTTAGGTAGTGTATTGTTTATACCATCTGTAACTCAAAACGGTCATATCGTAAAATGGGGACTCTTTCTTTTTATTGCTATTGTAATTGCAGGGGTATTAGCTATTTATTACATATTGCGACAAAAAATCATGCTTAAGGAGTTAATTACCCAATATAAAGGTACGGATACTGCTATTTTATTAAAAGCAAAATTAAGTGGAAAGTATTAAATTGAATAATCATTTTGGAACCAACTCAAAAAAGGATGAAGTGAACCCCTGTGATCTGACGCTTCTTCCTGAAGTGGTTATAACGAATAAATAATTATGCAAAGAAGAAAATATTTAATATGGGCTGTGTGCATTATAACAGTAATAATACTATTATTTATAATTTGGCTATTTTGGCCAGTAGAGAATCTTACAGATTGTGAAGAATGTTTATAAAAAGGTGAGTTTAACTCACCTTTCTTTTTGCCTTGTCTTTAATATTGCTATATTTTTGAAGTCCATCTATGCTACAGCCCCTAATACCCACGCCCGCAAAAATAAACTTTCTAAATGAATAAGAAATCCCGTATGGTTTTGGTACTATCATGGGAATTTTATATTTTTGCAACAAAGAATTGATTATGAAAAAGTTGTTGCTGCTTTTTACGATACTGATAATGGTCGGATGTACATCTGAACCTAAAGTCAAGTACTCTCCTTCTTTCAAGGATGACCCTGTGGTAAAGAAACTTGAAGAGAAAAAGAGACTTAGATTAGGAAGAACTATGGCAGAAAGAGATAGTATGCTTAAAGACTGGCCATTTCCTGGGGCAAATGGAGAGTGGATACCATCAAGAGATGGGATAGAAAATAGTGATACAGTTGTAAATGGCTTTCCATATAATCGTGTTATATAATTAAAGAATATAAATTATGCCAATACCAAATTATGATGAGACCCTCTTGGGGCGATATATTAGAACTATTGAGAATCCAGACAGTATAGGATTAAAAAATGGTAAATGAAATCATATATTGGGACTTTGAGAGATTAGATAAAGAACACTATTTAGATGAAAAGAACAAATAAAAAATTTGCTTGTGTAATCGCTATTATGGCCATGGTATGTCTGGCATTGGTGCTGATATGCAATCAGATTGTAGTGAACAATGCTGAGGGGAAGGCCTTCTCTGACATCGGCAGTATTAAATTTAATAAGGTGGGACTGCTGCTGGGAACGACCCCGCAGGCTCGTCTGACTAAGGTGACGAACTATTTCTTTATCTATCGTATAGATGCTGCTGAGCAGTTGTATAAGGCTGGGAAGATAGAGAAGATTCTTATTAGTGGCGATGAGCATAGTCTGGATGGTGTCAATGAGCCTGAATGCATGAGGGACTCGCTGGTAGCACGTGGCGTTCCGTCAAATGCAATCATCTTGGATGGTAAGGGCTTTAGGACTATTAATTCTGTAATCAATGCAAACAAGATGTTTGGCCTAAAGAGTTTCACGATTATTTCACAGAAATTCCACAACGAGCGAGCCATCTATCAGGCTGAGCATCTGGGACTGGATCTGGAGAACATTCAGGCTTTCAATGCGGAGATGCCAAGGACGAGAAGAGCCTATCTCACCACTATCCGTGAATATTTTGCGAGGGTGAAGATGTTCATTGATTTGTATTAATTATAACTGTGAACATGGACGGTTCCCCGTTCATATGTAAAAATAAAAAAGGTTCCCAAGTCCTCACGCTCGGGAACCTCTTTATATAAAGGGTAAAGCGAAAAACGCACAAACGCATAAACGCACAAAATTCATTTTGACGACCGTCGTTAAACACGGGGCGGTTCTCCGTTCATTTGTTATAAATATCTCAGTAGCCCTTCGGGACTTTGATTGCTAAGCAACAAAAAACGCGAAACGATGATGAGTTTCGCGTTTTCTTATTGTAGCGGGATGAACTATTGTTTTTTATTTGTCAGCGTCCATTGTCTACAGTTATCGACTGTGCTGGTCGTCCAATTGAAGTTGGTTGTAGGCGTTCCTGCTGTCCACGAAGTTGTGCCGTCGATGGTGATGTCACCGCATTGACTAATGCATTCACCATTATCTACGGATTTTCCGATTGGTGGAACATATTCGCCACCTTTTGAACCAGCTGTTGCCGTTACTTTCTTTGCCCCTGATGTGATGGTGATGTTGCCACAAGCTCCACCAGGACCACAACCAATACCAGCAGCAGTTCCCTTACCCGTTGCCGTGACAGTACCACCAGAAATGGTTATATCGCCACAAACGGAACGATAATGATCATAAGAACTCGAATAAGAGTAACCAGAGCCGATACCAGCACAACCAGAACCACCTGTGGCTATAATGGTGCCACCCTCAATGACAATGTTACCACAGTGAGCCGTACTGTAAGCCCCAATGCCTGCCCCATTTTCCATATCATCAGAATCATCACCTGTGGCAATAAGCGTACCAGTTCCTTTGATGGTCAATGTTGTCCCCTCTTTGACGTATATTCCGGCCCCCTGGCATCCAATCAATGTATTTTTACCTTCGAGTGTAATCGTGGCATCACCATCGCAGATAAGTCCTGAACGTCCATTAAATGAATTATGAGTTGCATAGCACAACGTGATCTTTGCACCACCTGCCACACTTAACCTGTGATATCTAGCAAGCTCACCCGTCACGATGTCGCCATCATTAATTCTATAAATTCTATAGTTGCCGTCAGGGTCAGTATCCTCTTCCTTGATTTTGGAGAGGTCAATAGCCTTTTTCAATGTCACAGTGATTCTGTAGTATTTGCCATCCACAAAGTTTACAGGTTGTGAAGGTACGTAAACGTATGTTGAGCCATCATCAGCCTCGACTTTCAGTCCAAGGTTCATATTACCAGTGGTGTGGATGGATGCAAAGACTCTGCTGGAAGCGAATTGCTGGTTGATGACAAGGTCACCGTATGTTTTTCCTTTCGAAACGACATCGTCTGTCTTGTAGAGGGCAGGTTCACCATTGAAGGTGCTGCCGTCATCGAAGATGGTCAAGGTCTTGACCTTAACCTCGTTGCCCGAAACATCTTTGAAATCGAACCTCACAATGGCATTCATTCTCGTAAATTTGATGCCTTGGTTAATGGTGACGGTCTTTGCCTCATCATCGATTACGTAATCTCCTTGTCCCAGAATAGCTAAAGCGAAGTCAGAATGAAGCGAAATGTCCTCCAGACTACCCGTCTGTCCTGTCCAGTCACATTCTGCATCGTGAAGATAGAATATCAATCCCTTGTTGTTGGGAGCCTTGGTCAGGGTTCCGCAGAGCGTGGTAGCACCGGTACTGCTATATTCTTTCGATTTCAGAGTGCCGATTACCTCGAACCCTGTTCCATCGTCTTTCTCCTGCACAACTTTCACTTCTTCTCCCTGCTGCCAATAAGCAGCAAGATTCGTTTCAGAGCCATTGAAACCGATGGCGCGGGTGCCTGTCGCTCCGCCATTGCTCTTGTTGGCATTGTCGGTATCTTCAAATTCGCCCTTGTTGACTTGGACGGTCATTGTCCATTCCCCAGTCTCGGCCTTTTCCTCGATTTGCTTGTCAATCTCGTCGTTATCGCTCGAACATGCAGAAAAAGCAGCTCCCGCCATCAGCAGGACTGCAAACACGCGAAAGTAGTTACTTATCTTTTTCATCATTGTGTCCTCCTTTTGTTTTATTCCCAATTCCAGTCTTCTCCTTCGTATGTGTAGTCATCGATTTGCCCATCAGTATTTACCTCTGGTTTTGGGCCACTTGCGGTTTGCATGAAGGTCTGCAAACTAATGACGACGATTTTCATCGCCGGTTTTTGATAAGATTTCTTCATTGTTACTAAACTGTTTTGTTGTTGTTTGTTATAATAAAAACGTAGTTATTCTAATTAGACCCCAAAATTACTACTTTTTCACAAAACAGATGGTTCTCGAAGTGTTAAAATTTCAATTTCAGAAGGAAAAACGCAGGAAGGGATTGTATTTATAGGGGACTCACATCAGGAATCGCCCCCTGTGATTTACTTGGAGTTTCGGAATCTTCAGCGTGGAGTCTTCCTTGGCTTCGGTGATATTGACTGCAAATATTGCTATAATCCGGGATATAAAAGAAAGATTCGGTATTGAAAAAAGTTTTTCCCGATTTTGATAATTACTTCCGTATTCTTTTTGTATCTTTGCAATCTTAAAATAAAACACAATCGATTATGAAAAAAGTATATTCGACAATTTTGATGCTAACCATGACAATTGGGGTGTTGAATCTTTGTTCATGTGGCGGTAATGATGATGATTCAGGCTCGACTGACATGGTATATGCTGCCTATAAAAAGGTACAAAACTCAATAGTTGGAACGTGGGTCATGGAGTCCTATTATGAAGAAAATCTTTCTGAGAGTCCATATCTTAAATTTGGCTGGAACGACTCTAGGATTTATGAAAATGAAGAAAAATATCAATATGCGTTTGACGCTAATGGGAAAGTAACTTGTAATTTTTGTAAGACTTATTCTTATTCTTTGGTCCTGGATGAAAATAAAATCCCAGAATATATTGAAGCAAAAAGCAGAGACAGTTGGCCTTATTCAAGGGGTGTCATATACTTAAAAATTGGAAATGAAGCCAGCCCTTTCTATGCAGAAATAAAAAGTGACGGGATGCTTTATTTATACAACTCAACTACCAATGGTGGTGACGGGCGGCCCAAGTTTCGATATAAAAAACAATAGTATTATTCCGTAAACGACCCTATCTCTATCAGATTTCCGTCTGGGTCGGCCACATAGCAGGTGCGCTGCCCCCAAGGCTCTGAGGTGGGAGGGAGAACGGAGGCGGCACCATTCGTGAGCGCATGCTGGTATTCATTATCGACATCAGCGAAGGTGGGCACGTCGAATGCCAATTCTACAGTACCGTTGAATCCCTCAGGATATTGAAACTTCCGAGAGACCATCTTTTCGAAAGCGTCACGCGGGAAGAGAATGATACGCATGTCGCCGAGCATCATCTCTACATTGGGTTGAATGCCATCCCAATCGGTGGTAAAACCAAAGGTTTTCGTGTAGAAATCGACAGTCGCTTTGTTGTCGCGGGTGAAAAGCCCCACGGTGTTGAATTTGAATCTTTCTTTCATCTGTATGCTATATGATTTATATAACTAATTCCATTTCTTTTCCCGTCCATTCTTCGCCATCTATCGCATAGGTGTCGGTACCAGTCACAACGAATCCT
>Ga0256404_1005951_pt1 | contig 20793 bp, 14 predicted proteins | sample RumenRJG_01DNA_FD_185990 | JGI IMG/M metagenome (GOLD analysis project Ga0256404, IMG submission 185990) | Bovine rumen microbial communities from Lethbridge, Alberta, Canada - RJG_01 | ecosystem: Host-associated > Mammals > Digestive system > Stomach > Rumen | place: Canada: Alberta | collected...
TACGCTCAGATGCTGCCCGGACAACTCGCTATTGATTAACAAGTCTTAAATCTTACTCAGCCTAGCATAAAACGGGGTACTCGAAAGTACTCTGTTTAAAGCCGATAAGCAACAATTGGACGTTTACTCAAAGTTTGGCTTTAATGGCAAAAGATCATAGTTTAGCTTTTGTGATCAAAAATGATCGAATCATAGAGATAGTATCTAATTGTTTTTTAATGATTTAATTAAGCTGCATCATTAGTAGCATGTTAATAATTGATCATATTCTACGATAGTGCCCCCTTGAAAGAAATTCGATGAAGCCCTTGTCTCGCAAGAATTGTAATTGCTGGCGAATCTTTTCATGGATAAATTTGTTCTCGGGATGTTTCTGTTTCAATTCAGGCACAAACCGGTACATCTCCTCGAGCGTAAAATCTTTATCCAATCGCTCCACTAACCGGAGCGTGTCCATGAGCCAGCCACGACCGGAAAGAGTTTTTGTTTGAAGGTTATATATCCTATTGTATGACTCAACGACCTCTTTTTCGGGCAACGCTTGACCATCCAAAATGACAGGAATCTTGGCCATGCTGGGTATGTCCCTCATGATGATGCTGCATCCTTCCCATCCTGCTCTTCTCGCGGAAGTACTTAAGGGTGCACGCTTCTCAATCACATCCGGCGTAAAGAAACACTTCGGCACGATAACCAGATTGTTGACCTGGTATCGGTCATAATGCATGAAAAAGAAACTTGGATTGTCGAGCGATGTGATGCGGTCGATCATCGTGCGATAGACGCCATCCGCTACTGTGGAGTCGAAATTCGCACTATCTATCTTATGACTCTTCAGTTCATACTGAGCCTTGCAATTATCGCAGACATAATCTTTTACTGGAGCGTTGGGCTCTGCATGGCGAATGGCGGGTTTGCCGCAAATAGGGCAATACATATTACGTGCCAACCAGTCTTCGGTCAGCACTCTGGCAATCTGACTATTGCTATGGTAGCCTTCAGCCAATGAGAGATTGAAATGTAAATCCATTTTTGACGACAAAGATAGCCAATTGTGTCCAATTTTGCAAATAATTGACAAAGGAATATTAGATCATAGTTTAGCTTTTGTGAACATAAAAGATCAATTCGATTGTTGAGGTTAGTATTTGAGTAGAAGAGAATGGTAGCGCGGCATGGGACGGGATAAACTCTATTGCCTCTTCAGGGCTTACTTACGAAAACCTCTAGAACAAAGTATGTCCACATACTTAGGGATTTAAGTTCTGGGTCGTGGCACAAACTGTCAATATATTTCTATTTATGCATTTTCTATCTTCAACTCATTTGCTCTTCATATCAGATGCCGCTAATCCTCGTGAATGCCAATTTGATGTAGGAGAGCCGCCTCTTTCTGCTTCATGTCATTGCAAAACTCAATGTAGTTAGTGCACTCACCGCTTACATCTACGCCGTAGAGTGAAAGTTCGCCCTCGTATCCGCGAAGCGCTTTCGATGAAGAGACGACTTCTCCTGAACGAAGAGGGAAAACAAAGCCTCCATGATGGGCCTGCTCTATCCACATGTAGGCAATGACTTGGTGAAGGTCGTCACGGTCGACTTCGGAAACCTGCTTGTTACCGTAGCCTTTATACTTGGCATCGAGTATGAAATCGTGCCTGTAGAAGTCGGGGTATCTCCATCCAGATCCGTCCTGAAACAAGCTGATTCTACCAGTCTTCGCCTTATTGCGTGGATGCTCGAAACCGGCTTGCTGCAGAAACGAGTTAAGATATTCTTCCCACAGCCATGCACCATCGAAGAGGATACCGTGGATTTCCTTGTTATCCTCGCCATATTTTAGTTCCTCATGCCGAAGGATGCAAAGGCAAAGTTTCTGCAAATCACGATAAGCATAATAAAATGGATGGATCAGAGGCCGTCGGTTGGCGTCGAGCATCCGTTGACGCTGTTGGCGATTATAGCTTGGTGTCGCTTGCCTCACCATCATCACGTTTGAGGCCGTTTCTTGGTTGTTAGTTAACACAGACTCCGCAAATGGCAACTGCTGAATGTATTCTATCGTGTGGCGGATGAGTTCAGTGACCGGATTATCGAAAGAGAATTCACGTGTGTCATAGGCCACCTTACCCATGAACGGAATATTGCTGCGGATATGCCGTCCGATATTGATATGGCCTCGAAGATGGGAGTCGTTGTAGCGTCGGGTCTGATATTCCTTGAAAAGTCCTTGCTGAGCAGCCTTGTTGAGGAAATGCGGAAACATGAACACAAGAAAGTCGAAGATCATCTCATCCTCGCTGGTGAAGTCAAGATCAAAGAGATTGAAGGAGAAGACCCGCTGCAACATGTAATGCAGAAAGTAGTCGTTCTCGTCCTTGGCAAAGCGCGAGCGGATGGTCACCTTCGTACCCTTGTAGCCGATGAAGCCCATGATGTTGCCGGTGACCAGTTGCTCACCTTCAATCGAAAAGATGTGGTCATCCCCTATCCGATCGTCTGTCTTGCTGATGTCATTAGGAAACACCAACAGCCCAGGATAATCGGCAGCACACAATTCTGCAATGGTTGGCTTGGCTAACCACTGCAGATTGTCCCTATTCTCTGATGCGCCTATGGGAACCGATGAGTTATCCTTGGTTATCATCATCCTTTGCCGTTGAGGGAGCGTTGGTATTGTTGTATGCCTTGTGGAGCGTTTCAAGTTTTTCAGCAGCATTACGTTCGCCACGGAGATATTCGCTCAGAACACCCTCGAGATGGAACTGCCACAAGTCATCGAAGTTACCATAGTCAGCATACTTCATGAAGTAGGCTGCACCAATGTCGTAAGCCCGTCCGAGGCCATTCATTTCTTCAATGGCATGATTGAGGTTTAGCATACGATGCTTTATCTCTTCCATCACGCTGTCGAGCTCATGGTTGGTGTCCAGCATCACCATACTCTCTTCAGCCGTCACTTCTTTCCAGGCGAAGCGGCGCCGCATGGCGAAATCCATACTCTCCACACTACGGTCAATATCATTCATCGTGCCGATGATATAGACGTTGGAGGGGACGAAGAAGTGGCCGTAAGTGTCTGATTTAATCTGCGCATCAAAGGCGTTGGGAGTGTTCTGCAAGTTCGCATATTGCGTTCTGACTGCTCCTTTCACTCCTCTGTAACCGGGATCAATAGAGAAGAAGAGTTCGCCAAAGATCTTTGAAATCTCACCACGGTTGATTTCATCAATGACAAAAATATAAGGCTTGGATGTTGACAACGCCTTTTCACAGAACTCCTTCAAAATGCCATCCTTCCTCTCAAAACCGATTTGTCCATCAGAATCATTATCCTGTACAGGTCGGAGACCTTCCACAAAGTCGGTGTAGTCATAGGATGGATGGAACTGAACGAAGCCAAACTGATTGCTTCTTTCAATATCTTTAAGATCACAGCCAATCAAAGAAGCAGCGATTTCTTTTGCAAGGTAGGTTTTGCCAGTGCCAGGCGAGCCGGTGAGGATGAGGTTATGGCTGACTTCCAGTAGTTTCTTATATTTGTTAATTCTGTCCATCTTTTTCTGTGTTAGACTTTCTACGTAATCAATAAGAGTCTGGCTCGTTGTCTTCTTAATTGTATTCCGATAGCTCCCTACTTCAGTAGCATTAAACTCTTTTGTTTCCTTACCAAAGTAATCAACGTTGATTTCAACGCCTTCGTATCCCTCACGATGAGGGTCGAATGTGGAAGGTGGGCTGGTTACGACACCAGCGGCTTGGACTTTCAGCACCGATGTCTTGTGCTGTACATCTTTTGTAAATGACGTCTTGAGAATGATTCGGTCACCCGGCTTCAAGTCCAGCGCATCTTTCAGTTGCTTGGCATCCTCTTCTTTCCTAAATATTGCCTTCCAAGTCTTGTTGACAACGAAATCATCCAAATGCGACTCTCCGTCGATATTATATCCGACGCACCAATAACGAGGCATTTCATTCTTTTGGGGCGGATAGCTCAATTCTTCTGGGGCCTTGACAAACATTTCCCAACAGACATCTTGCGCAAGAAGCAAATTGCTTTGTTTCAGTCCTTTAATAGAGGGGACAACGATAGAATGGATAGTTGGGTCCGACTGGATGAGCTTTACCAATGGTTGCAACAATTGTAGGAAATGAGGATACTTCTCCCCTACTACCTTCTTCTCTTCAATGCCTAAGAACTTACAAAGCCAGTTATAGTTCTTCTCCATGTAGAACGTATAATGCTCCGGATCATGGCATGTGAGGATGGTAGAGAGCGTGCGTTCATCGTCGGCGGCAAACTTGAAGTTTTTAGTGGCCTCGTCGTTGTCAAGGATGTGATGAATGGCTTTGCTACAGTTTTTCAACCGTGTAGAGAGGTCATCAATCCCGTTCAATATTTCCAATGCGGCAGCATATTCATCATGCCGATTCTTGTATAACCAGTCAATGGTGCCATTGGCCAAAGTTGTATAAACAAGATTGGTAGTGCGTATCCGATACGCTATTTCTACAAGAGGCTTCTGATTGCATTCGGTTATCAGCTCCCATTTGTATTTTTCCGTTGTCTTAGCGTCATCGATAGGAACACGCTTCCTGTGTTCCTTATATTTATTAAGGAGGTATCGATAAAGATAATCCTGAATGGCTTCAATCAGCTCGTCTTTTATTTTCCAGGAAAAACTGTTTCCCAGCCTCCTGCCATCCATCACCGAACTCCAATAACTCATGTCGTCATCTTCCGTTTTCACGTTGAAGTCGAATTTCATTTGGACGAGCATGCCCAAACTGCGGATGATTGCATTGAATGAAGCATAAGGTTGCGGATAGACCTGCCCTAAGTGGCCGCAAGAAGATTCGTGGTGCGGCTCATAATAGAACCTCATCAGGGCATCGATATAATTATTCGGCGTATTTTCGTCGCATAGTACGCTAAGCCAATCGTCTTTAGTTAAAGGCGAATCAACATGGTAATAGCCGTCTTTGATTGTTTCAAGTAATGTCTTCATCAAATTTTCAATGTTTCATTCCTGGTAAATCGCAATGTCGTTACCTGTTAATGTTCCTCCGTCAAATACTTATACGCCCTGAGGTATTTGTTGAGTCTTGGCAAGTCTTTCTCTGTCACTTCACCCAGCCGACGGATATCCATATTGTCCTCCAGGTCATGAATCTTTACTTGCTTGGAAATGGGGTTGAGGCTGGCACGACGGACAAACTCCTCGTAGGTTTCGTCGTCGCATCGGGTTACGCCAAGCACGGCATCGACGATAGAACGTGGAAAGCCTTGTTCAAGCAGGTACTCAGGTGTGACAGACGTGTCCTCGATGGTGTCGTGCAGCAATGCCACGATCTTTTCTTCCTCTGTCGTGCAGCGTTCTGCTACACGGATGGGATGGAAAATATAGACTGCTCCAGACTTGTCTACTTGACCTTTGTGCGCCTTGGTCGCTATCTCCAAAGCCAGTTCCAATAGTTCGTGCTTCATATTCTTTTATTTAGGTTACTCCATTGTATCTGAAATAGTAACTGCAAACTTACGAAATTATTCGCAAATCACTTCATTTGAGAGGAGATAAATTTGGAGTGGTAAAGTCTTTCCCACGAGCAAGCTTCATTTATTGCTATTCGCTGAGGTCGACAATGGGTTTTTGCAGATTTCGCGATAAAGACATTGACTTTGCTCATGTTATTTAAGGTTTTCAACTTCGATCAATATCGTGGTCGAGATTATAGATATAGTATGAATACGGATCCGTGGCTACCTTCCCCATCATAGTCTGCCGCCAATGGCATCTGTGAGCAGAAGGATAGGTGGCGTGGGCGTCGTCGTGGAGTGCATTATAAATAAGGTATCTGTAATAGGCCACCACACCATACTCGTGCCCGGCGATGTCAGAATTGGATTAATCTTACCATTTGAGGCGTTTATGTCGTGCGCGTGTTGTGCGCGACAGGAAAATAAAAAAAGCTGAGTTGCTGTTATCAACAACTTAGCTTTTAACATTCGTAGGGACAATCGGGCTCGAACCGATGACCTCTGCAATGTGACTGCAGCGCTCTAAACCAACTGGGCTATGCCCCTATCCTACTTCGCAACCGGCGTTTTGCCGATAGCGAGTGCAAAGGTAAGCATTATCCTTGAACCGACAAAACTTTTTGGGAGTTTTTTACAATTTGGCGGTGGGAGATCTCACAATGCGACGAAGGGAGCTGCTTACAACTTGGAGATGATTGACTTCAAGAAACCAAGCACCTCGTCAATAATGCCGTTGGCTTCCTGGGCCGATTCATTGTCGGTTTGTTGCTTTACTTCCTTCTTCACCTCACGCGCCACGGCATTGGCAATGCGCATGGTGGTTTGCTTTGTAGCCGAGTCAACGGTCACACCATTCTGCTTCACTACCTTAGTGATACGAGAGACCTGCTCACCCGATGGCAGAGTACTGGTCGACTGCTTCGTGGAACTGTATGAGGTGGGGCCATCGTCGGTGGCATTGTCGTTTTGATCGTCGTCAGATGAGCCGTCAGTAGCCTGATCCTCATCCGACGAACCGCTGGTAGAGGATTGGTCGGTTGATTCATCGTCGTCGAACAGTCCGCCGCCAATCTGCTTCGAGATGATATCAGGAAGGATTGACGACAGGTCGACAGCATTGACATGACCCAAGAAGCCCGTCGAGGCGTGCACATCCTTATGCAACACAGGTACATGGACGGTGGTGGTCGAGAAGAAGATGTAGTTGTGGTAGCTGAGGTCAGAGTCGACCACTTCCTTCAGCATCTGCACAGCCACGCTCTTGCCAAATGAGGCAAAGGCGCTCATGATGCTGCGAGCCAGCGTATTGCTATTGTCGTCAACATCCATAGAAACATCGCCAATCTTGTCATCGATGGCGCGCCGATGCTCAGCCGGACCAGGATTGGTCAGGGCAAAGATAAAGAGGATGACAGCCACGATGCCCAGCGTGATATAGAGTTTCTTATGGCTCTTCGGCTTTTCAGCGAGGTTATCGTCGGTTGGCTGATTGGCCGCACCGCTCTGTTCATTCAGCGAAACATCATCGATAGCACCATCGCCATTGTTACTATTGGCAGCCTCACCTGTTGCGGTTCCAGCCGTTGCGGCTCCAGCAGCACCAGCCCCCTGCTGCGTGGCATGAGGCACGGGTGGCGGCGTGGGGCCATTGGTGGCACCATCTTTGGCAAACAGCGGCTTGAGTTCATCCACCTGCCAAGCCGGTTTCCAATCAGTCATACCCTCACACCATACAAGTGTCTCCTCGGTGATGTTGCGCGCACGCAGTTCATCAATCGTATAGGGACCCTGCTGCGCATCGTTGACAATAATAAAGTAGTTCATACGTAATCTTGATTTTGCTGCAAAGTTACCACATTTTCAACAAACTATGCAGGTTGCGGCCAATTTTGAAAGCCTTTACTTAAAAATTCCTTCATCGCCGCGCAATAATGGTACAATATTTGTAACTTTGCAATAACGACTATACATTAATCATTATAACGACAAACAGGAAATCAATCATGGATAACAAAGAAACTCCCGTACTGCTGCTCACCGGTTACCTCGGCAGCGGCAAGACTACACTGCTCAACCGTGTGCTGAAGAATGAGAAAGGCATTAAGTTCGCTGTCATTGTCAACGACATCGGTGAGGTGAATATCGACGCCAGCCTCATTGAGCAAGGCGGCATCGTGGGTCAGGGCGACGACTCGCTTGTGGCCCTGCAGAACGGTTGCATCTGCTGCACGCTCAAGGCCGACCTTGTGAAGCAGCTCAATGACATCATCAACACCGGTAAATTCGATTATATCGTCATCGAGGCCTCAGGTATCTGCGAGCCTGCCCCAATCGCACAGACCATCTCCACCTACCCGCAGCTCATGCCGAAGAACCTGTTCAAGAACGGTGTGGCGCGCCTCGATGCCATCGTCACCGTAGTCGACGCCCTGCGCATGCGCGACGAATTCGGACTGGGCGACGACCTGCAGAAAGACAACATCGGCGAGGAAGACCTTGCATCGCTCGTCATTCAGCAGATTGAATTCTGCAACATCATCTTGCTCAATAAGGCATCGGAGATTTCGAAAGACGAACTGGAACATCTGAAGGCCGTCATCCGCGCCATTCAGCCGAAGGCAGAGATACTGGAATGCGACTATGGCAATATCGACCTCGATAAGATTCTCAACACCAATCTGTTCGATTTCGGCAAGGTGGCCACGTCCGCCCGGTGGATTGAGGCCATGCAGGACGACGACGATGAGCTGGAGAATGAGGAAAGCGGCGAGGCCCTCGAATACGGCATCCAGACCTTCGTGTGGAAGCGCCGTCAGCCGATGGTGTTAGGCGACTTCGACGAGTTCGTCTCCACTAAATGGCCGAAAGGCGTGGTGCGCGCCAAGGGCATGTGCTACTTCGACGACGAGCTCGAGACTTGCTACCTCTTCGAGCAAAGTGGCAAGCAGTTCAACATCACTAATGCCGGGCAGTGGTACGCCACCATGCCGAAGGATGAGCTCGCCGACTTCCTTGAGAAGAACCCTGACGTGAAGAAGGACTGGGACGACAAATACGGTGACCGCATGCAGAAGATTGTGTTCATCGGCCAGAACCTCAACCGCAAGGCCATCGAGGCTGAGTTGGACAAGTGTTTGAGGAAGTAACGCCCCACCCCCACTGAGCGCCAGCGGCGCTCAGCGTACCCTCCCCCACCAGAGGGGAGGGTTCTAATACAATAATTACACCTTACGGAGGGCCTATAGGTATACGACGGAGGAGTAATCATTTAATGCCGGATTATATCACCGGAGGGGAGCAGAGAAGGCCTTGCCTCGGCTCTGCTAATTGAGAGGAGAAGGCTCTCAGTATGTTAGGCTAAAAAGAAGATTATGGAAGAAAACACCTTTCGCTTTACCAAAGAGGAAATCGTTGAGACCAACCACCTGCGTCACTACCTCATCAATAAGGTAGGCGACGCCTTTCCGGCCGACGACGCACTCAAGTTGAAGAGCAACCTGCGCAAGGCTATCGGCGAAGGCAAGGTCCACCGCGACGCCTTCGGCCTCAACCCCATCGTCACGGCCTTGCAGACGGCGAAGATATGCGTCGACGAGATTGGGTTGCGCCGCGACTCGGTCATCGCCACACTGCTCTATGCCTGCCAGGTGACCGAAAGCCAGGAGATTGTGCAGAAATATGGCGACAGCGTGGAGCATATCGTACACGGACTGGACAAGATACAGCACCTTTACGACAAGAACCCCGTCATCGAGAGCGACAACTTCCGCAATCTGCTGCTTTCCTTCGCCGAGGATATGCGCGTCATCCTCATCATGATTGCCAACCGCGTCAACATCATGCGGCAGATACGCGACACCACCAACAAGGATGCCCAGCACGAGGTATCCGAGGAGGCCAGCTACCTCTATGCGCCACTGGCCCACAAGCTCGGCCTCTACACGCTGAAGAGTGAGCTGGAGGACCTCTCACTGAAATACCTCGAGCACGACGCCTACTACATGATTAAGGAGAAGCTCAACGCCACCAAGACGGCGCGCGACGCTTATATCGCCCGCTTCATCGGACCTATCAAGGAGCGGCTGGAGCAGGCTGGACTGAAATTCCACATGAAGGGGCGCACGAAGTCGATACACTCCATCTGGCAGAAGATGAAGAAGCAGAAATGCGGCTTCGAAGGCATCTATGACCTCTTTGCCATCCGCATCATCCTCGACTCGCCCCTCGAGAAGGAGAAACAGCAATGCTGGCAGGTGTACTCCATCATCACCGACATGTATCAGCCCAATCCGAAGCGGTTGCGCGACTGGCTGTCGGTGCCGAAGTCGAACGGCTACGAGAGCCTCCACATCACCGTGCTGGGGCCTGAGAACAAATGGGTGGAGGTGCAGATCCGCACCGAGCGCATGGACGACATCGCCGAGCATGGCCTCGCTGCCCACTGGCGCTACAAGGGCATCAAGAGCGGTGGACAGATGGATGAATGGCTCGCCAACATCCGCGCCGCACTCGAGGCTGGCGACAACATGCAGGTGATGGACCAGTTCAAGATGTCGCTGCAGCCCGACGAGATCTATGTCTTCACGCCGAAGGGCGACCTCTATAAATTCCCCGCAGGCGCCACGGTACTCGACTTCGCCTACCGCATCCACTCCCACGTGGGTAACACCTGCGTCGGCGGACGCGTCAACGGTAAGGCCGTGCCGATGCGCGAGAAGTTGCATTCCGGCGACACCGTCGAGGTGCTGACGCAAAACAATCAGACGCCGAAGCACGACTGGCTGAACATTGTCACCACGCCTAAAGCCAAGTCAAAGATACGACTGGCACTGAAGGAGACACAGGTGAAGGACGGACTCTATGCGAAGGAACTGCTTGAGCGCCGCTTCCGCAACCGCCACGTCGAACAAGACGAGAGTGTCATGGGTCATCTCATTAAGAAAATGGGCTTCAAGGAGGTAAGCGACTTCTATCGTCAGGTGGCCGACGGTAAGCTCGACCCCAACGACATCATCACACAATACCTTGCCGTAAAGGATCACTTGGAGAACGCGAGCAAGGAACATGAGACGGTCTCGGCCGACAAGTTTGCCTTTGAGAGTCCCAACGACGAGATGACCAAAGACAACGACGATGTGCTCACCATCGACCGCAACCTCAAAGGCATCGACTATCAGTTGGCGCAGTGCTGCCACCCCATCTACGGCGACCCCATCTTCGGCTTCGTCACCGCAGGTGGCGGTATCAAGATACACCGCACCGACTGCCCCAACGCACCGGAGATGAGACGGCGTTTCGGCTACCGCATCGTCAAGGCCCGCTGGAGCGGCAAGGGGCAGTCGACGTACGCCATCACGCTGCGCATCGTCGGTAACGACGACATCGGCATCGTATCCAACATCACCAACATCATCTCTAAAGACGAAAAAATCGTCATGCGGTCAATCAACATCGACTCGCACGACGGTCTTTTCTCGGGCAATCTTACCATACAGATTGAAGACACCACCCGCCTCAACTCCCTCATCAAGAAGTTGCAGACGGTGAAGGGCGTGAAGCAGGTGGCTCGAATTTAAACGCCTTAACAGCGTTTATTTCACCAGCTTCACCACGCCGGCGCCACCATTGCACTGAATATACAGCTGGCCTTTGAAGAAGTCGGCATCCTCCATCTCATGAGGCAACTGGCTTTGCAGGTCGAGGATGGAACGCAGACGGCGCTTGTTGATATCCCATACATAGAGCACGCTCGACCGCAGTGTAGTGCCGAAGCCGGTAGGCAGATACAAGCAGCCATCCTTATACACAGCGCCTTGACTGATGGAAATTGACGGATAACGGGCATCGTAGTCCTGTATAATCACATTGTCGATAGCATCCTTCATATTCAGATGCACCACCTTGCCATCTGCCAACTTGGGCAGATGAAAGCGGACTACGCGGAAGCGATTGCCGGGAATAGTGTTGGCCTTGGTGTTGCCATAGCCAATGAGGATGTTATGTTCCTGATCAATCGTCCACTGCACTGCATGACCGAAATATTTGTTGTGCTCATCAAGCGCAATAGACTGTACGAGCTCCGACTTGCCATCGAGCGAGATGCGCTCCACATAGCAGGCATCGCGCATTCCATTCACCTCATGTACATTACATTGCGAGACATAAAGCAAGGGGAAGACGTCGGCCGGATTGTATTTCTCAGTGCCGAAGGCAGCCACATTGGCATGATTGTACTTATGCTTAGAACCAAGGGCGAAGGTATCGGTCACGGCAGCCATATCGGGCAGATGATAGATGCGGGCCATACCCGTGTTTTGCAGCGACACAAGGTAATCCTTGTAGATGGCCATTCCCTGGAAAGCCTGTTTCGCTTTCTTCTCAAGTTTACCCACATGCTCCACGCGCGTTGTTTTGATGTCACCCGGCAGGGCGGCAATCTCCTTGCGTGCCAAATCAAATTGCTGCTTAAAAGCAGGAACCGTCTGCAGCCGCACCGCTACAGCACTGGCAGCCAAACGGGCAGCATCCACATCGCTTTGGAAGTGGTAGCCGGTGATGACCCGGCTCTCGCCGTAGTCGAAGCCACGCGTCAGCACCCCATTGGCGCGGTCGGGCAACAGTTCTGAGAGCACCAGTGCGGTGGCCCATCCACGGGCAGCGTGGCCAGAGGGATAAGAGCCACTGGTTATCTGCATGTACTTCGAACCGCCGGAAGGCTGCTCACCAAACACCGCGTAGGGCCGGCGCCGCATATATTTCTTCTTGGCGCCTTGCACACCATTCTCAGCATCCTCGCTGACCATCGACAGCAACTTAAAGGTCTGTGGCATATCCTTGCGCGTGATGGTGAAACCGAGGTAAGGCGCAAAGCCAATCATCATCGAGTCGGTCTGCCAATAAGCATCGAAGTCGGCCGTTACGCCGCGGTCGGTCTTACGCTGCGACTTACCCCATTCATAGCGGTTGATGTCATTGAGGTAAGCCACCGACGAACTGTCGGGCGGGGCCGGCAAGAAGGCGCCATCGGGTACCTGCGACGCATCCAGAAAAGACGAGCGGTCGTTAGTGGCCTGCGCGTGGACGCCCAGCGGCAGGAGAAGAAACAGAGGTGTAAGTAAGCGGTTGATTGTTGCGTTCATTGTTGTTTTAATTGTTGCGTTTATCATTGTTATTGTTCCTTCAAGATAGCCTTCTTCACGGCCTCAGCCATCTGACCGGCACCCTTGATGGTCGGATGAATATGATCCTTCTGAATCATACCCTCTGTGCACTGGTAGGTCGAGTGGAAGTCGATGAGCTCAAGCTTGTTCTTCTTAGCGAGCTTCTTAATCATCGGGCAGATGTCGCGGGCGATGATGGAGTCCTGTATTGAGTTCTTCAGATTGGGACCGGGCAGCGGTGTGCAAAGGATGATACGCGGATGAGAAGGCCGTGCCTTGAGCGAGTCGATGAGCTGCTGCATGTCGTGGGTGAACTCGTTCTTGTATTTCCAGTTGAACGGCTTTGAGTCGTTGGTGCCGAGTTTGATGATGGCAATGTCGGGGTTAAAGCTCAACGCATCGCGCCAGGCGGCTTCCTTCATGTAGGGATAGTCACCCTTGTTGAGCGCCGTACGCCGACCTACGCCGAAGTTCTTCACCACATAGCCGTTGCCTAACATTTGCTGCAGTTGGGCAGGATAACCGAAGAGGTCACGCATGAAGATACCAGAGCCGTCGGTGATGGAGTTGCCGATGCAAGCCACCCGCTTAGCGTACGTCTGCGGTGTAGGCAGATAGTGCAGCCAGTTGTCAAGTTCCTGCAACAGTTGTACATGATACGGGAAGCTGTCATGATAGCCGAAGCCGTGACCGCCACGTGGAAAAGCATACATCGTGACGTCGTTGCCCACGTGGTGCATGGCGGAATAATAAGCCACGCCATTGGTGAGGATTGGCACAACATCGTCATCGTTGGCAAGGAAGATGATGGTGGGCGGCACAGCGTGTTTACGCACAGCCTTATCGGTAGAGAAACTGTCAATCACTGCCTGATTGTCTTTGTCTGCACCAAGGAAGTTGGTCACTGACCCATGATGGCTCTCTTTGTAGGTCATCGAGATAACGGGATAGAACAAAATGGAGAAAGCCGGACGGATGGCCATCGGTGCCAGCGTTGAGACGACAGAGGCGAGATGACCGCCAGCCGAGAAGCCCATGATGCCGACATCATTGGCGTTGACATGCCAGGCCTGGGCGCTGTCGTGCGCCATCTGCATGGCGGCAAAGGCATCAGCCATAGGGATGCGACGGTTGCCTTTGGGCATACGATACTTCAACACGCCAACTGCTATGCCGCGTGCATTGAAATAAGGTGCCCAGTCGGTACCCTCGTGTTGCATGGCAAGATTTTGGTAGCCACCACCAGGAAGGATGATGACCATACGGCCGGTGGCCTGCAGCGGCTGTGGCAAGAATACGGTAAGGTTGGCCTCACCATCGGGTGTGATGTTGACTTTGAACGAACGGGCACTCATGCCCACGCTCATCATTACAGCCAGAAATAGAATAAGATATTTACGCATAATTAGAATAAAGGTAGTTAAAACAAGTATCGAAACTTGTAGTTTTTCAAATGTTACTGCAAAGTTAACGTTTTTAAGCCGAACCTCGCAATGAATTGCCACAAATTTCGATACATATTACGATCGCTGCGCCACGGCTTACAGGCGCTCACAGAACTCAATCTTCTCCTGATCGGGTCCCATGGTGGTGAAGAAGCGCACGCCATGCTCCCAATACGGAAGCTGACAGACGTGTCCCTCAAGCGGCTCATAGCCAGCGGCCTGAACCACAGGCAGCAGGTCATCGACATGCTTCACGTCAATGGAGATATGGTCGATGGCACCCACACGCATGGTGGCTTCGCCGCTCTGCCATGTCTCTATCATGAGGTTGCCGAGCTGCAGAAAAGCCACGGGCACACCGTCGTTGACCGTCTCATAAGCTACGGTAAAGCCGAGGGTCTGGAAGAACTCCTTCGTCTTCTTGATATCGTTGGTCGGAATACCGATATGCTGCACACCGGTGCAGAAAGATGAAATGTTTGCCATAATAGAATGTAATTATAAGATGAACATTACGCGTTCACGCCTCAGCCACGAGGTCCTGTTGACGCGGCTTGTAGCCCCATAAGCCATAAGCGAGCATCACCAGCTCACACACCACGCAGATAATCCACGTGTAGTGCCACGACCCGGCCATATCGGCGCAGAATCCCTGGATGACGGGGAATACGGCACCGCCGAACACCCCCATCATAAACACGCCGGAAGCCTTAGAGGTGTAGGCGCCGAGGCCTTGGGTGGAAAGCGTGAAGATGCAACTCCACATCACACTGTGGAACAGTCCGACAGCGCACAGTGCCCAGAGGTTCTCTGCCGACATGGAATAGCAGATGAGCGCCGTGGCGCAGATGGTGGTCACGATGAGCACCTTGCGCGGATTGAAGTTGGGGAAGAAGGTAGATACGAAGCGCCCTACCAAGAAGCCGCCCCAGTAGAGGGTAGCTAACAGGGCGGGAATACCCATGTCCATGCCGCCGATGACGAGCCGGTTGTGGCCGAAGAAGGTCAATGCGCCGTCTTCGTTTGCCAGCTCCATGGCGTGCAGGTTGATGTTGGAGCCGATGCTCACCTCAGTTCCCACGTAGAAGAAGATGGCGATGACACCGAGCGTGAGGTGGCGGAACGACCAGATGGAGCGCGCCAGCTTACGGCCGCCCTCCGCACGTGTGGCTGAGAGGTCGGGCAGCGTCACCTTGGCCGAAGTCCAGGTCACCACAGCGATGATGGCGGCCAGAATGAGGAACGGCACAAGCAACTGCGAGGCCTGCACACTGTCGAGCGACACACCCGAGAAGATGACCATCGTCACGAAGAACGGAGCAATCGTCGTACCGAACGAGTTGACGGCCGTAACGATGTTCAGTCGCTGTGCCGGACGCGTACCGGGCAGGTCATAGGCCGACACATAAGGGTTGATGACCACTTGCAGGATGGCTGCCGACGTACCCATACAGAACGACCCTATCAGGAACACGAGATAGCCCCAGGGCACGCTGCCGCCCGCATAGTGGAAACGGACGTCGCCCCAGTTGACGACGATGACCGATGACAAGGCGTAGAGCAGCAAGCCGGCCACCATAAAGAGTAAGGCCCTGACCATCGTCACCTGATAGCCGCGGGCGTCAATCCACTTGCCTGCCAAAGGCGAGTTGAGCAGATAGCCAAGGAAGAAGAACAGCGAGATAAGGGTGGTGAACGTATTGCTCATGTCACCCGCATCGCTGAGGAAGGCTATCTTAAGCGGACCTTGGAACTGTCCGTTGATGGTGGTCAGAAATCCCACCAGGAAGTAGAGGAAGGTCAGGAACACGAAGGGAAACACCCCTGGTGATTTTTTTGCTGTCATAATTAGAATTGATTTCAAAGCGCCACCCCAGGCACCGGGTGCCCGGGAGTGGCATTGTACTGTTCTGATAAATGCAGTGCAGCATCACGAGGCGTTACAGCAGCCCCTCAAGTGTCTTCATGGCGCCATTGGCTTTGATTGCCTCCACGTAGCCTAAGTACTGCTTGACGAAGGCTTGCGACTGGCGCAGGTCGGTGCTCTGGAACGGCGAGATGTGGAGGAAGGCCACGGCATCATCGCTGTTGATCACCTTCCAGTCGTCGGCTGTCAGCCACGGATCGTCGACCTTGAAGTCCTGACCCTTGTCATCGGTATGATATTTCAGATAGTGGCGGTAAGCAGCGAAGAGGTAGGTCACACGCGTCAGGTCCTTGCCGTCGCGTACCATCTTCTCGAGGTTCGGCATGACATAGACAGGGAACTTCGAGGCGCCGTCGAAGCAGAGGCGGGCAATCTGGTCAGACACGGTCTTATTGGCGAAACGCTCGATAAGTGTCTTCTTGTAAAGCTCCAGGTCGGTATCCTTTGGAGCGGGCACATACGGCGTAATATCCTTATCCATAAATGTGCGCACAAACTTCACGATACGCGGGTCGGCCATAGCATGGTCCACCTTGCGGTAGCCGCTGAGGAACGACGGATAAGAGAGCAGCGTATGGCTGGCGTTGAGCAACGAGAGCTTCATGTTCTCGAAAGCCGTCACATCATCGGTGAACTGCACACCGACATCCTCCCAGCGTGGGCGTCCGGCAGCAAAGTTATCCTCGACCACCCACTGGATGAAGTCCTCGGTATAGACGGGGCATTGGTCGTTGGTGCCATTGCGCTCGTTCAGCCGTTTGATGTCCTCGGGCTTCGTAGCCGGAGTGATGCGGTCAACCATCGAGTTGGGGAAGGTCACGTTCTTCTCCACCCACTCATAGAGCGCCTTGTCCTGGGCCTTAAAGAAGGTGGTAAACGAGCGGCGGGCGGTATCGCCGTTATGCTGCAGGTTATCGCAAGAGAGGATGGTGATAGGGCCGGCATCGGCGCTGATACGACGGCGCAAGCCCTCAGCCACATAGCCGAAAGCGGTAACCGGGTGCTCGGGGTCCTGCAGATCGTGCTTCACCATATCGTCGTCGAGCTTGAACTCACCCGTCTGGCGGTCCTGATTGTAGCCGCCCTCGGTGATGGTCATGGTGATAATCTTCACCGCGGGGTCAGCAATCTTGTTGAGGATGCCCTCGGGATCCTTGATGCCCCAGTGCAACTCCACGAGCGAGCCGATAAGCCAGGCCTGGTCGCGACCGTCGCGACCGCATACCGTCAGCGTATATTCGCCGTCCTGATTCTTCAGTGCGGTGTAGAGGCGCTCGTCCTGCGGCAGTATCATCGCGCCACAGATGCCCCAGTGGCACTGGTCGTGATGGTGCTCAAGCAGCAGGTTGGTCATATACTCAAGATGTGCGCGGTGGAAGTTGCCCACACCAAAATGGATGATACCCGGGGTTACTACCTTACGATTGTAGGTGAAAGTATTTACGTTCTTGTTCATAATGGTTTTATTAAATTAGGATTTGGTTATTACTGTGCGCAAATATAAACAAGATTTCTCAACATTTGCATTCATGTTGCATTAAGAATTTATGAGAACGTTTCTGCAAACGTTTGAAAAAATAATAACGTTTGCAGGCGAGGGCAAAAACAATGGAAACCGCGCTCAATAAACGTCAAAAAGCTACTTGAAAGCACCTTAACCAAAGGTTAAAAAAGCTATAAGGGGTTTCTCTTTTTATAAAAAGATATTTACCTTTGCAGTTGAGCATCAAAACCGAACTATGAGATTTGTTACGATTAAAGATATTGCACGTGCGCTGGGCCTAAGTGTTTCGACCGTAAGTCGCGCGTTGAACGACGACAACAACATCCGCCAGGAGACAAGACAAAAGGTGTTGGCCACAGCTAAACAAATGGGTTACATGAAGAGTCCGGTTGCCATGAACCTGAAATTCGGCTACACGAAGACTATCGGCGTCATCGTACCGGAGATGACTACGCCCTATGCCTCACTCGTCATCGACGGCATTCAGAACGTCTGCTACGCCAATCACTATAAAGTCGTCATAGCGTCGTCGGGTGAAGATGCCGAGAAAGAACGGCAGTCCATTGAGATCATGTACCAGTTTATGGTCGACGGCATCATTGCCTGCCGCACCGACAACCGGCAGAACCACGACCTCTATCAGAGCATTCTCGACCGAAAGATGCCGCTGGTGCTCTACGACCGGCTGTCGCCCGACCTCGATGCGCCCCATGTGGGCATCGACGACGAGACCAAGGCTTTTTTCCTCATCGACCATCTCATACGCAAGGGGCGGAAGCGCATCGCCTTCATTGGCATTGACCCGAATATCGTCTTTAATGCGCAAAAACGCTACAACGGCTACCGCATGGCCCTTGAGCGGCACCATATTACACCCGACCCCGACCTCGTGGTCTGGGCCAACGGCATGAGCTACAGCGACGGTGGCTTCGCCATCGACCGTCTGCTCGGCAAGTCAATCGATGCCGTCTTCGCTTACACCGACACACTGGCCATCGGCGCCATGAACCGACTGACATCGATGGGGCGCCGCGTTCCCGAGGACATTGCCGTGGCCGGATTCTCAGGAACGATTATCAGCTCCATCGTCAATCCCCAGCTCACGACCGTCGAACCGCCACAATACGCCATCGGCCAGGCGGCAGCGCGTCTGGTGTTGGACCTCATCAACGGCAAACAACCCGAGAAGAAGGAAGTGACGCTTGACGCCGAGATTATCTATCGGAAGAGCACCGAATAAACCTGATGCTTATTCCGCAACATACACAAAGCCACACCATTCAATGAGGAGATGGCCCCAATGAATGCTGTGGCTTTTATGGTTAATAATGGCTTCTGTACGGGCGTCTATTACGCCGGTGCAGTTTATTTGAACTTATCGCCCGACTTCCACGCATGACCCACTACGTCGCCGATGATGCGGTAGGTGTTGTTGACGGGGTCGAAAGCCACGGGCTGCAGCTTACCGAGGTCGATATTGCCCTCGGCATCGAGCACTTCCTTGGCAGCGCTGGTGTTGACCACGCGGCCGACAAGCACACCATTTTCGAAACGCTCAACCACACACTCCAACGTGACCGGATACTGGTCGATGATGGGTGCCTCTACGTTGGGCGACTTGTGCGCAGTGAAGCCCACACGCGCCACCTTATCTTTCACCTCGCGGGCACTCACCTCACCGAAGTAGTCGCTCTCGGCAACGGTGGCCTTGGTGGCGAAGCTCATGGTGAAGGCCTTCTTCAGTTGAAGGTTCTCAGTGGTCTGGTGGTCGGACAGGTGAATCTTCACCTTGTCGCCCGCGCACTGACTTCCCCATGCCGCCATCATCACGTCGGGATTGTCGTGGGCGTCATACGTGGCAATCATGATGGCAGGTTCGGGTGCCACAAACATCATCGCGCCGAAATTGCTGCGGCCTTCCACCGCTTTCGGTTCCTGGGCCATAAGGCAGCCCGCGCAAAGCAACATCAGGGCAGTAGAAATAATCTTCTTCATAATTTTAAACATATCCGGCCCTCTCCAAGAAAGGGCCGGAACTATAATTCACATTTACTCCAATTGAGTTTCTACTCCAATCGGGACTTTATTTTATAATTATTGTAATCATTCCCCTCCCCTTCGGGGAGGGGTTAGGGGTGAGGCTTTTAACTTACTACTTTCCTCCCCCACTCCTTGCACAGCTCCTCTGCGTCAGCATCGGGTGCCCACTTCACTTTCAGCGGGTCGGCGATGATGGTGAAGCCGGCTTCCTCGAGACGTTGCTGGATGCGCTTCTCGCCGCCGCCACCCCAACCGATGGAGCCAAAGGCAGCCGCTTTCTTATTCTTGTAGCGCATGCCATGGATGAGCTCCAAGATACCGGCGATGGCGAAGGTGATGCCCATGTTGACCGTGGGTGAGCCGACGAGAATCGTCTTTGAGCGGAACACCTCGAGTAGGATATCGTTCTTATCATCCTTCACGGCGTTCATCAGCACCACGCGCACCGTAGGATCCTGTTGCTGGATGCCCTCGGCAATGGCCTCAGCCATGTGGCGCGTAGCCTGCCACATCGTGTCGTAGATGATGGTGATCTGGTTCTCCTGATAGTCGCTGTCCCACTGCTGATAACACTTGATGATATCGGCGATGCGGTCGCGCCATACCACGCCGTGCGACGTGGCGATGTACTTCAGCGGCAGGTTCATGGCAACAAGCTCGTCGATCTTCTTCTTCACCATATTATTATAGAGGTTGAGGATGTTGGAATAGTACTTCTCAGCCTCACGGAAGAGGTCGCGCTGGTTCACCGTGTCGTCGAAGAGGCTCTCAGTGGCGTAGTGCTGTCCAAAGACGTCGTTGGAGAAGAGGATCTGCTCATCGTCGGCGTAAGTCATCATCGTGTCGGGCCAATGGCACATCGGTGCCTCGATGAAGTGGAGCGTGTTGGCACCCACATTGAGCGTATCACCGGTCTTCACGTTGACGAAATTCCAGTCCTTATGGTACAGTCCACGCAGAATCATCTCACCCTTCTTCGTGCAGTAGATGGGCGTGTCGGGTATCTCGGCCATCAGTGCGGGCAGTGCACCGCTGTGGTCGTTCTCGTTGTGGTTCATCACAATGAGGTCGATATCCTTCAGGTCAATCTCCTCTTTCAGATGGGCGACAAACTCGTGGTCGTAGGGCGTCCACACCGTGTCGATAAGCACATTCTTCTTATCGCGCAGCAGGTAAGC
>Ga0256404_1005952_pt1 | contig 20793 bp, 21 predicted proteins | sample RumenRJG_01DNA_FD_185990 | JGI IMG/M metagenome (GOLD analysis project Ga0256404, IMG submission 185990) | Bovine rumen microbial communities from Lethbridge, Alberta, Canada - RJG_01 | ecosystem: Host-associated > Mammals > Digestive system > Stomach > Rumen | place: Canada: Alberta | collected...
GTCATGTTCCAAAAGAAGAAATGATTGAGCGCGTTCTTATTATTTCTGACATGGAATTTGACATGTGCGCAAGGGGAACTTCGACATTTGAGCATTACAGAAAAAAATTTGCCTCTTACGGCTATGACCTTCCCGAAATTGTATTCTGGAACGTAGAAGCCCGCAAGACCCACCTGCCTGTAACGCAGAACGAAAAGGGTGTAAAGCTTGTAAGCGGTGCTTCTGCAAACATCTTTGCGGATGTGGTAAGCGGCAAGCTTAAGGCTATGACTCCTTACGAGTTTATGCTCAAAATACTGGAACCCTACGCTGAATTTGATTCAGTGAGTGTTGCTTGAGGAAGAAAATAATCCTACGCCCGATTGGAAGGGTTGCCAACGGCAAGACCGCCGCAAGGCGGGCCGGAGCGTTAGCGTAGCCCTGGAAAGCGGGTGGCGCAAAGGCACTTTCTGTCGGATTAGCCAGGAATTTAATGGTAGAGCCTAAAAAAGTACCGTCCAAAAAAACTGAAATTAACTTGATAGAATCAAAATCCCATGTTATAATTTTCTATATATTAGTGGAGAATTAGATATGAGCGACAATGATGATATTGACCCTGGCATTGCGGCTCTTTTGGAGCAGTCTGAAGCCAGCATGGAGCAGGATTATGACGATGGTGCCGATAATGCTGCAAACGGCGACAACTCCCCAATGGGCTTTGAGGTGACCACTGAACGCTATGCAAAAGATGACGACGACGACAAAAGCGACCAGTCTCCGCTCCCTGTAGACTTAAGCAAAACCCAGTTCAAGCCGATAGAAAAATATTTTGAAGACACCCCCAGCGCTGTTTTTGATGACACTACATATTACAAGACTTGTCTTAGCGGCGAGGGAGAAAGCGCCCAGCGTTTGCACATGCTGCTTTCCAAGTACCTTAAGACCGAAGATAAGAAGGACCGTGCGGTCTACCGCCAGAACATTGTGGCTTCCTGGTGGAATTTCCTGCGTTCTATTGCCCCAAAGATGGCAAATCCAAAGACTCCAATGCCAAAACGTATGGCAATGCGCTTTGGTGTAGTGCTTCCGTCTTTGTTCACAGCAGAGCAAAAGGACTTCTTCTCCCGCTCAATCTTCCAGAACATTACCGGCGAACCGATTATGTACGCTGACGAATGGATTAAGGAAGTTGCCTCAGGCCGCCTTACATTAAGCGTTACGGACGAAGTTGGCCCTTCCAAAAAGAGAGGGCCCGGTGCTGACCAGGCACGCCTTTCACAGCTTATAAGCAAGAACAGCGGTAAAATTGCAAGCGCAGACAACCTTGTTTCTGCAAAGGAACACGAGCGCGAGCGCCTTGAAAGCCAAATCCGCGACCGCTTGAACGATATTTTCTCCCACTCACCCTTTATTGGGCTTGAGCCACACGTTCACCCCTACGACGACACCCAGCGCAAGGCTTTTTCTGAGATTGCCAACTTGATGCGCACCGTACAGAAGGTTGACCGTGACTGTGCAGGCTACATAAAGGAACTCTTGGAAGCAAGGGAAATCCGCGAAAGCTTGGACGAAAAGGCCCAGGGTATGCCGGAAGAAAGTGCAAACGTTGGTCTTGAAGACATTTTGCAGGAAATGACGACTATCCGCCAGATGGCAAAGATGACTTGTGGCCGCCAGGGTAACCAGTTCCCTGTCCTTACCCGCGAATTTAACCACTGCAACGACAAGGAAACAGGCTTCCGCGAGAACGTACTTCGCGAGCTTGCCTGGATTGAATCGATTGACCCGGGTTGTTTCTGCCGCATCCACAGGAACGTGCCAAACCGCATAGTTCCTTATGTTCTTTTGGTACCAACATACGGTGACAACGGCTTCTGCTGGGAACCATTTGACCGCTACAACCGCATAACAAGCCGTGGACGCATTGTAATTCCTATGTATCCCCGCAACCTAAAGATTGCCTGTCTTACGGCTGTTGCAGACCTAAGATGGCAGGTTGCAAAGGAAAAGGCTTCTTTTGACTGGATGTCTGAAGGTTTGACCGGCCAGTATTACCAGTACATTGACAACAAAAAGCTTAAGGGCGACCTAAAGTCCTTCTTTATAGAAGATTACATCTTGTGGATGACAAAGGAAGCAAACGGAACGCAGAAGCTTGAAAAAGAAGTGCGTGCTATCTTCTGGAGATTCTTGCCCTTCCCACAGGAGCGCAAGGACGAGCTTAAGAAGCGCAGCATGGTCTATCAGGAACTGTACCAGAGGGATATTAACCGTAGCATGAGCGACGGCTATTGATAAGGAAATTATACCATCAGGTAGGCAGGCTGTAACGGCCTGCTTTTTTTTATGCCTGTATGCCGCATGCAGAGTTTATTTTGGCATCTGCACTGGCCGTAGCATAAGAGACGGTGAATAGTGGTGGCAGTTCTTGCAAAATTTGACAAAAAATCATTGAATTTCGATATAAATTCAAAAAAAACAATACTTATCCGATTAAAAAGTTGTATTCTGGATTTTGTAAGGATAAAAAGCATGATACAAAAAAGATGTTATATTCCATTAATAGTGGCGTTTTTAATTTTGCTGATGATTTCTTGCTTTGGCATGAAGGCTCAAATCCAAGGCAAAGGTAAGAGAGTGCTCTATAGTTCAAGCCATACTGCCGCGCAAGTAAACAATCAGTAGATTTATTCTTCCGGTTTATTCTTTTTTGATTCTTCCCACGCCCGGGCTTCTTCTTCCCTTTCTTTTATTAGAGCCTGGGCTTCTTCATTATTCTTTTCCAGGCCGCGCTTAAGTTCATCTATGCCAAAATTCTGGTAGGTGGGGGTTCCGCTAGTCCATTTTTCTTCTTCTTCCGCTTCAAGCACAGACTTGGGCATTACAGTCTTTTTCTTGGGTTCTGCTGCTATCTGGCTTGCAAATTTTGCGCCGTTTGGAAGCTGCCTTGTTACAAAGGAATTTGTAAGTTTTGGTGCCAGATTGAACTTTTTTACCGCCCAAACCGTAAGCTTGGAAAAGAGATAAAAATTTAGGAAGACTCCCACTACAAAGCAGACGAGCAAGCCCATGTAGACCACGTTGCCGTTCTTGCAGCCCAGCATTTTGCATGTAAAGAGGAAGATAAATGCCAGGAGGGCTATTGTGGCAACGGTCAGAATTATGTTTATTATTGTAGAAACCAGGGTAAAAAGTATTGTAAACGTGCTTTTAGTCATTTTTTACACCACCCTTCTTTGAATTTGCAGAAATGGATACAAAGCAGGCAATCAGGAAGAGGCCCCCGCAGATGATGACGGCAGTATCCGCTATGTTAAAGGTAGGCCATCTTTCCATGCCAAAAATGTTCCAGAAGTAGCAGCTTATAAAGTCAACAACTCCAGCTGGCCTAAAGAAGCGGTCTATAAGGTTTCCAATTCCACCGCCAAGGATTCCGCAGATGGCCCAGCGCTGCAAAGAGGAAAATTCATTGTTGCGGAAGTATATTACAAAGACAAGGGCCACAATGATAAGCGGAATGGCAGCAAACAAAACAGCCCTAACTCCGTCTGGCAGGGAAGAGCCCATGCTAAAGGCTACTGCTTTATTCCTTACGTGTATGAACCAGAGGTACTTGCCGCAAACCTGTATAACTCCATCCATTGAAGTTCCAAGCAGGGGAATGAATTTTACGACAAGGGCTTTTGTTATCTGATCGATTAAAATTACAAGTGCACAAAGTGAAATTGGCCACATTTTTTTTGAACTGAATATTTTTTGTTCAGGCATACAAACCTCGCAAGTAGTATTATTTGGTATTATATACAATAAAAATATTATTGTCGATTAGTACAGCATTTGGAATTGGGCCGCAAAAGACCTATTCCTCCTTGCTGCCAAGAACTTTTGCCGTTATTTCCTGGGTAAGTCGGATTTTTTCTTCCACAACGGTCGCAATGTGGCTTGGCATATAAAGAGACCTGTCTCTTTTTAGTCCCAAGAAACTTGCAAAAACAGGATCTGTCTGCTGAACAGGACCAAAGCCGGGGGTTGGGTTTCCGGGAACATCTCCAATGTCAAAGGTTCCAAAGATAACGTCCGGGCTTGCAGAATGCAGGGCTGAACCTCCGTCGTTCATTCCGTCATCAGAAATTGCAAAGACAAAGGTGCCTTTCTTTATGTCCAGCATCTTTACCAAGGAATTGTATGAATCAAGCAGGTTTTGGTGCCTTTGCATGGTGGCTTCTTTGTAAAGCTTTTTGTTGTGCAGCTTTGCCCACCGCATGAGGGGTCTCCTAAAAGGCTTAAAGTCCCTCCAGTCGTTGAACCAGTGCAGGTCCTCCGGGAAAAAGTCCGCCGCATAGACCGTATAGCCGTCGTGGGCAAGCTTTACAAGTATTGGCTCGTAGTCCTGGATTGCAGAACATTCATTGGGAACAAAAAGAATCACGTTTTCCGCGTCCGGTGCTTCCTCTTGAGATTTTGGAGGAATAGATTCGTATTTCTTTACGATTGCGGAATTTAGGCTTAAAATTTTGTCTATTTGCTTAAATCCCTGCGAAAAATTGCCGTAAAATGAATAAGAGCTTTCTCTTACATTGAATTTCTTAAGGTTTGCTTTTGACGGCCTGTAGTAAAGCACAAAAATCAGGAGCACTGCCGCAAGAATCAAATTCAATATGGAGCTAAGGACAAAGAGAATGCTGTAGTGGTCAACAACCAGCTTGGCCCTAAAGCGCAAGAGCGAGCGGAAGTTTATTATAAAGGCAAAAATTGAAAGTGCAAGGTTTGCACATTCGATTGGACCGCATCCGAATGCCAGAATGTTCATCAGCGAAACCACTACTGCAATGGACGGAACGGTTGCTATTGGATCCGAGCGGGTATCCTGTATAAAAAAAATGCGCACGCTGGAAATGCCGCAGAGGAGCAAAACCAGGAGTTGGCTTAAAGTTTGGCTTGTCATGATAAGTATTCTAGCGAAAAAATCATAATTCCGCCAGATGTTATTTGAATATTTTAATAATTGTGGTATAGTTAATAAAAGGGGCTAAGACCCTAAGCATAAGGAAATTAAATGGCACAAGAAAAAAGAATTAAAGTTGACGTAGAAAAAGTCCGCAAGGCCATAGAATCTGGAATTCCGCTAACAGTCACTACTTACACCCTTCCCCACGAAATAGAGGAATATGCGTGTGACATCCTAAAAACCTTTTTGACAGAGCTGGACCAGGCTCAAATGGCAGACAGTCTTATCTACTGCCTAAAAGAGCTTGCCAACAACGGAAAGAAAGCCAACACAAAGCGCGTTTATTTTGAAGAAAAGGGCTTAGACATAAACGACAAGGCTGACTATGAACTTGGAATGAAGAATTTCAAGATGGACACAATGTCCAACATAAACTACTACCTTAACCAGCAAAAGGACAAGGGGCTCTACATAAAAATTTCCATGCAGACCCGCAACAACAAAATCAAGGTGGAAGTTAGAAACCGCGTAGAACTTACGAATTTTGAATACAAGCGCATCCACGACAAGATTACCCGTGCCCAGATGTACAATTCCGTAGAAGAAGGAATCGCATCCCTTCTGGACGACAGCGAAGGTGCAGGACTTGGCCTTGTAATCATGATTCTTGTACTAAAGAAAATAGGCGTTACAGAAGAAAACTACCAGGTTATAAGCGAAAACGGCGAAACCATAACCCGCATGATTCTGCCTTTCAGCGGAAAGTCCACATCCGACATCACAGACATTTCTAGCGAATTTGTTAAGCTCATAGACGGCCTTCCTGAATTCCCGGAAAACATTACGGAAATCAACAGGATAATCAACGACCCCAACAGCCAGATGAGCGACATTGCGCTTAAGATTTCCAACGACGTTTCCCTTACAACCGAATTGCTTAAGCTTGTAAACTCTGCGGCCTTCTCTTTGTCTACGCCATGCCATTCAATAGGCGACGCTGTAAAGCTTGTAGGCCTTAGGGGAATCAAAAACCTTCTATATAGTATTGGCTCCATGAAAGCCCTTACCGAAGATTCCAACGAAGAAATTAAGGCTCTCTGGACCCACGCATACAGGATAGCATTCTATTCATACAACCTGGCACGCAACTTCCTGCGCACAGACAAAAAATGCGTTGACGACAGCTACGTTTGTGGCCTTTTGCATGATATGGGTAAAATCATCTTTGAGACAGCCCATCCCGAAGTTCTGGACAAAATAAGTGCCATGTGCGAGGAACGCGGAGTTTCCAAGAACCTCTTTGAGCGTATGTTTGCAGGCGTAAACCACGGAGACGTTGGCTCCCTGATTGCAAAAAAGTGGAACTTCCCGGAAGTAATCATCAATGCAATCCGCTACCACCACGACCCGCTTAGCGCACCGGAGGAATTCCGCAAGATTACTACGCTCATCTACTTTGCAGACATGCTTTCACATTACAGCGAAGGAAACTTTGACTATTCCCTCATTGAACCTTCCGCCCTCAAAATGTTTGGCATTACTAGCGAAGAAGCTCTTAAAGTCTTGGCAGACAAGCTGGACAATTCCTTTAAGAAGGAACAGCACTAAAAGATTCTTTCTTTTCTCTTTTTGGAGCACAGGCCTTGGTTTACTGTGTCCGGCACTCCGTGTCCGGCCAGACTTCTTGGCATTTTTCCCACCTTTCTAAAACAAGCAGCGCCATGGACGGCGCGTCATTTGTTAGTAAAAGAGACTGGCAAGTTTTCTTCAGGAAACTTGTGGGGAAAAATGCCAAGGAGGGCGTTTTTCCCCGCTTTCCAGGGTTCTTTCTTTCTAAGACAAGTAGCGCCACGGATGGCGCGTCATCTCTTTGCAAAGCAACCTGTGACTTTTCGTAAGAAAAGTCATGGATAAAAATTGCATGGAAGCAATTTTTATCCAAGGGCTAGGCTTGGTTTTGCAAAGCCTGCACCCAGGCCTGCATTAGTATTCCAAAGGCAACTCCCACGTTAAGAGAGGCCTTTAACCCCGTCATGGGAATGGTCACATGCCCATAGGTGGCTTTCTTTAAGGCTTCCGGGCTCACACCAAGTTCCTCAGAGCCTATTATAACAATCCCCTCTTTTGGAAATTTAAATTCCCCAATTGGAGTTCCGCCTGTTTCAAGGACAAATATGGGCTTGTCTTGGGGCAGCTCATCCAAAGAGCAGCGACTATAGCCCAAGGTTTCTATGCAGCCCATTGAGCTTCTAACAGCCTTGCTTTGAGCCGGATCCGTGCACTGGGGGGAAATGTAGACTTTTTCGCAGCCCATAGCCTCCGCGGTACGGAATATGGAGCCCACGTTAAAGGGAGAGCGTATGTCTTCTGCGTAAACACACACACCGGGAAAGAATTTGCGGTTTTCTACTGTATTGCTTTCTGCTGAATGTGGGGCAATCACCAAGTCCCACTCTGCTGGAAAAGTGCCTATTATGGCCAAAAGTGCGTTTCTTGCCAAGTTGCAGGCCCGCCTTTCGTCAAATGGCTGGTCTTCCAAAAGGAAATTTAGCTTTGAATATGCATCTGGGGAAAGCTTTGGGTCTTGGAGCACAATCCGCACAAGGGCTTTTGTATAGTCAGCACGGCTCATCTTGGCAAAGTTATATTCTGTGCCTTTTTCTGCAATACCTGCAATGTCGCGCTCAAGTTCACCAAAGCAAAGGGCCAGCTTGCGTCTTTTTTGGCCGGCCCCTAGCTGAAAGAGTTTTTCTGGATCTATCATACCCGCATATTAGTACGCGGTTTTGATTATGTCAAACAGGTCGTCGCTTGTCATGCTGCGCTGCATTGAGTTGATAAGCTCAATTTCGCCTGCATCTTCTGCACAGAGAGAAAGCTGCTCAATGGAAACATTCAGGTCCTTTAGGCGGGCCGGAAGGTTAGCCTTGGCAATGTGCTGCCTTACATACTCTGCAAAAGCCGTAACAGCTTCGTTGTCAGGGGTCTCCTGTGGGCAAGCACGGACTATGCGAGAAAGCTTTGCAAGGCGGTCTGAACGGAATTTAGCGGCATCTTCTATGATATGCGGGAACAAGATTGAAGTTGAAAGTGAACGGGAAATCTTGTAGCGGGCATTAATGCAGAGCGAAAGCAATGTGCTTGCTCCGATTGAACTGGAAGCGGCTGCCAAAGATGCCATACAACCGGCCTGGCTGTAAAGAACTTCCTGAGGTGTTGTAATTGTAAGAGTTGGCGAACCGTCCATTGCGTAGCTCAAAAGTTCAGCGGATTTTTCTGCAATCATGTCGCTAAAGAAGGTTGCCTTCTGGTTCAAATATGCTTCGGTTGCAAGACAAAGCGTTTCTATTGCCATGGATGCAGTCTGGTTTTCCGTCAAAGTGCTTGTAAGGTTGGGGTCAAAGAGGACAAGCTTGCACAAATTGGGCTGTGTCTTAAGAATCTTTACCTTTGAAGAGCGGGCATCATTTATTGTGATGCAGTTTGTAAAGATAAAGCTGTCGCGCATTGTGGTTGGAACTGCAACAAGAGGAAGCGGGGCTGTTGTGGGCATTGTTCCGTCCAAGAAGTCGTAGAGCTCGTGGGTTTCATGGTAAAGGGAGGCTACCGCACGCGCTACATTCAAAGTCTTTGCACCGCCAACCGCAATTATGCAGTGAACGTGGGCTTCGCGGGCAAGACGCAGCGCATCAGCAACAACCTGGGTGTCTGCGCCCTCAGGAATTTCGTCAAATGTAAAGAAGTCTATTTTGCGGTCTGTTAAAGTGTTGGTGATTTTTTCTGCATTGCCGACTTGCTTTAAGATTGGGTCTATTATAACCATGAATTTGCTACCGTAGTCGCGGATATACTGTCCAAGGCGGCTGGTTGTATAAGATCCCAGTACAATGTTCGGTTGAATCCTAAAAATAAAATCAGACATAAATAACTCCCACATATTAAAAAAAAAGACGGAAACAAGTTCCGCCTTTTATCTAGTGAATAAGTCAGCCGTACAAAGTCTTAGCCCTGACGGCTGCTTTTTAAATAAACGCCGGAGATTACAGGCCGTATGCGCTCAAGATACGATCTGCCGTGGCTGCGATGGTTGCATCGTTAAGGTAATTCGGATCCTGAATCTTAAGTTTAACCTGCTCAACTAAGTCCTGGCGAACATCCGGTGTTTCCTCTGCGACCTGGTGCATGTAGTATGCATCAGCCATAGCCTTTGCCTCTTCAGAAACATTGATTTCATCGGGTGCAGACTTTGCATTGCTTACAGCTGCAGCCCTCTTTGCGTTCTGAAGATTGTTAACCGGGTTAATCCCGTAAACCTTGTCTATCATCATAATTAACCTGCCTCCTTTTTATTATCGGAACTGACTTCTAAAAGTTTAGCACTTTTGCTTTAAAACTACGCTATTTATAGTGTTTCTCCCTCACCGTCAGCCTCATTTTCCGCTTTTGAAGTTGCCTTGTTGCCGGAAATAAAGACCGCAAATTCACCCAAAACCTTGCTTCTGGACGAATAATCCTCATAAATTTCCTTGGCTGGGCCGTCATTTATCTCTTCGTGAAGCTTAGTAAGCTCCCTGCCAACAACAATGCGCCTTTCACCGTCAATTTCCGCTATGTCTGCCAGCAATTTTACCACGCGGAAGGGGCTTTCGTAAACAATGCAAGCCGCAGGAGTGCCCATAAGCTCGCGCAAACGGCTTCTTCTTCTGCCTGGCTTGGGCGAAAGAAAGCCTTCAAAAACCAAGGTCTTGCCGCCGGAACCAGCCACGCTTGCCAAAGTTGCAAATGCGCTTGGCCCCGGAATTGGTATTACCCTGTGGCCAGCACTGCGGGCCTTTTCTGCAAGAACCGCCCCCGGATCGCTTATGCCCGGAGTTCCAGCATCGCTTGCATAGGCCACCTTTTGCCCCTTGTCCAGCATCTGTATAATCTTTTCCGAAGCAAAGCCCTCGTTCTGCGCACGGCAACTTACCAAAGGCTTACGGATTTCAAAATGCGTTAAAAGCTCAAGGGTGTGGCGGGTATCTTCTGCCGCAATAACATCCACAGACTTGAATGTTTCCAGCGCGCGGAAGGTAATGTCGCCAAGGTTGCCAATCGGCGTACCCACAATGTATAACTCAGACACAAATATATAATACAGATAAATCTAAATTCTTTCAATACTTAAAGATGTAAGGCATTATATTTTAATTGAACTTTGCCAGAAGTATGCTATACTTTTAATTGAAAGAAAAAAGGAGGCTAAAAAATGCCTATAAACCAGCATACTTCTACCCCGCAAAAACGCCTTGAAAGCCTTATGACGGCACGGCTCGAACCCGGAGCAGACAAAGAAAAGATTGACGGGCGCATCTGGGATTCTTTTGGCGAAAAATGGTGCGTCATGTTCACCGACCTTAGCGGCTTTTCCAGGGGGACGGAGAAGTTTGGAATCATCCACTTTATGCAAATCATTTTTGAATCCGAGCGGCTTATCCTTCCGATTATCGAAGACTTTGACGGATTTTTGATTAAGAGCGAGGGGGACAGCCTGCTTGTGCTATTCAAGCGCCCCGAAAAGGCACTTTTGTGCTGCAAGAAAATCCACGCGATTCTGCATGAATACAACAAGACAAAAAGCGAGGAAGAGCAAATCCTGCTGTGCGTTGGGCTTGGCTATGGCGACATTCTGAACATTGGCTTTGCGGATGTTTTTGGCGCAGAAGTGAATGCCGCAAGCAAGCTTGGCGAAGACACGGCAAAGTCTTGGGAAATTCTTGTAACAGAAAACGTAAAAGATGAAGTTGAAAAGCTTTCCGGAGACAAGGACCTGTCTTTTGACTTTGAGCAGATTGATTTTGTTCCGCCCGGAGCCAAACGTGCCTACAAGGTAAGTTTTTAGGCAGCGGGCGTTGTCCGCACGCTACGCGTGCTATCGAGTTACTTCGTAACTCGCGGATTTATATTCTAACACCAATCCCCCTTGGGGCGTTGCGGGGCTTAGCAAAGGGATTGTCCCGCAGAGGGGGTAGGCGGAAATGAGGAGCGTGCGCATGCATGCGACGAATTGTAGCCGAGGGGGAGACTTCCCCCCCCTTTACTAAGAAAAATAGAAGGGGGTATTCAAAGTAAGTCTTTGAGCATCCCCTTTTTGTTGTTTAAATATTAATGGTGGAACAAACGGACGCCGGTAAAGGCCATGACCATGCCGTACTTGTCGCAAGCCTGGATTACGTTGTCGTCACGGATTGAACCGCCGGGCTGGGCTATTACCTTTGCACCGCTTCTGTGGGCACGCTCAATGTTGTCTCCAAACGGGAAGAAGGCGTCGCTTCCAACGGCAACATCGGTGTTCTTTGCTATCCATGCCTTGCGCTCTTCTTTTGTAAAGACGGCTGGCTTCTGGGTAAAGAAATTCTGCCAAACTCCTTCTGCAAGAACGTCATCGTAGTCGTCGCTTGTGTAAACGTCGATTGTGTTGTCGCGGTCGGCTCTCTTTATGTCGCTCTTGAAGGGAAGGTTCAAGACTTGGGGACTCTGGCGCAGCCACCACTTGTCTGCCTTGTCTCCTGCCAAGCGTGTACAGTGGATGCGGCTCTGCTGGCCGGCACCAATACCGATTGCCTGTCCGTCTTTTACGTAGCATACGCTGTTTGACTGGGTGTATTTTAGGATTATGAGGGAAATAAGGAGATTGTCGCGCTCTTCTTTGCTAAGGGTCTTGTTCTGGGTAACGATGTTCTTAAGACATTCATCGTTAAGCTGGATAAAGTTGTGTCCCTGTTCAAAGGTTACGCCAAAGACCTGCTTGCGCTCAAGGTCTGCCGGCTTGTAGGCAGGGTCAATCTGGAGGACGCAGTAGCCGCCCTTCTTCTTTTCCTTAAGGATTTCAAGGGCATCGGCATCGTATGCGGGGGCAATGATTCCGTCGCTCACTTCTTTTTTGATGAGCAGGGCAGTTGCCTTGTCGCACTTGTCGCTAAGGGCAATAAAGTCTCCAAAGGAAGACATTCTGTCCGCACCGCGGGCACGGGCATAAGCACAGGCAAGGGGAGAAAGCTCTGCGTCTGAATCCACAAAGTAAATCTTTTTAAGAGTGTCGGAAAGAGGCCTTCCAACAGCAGCTCCGGCTGGGGAAACATGCTTAAAAGACGTGGCGGCAGGAAGCCCGGTTGCTTCTTTTAGCTCTTTTACAAGCTGCCAGCCGTTAAGGGCATCGAGCAAGTTGATAAAACCGGGTTTGCCGTTTACTACAGTAATGGGCAAATCGCCTTCTTCCATAAAAACCCGCGCAGGCTTCTGGTTGGGGTTGCATCCGTACTTTAATTCAAGTTCTTTCATGGCATGATTGTACAATATTATCGGGGGATTTGCAATCAACGCACCCCGCAGCAAACTACGGGGTATGCAACCCTTCCGCGCGAATCACGGGCGGGGCACTGGTTTGCATAACGGTGTTCCTGCCCGTATCTATTTTGAAACCCTAATATTGGTAAGTGCGCACTGGTCGCCGGTTAGGGCTACATAAACCTCCGGGAAGTCTTCCTTTAGAACGGTGTCGCTCCTTATAAAGATTCCAGAATTTTCTGTAACAAGGGTAATTTTTCTTCCTGCACGTCTCAGGCTTACCGTACAGTCAATGCCCCTGCGGTTTGCCTCTTTCCATTCATTCCAACCTTCAAAACGGTCACTCTTATTTATGATAATTGTATTCGTTGCATTGGCATCTGAATCCCATGTTTCGCCGTCAAGACGCACAAGTACAAATTCATGGAAATTCTTTCCCCTAACCTTTTTGTCGTCGGAATAGAAGAGGGAAACAAAGGGACAGTGCCAGATAAGCCTTGCGGTGTCAAAGCTCTGGGAGTGGAAGCTAATCTTCATTCCGTCTTTTACCGGGAAGGCTTCGCTTGCGGCAGTCCGCCATCCGTTAATCTGCACATTGGGAATGTCTCCTTCAGGCCCATTTATATAGGAAATTTCCGGTGCAATGCGGGGAATAAGACCTTCATTTGCGGGGGCAGCCTTGCTTTCTATCTGGACATCGGAAATAAAGCAGTTTTCACCCGTAATAGAAAGATAGGTCCAGCGGGCAATGTACTGAAGGGCAATAACGGTTTTTACAACCTGGAACTTGTTTGCAAGGGTAATCATAACATGGTCTCCCTGACGCACAGCCTCAATGTCCCAGTCCATTCCATTCTTGTATTCCGTAAGCCAGTCAGGCTCTTCCGCAAAAAGTTTCTTCACATCACTTTCTATCTTGCGAGCGGTTACACATTCAGTCTTTCCGTCCAGGCGGATTGTAGCGTATTCAAGGTAGAGCAAATCCTTGCGCTTAAATTCCGTCTCGTGAACCCTGGCATCAAGAGAGTCAAAGAGGATAAGCGTTGGAATTGAATTTTCAGAAGGCTCTTCCACTGTTGCCCTGCTTCGAAGGTGAATTTTTGTAATGGAGTCGGAAACAACAATACCCTCAGACTTTTCCTGCCGGAATCCGGTGCAGTTAAGTTCATTCTTACCCGCAAGCTCGCGCACTTCCTGCTGCTCCTTCATCTTGTATTCGGAGTCCAGGTCAATCAGGTGAAGCATTAGCTTTGCATACTGGGAGTCAAACTGGCTGTCCATTCCCTTTACAATTTCTTCCCTAACCTTCTGCTGGGGAATTGGGTCGCGGTAGCTGCGCTTGGAAGTCATTGCATCGTAGGCATCGGCGACGGCTATGATGCGCGCAATGTCTGGAATGTCCGTGCCCTTTAGCCCTTCCGGATAGCCGCGTCCGTCGTAGCGCTCATGGTGGTAGTGGGCACCAATGCTAAGGTAGGGAGACTCCCCAATGCTGGAAAGAATCTGGTTACCCATAACCGGGTGCTTCTTTATCTCGGCAAATTCCTCGTCGGTAAGCCTTCCTTCCTTGTTGATTATGTTCCTTGGAACACCTATTTTTCCTATGTCGTGAAGAAGGCCTGCATAGTAAATCTCGTCGCACTCTTCCTTTGACTTCCCCGCAAGAATTGCTATCTGCTTGGAATACTCTGCCACGCGGGTAGAGTGTCCGTGGGTATACTTGTCCTTTGCATCGATTGCAGTGGCAAGGGCTTCCGCAGTCTGCTCAAACAAGGTGTGCATCTTGTGCTGTTCCTGCTCCATAAGCTCAAATTTGAGCTTGTTGGCCTGCTCCACAGTCTTGTTCATGTCTACAATCACAAAAATGTAGAGCAAAGTCATCTACCACCACCAGAGGTGGTGGCTTGAAATGTGAACCGCTCAAAGCGGTTAGCCTAGCCTACGGCTACAGGCTTAACTATTGTTGCCCATCTTGTCTGCGGTCTTCTTCTTCTTGGTCCCGGATGTAATTCCGTATGACATTCTCATCAAGCCCCACTGTCGTGACGAAATATCCTCGCGCCCACATATGTTGGCCTGTGAAATATCTCTGCCTCTCTCCATACCTCCGTGCCACATAAATTGCACTTTTGCCTTTTATATAACCGATTACCTGAGCAACAGAGTATTTCGGAGGTATCTGAATGAGCATATGTATGTGGTCACTCATCATATGCCCTTCGAGAATCTTACTTTCCTTCTGCTCCGCTAAACGGTGCAGTTCCTCTCCTAAATCCGTTCGGATTGATTCGTACAGCTTTTTCTTTCTGTACTTTGGTATAAAAACCACATGGTATTTACATTCCCACTTACTATGGGATAAACTTTGATAGTCCATAGATTTCCTCCGTGTGTAACTTTGAGCGGTTCACACGTTGATTCTATGGGCTTTTAGGTTTTCTTTCTATTGCCGTAACTGCCAAGCTCTGTCAGTCCACCGCCATAGGCGGTGGTTTACCAAGGATTAATTACAAGGCCTACAACCGTAAGGTTCTGCAAAGAAATTCCGTATGCAAAAAACTGAACTACAATGGAAAGAATTGGCCCAAGGTCAAACAAAATAATCGGAATCCATACAAGCGGCCTAAGCCTGCTGCGGTACTGCACAATAACGGAAAACTGCATCAGAAGGCATATATATGGAATTATGTAGCAGACAGGAAACCACTTGTTGCGGTAATAGCGGTTGCATTCGTCAAAGGCATAGTAAAGGCCGGTAAACTGGTTAACAACCAAAAGGACTGCCCCAAGGGCAAGAAAAATCCCCACGGCATAAAGCCTTTTTGGAGCTTTAGGAAGATTCCCCTCGCGCAAGTACAAATCAATAAGGTACAAATCAAAAAAATATATAAGGAAAAGGGAAAGGAAAAAGACCATGAAGTTGGAAATTCTAACCGCCCACCAGCCAAACTGCGAAAGGTCTCCGCGGAAAATATAGGCATAGCGGTCCATCATCAGCAAAATTGCCGCCCCCAGCTGTATAGAAATTAAGTACAGCCTCCTCTTTTTGGGCATGGATTTTGTCAGAAAACTCAAAATTGCAAGAATACAGCAGCTGCCACTCAAAAAAAGCATGATGCTAAGCTGATTTTGCCTTAGAAATTCCAATTCTCTTGTCTCCTAAAACACTCCTATGTTATCAGATTTTTTAAAGCTTGCATATTGCTTTTGCCGAATTTGAACACCTCGAAGATTTTCTGGGCGTACCTTGAAGCTGCGCTGGGTGTCCCTGGAAGATTCTCTGGGCGTTCCCCGCCTAAAGGCGGGTCGGGCTTTCCGGGGTTCCGCTGTCGCTCCATTCTCGCTTCGCGAGAACGGCTGCGCCGCCCCTACAATCCCTAACGCACCCCCCTGTTTATTCCCACAAATGACGATTGATGTGCATAAGCAGGGTGGGTTTGCGGTGGCGCAGGGACGCTAGATGTGGGGTGGAGGAAAATAAGTATTGCCTTATAAAAATCTTTTCCATCATACAAGGCAAATCATCAAAGGAAACTTGAACTCTGGTGCGCCTGGAATATAATCTATCCAGTAATATCATCCATAATTTTCATATCTTTTATGTTCATAAAAACTTCGGCAACTCCATCATTAAAAACAATCATATATCTACCGTCATCTAACTCATAATATTTTTCTTCTGCTGTAGGATTTGAAAACTGATTCATGCGATGTTTTTTCTTTATTGTTTCAACTTCTGCCTCAGAAGCTATTAACATATAACTCAAAGATGACAAATCAGATTCAGAATTACTAAAGAAGATTAAAATATTTTTTTCGAGTAGGCGAAAGAATATTTCGTTTGTGCAATATATAGCATATCCTGTAGAGTTGTTATCACGTATAATTGCAAGATATTCCGATTTATTTTTGTATGCTCTTAAAAGTGGCATTGAACACTTATCCGTTAGATGTTCCGTATATTCAGTCCAGTTTTCTCTTTTTATAAGTTCTTTAAAAACATCTTTGCTGATTAATTTAAAATCTATAATGGTATCATCATAAAGTTTGAAAAAATATTTTTTTTCCATAATTTCTCCCTCCTCTTAAAAATCCAAATAACCAAATCCGTTTTCATGTTTTATTGGTTCTGGAAGAATACTTCTGTTGATAGGAATGGTTATCATTTTACCAGCAGAGAGTTTTATCTTAGAAGAACAATCCTTGTCATATAATGCTGTAAATTGATATAGTATGACATGTTTCTTAATAGCATAGTCTATTACATCTTTTGATATTTTTGTATCAGAAAGTGTAATCAAAAACATTGTTGCCACCCCATCTTTACCAGATATATTATTGTTAATGGAATACTGTTTTGAACATGCATCTATCATAGCCATGATTTGTTTTTGGGTACTACCATTCAGATCTATAGTCTGGGAAGTTTTTACTTCGATGAAAACGCCTGTTGGATACATATCAAGTAATTTAATCCCCTCTTCTGAAACTCCCAATACATTTAAAGACCTAACAAAATCTGGTATAACTCCAGAAGATCTCTCAACGGAATAAAATTCTTTCGTGTTTTTATTTTGGCCAATTATCTGTCCTACGGCTTTTTCAAATGCCTTTCCAACAATTTGATTGTTTTTTACCGTTTCTCTTCCTTTTAAATTTCCTGATTGAAAAGCAAGTCTCCATAAAGTCTTGTATGTTAAAGGTTGCCAATTTTCCCTTCCATCCGGGTCTATATAGCGTACCGGGTTGTTTGCCGCGTATGCATACAAACCGCCATATGTGGGACTAGGCAGGGGACTTTATGCCAGTTTTATGCAAGCTTTTCCTGTCTTTTCTTTGCCTCCAAATTTATTTTGCTATATCCTACCAGAAAAATTCTTTTTTGCATAGGAATCTGGGAATTCCTGCTCCAGTTTCACGGATGCTTTTTTCTGTCTCTATTCCACCTTCTTTACCAACTACTTGGTTTTCTGGATAAAAATTATTCATTCAAAACTTTACATGTCTTATATTTTCCCTCGCCTCTGTTAATCATGCCAATTTCCTCGATTAGTACAGGATTGTCCCATCCAACCATTTTAACATCTGTACCAAGTTTTTTTTGCCATTCAGCTACAAATGCACCTTGAGAACAACTTTTAAAAATAACTATTCCCAATGAGGAGGTATTCCCTCGGGACGCTTACATTAGCAAATATTATAGAATAATATTTACTGCAAATAAGCTATAATTCATACAATTTGTAATAATCATCTATAAAATCTTTGATATTATATGTCTCATTGTTGTAATCCAATATCATCTCATATATTACATCCAAACCATCTTGAACTGTTGGGTTAGTCTTATTTCTCGATTTTAGTTTTTTTGAAAAATCAATAAACCAAGCAGGGTCTGCACTATATGTATTAGAAAAAATATGAGGGCTCATTTGTCCTAGTAAAATACCGAAGTTATCATATTTTTGCCTGTCAGAAAAATATAATTCATTCATTTTGTCAAAAACTTTTTCGTAAATTTCAAAAGCATTCATAAATTTTCCTCGCTATTAAATTTACCAAGGTCGTCCAGGGGATTTTAACCCTGTTTTTGGGTCAAAAGGTATTGGTTTTTTATTTACACCGCCATCAAATATTCGGCCATTTCTTGATTCTGTCCAAGTTTGTGAACCATCTTCATTTATTCTTCCATGCCAATCATTTCCATATTGATCTTGCCCCAAATAACTTCCTTCATCGTTACCGACATCATTGAGTTTTCGTCTATTTTCAGGAGTATCTTCTGGTAAATGCCCTTCTTTTTCAGGATCAAAAATATGCCCAGTTACACTCGGATTATCAGGAATGCTACCACCATGACCATTCTTTGAACCAGATTTTGCTCCATTATTTGGAAGTTCGTCAGAACTTTCTGACGACTGTTGTAACAGTATGTCACTTTGCCGGGATTGCGCATGCTTCGATGAAGAATTATTGTTTTGCCTTGCACTCTCTAAACTTTCAGCAAATATCTTTTGGGCATAATAATCAACTGCACATGATCCTAAAAAAACAAGACCATAAGCAGCCCACTTCACTATAGCTGCATCACTTGGATCAGGAACAGTTGTATCTGCTGCTATCCACCCCAATACAATAGATTTGGCTGATTTCCCATCCGGGTCTATATAGCGTACCGGGTTGTTGGCCGCGTATGCATACAAACCGCCATATGTGGGACTGGCAAGGTCGACTTTATGTCAAAGAACTTGTGTCACAACGGCTTCTTATAGGTCTTTGTGATATTATGCCAAGACTGCAACCCTTTCCTTTATTGCCTTCATCTGCCTTTCTGTGAGCTTAAACAATTCTTTTATGCGCTCTTCCGTCATATCGCCACTTTCAAGCAGCTTTGCGGCCATTTCAATAGTTCTCTCGTCCCTTCCTTCTTTTCTTTCTTCTTTTGCAAATTCTTCCATTATTCTGCACATGTGCCTTACCCCCTTGTCGCTTTCCTTGAGGTACCTGGCCCTTTCGGCCAGAATCCTGCTCTTCATGTCATCTGGATGCGGGCTAGCATTTTCTGCTTCTTTGACAAGTCTTTTTTGTTCATACCGTATTTTAGCATTAAAGAGGCAAAGTATCAACTTTTTTACTTTCTGCGGAATGGCTTTTCTATGTGGCTAAAATTTCCATGAATGCATTTGAGCCACAGTTTTTTTCTATCTAAAGCGTCTGGTAAAAAAAGAAATGTAGAACAGGCTGAAGAATTCTTTCTTATTAATCATCGATAACTCTCTTCAATTCAAAATATTCAAGAACATCCTCTGTTCCAGAACAAAAAATTACTGTACAAAAAACAATGCCATCACCTTTTCCCGTAAACAAGTAAAAGCATCCTAAAACGAAAAATAAACCAAATAAGCATATTTGCAGTTCTGGAAAATGGCCAATATAGTTTTGTTGCATTTTTAGCATTCTTTCTCGTGAATAATTTTTCACAAGACAATAATGTGCAAAATATGCCAGGGACTTTATTATATAAAGAAACAAGCAAGCTTTCCAAACATAAGCACCTCCCCAAAACAAATCTCTGCACGATAGAATTGTTATCCATATAAGTGGAAAAAACAAAAATTTTAACCAATGTTTTTTTAGAAACATAAAACGCTTATCGAATTTATCCATACCGTTTTCATCTATCGTATCTTCCATATTGCTCTTGCTCCCCAATAAACTCCTCCACCAATATTACCTAATTCAATCCCATTTTGTTGACAATTTTTCATATCAAACGAAATACCAATTCCTGCAGAAACTTTGGCTTGCTGCGTATAATGCGGAATAGGACATTCACCAGAATGATTTAAAACATTTGAAATCGCTGTATCCCTTAGATTTGGGGTCATCGTCTTTATTATCAAATCGCGCAATGTATCCGTTCCAAAAGCCCCGAGACCAACTTCAACCCCACAGCCTCCCTGCGCACCTAGTACTATGTACGCCTCTTTAGAGGACTCTTTATTTGCCTTTTTGTCTGCCGGTTTATATATTGTCACTATATAAGCTTCGAGTCCAATTCCCACACCTAATGCCACTCTAGGATTTATTCCATAAACATTAACTTTTGTCGCATCAACAACTGGACATAAATAGTCCAAAATTTCCCCATAACTAGTAAAATTTTTGGTTATGCCAGATTTTTCTCCGTAAGCAGTTATTGTATATCCACAATTCGGAGCCTGCAAATATGCTGATGCATTTATCAAATCATCCACATCGTCCAAATTTGCAAATATTCTCATGGGATTATGAGAATCAACTTCAAAATTCCCATCCGGGTCTATATAGCGTACCGGGTTGTTGGCCGCATATGCATACAAACCGCCATATGTGGGACGAACTCTTCTTTTTTGCTACTTTTTTCTCCTCCAGAAGATATTTTACCACTTCTAGCCGGAATTTTCATCTGGAAATTTATTTACAGGTGAAAGTTGTAGATTATGACGAAATGCGCGAATTCTACAGTCCTTCTAGTGGTAAAATAGAGGTTTTTACATCAATTCGATTGATGTTTGTAAAAACTATTCAGCCAAATATTCAGATTCATGAATTTCACGAATATTTATATATTCAATTTGTTCAAAAGAAATACACATCACTTTCTTATTTTTCGTTAATAAAGACAGGAAGGTATTCTTTTCTTCTTTATCAATCTCTGCAGATAATATGTATAACTCATTTTCAATAGCTCCTATATGAGCTTTCTTGAAACTTATTGAAATAGAAGTATAACCATTTTGTAAATCTCCATTTAATATAGTCAATGAAATCTTACCATTTGTTTCTTCAAGTTTTTGTATTTTTGCATCATGAAAATCTATTGTTACTAATACTCTTTCTAAAAATGACATTTCTGGTAAGAGTGAATTTAGTTTTCTCTGATAAGAATCATATCTTTCATCCATTTCTTCATCACTTAATGACCCGTTATAATAGGATTCATCAAAAAAAGACATCTTATTCTTGCGGTATTTTCCATCCATTTTTTAATAACC
>Ga0256404_1005953_pt1 | contig 20792 bp, 26 predicted proteins | sample RumenRJG_01DNA_FD_185990 | JGI IMG/M metagenome (GOLD analysis project Ga0256404, IMG submission 185990) | Bovine rumen microbial communities from Lethbridge, Alberta, Canada - RJG_01 | ecosystem: Host-associated > Mammals > Digestive system > Stomach > Rumen | place: Canada: Alberta | collected...
GCAATCAATCCGCGTGCTTGCAATTCTTCGTATATACCCATTTATTTTCTCCTTAATCCTTAATTTTATTATATTAAATACAAAAATCTTCGCAAGTTTCAGAACAAACTCAACTGTTTTTCAAAATGTTTTTTCAAAAAAGACGGTCTGTGATATTTGCAAAGTCCGTATTTATCAATAGCTGCAAGATGTTGTTCCGTCAGGTAGCCTGCGTTATTCTCCCAGCCGTACTGTGGAAATTCAATCGCTAATTCTTCCATATATCTGTCGCGTGTGACTTTTGCCAATATACTTGCGGCCGCAACTGAAGCTGATTTGCCATCACCTTTTATAATAAATTTTTGAGGATTTGTGTAATTCTTTATCAATTTATTCCCGTCTACAAGCGTCATAAAATCTTTCAATTTTGCTTCTTTTATAACGTTTTCGCAAGCAAGTTTCATTGCTTTTAGAGAAGAATTTAGAATATTAATTTTTTCAATCTCATCAACTTCAATACAAACTATCGAGTTTACACTATTTTGAAGAATTATATCATACAAATTTTCTCTGATTTTTTTAGATAATTTTTTTGAATCATTTAATTTTTGCAAATCTGTAATTAAACTTTTTGAAACTTCAGGGAAATATACACACGCAGCAAAAACTCCGCCTGCAGCCGGACCTCTGCCGGCTTCATCCGTTCCGATTACGGTTTTATATTGTTTATCAAAATCAAACAAATTATTCATATTAATATCTCAATTGAGTTTCAATTAAAGCCATCATTTTATCATAACGCGATTTGTCATGAAGGTACCACCACCCTATTAAAGCTTCAAAAGCTGTCGCTTGGCGGTATTCTGTTTGAATGTTACGTCTTCCGACAGGTATGGGAAGATTTCTTGCACGTTTCACCAAATCCTGTTCGTCCTCTGTTAATTTATCTTCTATAAAATGTAACAGTTCAAATTGGGAATGAGTTTTTACAAGATTTGTTGTGATTTGATGAAGTTTTTTCGCATTATTCGTATGAAGAATGGTCCTTTCACGAATAAATAATTCCCAAACCGCATCACCTAAATATGCATAATTTCTTAAATTTATTTCCTGCATAAAAAAATTTTACTACAAATATCCGGTTGTTGTATTTTCAAATTATATTCAGTAAGAAAAAATATAAATATGAGTTCAAATCTGAAAGAAATTTTGTATCTGATATTGGTATTTGTTTTTTGTTCGGCATTCTCAATTTCGGGGAAATACAATATAGACAATGCAATCTTAACCGAGCAATATTTAACAAATCACAGACAAAATATTGCAATAGTCCATAATATTCTCAATCTTGGAGATGAACAAATTTTTAAAACTGATGAAATGATGAGCAAATATGACTCAAAATATAATGACTTAACAAAACAAATTTACACCGAAACAAAAAAACTCGAAATTTTGAAAAAAAATAAATTACCTTTAAAAGAAATTTCAGCTCAAAAACATATCTTAAAAAAACTGTATTCTGAATTAAATTCGACGGTAAAAAAAGAAACATCTGAATTTATGTCCGTCTTAAATCGCAGACAGCGTGCAAAATACCGTTTGATACAACATTTAGAACGCCATAATTTTAAGCTGGAACGTCATGAGCCAAAATATCTTCAAAAACCTTATAACTTTTAGTTCCTTGATTTTAGCACATCTTTCAGATACAATAGATTTGAGGAAATAAGGAGACTAAAAATATGGCGCAGCAATACAACAACCCAAACGCACAAAACATAAAAAAACGGTATGCAATACTTGTTTTTATAAAGGGTTCGACCGCTCCGTTAGTATTATATGTTCAAGATTACCAAGAATTTTACAACGAATTGGTAAACCTTATGCAATCCTCACAATCTGTTCTTGTCGAACGCGAAACGGAAGGCCCTGTAAAACGTGTTTGTTTTGCATCGAACCAAATAGCTGCCGTTGCAATTCAAGAAGAACAATACATTTAATTATAAAAGTTGATTAGGAAAATCTTATGCATAAAGTTATATTGATTGAAGATATAGAAAATGCCGAAAACAAAACATTATATTGTGTATTTAACGAAAAAATAGACGAAATAGATTGCATTACCCCGATAGAAGCGAAATTATGCGCAAAATCTTTAGGGGAATTTATTCAAATTACGGGACAAGTTAAAGGCTCGGTTTATTTGGAATGCGATTTATGCTTGGAAAAATATGCATACGATTTTAAATTTGATATAGACGAATTGTATTCCAAAAAATCTTTAGTCGGAGATTATGAAAATTCGGACAAGGAGTTTGAAATTAAGGAAGGACAATTCATTACAGACCTCAACGGTCAAGAAGAAATAGATATTTATGACTTATTGTATCAATCTGTAATATTAAATTTCCCAAATAAAAAGGTTTGTGGTATAAATTGTAAAGGGAAAGAATATCTTTCAAGTGAAGATAATTACGATCCAAGACTGGAAGTCTTTAATAATCTCCAAATTAACCCAAAATAGTAGTTAGTATTAAAATAAAAAGGAAAAAACAAAATGGCAGTACCAAAGAAAAGAACAGGTCATAGCGCACAAGGTTCAAGACGCGCTAATTGGAAAGCAACAAAACCTGAAACAACAAAATGCCCTAACTGTGGCGCAACAGTTTTAACACATACAGTATGTACCGAATGCGGAACATACAAAGGTCAACCTGTAAGATTGGCTGATAAAGCAGCTGCTGCGACAGTAACTCCTGCAGTAGAAGAAAAGAAACCTGCAAAAAAAACTGCAGCAAAGAAAACAACAGCAAAAAAGACAACTAAAAAAGCTGAAGCAAAAGAAGAAGCTAAAGCTGAAGAAACAAAAGTTGAAGAAACTAAGGCAGAAGAAGTCGCAGAAGAAAAAACAGAAGAATAGATTAAGTTGAATAGTTTATAGTTGAATAGTTGAACGGTTTATTTCATATTTAACTTTTCAACTTTTCAACTACTAAACTTCTCGACTGAAAAAGAGGGAGTTTGATGGCAAGAATAGCAATAGATGCAATGGGCGGAGATTACGCACCAAAAACAATAATAGAGGGTGCTTTGTGGGGAGCAACAGAATATGGCGTTGCCTTGGAATTAGTTGGCAGAAGAGAAGAAATTGAAGCCGAAATTGAAAAAATTCGCAATACAGGTTATATTCTATCAGATTGCGGTACAAAAGGTCACAAACGCAAGATACATATTGATTTGGAAAAAATTGATTATACAATAACCCACTGTAACGAGGTTATCGGAATGGGAGAAGCTGTTGGTCAATCCATAAGACGCAAAAAAGATTCATCTATTGTATGCGCAGTTCAAGCAGTTGCAGATGGCAGATGCGAAGCCGTTGTATCGGCAGGTTCAACAGGCGCAGCAATGGCTGCAAGTTTATTCGGGTTAGGCAGAATACATGGTGTTACAAGACCTGCTATTGCAGTAACTCTTCCTACAATGAGAGAACCTGTGGTGCTTATTGATGGCGGTGCAAATAGTGACTGCTCTCCTGAAATGCTTACTCAATTTGCTCAAATGGGTGTTGCATATGCAAAATTAAGCTTAGGTATTGAAGATCCGACGGTGGGTATTCTTAGTATAGGTGAGGAAGAAGGTAAAGGAAACGCTTTGGTCAAAGAAACTTATCCTTTGTTGAAGCAAATGCATGAAGAAGGAAAAATCAATTTTGTCGGCAATATTGAAGGAAAAGAAGTTTTCATTAACAAAGCAAATGTAATAGTCGCAGACGGTTTTGCAGGAAACATTGTTCTGAAAGTTACAGAAGGTACTGCTTCTATGCTTTTGAAAATGATAAAAACAGAATTCAAATCAGACATAATCGGCTGTTTCATAGGCTTAATGGCTAAACCGTTTTTGAGAAGAATTTTGAAAAGAATTAACTGGGAAGTATTTGGCGGAATGCTTTTATTAGGTGTTAACGGAATTTCCGTTATCGCACATGGCAGAAGCTCGGCTTACGCTATGAAAAACGCAGTCGGCGCTGCAGTAAAAGTATTAAATCAGGATATTAACGGTAAAATTGCACAAAGTATTTAATACAGATAGGAAAAATAATGTCAGATAATTTGAGACCATTAAAAATAGCAGGATTGGGGTATTGCGTACCTGAAACGGTTATAACAAATGATGATTTAACAAAATTATATGAAACTTCTGATGAATGGATTTATACGAGAACAGGTATAAAGGAACGCAGAGTTGTTTCTGGAAATGAAACTGCTATTGATTTGGGTCTTGAAGCTGCTCAAAAAGCGCTTGCAAAATCAGGATTAAAGCCTGAAGATATTGATTGCGTAATTTCAGCCGCATCTGTACCGCCTCAATTGTATCCAACATTAGCATGTACTTTGCAAGATAAATTGGGTATACCAAATCAAGTTCCGGCATTTGATTTAACTGCGGCTTGTACAGGTTTGATATATGCTCTGCAAGTTGCAAGAGGATTTATCGGTGCAGGTATTTACAAAACTATATTGATTGTAGCATCTGATAACAATTCTAAAATAACAAATTGGGAAGACCGCGGCACATCAATCCTTTTTGGGGACGGCGCAGGCGCAATGGTAGTAACTGAAGCTGAAGATGGAATTGACGATGTTTTGTCAATACAGATAAGTGCAGATGGCTCTATCGGACAAATGATTCAAACCAATATGCCCGGTCAGTGTTGTCCTTTGGTTGAACAGGCAGATGAAGTCGGAACAGGCAAAATTATTATGAACGGTAAAGATGTTTATAAGTTCGCGGTAACGACTGTTCCTGCTTATGTTGAAGATTGTATAAAGAAATCAGGTTTGACTTCCGAAGAAATAGATTATCTGATTCCGCATCAGGCTAACCAAAGAATTATCGAATCTATTCAAAACAGATTAAAATATACAGATGATAAAGTTATTTCAAATATTAAATATTACGGCAATACTTCTGCCGCATCAATTCCGATAGCATTAGTAGAAGGGGTGGAACAAGGTAAAATTAAGCTTGGTTCTACGGCTGTATTATGCGGCTTTGGAGCGGGAATGACTTGGGGCGCTGCCGTTGTAAGATTAAGAAAAGGAATTTGTTAAAATAAAACAGAAATGTAAAATGTCTTAAAAAGCGCTTTTTACAGCGCTTTTTATTTTTGTAAACAAATGTAACAGAATATCTTTTTATTGAAATCGCGTAAAATTAAAATACTTTATATACATGAGAGTAACTAAGTTAAATAAGGAGACGAGACATGGCATTTTTAGCATTAGCAAGTCAAAAAAGTTTGTTGACTTTGCAGAAAAACTTCTTACAGCTGCAGTATACGAGTATTATGAACCAAGAAAATGCAGCAGCAGCACAAATGGCGGCAATCCAAAAAGCGCATCGCGGAGAGCAAGGTTATAATTTAGAAAACGATGCAGAGTATGTTTATTATGAACAACTGGATGAGCAATTGAGTACGGAAAAAGATTCAATAGATACTCAATTAACAGCTATTGAAAACGAAATTTCATCATTAAAAACACTTGTAAACAACAACGTAAAATCAAGTTGTACGCTTAATTTAGCTTCAGGCGGTTAGTTTAACCTGTGTTTTTTGAACAGTTCTACAGTGTTGAGCATTAACGATGCGATAGTCATTGGTCCAACACCACCCGGAACAGGCGATATGTATGCGGCAATTTTTGAAGATGTTTCAAAATCTACGTCTCCTCGGGTTTTCCCGTATTCATCTTTAAAAATCCCTACATCAATAACCACGCAATCAGATTTTAACATTTCCCCTTTTATAATATTTTTTCCCACTGCAGAAATTAAGATATCTGCAGTTTTTGTTATTTGTGAAAGATTTTTTGTATGGCTGTGACAAACCGTAACCGTAGCGTTTCTGTTTAAAAGCATTTGAGACAGCGGACGACCAACAATTGATGAACGTCCGATAACAACAGCATGCCTGCCATCAAGCTCAATGCCATACTCATCAAGCAACAATAATATTCCTTTAGGGGTGCAGGGATATACAGTCGGAATTTCGCCGGAAAACAGCTTCCCGAAATTATACGGTGTAAAGCCATCAACGTCTTTATCAGGCAAAATTGAATTTATGACCTTATCTTTTGAAATATGTTCAGGTAAAGGTAATTGAACCAAAATAGCATCAATTGCCGAATTATTATTTAATTCTTCTATTTTGTTTAGTAAAGTTTCTTCGGTAATATCTGTCGGGTAATTTATTATTTCAGATTTAATACCGATTTTTTGCGCAATTTTATGTTTATTATTAACATAAATTTGGCTGGCAGGATTATCCCCGACCAAAATAACCGCAAGAGAAGGCTTTACTTCATAAGAATCAATTTTAACCTTCAAATCTTGTAATATTTTATCTCTTAAAGCTTTTCCGTCTAAAATTATAGCCATAAAATAATTATATCATAAAATTATTGAGGAAGGTTCAATCGGGAATAGAAAGATTTAACTGCATCTTGGACGACTTTTGACTCTTTGTCTATCTTATGTTCTTCCTCTAAACTCGAGTCATACGGAATTGCTCCCAATATTTCGAGTTCATATTTTGTTAATAACTCTGATAAGATAGGAAGTTTTGAATTATTTACTTTGTTTATTACAACCCCCAATTGAGAGCCTGCAGCATGCTTTGAACTGAATTCCTTAATTCTTTGCGCCAAATGAGCGGATTCCTCCGTCGGATTAGCGATAATAAGAGTTGTATCAATTTCAACATCCACAAGTTGATAAAGATATTTCAAATCAAATTCGCAATCAAAAATTACAAAATCGTATCGGTTTATCAGTTTATAAACCGCATCATTTATCTGTTTTGTGATAGGGCATCTGCAATCTTTAGAGCCGACGAACCAAGATTCTATAATATCAACATTTTCATCGATAGAAACAATAATATCTTCCAGCGCCCATTCTATAAACTCCGATTTTGTCATATCATCTGGGATTCCGGTTTTATATTCGTGTTTACCGCTTCTTATACCGTAAATGGTATTTCTTATATCAAGCCCGAAACTGTGAGCCAATTCGCTTGTTAAGTCATTATCAAAAAGCAATATTGATTTATCGGGAAACATTTCTTTTATAACATGCATAAAGGCCTTGACTATTGTTGTTTTCCCGCTTCCGCCTTTTCCTGTAATTGCAAGTTTGACTGTCAAACTAAAACCTCTTTTCTAATTCCTGTGCCAATTCTTTAATCATAGTCATTGCTTTATTTGCATATTCAACAGGCAAACCTCCCGCTCCGCAAGATGATGTTATTAAAGAATTTTCTATAATAAGTTTCTCATCAATCCCAAATTTAGTCAAATTTTTAACACCGTATTCAAATTTTTGCACTAATTCATTTATCGTTAAATCTTTTAAAATATCAGCGCTTAATGTCGGAACAAGTCCCCATGCGATTTTGCCTCCATCATTTAAAAATCGGCTAATTTCCTTGGCATAAGCCAAAAAATTATCCATAAACGAATATGCATCAAAATTTATGATATCAACTCCTGCATTAATAGGAATACGCCAATCGCATTTCCCACAGCAATGTATTGCGCTAATTCCTCCGGCTGATTTTATGACTTCAGAAATCTCACTTATCATACTTACAATATCATCTTCATTTATTGTTAAATACGCGGAAGTTCCGACTTGCGAGATTGACGGCTCATCCATAAATATAATCGGAGTGGTTTCAGAGTTCGCGGTTTTTATGTGTTTTATTTCCCATAAGGCTTTTAAGCTTAAATGTTTTACAACAATATCTCTTAAAGTCTCCTCAAATACGAGTGATGCAGAATTATTATCTGTTAAAACGCCTGCCAGAGTAAAAGCCCCCGTTATTTGTCCTTTCGCAAATTCAGGTTTTGTTTCGGAAATTATTTTTTCAAATTCAGAAAATGTTGAAGATGCATTTTTACTTATAGCGTATTTTTCTAATTTGGGAGAATTTATATCGGGTATTATTTCTTCATAATCGGAAAAAAATTCTTCCAACGCATAACAAAATTCCTCACTATCGCAATCTACACAAAAATCTTTTTCAGATTTATAAGAAGGAAATCCTTCCAAAAATTGCACCATCATATCTTCATTACGGTTATAATTTGCCAATTGCGGGAAGAACGGAATTTTATCAAAATTCTGTCTCACAAGTTCCATTGCAGTTTTTACATCTTTATGCGGCAGAGAACCTATTGCCAAATATTTTAATCTTAAACTCTTATCCATATATGAATTTTACCATAATAATATGCCATCCCAAAATTGTAAATTGAGATGGCATATTAGATATTTTATATTTCAAATTATTCAGCAGATTCTTCTGTTGATTCTTCTTCAACATCTAAAGATTCTTTAACAATTTCTGAAGCAGAAACAGAAACTGCCAATTCGCATTTAACTTTTGATGTCAATTTAATAATCATTTTGTAATCACCGACTTTATTGATTGGTGAGCTTAAAGTAATTGATTTTCTGTCAACTTCAACACCTGCTTTTGAAGAAATTTCTTCAGCCAATTTTTTAGTTGTAATTGTACCAAATAATTTTCCTGATTCGCCAGCTTTTGCAGATAATTCCAATTTGCCGAATGCTTCAAGTTTTTGAGCTTTTTCTTGAGCTTCTGCATTTAATTTTTCTTGTTTAGCCTTAATTCTTGCTATATTTTTTTCTCTGTTTTCTAAAGCGCCTTTTGTAGCGATTTCTGCTGAATTTTGCGGTAATAAGAAGTTTCTTGCATAACCGTCTTTTACACTGACGATATCACCTGCTTCGCCTAAATTTTGTACGTCTTTTTTCAATATAACTTGCATTCTTATATTCTCCTTTACTATTTATAATTTCGTGATTACTCGTACCATATAACAAACATATTCAATTGTCGAGAGTTTTTATAATTTTGTTAAGCAAGTAAAATCAAGCTTAGCCAAATGAATAATATCCCTGACATAATACCTAATATTGATAAGTGCCAATTGCCGTATTCTTTAGCCAATGGTAACAGCGTATCAAAAGAAATATATGTCATTATTCCCGCAACCGCAGCCATTAAAAATCCTACCATAATTTGCGGTAAAAATAAGCCGAAAACAAGCATTCCTACTAAAGCCCCAATTGGTTCTGTTATACCTGATATCGCAGCATAAAGCATTGCATAACGTTTTTTGCCCGTAACGTGATAAATCGGAAGCGCAACAGCAATCCCTTCGGGAATATTATGTATGGCAATAGCTAAAGCAACCGAAACCCCAAATGTAATATTTTGAGTGGTCGTTAAAAATGTTGCCATACCTTCAGGGAAATTGTGAACGCATATAGCAATTGCCGTCAGCATACCTGCACGTTTCAATTTATAATGTTTGTACTGATTATCCTCTTCTGGAGCATCGGGATTTAAGAGTTCTTGGGTATCAATATGATCGGGCAAAAAATAGTCTATTGCAATTGAAACTAACAAACCTAAAATAAATCCCCCAAAAACAAGCCATTCAAAGCAGTTTGGAAAGTTTATTTTAAGCATATCTTTAGCACCGGGAAGTATATCAACTAATGAGACAAAAATCATTACACCCGCGCTAAAACCAAGACCGACTGATAACGCTTTTAAATTATCTTTTTGCGTAATAAAAGCAATAGCACCACCTATTGCGGTTGTTAAACCCGCAAGCATAGTAAGACTAAATGCTATACCTATATTATTTGGCACTATCATAATGTAAATCCTTCAGATTTATTTTAGCATAAAAATATTATTGCAAAAACTTATCTAATCTTTCCACAGCTTCTTTTGTATTTTCACGGCTGCCAAATGACGTTAAGCGGAAATAGCCTTCACCGTTTTTTCCAAAACCTGACCCCGGAGTTCCGACTATTTGAACGTTATTAAGCAAATAATCAAAAAATTCCCAAGAAGTCATATTATTAGGACATTTTAACCAAATGTAGGGTGAATGTTTCCCGCCGATATGCCAAATATTATGCTTTGTTAAAACGTCAGAAATCAATTTCGCATTTTCTTTGTAATAAGAGAGATTTTGTTGAATTTGTTTTTGTCCTTCATCAGAAAATACAGCTTGAGCTCCTTTTTGAACAATATAAGGTACACCGTTGAATTTTGTTGTCTGACGACGAAGCCACATTTTATTTAAACTCATATCTTCAAAACTTAAACTTTTCGGAACTACTGTCCAACCGCATCTTGTACCCGTAAACCCTGCCATTTTTGAAAATGAACAAAATTCTATCGCGCAAGTCTTTGCACCTTCTATTTCATATATGCTTCTTGGTAAGTTGTTATCCGTAATAAAACATTCATAAGCTGCATCAAACAATATTACTGCATTATTTTCATTTGCATAATCAACCCATTTTTTTAACTGGTCTTTATTGTAAACAGCTCCTGTCGGATTGTTCGGTGAGCACAAATAAATAATATCTGCCTTTATTGAATTATCAGGTAACGGCAAAAAGTCATTAGCCGCATTTGCATCCGTAAAAATAATTTTTCTGCCTGCCATAGTGTTTGTATCGACATAAACAGGATAAACAGGATCAGGAACCAATACGGTATTATCTTTATCAAACAAGTCCAAAATATTGCCCAAATCAGATTTTGCACCGTCAGATATAAAAATTTCATCACTATCTAAATCAACACTATGACCGGCATAATATTTTTGAATTTCGTCTTTTAAAAAGTCGTATCCCTGTTCGGGACCGTAGCCTCTAAAAGTTTCTTGAACACCCATTTCGTCAGATGCTGATTTTAAAGCTTCCACAACCGCCTTACATAAAGGAAGCGTAACATCCCCAATTCCAAGTCGTATAACTTTTTTATCAGGATTATTTTTTGTAAATTCGTTTACTTTTTGTGCAATTGTCGAAAATAAATAACTCTGTGCGATATTTTTATAATTCTTATTAACTTTCATTTCTATTCTCCTTTTGTTTCCAAATATTTTGGTATGATTTCAAAAAAATCACCTACGATACCCGTATCCGCTATCTCAAAAATAGGTGCATTTTTATCATTATTTATTGCGATAATGTGTTCGGAATTTTCCATTCCGACAATATGTTGAATAGCACCGGATATTCCGCAAGCTATATACAATTTCGGTCGAACTGTTTTGCCGGTTTGCCCGATTTGGATTGATGAAGGGGCAAGTCCTGCTTCTACTGCTGCTCTTGTTGCACCAACTGTTGCACCTATTCTTTTAGCAAAATCTTTTAACAATGCAAAACCTTGTTCATTTTTTAGCCCCATTCCGCCTGCAACGATTATTTCCGCAGAATCAAGTTCGTTTATTATTGAATCCACGCTATTGCGAAAATCTAATATTTTAACTCTATCTTCAAGACCTTCAAAACTGTATTGAGGGAAAATAAATTCGGTATCTTTTTTATCATAAACAGAGTTTACCCTGAATACTCCGGGGCGAACCGTTGCCATTTGCGGATAAGTTTTACATAATATTGTTGCCATCAATTCTCCGCCAAAAGTCGGACGTGTTGCGGCAAGCAAACCTTTTTCATTAATATCCAATCCCGTACAATCAGCAGTCAAGCCTGTATGCAGTGCGCTTGAAATTCTCGGTGCTAAATCGCGCCCTTGTGTTGTCGCACCTATTAAAAAGATTTCAGGCTTGATATCATTTACAAGATTTACTATTAACTTTGAATAATATTCGGTTGAATAATTTTTGAATAAATCATTCTCAAAACAATAAACCTTATCAAGCCCCATATTTTGAAAAGATTCTTTGAATTCATTTATCAAATTCGGAGTGGTAAAAATTACCGCATTAATTTCTACTCCGCCTAATTTAGCGGCTAATTCTTTTGATTTATCAAGCAATTCAAAAAATACCGTATGAATATAATTTTCTCTTGTTAATTGCGCATATATTAAAATCCCTGAATTTTCCCCGTTAGGCATTTTTTACCTCCACAGATTTTATCTTTTCATCAAGCAGTTTTACGCTTTCTTCTGTCGAAAGTTCGTATTTTTGCGCGTTATGACTTGACATATTGCGAAAAGCTTTACTTACATAAGTCGGAGAGCCTTTTAAGCCTACATTTTCAGGTTCTAATCCCAAACAATTCAAATCGCAAATTCTGATTTCTTTTTTTAATGCTTCTTTTATCCCGTTTATTAAAGGTCTGGAAGGTTCAAAATCGTCCTGCAATTTACATAGAAGCGCCGGATAAGTTGCCTTGACCCGCTCCGTTCCGTCATCAAGTTCTCTTGTAACTTCTATTGACTTATTATCAATATTAACAAGTTCTTTGACATAAGTAACCTGCGCTATATCAAGAAAACTCGCAATACATGGTCCTGTTTGTGCAGTATCACCATCCACCGCGAATTGACCGCAAATTATTAAATCAAAATCGGGCAATGACGTTTTTATTGCTTGAGCAATTGTTTTACCTGTTGCATAAGTGTCTGCCCCTGCAAATTTTCTGTCACTTATCAATACGGCATTATCACATCCGAGAGCTAAAAGTTTTCGAAGCATATCCTGTGCTTGATTTGGTCCCATTGTGAATACCGTTATTTCGGTATTTTTCAATTTATCCTTAATATCAAGTGCAAATTCCGCTGCGTATGCATCAAAAGGATTGAGAATACTTTCTACTCCTTCGCGCTGCAGAGTATTATTTTCCGTCCACTTGATATCGTTTGTATCAGGCACCTGTTTTACGCATAATGCTATTTTCAATATTAAATCCCCTTAAATACTCTCTTGTTATAATTTATTTTACCATAAACTTAAATTAAGATAATAAGTCAGGTATATTAATTAGAGGGCAGGAAGACAAGAGGAACGAAAGGCAGGCTTTTATATTGAAAACCGCAAGTTTCTCGCCTTCATCCATAGTTTTGTAACATTTTCGCAATAATATGACAATATTTAAGAGTTAAAACAGTTTAAAAAAGTATGAAGTGTGTTTTAAATAATAGCAATGCTGTGCCAATTTTTGGCCGCTCTGTTTCGTATAAGGAAACAGAGAACTTTAAGAATGCCGAACAATACTACAGCGACTGTTATTTAATGGCGACAGTTGACAGTTTAACAAACAGTTATAACGGTCGCAGAATACTTCAACAACAATTAGAAATTGATAATAACAATGAGAACATAAATTGCTATTTATACAGTCCGACAGGTGAGAAAGAGAAGTATGTTATCCCTGCAAATACTGCAGTTTTAGGGTATGAAGATTTATATAAAAACCAAAATAACAAATATATAAGAGCACTTGATATATCAGTTGCCGAATATGAAAAAAGACATTCGACAAAGCCGTTTATTTGCAGACTTTCGGAGATTGTTAAAATGTATCGATTTGAAAATAATGTTCCCGCACACTTCATGGAGCAATTTACAGGTGTGAAGCCGATAATTATAGGAAGTACCTATAAGAATCTGACACTAAAAAGGCACAAAAAAGGAACTTTTACCATTATTTGAAAAAATGGCGAAAGAAAAACATTACAGTTTTGTTTTGACTTCAGGTTATAAAAAATTCAACGGCAGGAGATATCACGCCTATATTATTGAAGATGTTAATTTAGAAAAGAATACTATTACAATAAAAGAAAAACGCAAAAATACACCGCAAGAAATTAGTATAGACGAAGCCTTATCCGCGTTTTGTGCGATGAGCGGCTATTTTGAAAGTGATTTAGCTAAAAACCTGCCAAAAGAATACTCCAATGAATTCACACAATTCGGAGCATTTTGGAAAAAAGAATTTGCGGTTAATTAATTATTTTGCTGCTTTTTGTTTTTGATTAACTTCTAACAAAGCATTGTATGCCAGCATATAAACTGCGCATTTTTTTACATTCGGAACATACCATGCGCATTTATCTTCGCAACATACCATATCAATTCCTGTTCCTATGCTTGTCAAAGGGCAAGTTAACATTTTTTTATCTGCTACCATTTCTCTTTCTCCTATATTTCAACTGTTTTATTTAATAAATTGCAATTTTCATCACGTTTATGTTCAAAATCTTTATAAATTTTCGTTCTGTTTATGACTTCATCAAAATCAATTTTGTGCGCATCAAAATCAGGACCGTCAACACAGGCAAATTTCGTTTCCCCTCCAACGGTGACCCTGCAAGCGCCACACATCCCTGTTCCGTCAACCATGATAGGGTTCATACTTGCTTCTGTGTATATGCCTTTATCTCTTGTCATTTCAGCAACCGCTCTCATCATAGGCATTGGACCGACCGCGATTACATAATCGACTTTTTCACGTTCTATTATATCTTTTAAAACTGTTGTACCAAACCCTTTAATTCCGTATGAACCGTCATCAGTTGTTAAATAGAGTTCTGTACAGGCATTTTTCATTTTATCTTCCCAGAACAATAAATCTTTTGTTCTTGCGCCTGATATCATATATACTTTATTTCCTGCTTCCTTAAGTGCTTTTGATATTAAATAGCAAGGAGCTGCACCATATCCGCCTGCAACGCAAACCGCTGTGCCGTAATTTTTTATATGAGTAGGTTTTCCCAATGGCCCGACTAAATCAACCAATTCTTCCCCTACGTTTAATTGCGCAAGTTTCTTTGTCGAATATCCGACAGCCATAAATACCAATGTTAAAACACCTTTTTCTTTATCAACGTCAGCAATGGTTAAAGGTACTCTTTCGCCTTCTTCTTCTACTCTGAATATTATAAACTGCCCTGCTTTTGCATTACGAACGACATAAGGCGCATCTATTGTTATTTCATATTGATTTGGGCAAATCTCTTTCTTTGATAATATTTTGTATCCCATTTTTCCCTCATTTTCAGTTGAGAAGTTTAGTAGTTGAAAAGTTGAAAAGTTAAATATGAAATAAACCGTTCAACTATTCAACTACAAACTATTCAACTTAATCTATTCTTCTGTTTGTGCAGTTTCTTTAGTCGGAATTCTCATTCCGTAGAAAGAGCGAATTACAAAAATAAGCGCTATTACAAGGAATAAAATTCCGAAATATGGCGCAATATCTCTGAAGTTTTCATTTATTGCAATTTCCATAGCCAATAATCCGAATAATGTTGTAAATTTAATTATCGGATTCATTGCAACTGAAGAAGTATCTTTGAACGGATCTCCGACCGTATCACCAACTACTGTTGCTTCGTGTAAAGGAGTTCCTTTTTCAGCCAAATCAACTTCAACTATTTTCTTTGCATTATCCCAGCAGCCGCCTGCGTTTGCCATAAATACGGCTTGGAATAAACCGAAAATTGCGATTGCAATTAGATAACTTACAAAGAATGATACAGGTTCATTTTTCCCTGCAGGTGCGGATAAGCAAGCAAATGCCAATGCAAATGTAAATAATGCGATAAAGATATTTACCATACCTTTTTGTGCATATTGAGTACAAATTTTTACAACTTCTTTTGAGTTAGCTACATTTGCACTCTTTTCATCAGCATCACCAAGTTTAATATTGTCTTTAATATATTCAACCGCGCGATATGCACCTGTTGTAACAGCTTGCATTGAAGCTCCGGAGAACCAATAGATTACCGCTCCGCCCAATAACAAACCTAATAATGTATACGGATTTAACAAATTCAAAACAGATTCAGGTTCAATACCCAAAGTATTTTGGATAACCAAAATCAATGAGAAAATCATTGTTGTCGCACCGACAACCGCAGTACCTATCAATACAGGTTTTGAAGTTGCTTTGAATGTATTGCCCGCACCGTCATTTTCTTCTAAATATTTTTTAGCGTTTTCAAAATCCGCATCAAATCCGTAATCATTTTGAATTTCTTCTTTTACATTTGGAATGTCTTCTATTAAAGACAATTCATAAACAGATTGAGCATTATCTGTTACAGGACCGTATGAGTCAACCGCAATAGTGACAGGTCCCATACCCAAAAATCCGAACGCAACAAGCCCGAATGCAAATACTGATGAATAATTCATTAACGATTCAGGAATGTATATGCTTGACATATAAGCCAATGCCATTAATAACACTATAACGGCACCAATCCAAAATCCCGAGAAATTACCCGAAACGATACCGGAAAGAATTGTTAATGATGCTCCGCCTTCGCGAGAAGCCGTTACAACTTCTTCAGTGTGTTTTGCTTTCGGAGAAGTGAATATTTTTGTAAATTCAGGAATTAATGCAGCGCCTAATGTACCGCAAGAAATAATTGTGGCTAAAATAAACCATACATTACTTCCCATATCTTTCAATAACCAATAGCTTACACCGTAAGTCATTCCGATTGAAAGTATTGATGTTAACCAAACCAATCTTGTTAACGGTACTTCAAAATCAAATTTTTCAGTACGAGGAGCATAGAAAAATTTATCCCAAATACTGTTAATGCCGTAAGCTAAAACAGATGTTACAATCATTAAAAATCTCATTACAAAAATCCAAGCCAATAATTGAACTTGATTTTCCGCACCCATAACGGCCAATAATATAAAGCTGACTAATGCAACGCCTGTTACACCGTAAGTTTCAAATCCGTCGGCCGTAGGTCCGATTGAATCCCCTGCATTATCACCCGTACAATCAGCTATAACACCGGGGTTACGAGGGTCATCTTCTTTTATTCCGAATTGGATTTTCATCAAATCAGAACCGATATCGGCAATCTTTGTAAAAATGCCGCCTGCAACACGCAAAGCTGACGCCCCCAAGGATTCACCGATTGCAAAGCCGATAAAGCAAGCTCCGGCGATTTCTCCCGGTACAAATAATAAAATAACAAGCATCATTATTAATTCTATTGATACGAGAACAACACCGATACTCATACCCGCTTTCAAAGGTATATTTAATATATTTAACGGGTTTCCTTTCAAGGATACAAATGCGGTTCTTGCATTTGCCAGAGTGTTCATTCTGATTCCGAACCAAGCAACGGCATAAGAACCCAATATCCCGACAACAGACCAGCCAAGTATCGTTAATACACTGCCTAATCCCATCTTTTGCAAATACCCGAAATAAAAAGCAATACATAACCCGATGATTACTTCCAAACCGAGTAAAAATTTACCCTGTTGAATTAAATATGTTTTACAGGTTTCAAAAATAGTATTCCCGACAGAAGCCATAGCTTGATGTACAGGAGATTTTTTAACCCGTGCAAACATCCACAAACCGAATAACAAACCCAATACAGCAACGCCAATACCCGCCAAAAGCAAAGTATAGCCGTTAGAAGAAAGGTCTTTAATATTCGGAACAATTAAATCCGCTTCACTTGCTAATGCAGGTGAAACACCAACAGCAAACATCATTGCCATTAGAGATGTAAACTTTTTAAGCATATTTTCTCTCTCCTTCTTTACATTCGTTTACTCATTTATTATAGATTATATTTTAAATTTAAACAATATGTTTACTAATTGACATATATGAAAAATCATATACAATCAATTTTGGAGGGAGGTTATTATATGACAAATAAACTTGTAGCATATTTTTCTGCAAGCGGAGTGACAAAAGAAGTCGCGCAAAATCTTGCAAAAGCGGCTGAAGCGGATATTTTTGAAATTGAACCAAAAGAGCCGTATACTGAAGCTGACTTGAATTGGATGGATAAAAATTCTCGTTCATCGGTTGAAATGAATGATAAAAATTTCAGACCTGAAATTGTAGAAAAAGATTTGGATACGGATGATTATGATACTATATTCCTCGGTTTTCCTATCTGGTGGTATGTTGCACCAAATATTGTAAATACTTTTTTGGAAACTTATGATTTTTCAAATAAAACAATTGTACTTTTTGCAACATCAGGCGGAAGCGGGTTTGGCGGTACTGTCGAATATTTAAAACCAAGCCTTCCTGATTCTACAACAATTGTAGAAGGAGAATTGTTTAACTATAATCCTTCCGTTGAAGATTTGGAAGAATGGGTTAAAGATTTAAAACTATAAATATTACAAAATAAAAAAATAACCGTTTTGGAAAACGGTTATTTTTTTATGAAATCGTATAAACTTTTTTATGATATAAATATGCCCCAAATAATGTCAATATTATATCAGGAAGCCATGCAGCAATAAACGGATTTATCTTACCTGCGGAGCCAAAAGATATTGAAAGCGCTCTTAAGACATAAAATGCAAAAATTATCAATATACTAAACAAAAATCCGCGATTGTATCTTACTCTTGGAGGCGTTATAGCAAGCGGCACCCCGATTAAAACAAAAACTAATGTTGTCATAGGAAGCGCCAATTTATCAAATAATTGAACCTTTAGTGCATTTTTATCCTCATCTGCAGCTTTGCCCGAAGCTATATATTTTGTAAGTTTTATAAAACTCATTTCACTTGCCAAATTTTTATTCAATTCTTTTGACAAATCCAAACCGAACTTTACTGTTGATGTGTCAAATAATGTTGTATTTAATACATCTCCGTCATTCCCTATTGTATATATTGCCCCTTTTTTAAATAACCAGCCTTCGGGAGAAGTTCCGCCTTCTCTCGCCTGCAAAACCTGTACCGTTCCGGGCTTGGAATTATCTAAAACCGTCACGTTATATAGAGTTTTCTTATGACAATACCCTACATAGAATAATCGTTTCAAATACCAATTATCCCCTAATTCTTTGAACACAAAATTCTGTCTGCCTTCAGGCACATTTTTTTGTCCTAATGCCCATAGTGCCAAATCTTTTGATTCTTTTGCCATTATTGGGGCGATACTTTCATTTATTACAAAAGTCGCCAATGCCATGACAACCGCAAATGTAAAAATAGGCTTTGCGATACGGTTTAAACCGATTCCGCATGCACGCATTACAGTAATTTCCGAAGATAAACTCAACTTGTTCAAAACCATAACCGTTGATAATAAAACACCCATCGGAATAGACAAAACTATAACAGCAGGTAAATTTAACAATATCATTATCAGCGCGACTTTAAACGGAATACCGAATTGGGATATTTGCTTAATTAAAGTAATAAATGTATCTGATGCAAAAATAATTGTCGAAAAAACAAATACACCCATTATAAATACTAAAATAACCTGCTTTAACAAATATCTGTCTAATACAGGCATTTTCTGATACATCAATTTAAAATAAGCAACTAACCTTCTTAACATATATTGATTTTAATCTAAAAAAAAGTTTTGCGCAAATGATTTTTAATTAGCTTCACGCAAGACTAATATGACTTGTCTAATCTCATCTTTTAAATAGCCAAGCTGCTCATTCAAATTGTTTGGGTCATATATATAACCCGCTCCGCTATAAGACAAATACGGATTGTATTTCTTTGCTTCCGCTCTTAACAATGCCACAGAACGCGAATGAATATTCAATTCCATTAATTTTTTATATGAAATATAATTACTTTCCGGCTTATCCGCATATTTATCTCTGAAATAATCTACACTTTTATTAAAATAATAGACTTTTGCATTGAACAATTGAACATTTTTATTTTCGTCTATTAAATCGTAAATTTCTTCCAATAGAGGAATAATCTCGTGCACATCATTCAAATATTTCGAAGCTTTCTCCGGTTTTAAAATGATATTTACAAATGCGGGATTATCATCGGGCACAGGCTTTAATTCGTTCTCAGAATTGAATTTCTTTGAAGGTATTGCTTGAACCGAACTATCCTTTTTTTCTGCAGAATCTTGCTCAAGCTGATGATATGCCGGCAAATCAGGTAAAGTTCCAACATATCCGCTTCCTTGAACAGGAAGTTTATTATCTTTTGCATAACAGGAAACCTGTCCGATAAGCAAACCTATAACCAATACCACAAGATTAATCTTTTTCATACAAACATTATAATAATTATTCAAAAAAAATCATCATTTATTTACATGACTGTAAAATTTAGGGTTCTAAATTTCCATACTCCCCAATATATAAGCAAGATTGACCCGATTTTTTGCTTTCGTTTTTTGCAAAATATTACTAACGTGAACTTTTACCGTACTTTTACTTACAAACAACATTTTTGCAATTTCCGAATTGCTGTAACCCTTAATTATATATTTCGCAATTTCTTTTTCTCTGTCCGTCAAACTGTATGGATACATTATCTTACTTCCAAAATTAAAATAGGAAATTATTAATGAAAATTACTATTTATCGTATTTAAATTAGAATTTCCTATTTTAATTTACTAGAAACATATTTAAAAAGAAACTATTATGAAAATATGTTAAGTAGCGAAAATATTAAAAAAATCTTTGGTCAAAATTTGTGTTATATGCGAAAATCTTTAAAAATGACGCAAGAACAGCTTGCGGAAATTGTGAGTATGGATTATAAGACAATTTCCGGAATAGAAACAGGCAAAGCTTTTGTTTCAAGTGAAGCAATGGCTAAATTTTGCAATTACTTTAATGTAGAGCCGAGCCATTTTTTTAAGACAAAGTATTCTAATGTGACTCCTAAAGAACAAGAGCTAAAAAAAGAAATAGACAGACTATTGTCGGATTGCGACGATAAAAAGCTTCAAACGATATATAATGTCATTGCTGCATTGAAAAAGTAATATTAATTACTTTTGGAATACAAAAATATATTCGTGGTTAAATATTGAAAATCCGCCTGCTAAAGCTCGATAGCGCCATAAATTAGCCGTTCTTCCTTTGGCTCTTTCATTACCTTGGATATCTTTGACAATAGTCGATTTCAATTTGAAACCGATTTTCCTCATTCTGTCCATACATTCAAAACCTAAAGGCTGAACTTCGGAATTTTTGTAGCT
>Ga0256404_1005954_pt1 | contig 20792 bp, 21 predicted proteins | sample RumenRJG_01DNA_FD_185990 | JGI IMG/M metagenome (GOLD analysis project Ga0256404, IMG submission 185990) | Bovine rumen microbial communities from Lethbridge, Alberta, Canada - RJG_01 | ecosystem: Host-associated > Mammals > Digestive system > Stomach > Rumen | place: Canada: Alberta | collected...
TTGTCCCTTGTTCTCTCTTGTACTACGTCTATTACCTAAATCGGTTGCGAATCATGTCAAGGATCTCTCCCGCTCATCGCCCCTCGGGCGAAAAGCGGTGCAAAGGTACAACCACTTTTCCGAACACGCCAAATTTTTCGGCAACTTTTTTCAAAAAAAATCGCACATACAAGGTGACACATTATTAATATATAGGGGAAAGGGGAAAGGGGAAGGGGGAACAGAAAATGGGGAACGGGGAACGGAGCAAAAACCGGAAACGGGCCGCGGCGGGAGCCGCGGCACAGTGCGACCGATGGCGGGAGTCGCGGCGGGGCGAGGCGTGGCCTCGGCATAGACGACCGATGGGGAGGCGGGGAACGACAGAAAGGCCAGGATGTGACTCAAACCCCACCCCCTACCCCTCCCCTTTGGGAAAGGGGAGGGGAGAATTGAGGTGACACAGTGCGACCGATGGCGGGGGCGAGGCGGGCGAGGATGACAACGGGGAGGAGGGCTGACGGGGAGGAGGGCTGCAACCGGCCTCGGCATAGACGACCGATGGGGAGGCGGGGAACGACGGAGAGGCCAGGATGTGACTCAAACCCCACCCCCTACCCCTCCCCTTTGGGAAAGGGGAGGGGAGAATTGAGGTGGCACAGTGCGACCGATGGCGGGGACGCGGCGGGGGAATGGACGCGGCGGGAGGCGGGGCGCAGGCCGAGGACGGGAGGAGCTAGAGGAGGTAATGGAGGGAAACATGGTGATGGAGGGAAATGGAGAGACTGGATGATGGTGAATTGAGAAAAAAGCATTAACTTTGCACGATTTTTCTGTTATGCGACATTTGCTGGGATATATAATGGTGTGCGTGGCCGGGCTGGCACTGCTGGGCTGCGTGAGAAAGGCCGAGGATGACGGAGCCTATCGTGTGACTGTGAGGCTGCACGGTGGCGCATTGCAGCACATCGACAGTGCGACCCTACTGGTCATTGACCCAGACTATGGCCAGCAGCGTGTGCTGGGCGGTGCCCGCGTGCAAGACTCAACGCTTGCTTTCGCTGGGCACGTTGCCGGTGCCCAGTTAGCTTATGTCGACCTGAGCAGCGACTCCCTGCCCTACCAGTTCTATTTCATCCTGGAGCCGACCGACATCACGATCAGCATAGGGCCACGTCATTGGCAGATTTCCGGCGGCCGTGGCAATCGGAGTTATCAACAATTTCTGAACCGACATGACCGTCTGTTGTCGAGCCGCGACTCGCTGTGGCGTGAGTATGTGCGTATGGGCACAGACTCGACGCTGACTTGGGATGCCGAGCGCTCGTCGTTGCGCCTCGACAGCCTCCTGCAGGACTCGCTGCAGCGCATAATCGTTGAGCGCATCAACCGCGGCGACCTTGTCTCGCGCCTGATCAAGCAACGCCTACTGCCCACGTTGACCCGCGAGTCGCTGCAGAAAATCAAGTAGGCACACACATTATAATAAAATGAGATATTACCGAAACAATGGCGCGCAATGCATCGTGCGCATTGACGATGACGGAAGGCGATATGTGCGCACGTTTGACCCCATCGCCCAGCAGGCGACGGTCGAGTCGGAGGCTGATGCTGACGACACGCGCGTCCAGGGTCCTGCCGGTGTGGGAAAGCAGTATCCGTTGACCGAGATAGACCAACAGAGTTACGAGGCCTTCGGTTTTGCGTGGCGCTATGATACACGCGATGGCAAGGCAGTGATTGTGCTTGACGAGCGCCTGTTCGGCCCCGATGTGATTGTGCGCAACCGCGCAATGGACGACCTTTACAACGACGGGAAGCCGTATGACGACATCTTTGAGGTGCTGGGCATAGTGTCGACCGACACTGCGCTGCCCTACCCTGCCCGCGAGGCTCCTGCACAGCGCATCAGCATTGAGGATGCCCTGCGCATCGCTATCGACGCGCATGAGGGTGCCACAGACCTGGACGGTCTTCCAGTGATATTGCACCCGCTGACAGTGGGTCTGGCAGGGCATAACCGTCAGGAGATGATCGCCGGTTTTCTGCATGACGTTGTCGAGGACACTGACATGACCTTTGACGACCTGCTTGAGCGTGGTGTGGATGCCGATATTGTGGAGGCACTGCGCCTGCTGACGCACGACAAGGGCGCCATGAGCTATAGCGAATATGTGGAGCGCATCGCCACGAGCGGCAACCTCACCGCGCTGCATGTGAAGCTGAACGACCTGACGCACAACCTGAATCGCGGTCGCTCGGGTGGCCACTGGAAGCAAGTTGCCAAGCATGAGCCAGCCCATGAGCGCATCCGTCAGGCGATACAATTAATTCATAATTCCTAATTACAGTTATTGATTTGTTTGCTCGGTGGTTGAGTACAGAATATAATGATATATCCGAAGAATTTTGAGATCAAGATCGGTTTTGACACCGTGCGGAACGAAGTGGAGCGCCGCTGCATCAGCCCGCTGGGTGTGCTATGGTGCCATGAGATGCACTTTTCGAGCGACCGTGCCGAGGTGGTGAGCTGGCTTGAGCAGACCAACGAGTTTCTGTCGATTCTGCAGTCGAAACGCGAGTTTCCGTTGAGCTACTACTTCGACCTGCGCGACACGCTCAAGGCCATCGGTATGCCCGGCAGCTACATCAGCGCCGAGAATTTGTTCAAGCTTCAGCGTTCGCTGACCACGATCGGCGAGATACGTCGTTTCTTCACCAGCCGCGACGGCGAGACGGCGCCCTACCCACGGCTGATGGAGCTGACCCGCGGCATGGAGCCCTTTCCCGAGCTGGTGATCGAGATAGGCCGAGTGCTGGACAAGAATGGCAACGTCAAGGACAACGCGTCGCCCGCGTTAGCCGAGCTGCGCAGCAGCATCCAGCGCGTGACCTCGAGCATCAACGGCATCCTGCGACGCGTCATCGCCCAGGGCAAACAAGATGGCGTGCTGGACAGCGACGTTCAGCCCAGCATGCGCGATGGCCGCCTGGTGATTCCGGTATCGCCAATGCACAAGCGCAAGGTGCATGGCATCGTGCATGACGAGAGTGCCAGCGGCAAAACCGTGTTCATTGAGCCCGAGGAGATTGTCGAGGCCAACAACCGCATCCGCGAGACTGAGGCCGAGATTGCTCGGGAGATTATCCGCATCCTGACCGCTCTGACCGACATCATCCGTCCACATGCCGAGGCACTCCGCGCCACCTACGAGGTGCTGGGCCAGATAGACTTCATTCGCGCCAAAGCGCTGTTGGCCAGCGAGCTGGACGCACAAATGCCCCACATCGAGAAGCAGCCGCACCTTGAGTGGTATCATGCCATCCACCCGGCGCTATGGCTGTCGCTGCGCGAGCAGGGCAAGGAAGTGGTGCCGCTGAACATCGAGCTGAACAGCCAACAACGCATCCTGCTCATCTCTGGCCCTAACGCCGGCGGCAAGAGCGTGTGCCTCAAGACGGTGGGTGTGGTGCAATATATGCTGCAATGCGGCATGCTTCCGCCGTTGTACAACAACTCGCACATGGGCCTGTTCAGCAGCATCTTTATCGACATCGGCGACCAGCAGTCACTGGAGGACGACCTGAGCACCTACAGCTCGCACTTGCAGAACATGAAGACCTTTCTGAACCGTGGTGACAAGCAGACCCTGGTGCTGATTGACGAGATGGGCAGCGGCACCGAGCCCCAGATAGGCGGTGCTATCGCACAAGCCATCTTGGCGCAGCTGAACCAGAAGCGGATGTTCGGTGTGGTGACGACGCACTATCAAAACCTGAAGCACTTTGCTGAAGACACCGATGGCATCGTCAACGGTGCGATGCTCTATGACCGCGGTCGCATGCAGCCTCTGTTCCAGCTGTCAATCGGCTATCCCGGCAGCTCGTTTGCCATCGAGATAGCCCGCAAAATCGGTCTTGACCCCCAAGTCATCGACGATGCCAGCGCGATAGTGGGCAGCGACTACATCAACATGGACAAGTATCTGCTAGACCTGGTGCGCGACCGCAAGTACTGGGAGAGCAAGCGCCATGAGGTGCGCCAGAAGGAGAAGAAGCTCGACTCGCTGCTCGAGCAGTACAACGAGCGACTGAAGCGCATCGGCGACGAGCACCGCCAGATCATCAAGGACGCCAAGGCCGAGGCGCGCGAAATCGTACAACAAAGCAACGCCCAGGTTGAGCGCACAATCCGCGAGATACGTGAGATGCAGGCCGAGAAGGAGAAGACCAAGGAGGTGCGCCGGCAGCTGGACGAGTTTAAGCAGCGGCTTGAGGGCAGCGACGGCGAGGAGAGCCGGCAGGTGGAGCAGCTCAAGCCCAAGCATCAGATGCGCCGCAAGTCGACGACGCCCACCAAGGCCGAGAAGACCGACCCCAACCGCCCGTTGCAGGCCGGCGACAACGTGGTGCTGAAGGGACAGACCAGCATTGGCACCATTCTGTCGGTTGACGAGAAATATGCTGTAGTGGCCTTCGGCGCACTGAAGACGCGTGTCGAGACCAGCCGCTTGCAGCGGAGCAACCGCAAGATGGAACGCGCACAAGCGTCGTCGATGAGCCGCCAGACGACCAACGACATCCGCGAGCGCCAGCTGCACTTCAAACCCGAGATTGATGTGCGCGGCATGCGTGGCGACGAAGCACTGCAGGCTATCACCTATTTTATGGACGACGCCATCCAGTTTGAGGCCAAGCGCGTGCGCATCCTGCACGGCACCGGCACGGGCGCCTTGCGCCAGCTGTTGCGCCAGTACCTGTTGTCATTGTCAGGCGTTCGCACAGCCCATGACGAAGATGTGCGCCTGGGTGGTGCCGGCATCACGGTCGTTGAACTTGAATAGTGAAACATGTTCACGAGTCTTTGGAAGCATATCGTTTACCCGCCGAAATCGGTCAGCGACAAGAAGCTGTGTGAGGCTTTTTGTGGCAAGTGGGTCGTTATTACCGGTGCCTCGTCTGGGATTGGCGAGGCGTTGACGCTTAGACTGATAGATGCTGGAGCCAATCTGTTTCTCATAGCTCGCAGTGAGGAGAAGTTAAGGCAACTATGTGACAAGGCTCGTGCCAAGGGCTGCGAGGTGCGTTATAAAGCCATCGACCTTCGTTGCCGGCAGGAGTTGGACGCCTGTTGCAAGACGTTGCCAGAGGAGTTGCCCAGCGTGTCATACCTCTTTTGCAATGCCGGGAAGTCCATTAAGCGAAGCATCAGTTCTTCCATAGAACGTATGCACGATTTTGACCGCACAATGGACCTGAATTATCGTTCGATGGTAGCATTGTCGCTGGCGTTGATGCCATCGCTGCGCGAAGGCAAAGGGCGCATGATTTATACATCCTCGGTGAGCAGCCGATATCCATTTGCTCCTGGCTGGTCGGCCTATCATGCCTCGAAATGTGCAGCCAACGTGTGGTGTCGCACTGCCCGCCGTGAACTCAAGACGTTGGGCGTGAGAGTTCAAGTGGCATATCTGCCACTAGTTCACACACCCATGTCGGATGTGAACGAGACCTACAAAAATCTGCCCGCTTATTCAGCCAACGAAGCAGCTAGCATCTTGTTGAAGTTGGCAATGACCGACAAGTTCCGTTACAAACCGTGGTGGGCGATATAGAAGTACGGCCGGAGGTGTTAGTTTTCAGTTTTCAGATGTCAGGGGTCAGTTTTCAGAGGTCAGGTGTCAGGACGCTGACGCGCTCTCGGGTGACTATACTTGTTTACTGTTAAGCGTTTGATGATATGAACAGGGCTATTTTCTCAAAATTGACCAAGTTGCATATCCTCACTCCAAGAGGCATTTGTCGACTGCTAGGGGCTTTCTTCAGAGATGGCGTCTCGCTGATGGCATTGACACGCTTCTCGGCAAAATACTATCCGGGCCGATGCGCATTGGTCTCGGAAGGCAAACGGCTTACTTACAAGGAAATATACAGCCATTCGCATCGCCTAGCCCAGTTGCTATATCGTGACTATGCACTCAAGTCGGGAATGTGCGTGGCACTGCTGTGCCACAATCACATTGCGATGGCGTTGCTGCTGCCAGCATTGTCACGACTTGGGGTGAGTGTGAAATTGCTGAATACCGATATCGTACCAGACAAGTTGAGAGAACACGTAGAGCGCCAAAAGATAAGCCTCATCATCTGTGACCACGAGCTGAAGGTACAACGAGTTCCCAATGACCTGCCTTGCGAGATGCTAGAGAGCGAGGACCTTTATCAAACAATCTCTGACAACACACAAGACATCCATGTGAAATTGCCCCGCATCACACGTGGTGGCGAGATCTCGGTGTTCACAGGCGGCTCTAGCGGAAGGAGCAAGGAAGCGCCGAGGAAGATGTCCATCAGTCAGTTCCTGCCGCCTTTCTACGCCTTGCTCGAGCAACTGCGTCTTGACGAGTATCATAGCGTATTCCTCTCGTTACCAGTGTATCACGGTTTCGGACTAGCCACGCTCATCATGTCGTTAGCCATGGGCAAAAAAGTGTGCCTCCAGCGTCATTTCGATGCCGAGAAAGCTCTCAAAATCATTGCCGACGAAAGGGTCGAAGTAGTGCCAGTCGTGCCCGCCATGCTCGCTCGACTCTGGCAAATCGACAATGCCCCCACAGCGATGCAGACAGTGAAATGCATCATCAGTGGCGGTGACCGCCTCGATAAGAAATGGGCAGATATCACCCACATGCATCTGGGCGATGTGCTTTACAACCTTTTCGGCACTACTGAGGCAGGATTCTTTATGATCGCATCGCCCGACGACCTCTTGAGAAATGAAGAAGTCCCTATCGGCAAACCAATCAGCGGTGTTAAATGCAAGGTGGAGAACATTGACAGTCATGGTGTTGGTTCGCTCTGGGTGTGTTCAGGCTGGGCAATGATTGGGATGAAGAACAAATGGCATAATACTGGCGACCTGGTATATTGTGATGACGATGGCTGCTATTTCTATCGTGGACGTAGCGACAACATGGTGGTGTGTGGCGGAGAAAATGTTTTTCCCGAAACTGTCGAAAAGGTAATTAACGAGCACCCCGAGGTGATTGCGTCAATGGTTTACTCAGCACCCCATCTCCAGTTCGGGACAGTCCTTCATGCCAAAATAGAACTCGCCCCCGACTCGACATTGACCTCCCACACGCTCAAAACCTGGCTGCATCCTCGCCTCACCCGCGCCGAGATGCCACATGAGATCACCTTCCACACCATCCACACCCTCGACTCAGGAAAAGTCGCCCGGTCGTTGTAGGGATGCGCCCCCAGACACATCCTGACAAAAATATAAAAAAAATTAATTTTTTGTTCTCAACCAACTCTAATTTTCTCAATTCTTAAATTTATAGTACCTTTGCACCCGCAAAGTCGCAGAGCGACCTTTTGGAGAGATGGTAGAGTGGTCGATTACACCGGTCTTGAAAACCGGCGTGCTGAGAGGCACCGGGGGTTCGAATCCCTCTCTCTCCGCAAAACAAACAGACGGACACATCTGAAAGCTTGCTTTCAAGGGTGTCCGTCTGTTTTGTTTTGCAGCGGCCCCGCCGGGGCGCAAGGATGCGCTGCGCCCCCCCCTCTCCGCAATATATCATGGTAATTAGTTAAAAGCCAGCCAATTACCATATATTTTTGAAATTATCGGGACGCTATAGGGACGGTAATTCTCAACTGAGTATTAATGGAAGCATTTTTTGAAAACCGTAACTATTCACCGATTCCTCTTTTCCCCTGAAGGTGTATCATAATTGTGAATGCTGGTCTTCGACCAGCCTATTTAGTACCTTGTTCACTGGTTTGTTGCCCAGCCAGGGGGTGGGGAAAGAAGAATCGGACACTCGGCACTTTTTCGATTAAGCGAGTGCAATGCAAGCTTGCTTGAACATTGCCGAGCGTGAGAAAAATATCCAACGGGCAGTTCAATCTCCAGCGAGTAATCGTCAGCGTCGGTAAAGATATGGTTCTCGGAAAATCGGTGCAAGGCGAGTGCAATGAAGCTTGCTTCGATTGCCGAGCCGCAGCCCGATTTATTTAAACGTACTCGATTGACGAGCCTTTCTTCAGCGCGACCTGCGCACCGTCTATTGTCAGTGATATAGCCATAAGTTAAGCGGTTGAGATACGCAAAGGTAACTCAACCGCTTGATGGATTAAAAGACGTTTCACGCATCAAAGAATATTTGTTGAGTATATTTTTGAGATTCCGTCAAGAAATGCCATAAACTCGTAATTGCAAAAATCCCCTGATTTTTTTACATCACCAGTCTCATAATAACCTCTTGCCCTACATGCACCTCCACAAATATATCTTATTGCACAATCTTTACATTTCTCAATATTATCAACGTCTAGTTTAGCACATTCATGCAAAACCACTGAATTTTTATATATTTCTATAATTGAAGAGTTATGTGTATTACCAGCAAAGAAATGTTGGTTGTGGAGTAATTGACATGGATAGACATCACCTGTCGCAGAAATGCTAATCTCATTATCACCGATTGCACATTTGTGATTCTGAATCCAGCGTGAAACATCAAGAGAAGATTCACAATAACTTAAAGGATTAACTCCAAACGCATTGGCTAGTGCTTGATAATATTCATCTCCTGTAATAGACAATTCATCACCTGCGTAATCAGAAACCGGGAATAATGGCGCATAGTTCAGTCTTGCCCCCCATCTTTTTGCCATAGGTTCGACTTGGTCTATATTAAGACGAGTAACAGTCATGGATAACGTGTAATTAACTTCATGTTTGTCAAGTAACTCTATAGCTTTAACAACCCTATTGAAGTTGTTACCACGGGTAAGTGCATGACTTTCTTTTGTAGGCCCATCAATGCTGATAGTTACCAAGTCAAACAGTTCCTTAATTAATTGTATATTTAAGTCATTAATAAGAGTCCCATTAGTTAGCAAGAAGAGAGTATTCTTTTTTGATTTGATATATCTTGCCACATCTTTCCATAATGGATTAAGTAAAGGTTCACCGCCTGTTATTGTGTATGTGATATGCGAAGATAATTTGCCTAAATCATCAACAATTCTCTTATAGTCATCTAGACTTAAATATTGGTCATTGCTCTCTTTACGCTCAGCAGCGTAACAGTACTTACATTTTAAGTTACAATTACTTGATAAAGACAAATGCACACATTTGAGACTTTTATCCCTATTAGGTTGTTGTCTTGGCTGGGTGTTGAATATGCCGGAAGCAATCACACTATCACAAAAATGACGAATATGCGTTTCTTCTCCCTCGCCTAGTATCTCTTTCAACGTCGCAACGACATCTTCAACGGAGTTTGACCCGTCAAAAAGCTCCATTGAATATTTGCCAAACTCGTTAGTTACAAACCATGTTGGCAAAGATGGATTTATGAAGATGTATTTTTCATTACGAATATACATCTCCACTTCTTTAGGAAGTTTGTAGTAATTAGGCATAGAATTTAACTTCCGCCGCAACTATATGAAGAACCACATTTGCCCCCACCCCCAGCACATTCGTAGGACGAGCCGCATTTGCCACCGCTACCAGCACATTCATAAGATGAACCACATGCACCGCCGCCACCTGTGCATTCATAAGATGAGCCACATTTGCCTTGTCCACCATATCCTTGACCACTGCAACTGTATGATGAGCCACATGAACCTCCACCGCCTGTACATTCATATGATGAGCCACATTTACCCTGCCCGCCAGAGCCTTGTCCACTGCAGCTATATGAAGATCCACATGCACCTCCACCACCTGTACATCCGTACGATGAGCCGCATTTGCCTTGTCCGCCAGAGCCTTGACCACTACAGCTATAAGATGAGCCACATTTACCGCCGCCACCTGTGCATTCATAAGATGAGCCACATTTGCCTTGTCCGCCGCGACCTTGCCCACTGCAACTATAAGAACTTCCGCATTGACCACTACCGCCTGAACAGCCATACGATGAAGAACATGTGCTGGAACCATTAGCTGAGGGGTTGTTAACTTCTGATGCTTTAGTACCGAAAAATAGTCCTGGTGAAACAATGCCAGCCGCAACAAGGGCCGCCATTTTCTTGATAAAATTTCTTCTTGATTGGTTATCCATGATGAAAATATTTTGACTGACAAAAGTATATAAATATCTCAACAAATACAAATCAAATTCAGTTTTCTAATTGAATCCAAAAAAATTTCCATTCGCTACTATCATTGTCTACCATTGAACATGATTATTAATTATAATCACCCTTACAGTTCTGTCGGGTCTCAAACAATAAAAGCGTGAACTGAATATACCACACTCTTGTAGAAGGTCGTAGGAAACCCAAAATGGAAGATGTGGAAATGCAGCTCACGCTAAGCGTGAAAACCGCTGTGCCACTCTTGCCATTTAAGAAAAGATCCTACGTTTTCTACAACAAGATGAGCATAACGCTTCTTATTATCAAACTTTTAGTGACAACCAAATCGTTACCAACTGCAAAGATACTATTTTATTTTTGCACTAATGAGAAAATGTGAGAAGAATTTTTCAAAAAAATAAGAGTAACAGTATTACGGTTCTATTTCCGCTTGTTCTTTGGAGATTTGTTGTTCATCAGCCGCTGGTAGTCATCCTGCGCTTGCTTGATGCCGAGATCGCCGGTCACGGTGTTCACGGTGACGAAAGGTTCATTGAGCCTTTCGTTCAAGCGAGCCAGCGTCTCACGCAGGTCATTGTTCTCCTGAACAATGACCATTGGGGCCTGTGACTGCGCCAGCACTGCGGGAGCAGTGATCGTGCGGCTCACATCGGCGTTGCGCAGCGAGCCGATACCAGTCTGTAAGTGAGCTGATGTCTGCAACGACAAGCTCATCACCGCCATACAAAGCAGTCCTGAACGCCGCCCACATCGGGGGCTGTGGGAGTGATAATAAGAAATGTGTTCACACTTTTGTAATTTAACTTTTGTGAGGAGCACCGCGACGAGCTATGTTTAAGGTTGCCTGAAAATGTAAAACTACATCATGACCCATAATGTCGTGGCTCTTGGGGCTGGGCGATAGGCAATGTGTTTATACTTATCTGCCTTGTGGCTATAAGTGGGCAAATACAATCATTTCGTCTGCCTACCGTGAGCGACAAATGTAAGCAGTGCGATGTAGCTGTTACCTCGAACTACTTAATGTCTTCTCCTTTTTGATTCTACGGCATTATAAAGTAACTTTGCCCGTGGTTTGATTGCAAGTTCATTGTCATCCGATTTCGCTCGTTTATTTTTCTTTTTTTTCCTTCCTTTTCCAATTCCTCCTTTTTTGCTCAAATTTGCCTCTGAATACTGCTTACTTCTTTCTAGTTCAGTGTACATTGGTGAGACTATCTCTTCTTTCATTTCAATGTGCATTAATGTGTGCTTTTGGCGTTCTTCTATCGTGTCGATGATTTCTTTACCGCACATGTTACAGGTACATTTTTTGGCTTGAGCATGAAATTTTTGGAAATGCTCAATTCTTTTTTCTTGTGTGTCAATAATTCTCATTCCACATAACTGACATTTATGATGCCTTTTTGCCATATCATTAATACCAATTTATTGCACCCTCAACTCGTTGAGGGCACTTTTTAGAAGTCCTTTGGCTGAATATCCTTTTTATTACACAAATAAAATTTGCAGAATACTTTACGGATAGATGCATAAGTTGAAAACATAGTCATGAATGAATACATTATAACTGTGTTTTATTCCATTGCAATTGATAATGCTCTAAAAATCATCGTTCTGCGCTAGAGCTTTGGCTATACTGGATAATATTATATTGGTAGTCTCTGAGTAATAATCACCAGTTGCCTTAACATATTCAAATTTTTTGTTAAGATTATTCCATTCTTTAGTCGTTTTTCCCTTTTTCGCATCTTTGTCATTCTTGAACTTTTGTGTTGCATCTAATTCGGCTTTACATTGATTCAACATTAGATGGTATTTTTCGCCGAAATACCAAGCTTCAGCTCCACTGAAATTAGACTCTGAAAGCTTATGGAATAACTTCATCCTTTCATATGAGCGTTTCACAAATCCCATTATAGATGATTGAGAGCCATTTAAAGTGCTATAAACTTCAACTGCTCCTTCAACAATAGATAATTTATATTTTCTATCTTTGATTTCGATTATAGCTTTCGTTTTAAAAACAAGCATTGTAAAGTCATCATCTTCCTTAGAGGTCTGCCAAGATAAAGAGATAATCCCAGACTCCTTGTCTTCCATATCTACATTACATCTATAATTATCAAATGAAGAGGCAATCCACTTCTTTAGCTGAACAAAAGCTCTATCTTTGCCAATTTCAGTATTAATTACTACATGGGGATTATCTCTGAATTGCACGGAGTCTATGAATTCTTTAGAATTTGCTGATAAGAGAACCAGCATTGCAAAAAATGAAATTATTAATCTTTTATTCATAACCTATGAGATTTTTTAAGATTTTGCCAATGATGGCTCAACTTCCAAAGTGCAAAGTTAATACATTTTTTATGTCGGTGCAAACTCAGTAGAAAAACTGTGCAAAAAATGACGCAAAGATTGTTTGCGTCAATGATGGGTTCAATGAAGAAGATTTATTTCAGCAAGTCCACATGCAGAACTGCCGAAATCTTCGCGATGGTTTTGAGAGTGAAATTATGTGTTCCTCCCACCCAACGCGAGACTTCATTCTCGGTCTTGCCCATTGCTTGAGCAAGTTGCTTCTGCGTCATACCTCGCTCTTTTAATGCCGCATCGATTCTGTCGGCTACACTGAATGACAAGTCCACAAACAACTTGACATCGGGCGGTACTTGCTCTACACATTCTCGAAAAATCGCATTCATAAGTCAAACTCTTTGTTTTCAACACCTTTAATTTCTGCCACTTCAATTGAGATGGTACCTGCTTGTTCTTCGGCTTTTAACAAAGCATCCAGTTTTTGAAGACTGATCACATAACCACTCAACTCATCGTTTTCTTCGTAGGTTCGTGTGTCTTTAATGCCACCATTGCCAACGATTAAAACGCTGTCGGAGAGACGCAAGCAATACAAGCGCAATCGGCTCTTGTGGATTGGCAATGCGCCTACACGGTCGGTCATTTTTCCCTCGGGGCGGAAGTATCGCTCCAGAAAGCCATTGTTCATCATCTTTTGCACTGCTGCAATGATGATGTTAAAATCCTGCTGATAGACAGCATCACTCTTGAATTTCTCTAAGAACTTCTCAAATTCCGAGAGTTCTCCATCTATGCAGATTGAGAATAAACCCGCCTGTTCTGTTTGTTCTATTGATTTGATTGTTGCCATGTGGTTTTAATTTCCCGCAAAGGTACAATAAAATTTTGAGAAAATCAACTTTTATGGTGATTTTATTCGCAAACAAGGCGATTTTTACGATATTACGACTCCTAAGGGGCGAAAAGTGATTTGCATAATCTGCTCACGCTCGGCAATGCTCAAGCGAGCTTGGCATTGCGCTCGCTTAATCGCAGATTTCTCCGTGGTCATTTTCAATGCCCTGCTGGTTGTGACCTTACCTGCTTGCTTGGCTTTGCGCAGTCCGGCGATGAAATCGACGGCCATTGCCAGAATGACGGCGATGTAGGCGATTGCGATCCACACGGCATGAATGTGCAGTGAGGCGTTTTTAAGTGTTTCGATAAGAAATTGCATGATTTTTTGTTGGATTGTTTGGTGGAACGGATGAGAAGTGTTAACTTTGAAGCCTAAAAGATTTCCAGGACTGTAGGGCTTCCGCTCTGCACGTAGATATGGGTGTGCTTCTGCTCATCTGTGTTTTTTGAAGGTGTGCTTCTGCTTACCTTTTTTTATTTTTCAAAAATCCAGTAGTTGCTTACATCATCACCCATTACTCGGATGTTGCACACATGGAACGGCACGATGGGCGTGACCAGCCGTGCCGGGTCTAGACAGTCGCGCCGGTAAAGATACGGTTCTCGGAAAATCGGTGCAAGGCGAGTGCAATGAAGCTTGCTTCGATTGCCGAGCCGCAGCCCGATTTATTTAAACGTACTCAATTGACGAGCCATTCTTCAGCGCGACCTGAGCACCGTCTATTGTCAGTGATATAGCCATATCAATACGCCTTACGGCGTGGTTTATAGTGTATTGTTTATAGTTTATAGACCGCCGTCGCACACGACAAAAGCGGTTGATTTACTGCAAAAGTAAACCAACCGCTTGATGCCTTAAAAGACGATAAGATATATTGGCCCCTAAAATATATAATCCCATGAATAATATATAATAAAGAAAACCAGCACAATAGCGGCGATATATAAATAAATATTTAGAACTTCAATAAAACTCCATTTCTCAGTACCATAAATCCTATATTTGGCTTCTGACACTTGAGCAGCACCCTGCCTTCCCAAGTATTTAAATGCACCTTCAGCAGCTCTATAGCATCCTACAGGGAATAGTGGAAGGAATATACAAAAAAACATATACTTAGCTGAACTTCCTGTCATTATATCAAAACGATAGTTACCATAGAGATTGAATCCGACTGTGTTTATCGTTGAAAGAGGGAAAAGAGTTTTTTTCCCGTTATAAATTGCTTTATTGCGTATTTTGATATGATCTTTGTCCCTAAACTTAATGTATTTGTGCGTCAAAAATATTAAAGCAAGACAGCAAGCAAGCGCAATGAATAATACAACTATAAGCATAACGTGTAAATATATTTGTAAAACAAGAATAACATTAATAGGTTGCAAAGATATGATAAATTTTGCTATCTGCGCTTATTTTTGGGACTTTTATTGTTCATCAGCCTTTGGTAATCATCCTGCGCTTGCTTGATACCGAGATCGCCGGTCACGGTGTTCACGGTGACGAATGGCTCGTTGAGCCTTTCGTTCAAGCGAGCCAGCGTCTCAGCCAAGTTGAATATTGGCTGCGGCCTTTCAGTGTGAGAAACATGCGCTCCATGTCGGCCATGCCGGTAGCGTGGGCGACATCATAAACGACAGTGTGCTGCGAGAGCAGTGCGTTCGCATAGCGCAACATCGGCTGCGCCTCAGCAGAGCCAAAGCAAGCTTTACTCTGCATTCGGCTTGCACGATGTTTCCAGTCATCGAGGACTTGCCGCTCGGTGTCGCTACTGGCAGTCTTTAGCAGGTCAAGAATATCCAGCAAGATTTTGCCGACGGTTTGACAAAGGTTTGTCATCCGCACGCCACCGCTGACGCGGTGACTCGTGCTGCAAACTTTGTCGAGCTGAAGTCTCGGGCGAGATGGATTCCTTTTCGGTCTAGACCCGAAAAGCGGAAACGAGTGAGGTGAGTTGTGAAATATCAATCATAAGAATGTAGTTTTGCGATTTCTCGATGCAAAACTACATTGATTGAGCGGTGCAGCAAAAGACAAGAAAAAAGCCCACCCAAAGGTTGAGGGGCTAAGGGGGAGTGTGTCAGCAACGTGATTGAGAGAGTCGGCAACGTGAGTGGGGAAGTGTGGTTCACGCAAAGAGCGTTTTGTATTACAATAAAGAGCCCGACCTGGAGGCCACCGTTGAAAGTGTCATGCAGGTCAAGTCCGGCCAGCTCATGGAGGCAGCAGCGCTTATTACGTCGCCGCATTGCTCCATTCTTACATTTATGTGAAATATAATTGATTTTTTTGTTAAATTGTTAGCATAGTAAGAAAAAAATCTTTAACTTTGCCATTGCCAAGGCTCTGGGACGAGGTGATGGGTTCTTTCCTTGTGCCAAAGCGTGAGAAAGCTAAAGAACCCCTTAAAAACTTATGGTTATGAAAAGATTTTTATTCGCATTGCTAACATTGCTGTGCTTTGCCAGCGCGTGGGCCTGGAAGCCCACATTCATCGGCCACCGTGGCAGCTATGCCGGTGTGATGAACACTGTCGAGTCCTATACCAACGGTGTTGACATATATGGTTATCAAGGTCTTGAGTGCGACGTGCGAGTGACTCTCGATGGCTACTATGTTATCAGCCACGATGAAACCACTAATGCCGTGGGCGGTAACCTCACCGTGGCCAACGCCACACTTGAGCAACTCCAGGCCGAGAACTACACACAGACACGTGGCGGCGTGACCTACACGGGCAAAATCTGCACCGTGGCCGAGTACCTTGACATCTGTAAAGAGAAAAATGTGATTCCGGTGATAGAACTCAAGTGGACCACTGGCATCAATAACAACGATATGAGCAAGTTCCCCGGTCTGGCGGCACTCATCGAAGAAAAAGGCCTCACCGATAAGGCCTATATCCTCACGTCGATGCGCAGCTCGCTGGAGTATGTGCGCACCAACTTCCCCGCGCTCAAGTGCCAATTCCTGTGCAATAGCAACTGGGAGACCTATTTCGACTGGATTGTTCAGTGGAACCTGATGCCGAGCATCGAGGCCGGCTGCTTCGACATATATACCGTGAAGCGCTTCCACGAGAAAGGTCTGGATGTGGCAGTGTGGACAGTGAACTCACTTGCCAACTATAATCTTTATGGAGAGATGGGCGTGAAGATGATGACCTGTGACTACCTGATGTCGAGCGATATGCCCAATCTTGCCGACATCGACTGGGATGCCGTCGTGGAGCCGCTTAATCCCCTTGAAATCAAGGTTGACACACTGTTTGCCTACACGCGCAACCGTGGCAATCTGCCGGCCAATTTCCCGTCGGCTCTTGATGCCGATGCTTCGTCCTACAAGTCGGCACAACAGGCAGCCATCACCGCCGATGGCACCTTCTATGCCAACAACTACACCACCAGCAAGCTGGTCATCCTCAAGCCCGACGGGACACTGAGCGAGGCTGCAGGCACCAACAGCCACGGCATCTGCTTCGACAGTGCAGGTAACCTGATTCAGCGCAAAGACGGTGTGACAAAGTATCCCAGCAAAATCATCATCTATCCCGGTGGCGACATCACTGCCACGCCCATCGAAGTAGATGTTGAAACCCTGGAGGATGGACAGACCAACTTCATCAGTGCCGTGGGCGATGTGATGAGCCCCGAGGGTGGCGTGGTTTACCACTACCAGAACGGGCGCAGCTATATCTCCCTGCTGAACTTTGCCAATGGCGAGTTTATCGATGCCGAGGCCACCGGCGACGTCTCGTTTGCCGGCTCTACGGCAGGAGTGGTATTCCCCATCGATGAAAATCCGTTCCACTTTATCTATCAGGTGCGAAACCAGGGCTATAACCTCTTCGACGGTACCGATAAGGGCAAATATATCACCGGCACACTCAGCACCACTCCTCCCAACAGCAACTCGTCGGTGGGTGGAGCATTCTTCAAGCTTAACGGGCACGATATGTTCCTCTACACCAGCGGCACCAATTACAATGGCGGCTTCACTATTCGCGACATGAGTGCCAATGCAGCTGCATTAGCTACCATTCCTCCCATGGGCAGCGGCGGCTATTATGCCAATCCGTCGTGCGGCTCATTCTTCCGCGTAGTTCCCGTGAACTCAAAATGCGTGATTGTTTACGACTACACGATGGGTAATGGTTATGCTGCATATCGTGTTTCTACAGCCGATTACGTAGAAAACACTATCACCTTTGAGGCCAATCCCGAAAACGGCGCTGTTGACGTGTATATCGACGGAGCCGCAATCGAGAGTGGTGCTAACGTCGCCAAAGATGCCGAGGTTAAGGTCGTTCTCACTCCCGATAACGGATATGTGACCGAAGCCTGTGTCGTAGAGACAGTCTCGGCTGTCGAACCAAGTTCTGCACCACTGCCTCGCTATGCCTCGGTGCCGGTTACTCAGGATGATGAAAATACATTCACATTCCTCATGCCTGCCGAGCCTGTTAACATTACAGCATCGTTTGTCAAAGCAGTAAATACCGCTATTGCCGAACTGCGTGCCGCTGCTGATGGCACCGTGCGCTATATCGACATGACGGGCCGTGTGAGCAGCACTCCGTTCAAGGGCATTAACATCATGATTGATGCCGATGGCACAGTCAAGAAGGTGGTGAAATAAAGGCCATCGCCCATAGTAAATAGTCACTGCTGTTGCGATTGCCGAAGGGCAAACAGGCATGGGCAGTGATTAGGAACTGGTAAAATCGGCGGGTCGGGATGTCTCCCGGCTCGCCGATTGCCTTGTTTCTGTTTTTTCGTCTCGCATAATCATGAGGTGGGTTCGGCGAAATTCGTCAGTAAATCAATGTGTTAGCTGCTCCACACCATGCAGCAGCTCCCCCTCTAAGTGAGCCTTTTGAGTGCAAGACCCACTCCGGAATTTGAAGTGGGCCTTGTGTTGAGACCATGATGTCCTTATTTCAGACCGGCAAACTTTCCGTTTTCGTGCTTCCATTCACTCACGGGTGCGATGGTTTCCATCACGTCCCAGTGCTCCGCAATCTTGCCATTCTCAATGCGGAAGAGGTCATAGTAGGATGTTGGCTTGCCTGCAAAAGCACCCTCGCTGACAGCGAGGACAAAGTTGCCATGCCCCAGCACTGTGTGGATTTTGTAATACTCCATCTTAATACCCTGCTCTGCCATCGCTGCAAGTGCAGCTCCCAGTCCGTCAAGACCGTCGGCAATAGCGGTGTTGTGCTGGATGTAGTTGTTGCCGTCGAAGTAGTCAGTGAGCTTGCCGGGGTTCTTACCCATGAGCACGTGCTCAACAAAATGGCGTGCTATGGTCTTGTTCTCCTCGGTCTTGTCAATGTCGGCAAAGTCGGTTGTCCCGTCAAACGGTGTATGTCCGCTGGGATTGGGTGTCCCGTCGTATGGCATGAGGTTGTCCCAGTGCTCCACAATTTTGCCGTCCTCAAAGCGGAAGATGTCGAACCCCGCTTTTGGTCCATAGAAGTTGTAGTCGGTGTGAAGCACCACAAAGTCGCCGTCCTCAAAGGCTCGTACGGTGTTCACTCTCGCTTTCTCAGGATATTCGGCCAGACCGGCCAAGGCGGCCCCGAATCCAGCCAGACCGTCACCCACGGTGAGGTTGTGCTGGGTATAATGCACCGCGTTTACATAAGCGATAGGTTCGCTTGCTCCAGTCTCGATTGCCTTGAGCAGTTCAACTGCCATTTGTTTTTTGCTGATTTCTTTCATTGTAGTATCTGTTTTTTGAATGTTGATAATTCTGTTTGACGATGCAAAATTACAACAGATGCATCTGCTTGTCAAGACGTTACAAAATTGTTGAATACTTACAATTTTGTTAGATTTGCTGGAAATCAACATCAAAAAAATCTAACGCTTCACATTATTTAACTTTATTACCAATTTACACTTACTTACTTTTTGCTACTTTTGCACAAAAAGTAAGAAATGAAAGAAATCAAAGTAGAATATCTTACCTGCCCCATCAGGCAGGTGGTAAGCAAGTTTTGCGACAAATGGTCGCTGCTTGTGCTTTATACGCTGCACGCCAGCGAAGGTGGTGTTATGCGGTTCACCGAACTTCACCACCACATGACCGACTGCTCGCAGAAGATGCTGTCGTCCACATTGAAGAATTTGGAGAAGCACAACCTGATTTCCCGCAAGGTTTACCCTGTCGTGCCACCGAAGGTGGAGTACTCGCTCACCGACAACGGCAAGTCACTGATGCCATATATAATAGGTCTTATAGTGTGGGCAAAGGAGCATTTTGAGGATGTGGCTATTCTGTGATTTATCGCCCGAAATTTTTATTGAGGGCGTTGCTCAAAATTCCCGTGAAAGTCTTGCCGATGTTATCTTCATAGAACTCTTTGATTCGCATGACCGAAGCGTAATACTTTAGCGAGAACCAGCGGCGGCGCTTGCGGTTGTGTCCCACCGTTCTCGGCTGCGCCTCAGCAGAGTTCAAGCGAGCTTGACTCTGCGTTCGGCTTGCACGAGAAGTTTTGGCACGGCCGAGATCGCCGGAGTTGCCTCAGATATCGTGTCAGCCTTCAGCCGATGGCTACAATAAAGCCCGATCATCTTGCGGACGGTCTGCTTCTCTCGTTCTATTCTGGTCATTATGGGTTATGTCAAGAGGTATAGGTATGTACGCTGGAGCCTTGAGCCGAGGGCAGGTAGTTGATGCCCCACCAGCAGACCTGCAACAGGATGAAAGCGATGAGCAGCACCCACAGGGCAGGTTTGATGGAATTGGGGCGATAGATGCGATAATGGATATAGCCCAAATAAGCAAGCCAGGTAATGGCTGCCCAAGTCTCCTTGGGATCCCATGACCAATAGTGGCCCCATGCTTCTTTAGCCCACATCGCGCCGAAGAGCATGCCAAAGGTCAAGAACGCAAGACCGACATTCACCAGGTTGTCGGTAATGTCCATCTCCTTGCGCTCCAACGAACGCCCCTTCTTGAAAAACAGTTGGTAAAGCGCCATGAGCGACGCTGCGCCCAACAAGGCGTAGGCAAACATATAGACGATAACGTGCGGAGCGAACCAGGGACTCTGCAAGGCAGGCATCAAGGCCTTGGAGTGAATCTCGGGCTTGAAGATGTTGATACAGATAAACACGGCCGCCAACATCGTAGAGAACGACAGAATCCACTTGTATTTCCAGCGGCTATAGACCAGTATACCGGCCAACGGCAGGAAAAATGAGTACCACAGGCGTGTCTCGCCCATCGTGCGCAATGGCGGGCGCTCTAGCGTCACCCACATGATGACGATAAACGTGAAAAACACGGCCATGCCCGTCAGTGTTGAAGCATAGACGCCAGCCTTTTTTTCTTTCCATGCCAGGAACGCGCCTACGGCCCACAGCATGATGGCCACAATGGCAAAGTAGATGAAATAATCCCAAATCATGGCGTCACGCGTTTATTAGATGAATCAGGCGAAACCTCAGCAAAT
>Ga0256404_1005955_pt1 | contig 20791 bp, 17 predicted proteins | sample RumenRJG_01DNA_FD_185990 | JGI IMG/M metagenome (GOLD analysis project Ga0256404, IMG submission 185990) | Bovine rumen microbial communities from Lethbridge, Alberta, Canada - RJG_01 | ecosystem: Host-associated > Mammals > Digestive system > Stomach > Rumen | place: Canada: Alberta | collected...
ACCCTTGCGTGGGTTGATTGTACTATTTTTGAGCGAAATGGTTAAAGTGGGGCAATTTCTTGACAAAAAAGTACACTATTGCTATTTTTGCAAAAATTAAACGACTAAATGAAAGTTTTGACACGCTTGTTTGTTTTGATTTGTTAGTTTAGCAGCAATTGTGCATTTCACAGAAGAATGCAGTGTTTTGAAATAGCTCTATGACCTGAAGTTCTGGTCTCACTTTTTAAAGCAAAGAAACGTTTTACACAGGGTGCTCTTTACCCTGCTTTCTTTAGCTATATAATATATGTGTTTGAAAATTTTATTTAAGTATTAATTTTAATTGTTTACTGTATGAAGAAGAAGCTGTTTCTATTAGTAGTCGCAGTATTGTCGCTTGCACTGGGCGCCAGCGCCGCGGTGATCAAGGGGCAAGTTGTCGATGCTTCTACCGGCGAGCCATTGATGGGCGCCACAGTGCAACCTGTGGGCGGCGGCAATGGCACTGCAACCGATCTCAATGGCGAGTTCAGCCTTGACATCCCCAACAGTGTGAAATCATTAACTGTGTCCTATGTGGGCTATGCCAGCCAGACGGTGGCAGCCGTCAACGGCATCAAGGTGGCCCTTGAGAGCCAGGGCGAGCAGCTCGACGAGGTGATGGTCGTGGCCTATGGCACGAGCAAGAAGACCTCGTTTACGGGCGCTGCCGAGGCCGTAGGCAACAAGAAGCTGGAGCTGCGCCCCGTGACCAGCGCCACCAAGGCCCTCGAGGGCAACGTGAGCGGCATACAGGTGACCAGCGGCACGGGCCAGCCCGGTTCGTCGCCCAGCATCGTGATACGCGGCTTCGGGTCGATCAATGCCAGCAACAACCCGCTCTATGTGGTCGACGGCATCCCCTACGACGGCGACTTGTCGAGCATAAACCCTGCCGACATCGAGAGCATGACTGTGCTCAAGGATGCATCGGCCGGCGCCCTCTATGGCGCGCGCGGCGCCAACGGTGTGGTGATGATACAGACCAAGAAAGGCAAAGAGGGCAAGGCCAACGTGACCTGGCGCAGCACCTTCGGCTGGTCGAACCGCGCCATCAAGCGCTACGACAATGTCGACCAGCGCCAGTATGTGCAGCTCGTGTATGAGGGCCTGCGCAACGGCTATGTGTACAACGAGGGCTACACCTGGGCCAAGGCCGAGGCCGCAGCCCGCGCCTCGCTGGGGAGCACGCTGGGCGGCGAGCTCTACAACCCCTTCAAGAATTACACCTGGGACACCATCATCGACCCCTCGACGGGCCAAGTGCAGGCCGACGCACAAAGTGCCTGGAACGAGGACTGGTATGACAGCGTGACCCGCAAGAACGCCTTCCGCACCGAGCACCAGTTCGAGGTGTCGGGCGGCTCAGAGAAGTCGCACTACCTCATGTCGCTGGGCTATCTCAACGAGAACGGTATATTGAAGACCACCCGCTTCCAGCGCTACAACGCGCGTGTGAACGCCGACAGCCAGGTCACCGACTGGTTCAAGACCAGCCTCAACACCACGCTGGCCTGGACCACGCAAAACTTCAGCGACTATGACGGCACGGCCAACAGCAACGTGTGGTACACGGCCCAGTTTATCAACCCGCTGTTTCCCGTCTATCTCAAGGATGCCCAGGGTAAGAATGTGGTCGACGCCAACGGCGAGGCCGAGTATGACTGGGGCGAGGGCGGCCGTCCGGGCTCGCTCAACGACTTCAGCTCGCTGGGCAGCCTGCTGCTCGACAAGGCCAAGATCGACCACGATGTGGCCGGCCTGCGTGCAGGCATGGTATTCGGCAGCGACCTGGCCAAGTATGGCTGGGCACAGGGCTTGAAATTCTCGATGAACTTCGGTTTCGACTACAACAACACCGAGCGTGTGCGCTACCTCAACTCCAAGCATGGCAACCAGGCCAATGCCGGTGGCATGCTCTACAAGGTCAACGGCCGCACGCAGTCCTACACCTTCAACCAGCTGCTCACGTGGACCCGCACCCTGGGCGGCGTGCACAACATCGACGTGCTGGTGGGCCACGAGTTCTACAACTACAAGTACAACTACCTGGAGGCCAGCAAGACCAACCTCATCGACGGCATCCTCGAGTTGCGCCCGGGCACCACGATCAACAGTGCCGACTCCTATCAGTATGACTACCGCATCAACTCGTGGTTGAGCCGCTTGAACTACAACTACGACAATCGCTACTATATCTCGGCTTCGCTGCGCCAGGATGCCTCGTCGCGCTTCTACAAAGACAACCACACGGGCACCTTCTGGTCGGTGGGCGCCAACTGGCGCGTCTCGAGCGAGAGCTTCCTGAAAGACGTGAGGTGGATCAACAACCTGAGCGTGAAGGCCAGCTACGGCGAGCAGGGCAACGACAACGTGGGCACCTACTATGCCTGGCAGTCGCTCTACGACCTGCAGTTTGCCAACGCCGGCAACAAGGGCGCCATCATCGTCAGTCTTGAAAACAAAGACCTCTCGTGGGAGAAAAACGGCAACCTCAACCTGGGTGTCGAGGGCCTGTTTCTCGACCGCCGCGTGCGCCTGAACGCCGACTGGTACTACAAGAAGACGACCCACATGCTGCTGCAATTCCCCATGGCCCTGTCGACGGGCTTCAGCGGCTACTATGCCAACGTGGGCAACATGCGCAACCAGGGTATCGAGATCCAGCTCGGCCTCACCCCGGTGCGCACCCAGGACCTGGAGTGGAACGTTACGCTCATGGGCAACACTGTGAGCAACAAGGTTCTCAAGCTCACCACCCAGTCGCCCGAGCTCATAAGCGGCGTGTACAGCACCAAGGTGGGCAACCCCATCAACACGTTCTATATGGCCAAGACGGCAGGTGTCGACCCCGCAACGGGTGCACAGCTCTACTACGCCTATGAGAGCATGAACGACGACGGCAGCGTCAACGGCGAGTATATCACCGACGACTACAGCGTGGCCGCCAACCACAAGTACTACATGGGCAGCCGCATCCCCGACCTCTTCGGCAGTGTGGGTACCGACCTCACCTGGAAAGGTTTGAGCCTGAGCGTGCTCACCACCTACTCGATAGGCGGCAAGATCTACGACGGCCTCTACGCCACCGCCATGGACTACAACTACTACAGCCAGACGTGGAACCAGGCAGCCCTGCGCCGCTGGCAGAAGCCGGGCGACGTGACCGACGTGCCCCGCATCGAGATTGCCGGCACCAGCATCTCCAACGACCGCTACCTGATCAACGCTTCCTACTTTGCCATCAAGAACATCACCTTGAGCTACAGCCTGCCCAAGGCCCTGGTGAGCAAGGCCCGCCTGCAGGGCGTGCGCGTGTTTGGCTCGTTCGACAATGTGGCGCTGTGGAGTCATCTCAACGGCATGGATCCGCAATACAACTTCTCGGGCTCAACCGACTTCTCCTACACGCCCAACAAGACGTTGCAAGTGGGCTTTGAGCTCAATTTCTAACGATTGTGTTACACAGAATGACAACAACAATAATAAAAATTGGCTAAAACATTATGAACAAGATATTTAAATATGCATTACTGGGTGCGGTTGTGCTGGGGCTGAGCGCATGCTCTGAAGACCAGCTCAACACTACTCCCACCGACTCCATGTCGGGAGAGACACTGCTTGCCGATGCCACCAATGCACTTGTCCCGCTCAACGGCATCTACCGCTCGATGTACACCCCGGGCTGGACTACTACGGGCAACACTGCCCAGACCTTCGGCATCTCGGCCTACAATCTCATGGCCGAGGTCATGGGCGACGACATGATCATGGGCGCCATGGGCAGCGGCTGGTTCTGGTATGACGCGGTCTACAACATGAAGAGTTTCTACACGCGCTCCACCTTCCGCAGCTACGACTTGTGGAAGGCCTACTACACCTGGATTGCCAATGCCAACTACATCATCGCTGCCCAGAGCACGATGGCCGGCGATGCCAAGGCTGTAGACTATGTGATGGGCCAGGCCTATGCCATACGCGCCTACTCCTATTTCATGCTCGAGCAGAGTTTTGCCCGCAACTATGCCAACCACAAGACCGAGCCGGGCGTGCCCCTGTATACCGGTCCCACCTTCACCAGCACCACCGGCCAGCCGCGTGCCACCAACCAGGAGGTGTATGACCAAATCAACAGCGACATCAACAAGGCCGTTGAGTTGCTGCAGGGCACCAGCCAGCAGCACGTGAGCCACATTGGCTATGCCGTGGCCTTGGGCCTGAAGGCCCGCATCGCTCTCACCGAGCAAGACTGGACCACTGCTGCCGATGCTGCCGTCAAGGCTATCGCTGCCAGCGGCAAGGAGATACTGCCTGTGAAGGACTTTGCTGGAATGAACAGCGTGAAACCCAGCAACGTGATGTGGGGTGCCAAGATTGTGACCGACCAGGCCGGCAAGTACGCCTCGCTGTTTGCAATGATGGATACTGCCGTTTCCTATGGCAAGAAAGCTCCCAAGCAAATCAATCTGGATCTCTACAACCACATGTCGGAAACCGACACCCGCCGTGCATGGTGGGATCCCAACTCGCCGTACACCACTGGCGCCTATGAGCAAGACAAGTTCCACTTCTCCAACGCAACTACGTGGGAGGGCGACTACGTGTGGATGCGCGTCGAGGAGATGTATCTCATCGCTGCCGAGGCCTACTGCCACGCTGGCGACGACGCCCAGGCCCGCCAGTATCTCTCGGCCTTGATGGCAAAGCGCGACCCGAACTTTGACGCCTCGCAGTACAGCGGCTCGAGCCTGCCCACGCTCACGAGCGACCAGTTCACCGGCGCCTATGCCCACTCGCTGCTCAACGAGATCATCTTGCAGCGCCGCATCGAGCTGTGGGGCGAGGCTGGCCGCATCTACGACATACGCCGCCTCGAGCAGGGCTTCAGGCGCACCTCGGCACAGGGCTTCCCCACGGGTGAGCTGCTGACCACTCGCCCCACCGACAATCCTGAGTCCTACATGTGGGTGCTCACGATACCGCAGGCCGAGTTTGACGGCAACGCAAACATGAATGCCTCGACCGACCAGAACCCGGTGGGCGACTTGAAATAACCGTTAACTTTAAAATTGAGTAAATGATGAAGATAGCAAGATATATATTGGGAGCTGCCCTCATGGTTACGGGCTTGCTCACCACCTCGTGCGACACCGACAATGTGGCCGAGCTTTATAACGCGCAGCAGGAAAACGTGGCCATGCAGACCGCAACCATAGCGCTGAAGCAGAGTGAAGCCGACGGCGAGTATAGCGTGCAAGTGGTGCGCTCCAAGACACAGGGTGAGTACACGGCTGCCTACAATTTCAAGGGTGACGACGTGTTTACCGACGAGGGCCATGGCTCGGTGACCTTTGCCGACGGGCAAGGCACTGCCGTGATAAAAGTGAAGGCGCAGAATATGGATTTTGGCAACACCTATAGCTTCACCGTGGAGCTGGCCGACGACGTCAAGGCCACGACCGATACCACCATTCACCACAGCGGCACCACAGGCAATGTGTACGCGACAACCCTCAGTGTGACGCGCGACTATGAGTGGGAAGAACTGGGCACCGGCAAGCTGACCTCGGAGTCGATGGGCGACGATAGCGGCAACCCTGCCACCTGGGAGGTGGAAGTGCTCAAGGCCAAGGGCTACGACGTGTACAAGGCCGTCAACTGCTACGAGAAAGGCTACGACGTGATGTTTAAGGTCAACAGCGACAACACCGTGACCGTGCCCCAGCAGAAGGCCTGGACCTATACGGGCTATGGCCCTGTAGCTGTGGTGGGCACCGGCACCAAGACCGGCAATGTGCTCGACTGCAAGCTGCATCACATCTTGTTGAGCCAGAACTACGACCTGGGCGCTTATAGCGAGATACTCACGCTGCCCGAGAAGTAACATGGCAGTGTGTGCAGGGGCATCGCCTGCAGCGGCATGCCCCTTGTGCTATGAGCGGTTGATATTGAATTGCAATAGTAAATCGATAGCGATAATGAACCAAAGCACCGGGAGGTGCGCTCTTGAATAATTAGATTAATACTTGAAGGGTGAGGCTCGAGGGCTTCACCCTTTTTGTGTGTGTGCGTTGGCCGCCAGCATGAGCGTGCGACCCATGTTGCGCCCGGGGGGCGTGCGGCTTTACGGGGCGGGGGTGAACTGGTTGATGAGGCTGGCCCAGTAGTCGGCATGGGCGGTGTCGGCGGCCTGCTTGGCCTTGAGCTTGGCGGCCAGGCCCGTGGCGTCGACGGCGGCCAGGTTGCTCATCACCCACAGGGCGTGGCGGTTGTCGGGCTTGAGCTCGAGACTGCTTATGGCGTCGTCGGCAGCCTCGCTGTAGCGCCGCAGGTTGAAGTACTGCGCTGCGCGGAAGGCGCGGGCGCCGTCGTCGGCAGGAAAACGGGCTATGGCCTGGTCGAAGGCCTCGAGGGCCTCTTGGGCGCGGCCCTGGCAGTCGAGCGCGGTGCCCAGGCCCATGAGGCCGTCGGGGTTGAGGGTGTCGGCCTGGGCCAGATAGCGGTAGTCGGCCTCGGCCTGGCTGCAACGGCCATGCTTCATGAGCAGGCTGGCGCGCTGGTAGCGGTAGTCGGGGTCGTGGGCATCGAGGACCACTGCATGGTCGAGGGCATCGAGAGCCGCGGCGGTGTCGCCTGTGGCGGCATAGCTGCTGGCCATGCAGGCGTGCAGGCTGGCACGAAACACGCTGTCGGGCTGTGGCACGAGCTCAAGGGCCTTGCGGCCGGCCTCGAGGGCCTGGTCGGGCTGCTCGTTGTGCTGCCTGATGCGGGCGATGTAGCCCCAGGCGTAGCCCTGGCGGGGCTGCTGGGTCACGATGGCGGTGAACTGCTGGAGGGCGCTCTCGTAGTGCTCCTGGTTGTAGGCCTCGATGGCCTTCTGCAACTGAGGCGAGGGGTAGCCGGCCCAGGCTGCGCATGGGATGGCGATGGCTGCGGCGAGAAGGGTGAAGATTTTATGCATAATGGTTGTGGGGTGTAGATGTTGTAGACTTGATAACACTGCGGGGGGGGTGGCTGCTGCGGCTCATAGCTGGCCTTGCTCCACGCGCACGCATATACGCTCGATCATGGCGTCGGTCTTGTCCTTGCCGGGGTTGTAGCCCGTCTTGAGGTTGACGCCGAAGAAGCGCCCGAAGGTCTGCCAGAAGCCGGCCCTGAAGGTGCCCAGGAAGGCCTTGATCACGCTGTAGGAGTTTTGATTGGTCTCGCGGTTGATGAGCTTGATCATCATCTTGCCCTGGCTCTTGGTGAGTTTCTTCATCACGGGCTTGTACTGGGCGTAGAGGTCGTGCTCAAAGTGCTTGAGATAGGCGTCTTTTTCCTGCTTGGTGTCGAAGGTGGCCAAGTACTCGTAGGTTTCCTGCAGGGTGCGGTTGATGAGCTTGGCATAGGGGAGCACGCGCTTCACGTCGCGCACGGTCTTCCAGTAGAAGGCTTCCTCGGCCTTGTTGCGGAAGCGCTCGTTGGGGTAGATGATGACGGGGAGCATGTCGATCCACATCGTCTGCTGGCCGGTGAGCGGGTCGGTGGCCAGGTGGTAGCCGCGGTACACGTCGCGCAGGGGCGAGAGGTTGACGTTGGAAATGTCGGTGCCCAGGTCGACTTGCGCCACGGCGGGCAGCGACATGCACAGTGCGGTGAAAGCCAGTAATATGACAGTGTAGAGATGTTTCACAGAGTTGTCCTCATTTCCTAATCATTGCGCAAAGATAGTGCAACTTTTGCTATGTTGTGCACGCGAAGTATTAATTTTAGTTTAAATGCCGCCCCCATTGTTGCAGGAAAACAGCACCCGGCTGTCTTGAGCGGCGCCGGGTGCTGTGGGCTTGTGTTGCGGGGGAGTGCGGCAGGCTTAGCCGCAGTGGAAGTAGCGGTCTACGAGCTGCTTGACGGCATCGCGGTTGCTCTCGATGTCGTGGCGCAGGCTCGTGTCGTCGTAGGCGCGCAGCTCGGCGATGATGCCGTCGATCATGCCGTGGCTGAACACGCCTGCCTGCTCGTAGATGCCGCGCTGGCGCTCGAGGCAGGCGGCGCTGGCCACGCAGCTGTCGGGCAGGGTGGCGAGCTTGTCGAGCACGCCGGCGTTGGCCTTGTCGTGAATGTTGACGTCGACATAGGTGCGCTGGGCCACGTCGAGGGCATCGGGCATCTCAAAGCCGTGGCGGGCGGCCACGCACACGCCGGCGAGCAGCTGGTAGATGTCGGCACTGCCGTCGGCATTGCGTATTTCCACCGTCTGCTTGAAGGCTGCGTCGCGGTGTTGCGGTGTCTGGGCCGGGTTGGCGATGCTGCACATGTCGACGTCGGCAGTCCAGCCCAGGGGCACGCGCACGAGCACCGAGCGGTTGCGGTCGCCCCAGCACACGTTGGTGGGAGCTTCCTGGTGCGGCACGAGGCGGAAGTAGCTGGTGGGGTTCTTGTTGCCAAAGGCGGTGAGGCTGGGAGCGAGGTCCATGAGGCCGGCAATCATGCGGCGGGCCTCGTCGCTGAGCTTGCCCTCGTGCAGCATGTGGTTGACACCGTCCTTGACCATGCGCATGTGGATGTGCAGCCCGCTGCCGGCCTTGCCGGTGGTGATTTTGGGAGCAAAGGTCACGTCGAGGCCCTGGCTATAGGCCACGTTGCGTATGATCCACTTGGCCACCATGAGCTGGTCGGCAGCCTGGAGCACGGGCACGGGCAGGAACTCGATCTCGTTTTGCTCATAGATGAGGCCGTCTTGGTGGAAGTTGCCCACCTCGCTGTGGCCATACTTGATCTGGCCGCCGGCTTGGGCGATGTAGCTCATGCACTGCTGCCTGAAGCTGCCCGTCTTCACATAGGGGGCCGACTCGTGGTAGCCGTGCTGGTCGCGTGCCGGGAAGAGGCCGTCGTCTTCCTGTATCACGTAGTACTCGAGCTCGCCCATGGCGTGAAATTGCATGCCGGTGACCTGGGTGAAGGCCTGGGCGGCCTTGCGCAGGGTGTGCTCGGGGCTGCTCTCGAAGGGGTGCCCGTCTTTGTCGAAGAAGGAGCACAGCATGTCGAGCGTGGGGATCTCGGCAAAGGGGTCGACAAAGGCGGTGGCAAAGCGGGGCAGCACATAGAGGTCGCTGCTGCTGGCCTCGATAAAGGAGAACAGGCTGCTGCCGTCGACGCGCTCGCCGAAGGTGAGGATGGTGTCGAGATAGGCGCGGTCGGTGATCACAAAGTTGAGTGTCTTGAGCTTGCCGTCGCCGCCGGGATAGAGGAAGTTGACCATCTTGATGCCGTTGTCTTCTACAAAGCGCATGATGTCGGCCTTGGTGAATTCTTGGGGTGACTTCTGCAGGAAGGCCACCACTTGGTTAGCATTAAGTTTAATCTTGTCGTTGCTCATGGGTAGTTGTTTTATTTACAGTGATAATTGTTATGAACAATGGTTGGTGTTGTGGACTGCAAAGATAGCTAAAAAAACGAAACGGGCAAGAAATAACCGTCACGATTATTCGTTGCCCGCTGTGATGGCTCTGAATCAGTGTATTACAGTTTCTTCTTGAGGCGCTGCAGGCGGTTGTAGCTCTCTTGCAGGCGCCCCACGGGTATGCGGCCTTGCTTCACGGCCTTGACGATGATGTCGACCAGCTTGAAGGGGCGGTCGGGCTCAAAGCCGGTGTTGATGTTGTTGCCCACGCACAGCAGGTCGGCGCCGGCGTTGATGGCCAGCACCAGGGCGTTTTCGATGCTGTATTGCTTGATGATGCCTTCCATATACATGTCGTCGGTCACCACCACGCCGTCGTAGCCCAGCTGGCGGCGCAGCAGGCCGTAGATGGTCTTGCGCGAGAGGGTGGCGGGGTAGTCGGGGTCGATGTTGCGGTTGAAGATGTGGGCGGTCATCACCAGGTCGAGCTTGTGCTTCTTGATGAGTTTCTTGTAGGGCTCGAGTTCCTGGGGCTTCCAGGTCGAGGTGACGTCGACAAAGCCCCAGTGCGAGTCGCTCATGGCGTTGCCGTGGCCGGGGAAGTGCTTGGCCGTGCACAGCACGTGCTGCTTGTGCAGCTCGTCGATGGTGATGCGGGCGTGCTTGACCACGGCGCGGCTGTCGCCGTAGCTGCGGTGCAGCTTGCCTATGGCGGGGCAATCGGGGTTGTAGAGGTCGAGCACGGGTGCCAGGTCGACGTTGACGCCGCTGCCCCCGAGCTGTCGGGCCATGAGGCGGCCGTAGTGGCGTGTGGAGTCGGCATTGTCGAGCTGGCCCAGGTACTGGGCGCTCACGATGGGCTCGTAGCCATATTGGGGCTTGAGGCGTGCCACCTTGCCGCCCTCCTGATCGAGGGCGATGAGCAGGGGCTCATCGGCCAGGCGCTGCAAGTCGCTGGTGAGGCGCTGCAGCTGCTCGCGGCTGGTGATGTTGCGGCTGCCCAGGGTGGCATCGCCGGTGAGGTCGACGTCGAAGAGCACGATGGCGCCCACGTGCAGGTCGCGCACATAGCGTGCGGCGTCGCTCTGGGCGTCGATGCTATTGCCCTTGAAGCCCACCATGAGCATCTGGGCGGCCCAGCGGCGCAGCACCGAGTCGCTGGGCATGACAAACTGAGCTGGCGCGCTCACGGCTATAGCAAGCACGAGTGTCGCCAGCAGGTAAATGCGTTTCATAAATTTCTCGTATTGTTGTAGTTAATGGTTAAGTTGTCTTTGCTTTAACGTGTATATAAGCGGTGCTTGATTGTGTGTGTGGAGGGGGCGGGCGGTGGCCCGCGGGCTCAGCTCTAATTGAAGAAGCCGAAGAAGAAGTAGCAGGCCACCCACTCGTAGGCCACGCCCTGCGCATAGCCTATCACGTTGTGCGAGGCGTCGGTCACCTTGCCGTTTTTCTCGATGTAGCCCAGCACGCGGCTCTCGCCGTCGCGCACGGTGCCGTCGGCGTTGATATAGCCCACGCGGGTGCCGGCCGTGTTGTAGATGGTGAGGTTCTTCACCTTGCCTACTGCCTTGTTGTTGCGGTTGCGCACGGTGCCGTCGTTGTCGAAGAAGCCTATCGACTGCTGGCTGTTGTTGCGCACCACGCCGTTGGGCGATATGCGCCCTATGTTGTGGTAGCCGGCGTCGCGCAGTGTCTGTGCCTGTGCCACGGTGGCCAGGCAGGCTGCCAGGCCCACGAGAGAGGCTGCAATATATGATCTGAGTGCTTTCATTGTCGTTTTGTGTTTTACACCAATTGCAAAGATAACTTAAAAATTAAAAACAACCAATATTTGTAACGATATGACTGCCCTCGGGCGCGAAAGTTTAATGGGGGCAGCCGTGTTTTTGGCAGGCTGGTTGCAAGAAAAAAAACAGTGTCCCTCCACACAGCTGTGGAAGGACACAATGTTTTGCCCGCGGGCTTTCAAAAAAAGTCGGGGTGAGAGGATTCGAACTTCCGACCTCCACGTCCCGAACGTGGCACGCTAACCAACTGCGCTACACCCCGTGCTTTTTCAGCGCTGCAAAGTTAACACAATAAAAGTGAATAGGCAAAAAAAAATTTGCTCAAGTGTGGTGCAATTGCATGAGTGGCGGTGTTTTTTTTCGGGTGCTTGTGGCCGAAACCTCGCTACAGGCGCAGCAGGGCGAGGGCGTTGCGGGTGGCGATGCCGGCCACTTGGGCTGCCGTGAGGCCGGTGGCTTGGGCCACGAGGGCGGCCACCTGGGCAATGGGCACGGGCGAGTCGTCGGTCTCGATGAGCAGGCGGGCGGGCGGAATGAGCTGCAGCGACTGAGCGTTGAACCTGGGGCCTATCGAGAAGTAGAAGCCGGCATCGACGAGGGGCTGTGCCACCGTGGGCCGCGACCTGAAGCCGTGCAGCACCCACGGCACGCTGGGCCGCGACTGCTTCATGGCCTTGAGCAGGAGCTGGCTGGTGCGCACCATGTGCAGCACCAGGGGCTTGCCGGCTTGCTCGGCGATGGCGATGTGGCGCTGCATGATGCGCTGCTGCTCGTCGAGCGCTGCGCCGCGGTTGGGGTCGAGCCCGGTCTCGCCTATGGCCACCACCTGCGGGTGGGCGGCCAGCCGTGCCAGCAGTTGCAGGCTGGCTTCGACGTGGGGCTCAAGAGTGTGCCAGGGGTGCAGGCCCACCGAGTAGAGGCAGCCTGGTTGCGGGTCGAACTGCCGGGGGTCGACGCTCTCGATGCTCACGAGCCCCATGGTTGCGGGGGCATGACGGTGGGTGTGGAAATCGACAATCATGGCACGGGGTCGTAGCCGCTGCCGCCCCATGGGTTGCAGCGCACGATGCGCTTCACGGCCAGCCACGTGCCCTTGAGGGGGCCGTACTTCTTGATGGCCTCGATGGCATAGGTGCTGCATGTGGGCGTGAAGCGGCACATGGGCGGGGTGAGCGGCGAGATGAGTTTCTTGTAGAGCATGATGGGCAAGATGAGCAGCCATCCTGCCAGCCTGGAAATGAAGTGCCAGGCGGCGGCCAGTGTGTGCATTGCCTCAGTCATGGGTGGCTTGTGCAATGCGTGTGAGAATGTCGCGCATTTTCTCCTCGATCACGGCATAGGGGGCTACCTCGTCCTTGGCCAGGTAGATGAAGGCCACGTCGAGGCTGCGGCCAGCTGCCTCGAGGGCGGGGAGCAGCAGCTGGCGGTTGAGGCGGTAGGCCTCGCGGGTGCGGCGGCGCAGGGCCACGCGCTGCACGGCGGTGTGTATTTTTTTCTTTGGAATGGTGATCATGAACCGTGCCGGAGCCTCGGGGCGGCTTGGCCCCATGTGGTACACGGCGCGCAGCGGGTAGGCCATGAGGCTGTGCCCGCAGTCGAAGGTGCGGGCTATGGCCGTGCGGCTGCACAGCTTCTCGCGCTTGTATAGACGGTTGTTTTCCATTGTGCTTGCAAATATACTAAAAAGACTTCACATGTGGGTGGCTGCGGGGCAAAAGAAAAAAAATGGAGGCTGGCGCGGCCAGTCTCCGAAAAAAAGTGTGTGTGTTTAAAATATCGTTGCCGCCTGCACCCGGCGCGGGGGCGCGGGGCGTGTGTGTGGCTTTACTTCTTGGCCTTGCTCTCGCTCTCGAGATACTTGCCTATGGCTGCGGCCATCGACGGGGTTGAAGGCGTGGTGGTGACGTCGAGCCTCAGGCCCGAAGCCTTGATTTCCTCGATGGTCTTGTTGCCCATGCCGCCTATGGCGATGTCGCCTTGCTCGAAGTCGGGGAAATTGCTGAGCAGGCTCTTCACGCCCGAGGGGGTGAAGAAGATGAGCATGTTGTAGTCGAAGGGCTCGTCGGGACCGAAGTCGTTGCTCACGGTGCGATACATCACGGCGCGCCTGAAGTTGATGTCCTTGGTCTCGAGCTCGGGCAGTTTTGACTCGTGCACGTCGCTCACCGGGTAGAGAAACACCTCTTTCTTGTGCTTCTCGATGAGCGGCATGAGCCCGTCGGCATGGCCGTTCTCGCTATAGAAGATTTTGCGCTTGCGATACACGGTGTATTTCTGCAGGTAGTGGGCCACAGTCTCGCTTATGCAGAAGTACTTCATCGTGTCGGGGACGTCGTAACGCAACTCCTTGGCAAGCCTGAAGTAGTTGTCGACGGCGGTGCGGGCGGTGAAAATCACGGCCGTGTAGTCACCTATCGAGATCTTCTGCTGGCGGAACTCCTTGGAAGAGAGCCCCTCTACTTTGATGAAAGGCCGAAAGACGATTTCTACGCCATACTTGCTTTCCAAGTCGAAGTAGGGCGACTTCTCGGAGGATGGCTTGGGCTGCGAAACAAGAATTTTCTTAATCTTCACGATTCAAAATTGTTTTTATGACTGTAAAAAGTTGCACAGAGTTATTGCACCGGCGCAGTACAAAACCGGGGGTACAATTTCGACGGCGCAAAGGTACAAAATAAAATAGACACTCGATTGCAAATTGTTGAAAAAAATTCTAAAACCTTTACAAATAAACACAATACGGGCACAAATGTAGAGAGACAGGGCCGTGATGAGCATGACTTTGATAGTATTTGGATACACCATCAAGATGATGGCCACCGGCAGCAGCAGCAGGCCGAGCAGCGACTGCGAGGCCTTGAAGCCGCTGGTCCAGATGGTGGTGCCCAGCTTGTCGCCGAAGGTGAAGCCCAGCACATAGTACAGGGCCAGCTGGGCCAGGTAGAAGAGCAGCGACCAGGCCACGAGCATGATCACGAGCATGCTCACGTTGTGGCTCAAGGCGGCTTGCATGCCAGGCACGAGATAGCCTATGGCATAGAAGGCGATGAGGCCCATCGTGACACAGGTGTTGAAGATGAGCGCGCTCAAGATGCCCAGGTCGCTCACGGTGTGGTCGTCGAAGAGGTTCTCGCGCTTGCGGGTAGAGAACATGTTGTGCGCAAAGTTGGCGATATACATGTAGCCCTTGTTGTAGCTCAGGGTGATGAGCAGCACGCCCAGCAGCAGGAGCGTCATCGACACGGTGTCGTGCAGGGGCGAGGAGTTGTAGCTGCCTGGCGTGCGGCCGGCGGGCACCTCCATCACGGGCAGCTGCGAGAGCTGCTTGCCAGCGGGCACGTGGCTCGCCTGGCGCGGCGGCAGGCCTTGCGGGTAGCGGGGCTTCCAGTGCAGCAGGGTGCTGTCGCGCAGGGTGCTGTCGCGCAGGGCGGCGGCACTGTCGCGCGGTGCTGCCTGCGGCGTTGCAGGGCTGTGTGTGGAATGATAGATGGGCATTGCAATTGTGAGAGAATGAATGGGTGTGTGTGCAATCAATATTTCGACTCGGCGGGCACAATGCCCGTCTCGATTTCGCGTTCCAGCTCCTCGAGCACCTGCTGCGGGGTCTCGGCCACGTGCCACAGCTGCTCGTGAGAGGCTTTCATGAAGCCCTGCTTGATGCAGCGCTCCACCATGTCGATCAGCGGGGTCCAGAAGCCTATGGTGTTGAGCAGGGCTATGGGCTTGGCGATGAGGCCCAGCTGGCGCCAGGTGAACACTTCCATGAGCTCCTCGATGGTGCCGCAGCCGCCAGGCAGGGCGATGAAGGCATCGGCCATGTGGGCCATGCGCTGCTTGCGCTCGTGCATGTTGGCAGTGAGGATGGTGTGGGTGAGGCGGTCGTAGTTCCAGCCATTGTCGACCATAAACTTGGGTATCACGCCGGTCACGGTGCCGCCTGCGTCGAGCACGCCGTCGCTCACGGCACGCATCAGGCCTTCGCTGCCGGCGCCGTTGATGCAGCTCCAGCCGTGCCGGGCCATGAGACGCCCCAGCTCATAGGCAGCGTCGGTATAGGTGCGCTCGATGCGGCTGCTCGACGCCCCGAAAATGCATATCTTGCCTCTCGTCTCCATATCGCGTGCAAAGTTACAAAAAAAAACAATAAGGGCGGTGTGGCGTCGGGCTATCCTCTATCTTCGGCCCTCTCTGAGGGCATGGGGCGAGTGTCGAGCGTGATGATGAGCCCGCAGCGCCTGTTCCCTCACAGGCCCGCGGCCATAAGATTTTTTACATTAGAGTCGAGCCGACGTGTAGAGGCAACTATCATGTGCGAGCCAATATTGTCTTCAGTGATAAAAAGAAGAATGAATGCCGACAGAATGTAAAATATTACTTATATTTGCAAAAAAAATAAATAGACTTTAAAACAAGCAGCACATGAACAGAAGGGTTATTATTCTCGCATTGGCGGTCATCATGCTGGCCATGTGGCCACAGGGCTCGGCAGCCAAACCGATAGCTAAAGACAAAGACAAGCCTTGCATGGTGATAGGGCAGGTGAAAGACTACCTCACCCACGTGCTCATCGATGGGGCTAAGGTCACACTGCTCACCCGCGACGGCGTGCCCGTCGACAGCGGCCGCTCCAGCAAGAACCAGACGAGCAGCAACCTGACGACCGTGTACTGGGTCACTGCCAAGACTTGCGACATGCCCGAGATGCTGCTGCGTGTTGAGGCCGAGGGTTATGAGCCTGCGGTGGTCACCCTGCCGGCCAAGAAGGTGCACGGCCGCGGCAGCAAGGGAGTGCGCTATGTAGAGGATGTGCTCCTGAAACGCCAGCCCAAGACGATCAAGTTGAACGATGTGGTGGTGAAGGCCACCAAGGTCAAGTTCTACCACAAGGGCGACACGCTGGTGTTTAATGCCGATGCCTTTCAGCTCTCGCAGGGCAGCATGCTCGACGGCCTCATCCGCCAGATGCCGGGTGTGGAGCTCAAGGACGACGGCCGCATCTATGTCAACGGCAAGTATGTAGAGAGCCTGCTGCTCAACGGCGAGGACTTCTTTTCCAAGGATCGCAAGATCATGCTCGACAACCTGCCGGCCTACATGGTGAAAAACGTGAAGGTATATGAAAAGTCGAGCGTGCTGGGCGAGCGCCTGCACAAGAAACTGGGCGACGAGACCTATGTCATGGACGTGCACTTGAAGAAAGAGTACAACGTTGGGTGGATCGCCAACGTGGAGGCCGGCGGCGGCACCCACGACCGCTATCTGGCCCGCCTCTTTGCCCTGTGCTTCTCCGATCACTCGCGCGTGTCGGTGTTCGGCAATCTCAACAACCTCAACGACGACCGCCGCCCCGGGGAGTCGACGACATGGACGCCCGAGAAGATGCCTGCCGGCAAACTCACGCAACGGCAGGCCGGCCTCGACTATCTCATCAAGCAGAAAGACTCGAAATACAAGCTCTCGGGCAACGCCACCGTCACCCACAACGACGAGCACACGCTCACCCGGCAAAACACGCTCAACTATCTCACCGGCCACGACAGCTGGACGCGCTACCAGCAGCAGCAGGCCCGCCACACGTTCAGCGTCAAGAGCGAAAACGAGTGGAAGTGGACCCCTGCAAAGCGCACCACCTTGTTGATGCAGCCGTCACTCTCCTGGCAGCGCACGCGCAACCGGCAGGCAATGGTGTCGGCTACCTTCAACGAGAACCCCGAGGACTATGTGGGCAGTGCCACAGCGCTCATCGACACCATAGGCCGGCAACCGGCTGGCAACCTGCTGCGGCGCATTGCTGCCAACCGTTTGCTCTACAGCCAGCTGGAAAAGGTCGACAAGCTGGCAGTCGACAACGACATCGACTTCAGCCAGGACTTGGCCGAGGATATGATGACAACCTTCGACTTCTCGGCAGGCCTGCACTACCGGTCGACCAAGACCAAGGCTTTCTCGCATTACCTTCTCGACTACCCCACGCTGCCCACAGCCGCAACCGACTACCGCAACCGCTACGCCCACAGCCAGCCCAACTACAGCCTGAGTTACAACTTCGGCACCTACCTGATGTACTGGTTCAACGACATCATGTATATCCAGCCCACCTATAAAATAGAGCTGGAGCACCAGCACCACGACTATGCCCTCTACCGGCTCGACCAGTTGGCAGGCTATGATGCCGGCAGCGACACGCCACTGGGCACGTTGCCCTCGATGCAGGCCTACGAGAGCACCATCGACTTGCAGAACAGCTTCTGGCGCAGCCAGAACCGGGCGACCAACACTTTTGCCGTGGACTGGAGCATATCGCGTTGGCATGGCGACAACAAGGACATCTGGGTCTATGTGTCGCTGCCCCTTGAGCTCAACAACTACAACATGGACTACCGGCAGGCCGCCTACGACGGCTCGCTCCACCGCCGTGCCTGGTTCTTCAACCCCACTTTCATTTTGCGCAAGATGTGGGACAGTCAGAACAAGGCTATCGAGTTCCGTTACTACCTCACCCATGAGGTGCCCGACCTGGTGCGCTTCATCCCCGTGCGCACCGACGCCGACCCGCTCAACGTGACCCTGGGCAACGCCGACCTCAGGAACCCTTGCACCCACTTCTTCCTGCTGAAGTATGACGGCTACAGCAGTAAGAAGCCCGACCTCATCTTCTCGGTGTGGACCCGCTTCTACCTCTACAAGAATGCCCTGTCGATGGCCTACACCTACAACCGCAACACGGGCGCCCGCGTTTTCAAGCCCTACAGTGTCGACGGCAACTCGGCGTTTCAGGCCGGAGTTGACTTTGGCACGCCTGTCACCAGAAACAAGCTGCTCAGCCTCGACACCAAGACGCGCTTCGGTGCCACGAGAAGCGTCGACCTGATGACGGTCGTGAGCACCGACGACTACGATTTCACAACCATGCCAGCGCGCAGCATCGTGCACAACACATGGGCCTCCGAAGACCTGAAACTGGAATATAAATTCCCGTGGATGCGCCTGGGCCTCAACGGCTATGTGCTCTTCAACCGCGCTTCAAGCGGCCGCGAGGGCTTCGAGACCCAGCGCGTGTGGGACTTCCACTATGGCCCCACCCTCAAGGCCACCCTGCCCTGGCAGGTGGAGCTTGCCACCGACTTGTCGATCTACAGCCGCCGTGGCTATGACGACAGCAGTGCCAACACCAACGATGTGGTGTGGAACGCCCGCCTGTCGAAGTCGTTCACTAAGTTGGGCCTCACCTTCCTGGTCGACGGGTTCGACATGCTGCACCAGCTGAGCAACCGCAGCGTGACGATGAACGCCCAGGGACGCACCGAGGTGTGGCGCAACGTGCTGCCCAACTACGTGCTCTTCCACGTCATTTACAAGTTTAGCAAAAAACCAAAGAAATAATGGTATAAGTACATCATTGCAAGATGCCGTCCCTGCCCGGGTTTGCCCGCGGCAGGGACGCGCCGTTTTGCAGGCCGTGGTTGCAGGCAACGGCGGCAGGGCCGGCCTATCGGCTGGTGGGACGGTGGCAAAAAAAAATTGATTGTCTCACGACAACCAATCTTAATTAACCTTAAATCTAATACCATGAAAAACACGTTGCAAAGATAATTACCCTTTGGATAATTATCAATAAGCTACAATTGAAAAATGATGTGATTTAACATTTTTTTACGTCATTGTGCCTTTCAGAGCCTTTTGGGGTTGACAAGCAAAAGAAACCCTGGCACTTGGCCAGGGCTTCGATAGTTGAGTGTGAGCTTGTTGATTTCAATGGCGAGCGGGAAGTAAGTCTTTTGGGCGGTGGTGCCGCTGCCGCTGCCGCCGAACACTGCTTGGCGCAGTGCGTCAAGTTGCTTGACGTGCGTCGCGGTCATCACACCTGCCGAGCCTTGTGAGGCAGCCGGGATGTAGAAATCGTGCATTTCCACTTCACGGTCGCCTGTGGCGAGCAGATCGACAATATCTTGCAGCAACTTGCCGACAGTCTCGGGCGAGATGGACTCCTTTTCGGTCTCTACCCGAAAAGCGGAAACGAGTGCTGATAGTTGGTTTGTATCAATCATAATCTTTTGCGATTTTGTTGCAAAAGTAGATTGACAAGTTCACCTCGCAAAAGACACGCTGAGAAGGAAGATATTCGTACCTTTGCAGCGTAATTAGAACGATAAATCGGAATTTATATGGATTTAATTGGAGATGAGATAAGAAATCAAATAAGTGCTATAGGTCGATTATGGCGTTTCTCAGAGCATAACCCCAAACTTTCATCAGATATAATTGAGGCTTGGGATAGACTTGTTCTTGATTGGATAGAAGATAAAACCATGCCATTAATTGTTCGAAGAAGTAAAGAACAACGTGGTCATACCTATTATCATCCAAGTGGTAGAGAGATTGTCGTTTCTGATAATACTGTTGCAATTTGGATTTCTAACAAAATTTTAAATAGCGAAACGGAGACTTTGACTCACATCAAGGAAATGCTTGAAAATGACGAATTTCCTATAGCTCTTGCCTTTAAGAAAAATGAAAAAATAGGTGCAAGATATACTAAAACTCTTGGAAAATATGCTTTGAAAGATTGGAAAGTCTGTCATATTGATGCTATTGGACTAAATACTAAAGCTAAAATTGAGGATATTCCCATAACGGTTTTAGAAGAACATTTCCGAAAATATGCCAGCCCTAAAAATATGTTCCTTTTGCCTCAATCAATAGGAGGGCTAGGAGAAATATCTGAATTTATAAATGAACAAAAGTAAATTCCAATTTAGCGAATAGAAAAGCGAGGCCGTTGGCTTCGCTTTTTTAGTGATTTCGTCCGAAATTTTTATCGAGGGCGTTGCTGATGATGCCCGTGAACGAGCGTCCTATGTTATCCTCATAGAACTCCTTGATTCGCATTACCGAAGCGTAATACTTTCGCGAGAACCAGCGGCGGCGTTTGCGCTTTTTTGCGGGACGGGACTTTGCCGGGACTTTGACAGTTAGAGCGTAAAATCTTTTCTAATGAATTGTTGCACAGTTCATTTCTTATTTGTATATTTATAGCTAATTAATCCTTGCAGCACCGAAAAATTAGCTACATTACTTTGCTATGTAAAGTATTGTGTTGCAATACGTTAATACAACAAACTGTCAAATTAGGAAAGATAATTACCCTTTGGATAATTATCAATAAGCTACAATTGAAAAATGATGTGATTTAACATTTTTTTACGTCATTGTGCCTTTCTGTGCCTTTTGGGGTTGACAAGCAAAAGAAACCCTGGCACTTGGCCAGGGCTTCGATAGTTGAGTGTGAGCTTGTTGAAAGGCGGCGTGCCGGGGGTGGGTCAGCGGCCCACCGTCTTGGTCACGCTTTGCGAGCCGTCGGTGTAGCGAGTGACTACGATGTTGACGCCCGTGACGGGCTTGTCGAGCACGAGTCCCGAGGGGGTCACATAGTAGCGCCGCGCGATGGCCTTGTGAGTGGCCGCAGTGGCCACGGCAGTGGCGGTGACTACGGCGGTGGCTACTTGCGAGGGATAGTAGTTGTGCTTGACCGCTATCACGGCCACGTTGTAGTCGCCCTTGTCGAGCGCGACGGTGCCGGTGGTGCTTGCCGAGGCTG
>Ga0256404_1005957_pt1 | contig 20782 bp, 17 predicted proteins | sample RumenRJG_01DNA_FD_185990 | JGI IMG/M metagenome (GOLD analysis project Ga0256404, IMG submission 185990) | Bovine rumen microbial communities from Lethbridge, Alberta, Canada - RJG_01 | ecosystem: Host-associated > Mammals > Digestive system > Stomach > Rumen | place: Canada: Alberta | collected...
AGCAGACTTGGCACCAATATTATGTGATGCCCATTTCACACTCAGCCCCAAATCTACCGCGTTTTCCACATTCTGAGCACACGCACTCAGGCAAAAACCCAGGATTATTAGCACCACAAGCAATACAGCTGCGATTGATTCCAGACGTTTAAGCCATCGCTTTTCACCAATTAATCTATATTTATTCATATTATACTATAGATTACAACATGTTACTACGTCTTTTTCTTTCCTTCTCTAGCTCATCAATCATATCTGATTGTTCAGGATCTTCACCAAATTCCGTCCCATGCATTCCCCAATTCATATTGTTTAGGACATACATGGCAAATACCTTAACCTGGAAAATATAATCATCGAATGCAGATCTCCACAACAACTCGTCTCTACATGTATTGGCAAGAATACGTTCTAATATATTAAAATCATATAGCCCTGCATTGTGTAGTATATGCAACTCATTTACTTTTGCCTCCAGCATATTAATTGCAGACTGCAAACGATCTGACCAATAGCCGTCCTTAAGCCCAACTTTATCCATCGTTGCAATCATCTCCTTAAGCGCACGCTTAAATTGCACGGTATTGTTAAAGAACGTGGGAACTTTCCATTCAAATGAATCTAATTCCTTTCTGACCACATACTCATTTGTAACTGGGTCAATATCTATATAATAATATTCTTCGTGCGGTTCATAAGTGGTTTTTGCATACGAATCCTCTTTTCCAAACAAATAAGCTTCTCGAGGGACATCGGTATAATCCTTATGAATGATTGAACAATTCTTTAAAATAATGACTTCTCTTTTCAACGTTTCGCAATCGTAAGAGACCGACAAATCTGCAGAAGGAAATACAAGATAATCTCCAAATGTAGCTTCTACTTTAACCCTTTCCCACTCTTCGTACAAATCATCATGAGGAAGACCGCCAACTAAATGCAAGAAGAAAGACCTTACCATATAGTATATTGGGCGATTAATGTCGCTCAAAGGTATCGGATGTAGTATATAGTCCATATGATTCATATAGTCAGCAATTATTTACATAATACATCACAGCATAATCTTGCTCATAACCTAATTGGAGATTTATTTCCTTCATTTCTGGCATTATCCCCATAGGAGTATCGTACCACGAACCCATTCCTCCTCCAATTTTGCTTAATTCTACTGCTTCAAGAAGATTTCCTTTTTTTGCTTCAGCTACAGCTCTGTTTAATTGATCCCCCCAAAATGTAGTTGGTCCATTGTAAGCATAGCTAGCCATCTTCAATAATACACCAACAAACTGTTCTCTATTATCATCCATTTTAGGTTTAGAATAGCCCGAGTCATACAATGGTCGCTCTGTAAGAAATGGCTCTTCATTTTCATCGACATCAATTGTAGTATATAGTTTTCGTCCATCTTCATACCAACAAACGATGCCAACATTGTCACCAGGAAGCAATATACCATCAGCCCAATCCCGATACACAAAGAACACGTCATTCAGTCCGGATTTTATTTGATTATCAAGCCACTCTCTACTAATGTCATCAAGCGAATACTCATTTTCTCCACAAAGAGCCTTTCGGGCAGCCATAGTAATGGTCATTAGCCAATTTGTATGCTTTTGCTGGATCAAAGATCTTTTCTGTTGTTTCGATAATGACTTTTTATGCATCAGCTCCTGCCTACGATGGTACGCCTTGGTATGAGCATTCATATCAGCACCAGAGTCCCTTGCTGTATATGGTTCGTAACACAAGGGATCATCGTTAATTGTATACCATGGATGTAAAATAGCTTTTTCAGACATATTACTTCTTCATTTCATCTTCCGCCCAACGCATTCAGGCATAAACCCAGAATTATCAGCAACATAAGCATTACGGCTGCTTTTGATTCCAGGCGTTTAAACCATCGTTTTTCTCCAATTAATCTTAATTTATGAATTTCAAACTACCTTACAAATAAAAAGGCATTTATTCAAAACACACTTTCAACTCCTCATAGGTTATTGTCATTTCAGCAGTCTTCCCAGAAGACTTTCCAATATATTTCATCCCCAGTCCGAACCCTGCATTAGCACATATCTTTGCCATTTCGTATAAATCGCTTTTGCCAATAGATAAATCATGCAATAATTTAAATTTATTCTTATTTAAATTCTTCTGGAGAGCATCTATTAGATAAAGGCTCTCATCAACTTCATATAAAAAAACAAATTCATATCGAGGAGTTTCATAACTTATACATGTCAATCCATCGCCAGCAGCCATTGGAAGATTATTTCTTCCAACTCTTAATTCATTCAGCAATTGAGAATAGGCAGAAACGGGGTATGATAACATTCGTTTCAAATCAGAAGGTTCAAGTGTTATTGTCTCTGTTTTCTTGATATCCTTAAAGAACATTACCAATTTTACCCCCAGACCAGCTTCCAGATAATCCTTATACATAGCTCTTGCACTCTCGCTTTTTGCTTGTTCCAAGAAAGATTCTCCATAACTTCTAGACGATGATCGACCATTACTGTCATACATGGAAGCACTTGAGCAACGTTGTACAACAAATCCATTTTCAATTTTCATACTTTCGATTGTTGCACCTCCTCTAGTCTTAAGTGGAAGTTTACTATTAGTAGCCGCAACTTTTTTCTGGACTTCAAGCAATTTACTTGTTTGTGCGACAGACGATAACGATATTGCAAGCATGTAAAATAACAAAATAACATTCTTTTTCATAACTCCATTCCATTTTTTTGATTTAACACTTATATTCTATACCATTCTATTACATTAAAGCGAACTGCCAAATAAAAACAGATACTATAGAGAGAAGAGCACCTATCAGAGCCATAGTTCTATGCAGACTCTTATACTTTGGGACCTTTTCGTAATCACCCAACAGAGGATTATAAACATTTTCTTTCGCCATATAAGTAGAAATGCCAAATACGACGCCCAACAAACCTCCAAGTGCAGCAAATATATAGATAGCAATCAACCATCCAACAGCACTCTTTTCTTCATATTCAGGAATTTCTATTGCTTCAGACACCTGTGTGCCTATTGGATTATTCGGCGAATCTGACATATTATCCCTTTGTGGAGGACTAACACGCTCTTTTACTATAGGGGAAGGAAAAACGCCAGCAAGATCGCGAACGTTCTTTACAAGATCCCAGTCTTTCATTCCTTCAGTCCACACATAAGTGTTTAATGTAACTCCCAACATTGGAAGTTGGTTTGCCTGTACAGGTCCCTGTCTTTGATTACGAGAATCAATATAAAAATACATTCTTGTTGCCATATCCGTATACATTTATTTTCTCTTCATTGCATCTTCTGCCCATCTCATTCTCATTTGAGCCTTTTCTCTAGCCTCTTTTGCCCAAGCCAGTCTAAGTTGTGCTTTTTGAAGAGCCTCATTAGCCCAATTAGTATAGGTACGCGATTGACTGTAGTCATTCTTCTTGGCATAACTCTCTGCCTGACGGGTATAGCCATTTGCCTTTTCTGTCAGCTGCTGTGCCTCACGCTCATACCCCTCAGCTTGCTTATTATAAGCCTCAGCTTCTCGTAGATACTGCTGTGCCTTGTCTGGTTGAGAATAAACTGCGACACACGACATGAAAGACAATATCACCGATAGCAAATATTTACTCTTCCTTTTCATAGTCTGCTTTTACTTTTTTATTAGTTTTACTTTTCTATTTCCCTGTTTAACAATATAGAGCCCCGGATGATTTATACTTGTCACCCTTTGCCCATTTAGCATATAGTATTGCATTGGTGCATACTTATCATCATTCATGACAAAACGCATCCCTGACGATAGAAGAACACTCATATAGTCGCTCCAATCTGAAGCGGCCTTGTCTATGTATGCTCTAACACGATATCTGTAATTCTGACCATTTAAATTCTCAAACGTATAACTATTGGACGCCACGTCATTGACAACAACCTTATTACGTGGAGCAGTAGTTGTATTCACATCAATAAAATCATCTTTGGATTCATCTTTCACATAGAATCCATCATATACTGTTAACTTTCCGACATATACTCGCGATGTGGAAGTGATTGTAATCTTATAATTACCCACTTTCACATCTTCCAGATTAACAACATACGGCAATAGCGCCTTATCAACAGGAACATCAAAAAACGTATATACTTCTCCGTCAGGTTTCTGGATTATTATTTCCAGATCAGCACCATCCGATTCTGAGGTTCTAGCCGTAAAGACTATAGTAACACATTGATTAGTACTTGAAAATTCAGGACTTGTAAGCGATCCGTTAACACTGCTTGTTCCTAACTTTGCTCCATATGGCGAAGTAAAGACCTTTATTCCTGACCACCCTTTATTACCCATATATTCATCTAGATTACTGGACAAATCATTAAATCCATCTCCCATTTTCGGATTAGTCTTAAATCTATCCATATTCTCAGAGATCAAGATTTTATCAACAGCAGCACCTTGTTCTACTAATTCCGTAATCTCTATTGAATAGCTATCAACACCATCTACCGGTTCCCAATTAGCAGTAAAACCATTTGCAACGATATTGCTTGGTGCACTAACCTTTGGTGATGATACAAAAACGCCACCCATAAATACAAAAGAAACGACGCCATCAGTTTCCCTTATCTCTTCAATGGCCTTGTTCATGTTGTATGTGCCGTCTGTGTTCCTATTAAATAGTTTTCCTCCGACATTGACATGTGATGTATTAGTCAAAGAGGTAACATTTGAAATACCAGGAAATGGATCACCCCTTAATTCTTTTTTTGTCACAAAATACGATTTCGCGTCATCATATGTCTTTATAGTACCAAAACTATTATCAGCAGGAATAATATTCATACGCTGGTGGTCAATGTTGGTATTAACATTATTCCTTGTCCAAACTTCCTCATCGTAGTCGACATGAGTTACAATCAGTCCATGACAGTCATTTGCGTCCTTTACATACGAGAACCACTCTTTGTTCTGTCTATTCTCCAAGATATAATACTCATCATGATGATTGTCGTTATATACGATATACGCCAAAGGTTCATCACCAAGGTTGGGCATCCCAGAAATTATTGTTGGCTCATTCAACTCTACATATTCAAGCCACCCGGCATACCATCTTTCATAGGCAGAATACCCGCACGGCACTTCACCGTTGTTTTGAGGACCACTATGAGCACCTGATGACATTAAATCCCAATAGTTCATGCCAAAACCACCATTATACTTTACATCATAGAAGTCAGGCAGACCCAGGCAATGACTAAACTCATGACAAGCTGTACCTATTCCATTCTTTGTATTCCCACTTATACCAGCTAATTCACAAGAACATGCATAAGTGTCAATTTTAACTCCATCGAGCATAATAGCCCCGTCTCCATCATTTACTCGTGAAGATGAAGTTAATGAAGATTTGTGAGGCCATATTGTGGTTGAAGGTGCTCCGTTTGACTCGCCATATCCTGCATAAACAATAAAGACTTGCTCAACCTCGCCATCACCATTCCAATCATAATCAGCAAAGTTCACATGGTGGTCAACCAACCTACATGCCTCGGCAACCATAGTACCTGGATGTTGATCATTGCCGTCATCCCCATCACGATTAGAACCATAATAATCAAAATTCTGACTCAACGTTACAGGCCCAACCACATCAAAGGCAAGATCAAACTTACCATAGCTCTGCGCATAAAAATAGTCATGAACCGAGCCAATATGGTTGTTTTCATTATATCCATTCTCATTAAACATCCTGTAGAACTCTCTTTGAGAATCAGTACCACTCATCCCAAGATTTGCAAATTCTACAAGTATTACAAGCCCCTTCTTTTCACCGATATAATTCTTTCTGTTTTTTGCACCATCTCCTCTTGTCTTAACAAGTACTCCAGGAGTTCCATTCAAAGCCATTCTTTCTGCCCAAATCTCAGGCAACACCATGCGTACATCCTTATCCAGGCTATTCACGTATTGTATTTCTTTTTCGGCTCTATCTCCTAAATTGTGAGCTATTATCCCCGTTGACACCAGCGATTTCTGACATAATGAAGCATAGCAGAATAACCCCTTCTGATCCTCTACGACAGGATAGCCATCGTCTGTAGCATAGAAATGTAAACACTCATCACCGCATAAAACGATGTTAAGTGATGTGCCATCTTTCTGATGTACAATCCTTGTAACACGTTTTGCTGGCACACAAAAAGCCTCGGCACAGCAAAACAACAATAGACATATAATCAAATTAGGCTTTATCATTACTAAAAAAAGGATTAATAGAATAGAAAGGCTAAAATAAGTAGTAAAGGGGAGATACGAAAATTCCCTATCTCCCCTATTTAGACTGTTCTGATTATTCTTTCAGCTTTACCACATATTTCACATCATCGTATTTTTTTTCTACATTTGCTTTACGACTTAACTGTGTATTACCCTTTAGTTCGAATGCGGATTTCATACCCATAGCATTTCTAGATCTTGCACCACTTGAACTCATGGCATAATACCGAACAACCCAGTATCCTTCAGAGTTCTTCATGAAAGCAGCTACTGTCTTCTCATCAGACGACAGGTAATAGTATATGTCTTCATCATAAAGTGCAAAACTAAATCCGTCATTTACGATTTCTGATTGAATTTCATCCTCACCAATACTTGATTCAAAGAATACATTCACAAACTGCAAATTACTTGTATTAGTCTTGAAATAATAATCTATCTCTATTTCTTTATCTTTTCCATAATACCAAAGAACATAATTATCTCCACTAGCCTCAGGCGCATCATTTCCTGCCTTATAACCACTCATATATGACTTAACAGCACTTACACTTCCGCCCCATACAATATATGGCTGTCTGAATAATACATTTGCACTAAACTGAGCAAGTATATCGCCAGCTGTATTAGTAAACACCCTGACTTTGGTCTTCTTGTCTTTCGATTCCAGTGCAGTTTCATCATCACTACTGCTCATCAAAGTATATCCTTTTGTTTTAAGATAATCTACCACTTCGCTCTTTGTTACAACTACAGGGTTCCAGAATACATTCACAATAGCCAGATCTCCAGATTCTGTATTAAACAAATAGCCAATTTGGTCCTCTTTGTTTTTACCTGCATAAGTTATACGATACTTACCACTTTCTAAGGCCTCTGGTGTTTCATCATATATGCGATAATTCTTCATATTTGTCTTAACATCATCTACACTTGTCCCCCACTTCATATAGAAATCGCCTAATACAGGTGTAGCATCGATGTCATTGAGAACTTTAGTACGCCAGGCACTAAAATCACCTTGAGAACCGATGTAGGTTTCTAAGTTATCACCAAAGCCTTTATAATATGCATAACCTTTATAATACTCACCATCAACAAAGTTAAAGTAAGAATTATCAGATGGTAATGCCATAAAGCTAAAACCTCCACTTTCATTGGTAGTATTAGTAGCTCCATAGCAATACTGGATATTGCCTGACTCAAGCATATAGAACTTTTTAGAATCGGAATTAGGCAAACCAGTGGAATTATAGAAAGAACCTCTAGAAGACCAAGTATGCTCCGCATTATAACCATCATCATACTTATAACGCTCAGTAGACGCCAAAGCAGGATCAAGATAGTAGCCGCTTGCTACATTTTTTAATTCAAATCCGAGCCAGATATATCCGCTTTTGTTAAAATTCTCGTAGCCCAAATCCAACAAAACGCCTATTGCCTTAGGGCTAGAATTGGCCTGCACACTGGTCTGGGTATTCGAATTAACACTTACTGTCGATGTAGAAACACCTATCGAATACTGCCAATCGACAACATTATACTCTTCATTATGTATTTGAACTGTCTCCAATCTATTTACATCAGCAAGTCGCCAATTGTTCGACTTAAAGCCTTTATTGCTATCAACAAATGTCTCAAAAGTAATCAGAGTATACTGACCGTTATAAACACCGTCTATAGCCTGAGTAAGAGTATTAAATGTACGAGAATAGCTACTTACAGAGTCTACAAGCACGCCATTTGAGTCATACAACAAAGAAGTCACGCTAATATATACATTGGGGTTGCTTCCTAAATAATTCTGATAATCAGTAAGACCATATTTCTCGTAAGCAGAAGTTGTAGATACACTTATACTGAGAGTTTTGGGCGGCTCTGGCGTTGCAGACTTATTGATATCAATCGCATCATTTTTACAAGACATCAGGACAAGTCCGAATAGTCCTATTATTCCAAGTATCTTTTTCATAATGGTAATCTTTTAATAATTATACACTAGAATTTGGCAGCCTTAAACAGCCATGAGATGGAAATCTCAATAGTACTCATCTTGCATGGGAAATTCTCTGCCAACTCACTTGTTCCTAAATAGTAGCGTGCATTAATATCAAGCCCTGTGTTTGGTATCGTATATCCAAGTCCAAATACAGGATGAACATCAAAACCTTTCAAATCCCCCGTATGATAAGTAATAGTCTGCGTTCCAGGATATGGCTCATTTATGTCAACCGACAGCTTATCCGGACTCTTCGACATGAGCATTCCTACTGAAGGACCTAATTCAAGATAGAACGAGTTCATGGCTTGCGACTTTAAGAATGGATAGAACTGTAACGTAACCGGGAGTTCAAAGTAGCCTAAACTCAGGTTCTCGCCAGATACGGTCTTGACTGCGTTTTGCTTATATTTCAGTTCTAGACCAACACCAATCATACCTGTTCCCTCGATTGAGTTTTCTGTAGCTCTTCCAAAACGAGCCTTCATAGCTATTCCACCAGAAAATCCAATACCAGAGCCATCATATAAATCACATTCATTAGGCTGGGTCATCGACGACATCGTCACTCCAGCCTTGGGACCAATAAAAAACGCGCTTTTCTTTGGTTTTACGAAACTGCCGAAGTCTGCACCTTCGTCAGATTGTGCAAATGCTGGCGATACGCCTAGAATTGCAACAAACAAAATGAGTAGTTTTTTCATAATTAGTAATATTTACGTTAGACTTAAAAAACTATTTAATCATAGAATCCCATAAGAGTCAGACCAGTTTTTGAAGCATGTCCTCCCTTCGAAGTCTTAACCTCAACATGTTGATCTTTTATTGTATGCTGAATCTTGAAATATGAACCAATTTGAGTGCTAGCTCCGGCAGAGATTGTTACAGTTTTACTAATTGAATTGAAGGAGCTACTACCCGACATTGATACTGTAGTTGTAACAGACTCGCTACCTGGGTTTGTAATTGTAGCATAAACGTATACCTTATCGTTCTCGTCAGCTTTATTTGAATTAACTGCTAATGACACTCGAAGATTCTGTTCTTCCTTCTTTTTAAATGTATAAGATGCCTTGCCAGACCATAACTGCAGACCTTCTGATGCTACTGATACATTATACAATATACTTGACGTTTGAGGAATTATTCCAAACGTATACGTATTAGAGTCGCCAGTAGTAGATATGACTTCACCACTTTCACTATCTGTAACAACTATCTCTAAGTTCTTGTTTTTCCATACTTCTGGAGTCTGTAACGAAAAAGAACAATCTACTCTTTTCCCCTGATAATACTCATGATGAGATTTTGGAACAGATACGATGAAGTCAGAACCATCTTCTACATAACGTAGAATACCACATTTCCCCTTTAGTTTTACAATGGCCACACCATCTTCAAATTCACCAGCTTTGTCGAACTGAACAGGAAGAATTACCTTTCCATTTTTAGAGTAACCAAACAGAGGCCCTGCGCTTACTGGCATCAACCCTTTTTTACCAGAGGGAAATGTGTAATATGGCGGTTGTTTGCCTCTATTGGAAATGCTCATAAAACAGTATAAGTAGTCAAACTGCGTTTGGGTAGGTTTCTTGGCCGAAGAACACTTTTCTGTCTGTACATCATACTGATAGAATTTTCCATTCTCGTCCCAGATGAGAGCTTTGCCATTATACACATTGCAACCACCATAAACAGCACCTATACCAATAATAAACCTTACTGGTCTACCATCTTTATCAATAAGTGAGTATTTGTCTTTTTTAAAAACCGAGGCATAGCCCTCTGTAAACGGTTTAATTTTTGTCCAGCTTCCGTCAAAACCTAGAACAGCAGTACCGTTTTCATCAAGATAACCAGGTTTGCCATTAGAATCTGATACCGACAACATCCCGTCTGAATAGAAAGCCTGACCAGCAAGCGTATAGTATTTTCCTGAAAATGATGTATACATACCCTTATCTGACAACGATCCCAGTACTCGTTCTTTGCCGTTATCGTTAGCTATTACCAATGCTCTGCCTTCATAAAAATCAGTTATTCTGTCATAAGAAACAGGAATTACCACCGAACCATCAGAATGAATGATTCCCATTCTCCCCCCTTTCTCCACTTGATAGAGATTAGGACCGAAACGGGTAATATCAGAATAATCCGTCGGTTTTAGTTGCCATACGATACTCTGTGCAGTAATTTGCAACGGTATCAGGACAAAAAATATAACTATTCCTATTTTTCTCATGACAAACCTAAATTAACTATCCACGGGAAAAGAACATGTCAATCTGATTCCAATCTAGCAGATAACTTCCTGCAAGCATTATAATGTCACCATGCCTAATTGGTACTGCACGTTGTTTTACCATCACATCATTAACTATTGTACCATTTCTGCTAATATCACGATACATCATCTGTTCTCCTTCGTAATAAATGACGCCATGATTATTGCTTGCATAGACATAACTCTCATCTAGATAGATGTCACTATCCGCTGATCGTCCAATAGTTATCTCCCTCAGTATCATAATCTATTCTCCTTCTACACTATTTCCCTATTTTAAAAGGAATTGCCTTTTTCTCCTTGGCTTTGTATAACGCATACCACCCATTACCACTTATAGTATAATCAGCCTTAGTAGTGTGGTTGACACTTGTCTCAACCTTAGAGGGACTAACAGTGGCATTCACAATATCCTTGTAAGTGAATCCATATATGGTTCCCTTTTTATCACTCTTCGAAGATACCTTCACAATTTGATAATTCTCGACATTATTACGATCTTCCGAACGATATTCAACGGTTATCATTGTCTTACCACCGTCGCCCGCATTGATTGTCACCGATCCAATACTATCCAGAATCAAAGAATTATTATTCTCTGTTACATTGACAGCTGATACACTCTGGCGATTTATCATCATCTCACCATTTTTTAATATTACATCAAACTTCGGATCATACTTGGCATTTATTTCTTTGCTAAGTTCCTGAATATCAGACAGTTTAACCTTTTGCTCGTCGCCTGATTCTTTTTTGATAATGAAATAGTTATCGGCATCGGTCTTGCCTTCATAACTCTGTTCGGTGATAACCCCCTTTATCTCGCCATAAGTTTTAGTTTTAATAATATCCAAAAGTTCGCTTTGGGCAAAAATATCCTGATTAGGATTTATCGCACGATAATTGTACTTAACGACATCGTTTATTTCGAACGACTGGATAACGCCATTTTTAAGATACAATTCCTGCAGGTCTTCATTCTCGCCAGCATACTGTCCCTCATAAGTCTGACCATTTTTCATCTTACATATTCTGTCTACTCCAGAAAGAGCTGTTTTGCAACGACGATCTGACTGAAGTGACACAATATCTTTCCAAGTGATTACATAGGCATTAGGTGATTTTTCGAAATACTTAATCCAAGCTCCTTTTTCTAATAAAACCACATTCGATACCTTCCTTTGCTTTTCGCGCAAAACAGCCTCGAATGAAGGTCCTCCAACATAATCTACAGCAACAGAATCTTGCACAAATACAATATCGCATTTAACCTCTGATTCATTGGGCTTTGTAGAATGTTCTAAAATCTCGGTACATCTGCTATCGATACTTATTATAGCACTATCAGTATGGAACGTCAGTTTACCCATACCATCCTGTTGCTTTACATATCCATATAGCACAGAACCATTCTTAAGAACCGCTTTCTGCACCACTGTTGCATTAGCAACCATAAAGACTGCTAAATACAACACTAAAATATACGCCTTCTTTTTCATATCCTTATTATTGAGCAGAATCCAATAGTTCTTTAACATACTTTGCCTTAATACCATAATTATAGCCTTGCACTCCAGCTTGACTTAATCCAGCATGATGAACGCCTATTAGCATACCATATTCATTGAATACAGGCGAACCGCTTGCTCCTCCAAATGTGGCAGCATTATAAGCAAAATCGAATTCACTATTTTGCTGAGTAATATCACCCCCCTGAGCAATAACTTGTATTCCTTTTTCTTTATCAAATTGAATACTCTTTCCAAATGGGAAGCCTATTGTATAAATATGATGTCCAACTTTCAATGCATCATCAGTAACATCCATAGAGTCCTTAACATTTACATAAGTGCAATCTGATGTAGGAAGACGTTTAGATATTGTCTGAACAAGTGCAACATCTTTATTCGGATCATCTCCAGCAGACAGGACTTTACATTTCACAGCATTATCAGGATCAAATATCTCGCCTTGCGAAATAAAAGACACATAATCAAGTTCTCCTTCAACTTTTAATTGAGAAATATAAGCAGAGAGACCAATAGAAATTTTATTTGATACTAGTATTTCTGCAAACTGGCTTAATTTCCGAGTCAATTCGCTTTTATATTCTTCCAACATATTTGCGTTATCACCAAATAGCCATGGTTTCACAATATGCAAATTAGTTATCAGCTTTCCGTCATTTGAAATAAAGAAGCCTGTTCCTGTGTATAAGCCCAGTTCGCCTTGTTTGTTGATATACTCAACTATTTCTTTTGAACTTGCACCACTAGCATTAAGAACAGGATAAACCTGATTGTTTTGATTACGCGACAAGAAAACTTTTGACGGGAAGTAAAAACCTTGAGAAATCAATCCTAGTTTCTTTGATATTTCATTAAGTTTGTTCAGATCCAGATCTCCTACAGTTACATTATAATGATAAATACCAAACATCATAACTACAGAGTTCTTATATCTTGAATACAACTCCTCATCTGTATATGTATCAGGCTTAGGGTTAGGATTTATCATCTTTGCACCAATAACAATACAAACCAAAACAAGAAGAGATGCGGCGGATAGCAGTATTATCTTCGTAAAATTACTTGGCCACTGGATGGGAGAATTCTGAAGGTTTAAGGGCACGCGACCACAGACGATAGCACTTGACTTCTTAATACGAACAGGAGTATTGGGCTGGATCTTACGTCCATCTACCGTAGTACCATTCTTACTATGGTCAAAAATATACACCTTATTGTCTTTGCCAACTTTAATCGTTGCATGATAACGACTCACCGTATCTCCAGTAATCTGGATATCATTATTTAAATGAGAACCAACGCCATAAATAGCTTTATAAGCAGAATTATCTTCTGGCATAGGTACTTGACTCCAGATTAATTCGACGTCAGCAAAACGTATAGCGTCTCCACGTCGGATACTAACTGGAACTCCAGGCTTAATGGGACGGTTCTGGATAAAGGTTCCATTATGGCTTCCCTTATCCTCAAGCATAATGTCACCACTATCCATCAAGGTTATCTCCGCATGTAGCGAACTAGCTTTCTCACTGTGCAAAACGATGTTATTGCTCGCATCGCGTCCAATTTTCAATAGTCTCATAGCTTTATGCTTTTAGTTATTAACGAAATCTTTTTTTAGTTTCTTCCTTTGGCTCATCAGTCTTTGATGATTTATTTGCGGGCTTCTTCTCTTTTGCGGTTTCCTTTTTAGGGTGAGCAGACTTTTCCTGCTTTTGAGGCTTCGCTTTTTCCAAAGAGTCCTTCTGATTATTCTTAATTGAGTCTTGATTCTGCTTATCACGCTCCTCAGCCTTTTCTTGGTCTGTTTTAACATCCATGCTATCAGCAACTATAGGCGTTGGATCAGGACTAGGATTCGTTCCTCCACCAGATAAAGCGTTGTATCCCCAAATACCACCTACAATCAGCACTATAGCAGCAAGTCCAGAAAGACCATATCGCAAAATCTTACCCCGTGTATCAGGTATGAGTTTCCAATCAAGTCTTGCTACATGCGAGAAAGAAACATTGTCCTTCCTCGTGATAGGGACTGGAACATTAGAAGCAATCCTGATACCATTAACATATGTACCATTGTGACTATAATCCACAATAGTCATTTTGCCAGAAGATGTCACATTAATGACCGCATGACGCCTACTGATAACATCCGAGTTGTCATCAATAACAATGTCACAACCTTCTTCTCTTCCAATAGAATATACTTTCATATTTATTACCAATTGAATTATTTACTTAGAAAGAACAGCAGCACTGCCAAAATACAAATGATAACCAATGCAATGATTATACCTTTTATACTTGTAGACTTACTTGCCTTTAATTTCGAATCAACCTTGGTCTCAACTACAGCCAGAGTCAAGTTGTCATGATCTCCACCACCCGAACGACCAAGATTATCAACATAAGTTGCGATATCATCAGTGATGGCCCCAAGGGCACTTCCCGACTTTGTTGCCATCTTTATAAATTCTCGTTCAGGCATAGTACCATGAATACCATCAGAACATAATAGGAATCTGTCTCCTTTTTTAAATGGCAATTCATGAACTTCAACTTCAATGTCAGGTCTCATTCCCAGTGCACGAGTTATGACATTCGACTGTGCAGAAAGACGAGCTTGCTCCTCTGTGATAACTTTTTGCTTCACCAAGTCAAACACCATGGAGTGATCATCGGTACGGAATACTTTCTTTTTGCCTCTGAATTGATAGATACGGCTATCGCCGACATGAGCCACATGGGCCGAATTCTCAGATATAAGCAAGACTGTTGCGGTTGATCCCATACCTTTTAGTTCTGGATTTTCATTCCCAGCCTCTATTATGGCCATGTTTGCACGGCGCACAGCTTTAATTATAACGTTGACTACAGTCTCATCATCAGCCCCTTCGCTGATACCTGCAAGTATTTCATTTACAGCTATGCTCGATGCGGTTTTTCCACCAGGACCACCACCCATTCCGTCGCATACAGTTACAAGATAACCACGACTTGTCTGCATTGCACCGTATGAATCTTGGTTCTCAGATCTGCCTCCAACTCTTGATTCTGCAAATCCTACGATGATATCATTATCGTCCTTGTGTAGTTGTTTTAATTCCATATGATTGTTAGTCAATTATTAATTATAGATTAAAGCGATCTTTAAACCATTGCAAGATTCTCTCTGTGAGTGTTGGGTCAGGAAAAAAAGATTCTTTTATTGCCTCCTTAAACTCAAGTGCTGTCTGAAAACGCTTTGACTGTTCTTTTTCTGTAGCTTTCCATATTACACGCATCAGTTTTTTCGGTATTTCCAGACTAGCGGGTAGTTCTGACTTCATCTGCTTTGCCAATGTCTCAGCCTCAGCTTCGCAAGCCATAGGATTCTCTCCTGCCAAGAGTTCATAAAGAGTTATTCCCAGTGCATATATATCAGTAGTGGCATCAATCTGAACACTTGCCCCATTCTGCTCTCTTAGAATCTGTTCTGGAGCCGAATACTCTGGTGTGCCAATAAAACCATATGACGAGAATTTGTTACCACCATTCATTCGTGCAATACCAAGATCCATAAGTCTCACGTTAGAACCATTCTCTATCATGATGTTTGATGGTTTAATATCACGATGAACCACACCACGAGAATGAACATAGTCCAAGGCATCAAGTACAGAGCATATGGCATTACAGATTTTCTCTACTCGTGTTGGAGAGCCAGCAAAGCCTTTAACAAACTTATCAATATCCACACCTTCCACAAAATGGCTTAGCAAGAATATTGGCCCCGAATCCGGAGCATATTCGCAACAACCTATCATCTCAACTAAGTTTGGGTGGCGGAATGCCAAAGATGCTTCCTGTCTTGCACGCTCGCGTATCATTTTATTATTGGCATAGGCATCCTTTACTCTTTTTATAGCAATGACTGCGCCATTACTGCAACGATAACCACGATATACATCACCCATAGCACCACTTCCTAGAGGAGGTTCCTGAGGATTATAGCAATACCATTCGCCCATAACATATAGGTATATATTAGGGTCTCCCGGTCGCTGTTGAACTGTTTGAAATGCTGCCATATCTCACATTTTTATTTCATTATTGCCTCAAGCTTTTGTATATTTGTCTGAGAGCGTTGTATATACTCCGCATTTCCATCCTTTTGTGCATGTTCCAATGCCTTATAAAAAAGCTGAAGAGCTTGTTTGGTATTGCGGTTGTATTCTGATGCACGACTAGATCCACCAAAATAATCACTTGCCAATTCAAATAAAGCACGATAATTTGTAGAATCCTGTTTTACTGCTAATTCCAAAAGCTGATGTGCTTTGGCATTATCCACCGTCATCCCTGTAAACGACTGCATCTGAACAATGGAATCTGGGCAATAATCTTGGGCGGCCTCGCTCTTGAATAATAGACGACTGAGCAAATAAGAAGCCTCCGAGTCTCCGTCTTTGGATAGATTCTCCAACTTTGCCACACCGTCTTTTGCAGTATTCCCATCACGTAATAATGCGACAGCTGACTGATAACCAGACTGGACAACTTCCGTTGGTGAAGGTGGTTCTGGATCATCAGTTTTTGAAGGAATCAAGGAAACTGCAGAAGCACCAACAATCATAATTGCCACAATGGAAGCCGCAATTGTATATGATTTTTTCCATTCGAAAGAACTTTTCGAAAGGTCTGATGGCAGATGATCAAGAGCTACCCTAAACTCAGCTGCACTTTGATATCTCTTTGATCTCGATTTATCTGTTGCCTTCTCTACAATCTTCCTTATATCTCTATTTTTAATAAGGTTCAGGGGTAACTTCTGATGTAGTTGACTATGAAGAACTTCATGTCTGTCACCCTCAAATGGTGGATGTCCGACAAGACACTGAAACATTAGAATGCCTACAGAATATATATCTGTAGTCTGGTCCTGGCTCTTTATATCACCAAGCACAAGTTCAGGTGCTGCATATTCTGGTTTTCCCATAAATACACCAGCAACTGTCAATGACTTATCATTGGTAGTTAAAGAACGCCTCTGCTTGGCTATACCAAAGTCTATCAATTTAATATGACCATCTGTAGTCACCATAATATTGGTAGGATCAATATCACGGTGCAAATAACCTGCATCATGAAGAGCCATCAAACCAGAAACAACATTCCTTATTATGTTAATTGCAAAGTGATATACGTCTTTTTGGAAATCGCTGTACAATTTCTGGGCAAAAGGAACGGGATTTCCATACCGGTCATTCAGGTTTCCCTGCAAAAGGTCATCAAGCATAACCCCTTCCAACAGTTCACTCACAACATGATATCTATGAGTAATCTCGCCTAAGACATTGGTTTCTTCTGTCTCAATGAAACCAAGCATCTCTACAAGGTTTTCGTTTTTTATGCGAATTGAAGCCTCGCGCCGGGCCCTTTCTATTGCATGAGGTGGCAGGTCACTATACATAAACTTGATAGCGACCTTTTTGGTCTGTCCTGTAATCTCATTTATACACAGACCTTTATATACCTTACCCATGCCGCCAACGCCAAGAGGCTCGTCCGACGAATCGAACTCATAGTATATACCTTGTTGCTTTTCAGCGTTACCTTGAATCTTACAAATAGCCATGATATATTATCTTACCATTGAGGATTTCCATTATTATAATCGTCCATGCCCACAGTACCTCCATGTCGAGGTGATGTTGTGCCATCGATTCCTACGGTACCTCCGTGAGAACCACCATTAAATGGAGGAGGTGTAGGACCATCATATGGTGAAAAATCAACTCCAGGACGAGTAAAACCAGGAGGAACAGGCCCTCTTTGTGGCTCTTGTTCTACTTGAACAGGAATAAAGTCTTGACACACTTTAAGCCCCAGAGCTGTTGCATCAATCAGAACAAGATATAGTTCATAATTGTCACCAATAGTAATAATATCACCATTCTGACATTCAACAGCAGTAAACCCAAGACTCTCACCATTCAACATAGTTCCATTGGTAGAACGAGCATCACTAATAGAAGCAATTACCTTTTCTGGGTTTTTCATTTTTCTAACCACCAAGACTGCATGATCAGTAGAAACTGTTCCTTCTGGCAAAACGATATCGCTTGCAGGATTCTGCCCGATCGTATTCTGCCCAATGTGTATTGGCCAGAATTCTCCAGCAGCAGTCTTTGAAATAGAATAAAGGAATCCAACGACTGGTTTACCAGAAGCCGGTCTTGCTTGTTGAGCACGCATACCTGATACATTGGTTGCATTTGTTACCACATCGGGATTATTGCCCATTCCTGGAACAACAGTTCCTTTTGAATCAGCACTACGTCCATACACGTTTGTATTTGCACCACTATTAGGTGATTCTGGCTCCAAGCCCTTAATGACGGTTTTGTTTTGTGACATATCTATAGTTATTTTAGGTTATATAAACTTCAACTAAATACTACCCACAATAAGGGGTACATCCTATTTTAGGTTTTCAATGCAAAGATAAGAAATTAAGACTTTACATCCAAACCTCGAAACAGGCATAATCCCATCAAAAAGCATATAACGCAGACAAAACGACAAATAATTCACTCAAGAGGAATAATATTTTTAGTTGTAACGTTTACACAAAATTCTTTTTATCACATAATGCAAAACATTTGGATATTTTTTCGTAAATTTGCAGCAACAATTTGTTGTATGAAGACTAAAAAAGTTACCATTTGGCTAATAACACTATTGATAATGGTGTTTGGGATAGAGGCATGTAAGGCACCTACCCCAAACAAGATGAATACTGAAGTTAAGCGCGTAGAAGACTCTATAAAGAATGGCAATCTCGAGGCTGCAAAACAACTGATAGCCCAACACATGAGCGAGGTAACGGATAGCGACATGTACTACAGATGGCTGTCTGTACAAAATAGATTATGGTACGCAGAGATGAAAGTAGACTCGATGACTGCCGTTAGCGATAGCATATATCATTATCTGAGCGCACACGAAAACAAACATAACTCTGTTCGCACACTTCTTTGGGCTGAATGGTATAAGACGAAAGCGGTTTTCTTAAGTGCAATACTAGGTCGACCTGATTCGGCTCTTATATATAACGAGAAAGCTATACGATTGCTGGAAACTTTAAAAGACGAAAAAGAGTTCAGACTTACAGCAATGACTAACCAGGCTTTCTTCTATCAGCAAACAGGTACATACGACAAGAGCGTAGAAGGTTATGTTAAAGCGCTTGAATTTGCTGATTCTATAGGCAAAAGCGAGGAAGATAAGACTCCCCTATTGCTTGGAATAAGCACAGTTTACACCTATATGGGCGATTATGAACGAAGCAACTACTGGTGGAGTCGCTGTCAGAAACAACTCCCCAGCATGATAAAATCAGATCAGTTTATTTATTATAACGACAGAGGAAACGATTACTACTTCCAAAAGAAATACGAAAAGGCTCGCGACTGCTTTACCCAGGCCGCATCGCTAGTAAAGGGCGATGAGTCGAAATCGTGGGATTACTACACATCACTCACCAATCTTGGCGAGATATACGTATGTCTAGGCAAAGCTGATTCTGCCAGAACGATGCTGCATCAGGCCGACTCATTCTTCCATAAAGTAGACTTTCAACCTTTATTATATTATATAGAGACATCACGCGTAAAGCTAGAATTGCTGGAGGGGCACCCACAACAAGCTCTACAGATGATAAGAAACAGCAAACTGGCAGATCCACAGATACCAGCAGCAAGAGCTCAACGACTAATTGCCACAAAGCAAGTAATGCGAGAAACTGGCAACTTTAGCGAAGCATACGAGGCCAGTCATCACCTGCATTTGCTGAGCGACTCGCTACAGAGAGCACAAATAAGCATGCAGTTCAGCACAAAGCTGATGGAATATGAACACGATAAGAAACTTATAGAGCAAGATAGAATTATTGAGAAAACCCGCGCTGACAAACTTTTAGCATGGGGACTGTTTGCTATAGCACTCTTTACTGTAGCCATACTGATAGTGCTGATTCTTTTCTTTAGACGTCGCCATAAATACAATGAATTGCAGACGCGTCAACAGATTGTTATGATGCGCATGGAGAACATTCGCAATCGTATAACACCACACTTCATCTACAACGCACTAAACCACGAAGTGCTGGCTCAGATGGAAGGTAGAAAGGTTGATTTAAACTCGCTAACACAGCTGTTGAGACGAGGTGTAGAGCAGGCAGGAATATTCCAAACCACACTGGAAGAAGAACTGAATTTTGTAGACTATTACATAGACATAGAAGGCCGACAGATGGGGCCAGACTTCAAATATTACAAAGAGATAGCAGAGGATGTAGACTCAAACAAGGTATATCTGCCATCAATGATAGTTCAGATTTTCGCAGAGAACGCATTGAAACACGGACTCAGACCAATAAAACCAGAAGAAGGCAAACTGCGCAAACTTACCATAAGAGTATCAAGAGAGCAGCAAGCTACGCTGGTAGAAGTGATGGACAACGGATACGGACTGCAGAGCAGAACCGACGTAACAGGCAGCCAGACAGGATCACGCGTGGTACGCCAAACCATTCAGATGCTTAACGACAGTAACAAGAATAAAATTACATTCGGGATAGGCAACTGGAAACAGGATGGAGAGAGCGGATGCCGCTCATGGATTCT
>Ga0256404_1005960_pt1 | contig 20773 bp, 28 predicted proteins | sample RumenRJG_01DNA_FD_185990 | JGI IMG/M metagenome (GOLD analysis project Ga0256404, IMG submission 185990) | Bovine rumen microbial communities from Lethbridge, Alberta, Canada - RJG_01 | ecosystem: Host-associated > Mammals > Digestive system > Stomach > Rumen | place: Canada: Alberta | collected...
AGATGAGGTCCTCCCCTTCCCTGGAGATAGCTACGACGAACTCGGACTCGGGACCGAGTTCCTTGATGGATTTGCCGACTTCCTCGTCCTCGTCCGGGGGGCGGGGATAGGTCTTGGGCCTGACCATCTGGATTTCCAGTGCAGTGAGTGCGAGATTGTGAACATCCTCGATTCCGTCCTTCAGGGTGCGACCCTTGCAGGACAGCGGGATTCCGGCGGGACCGTATCTTATCATGGCCAATCACTAATGCCCCGACAACCGTGCCAATCGTTATAATCTTTCGCCTGTTCTCCCACTTATATTAAGTAAAGAAAAGAGCAAGGGGGACATAGTTTTATAAATAAGTCCCACATAGGCCCTTTCTACCGCAATGTCGGGAGAGTCAGAAAAATGAGCAACAAATGCTTCAAGACTAACCCCCAGCTTGTTGCCTTGATCGCAGATCTTAAGGCCAAGACCAGGGAAGATCCGAAGGCTGCTATCTGGCGAGACATCGCGCTCAGGCTCGAGGCACCCAGCAGGGTGTGGGCCGAGGCGAACCTCAGCAAGATCGACAAATACGCCGCAGAGGGAGAGACCGTTATCGTTCCCGGTAAGGTCCTCGCCGCCGGCGATATCAGCAAGAAAGTGAACGTAGCCGCCTACAGCTTCAGTGCCAAGGCAGCTGCAGCAATCGTCGCCGCTGGCGGAAAGACCATGACTATCAGAGAGCTCATGGACGAGAACCCCACCGGCTCCAAAGTAAGGATTATGGGATGATTTCTATGGTTACCGTTATCGATGGAAAAGGACTCATCTACGGAAGGCTCGCAAGCGAGGTCGCCACCATGATCCTTGACGGACAGGAAGTCGTCGTCCTCAACGCCGAGCAGATTATCGTCACCGGTGAGAGGAGCGAAGTTCTGGCCGACTTCAAGCACAAGGTCGACGTCGGAGAAGTCACCAAGAGGAAAGGACCGTTCTACCCCCGCAGGGCAGACCTCCTGTTCAAGAGGTGCGTCAAGGGAATGATTCCCCGCTACACCACCACCGGAAGGGAAGCCTACAGGCAGCTCCACGTCTTCGTCGGAGCACCCAAGCAGTTCGAGACCGCCGAGAAGGTCAAGGTCGAGGCAGCTTGCAAGGTCCCCAACTGCAAATTCATAACCCTGGGCGAGATCTCCGAGTTCCTGGGTTCCAAAGTCAGGTGATTTAAATGGATGCAGTCAACACTAGTGGAAAAAGGAAGACCGCAATCGCCAGGGCCGTCGTGAAAGAGGGTACTGGAAAGGTCACCGTCAACAAGATCCCCCTCGCAATCTACACCCCCGAGCTCGCAAGGCTCAAGATCGAGGAGCCCCTCCAGCTCGTTCCTGAGAAGGCCTCCAAGGTCGACATCTCCGTCACCGTTCAGGGCGGAGGAGTCATGGGTCAGGCAGCAGCCGTCAGGACCGCTGTCGCCAGGGGACTCGTGGACTACTACAAGGACGAAGAGCTCGAGGCTCTCTTCAGGGCATACGACAGGACCCTCATCATCAACGATGACAGGAGGAAGCTCCCCAAGAAGCCCATGGGACCCGGCGCTCGCGCAAAGAAGCAGAAGTCCTACAGGTGAGTAGATATCATGATAATACCGGTGAGATGCTTTACCTGCGGAAAAGTGGTCGGCTCTGCCTACCCTGAGTACGAGAAGCGCGTCAAGATGGGCGAGGACCCCAAGAAGATCCTCGACGATATGGGTTTCGAGAGATACTGCTGCCGCAGGATGATCGTGGCCCATGCCGATCTCATCGGCGAGATATCCCAGCTTGGATGAACATCCAGCTGGCACACAACAAACTATTTAACCTAAACCATTTATCCCCACTTACACGGGCCCTTGGGGTAGCTTGGTATCCTTCATGCTTGGGGTGCATGTGACCCCGGTTCAAATCCGAGGGGGCCCACCATTTATCTCTAAAATTCTGATTGTTGGCTCTTCTGTGGTTCAAATCCATTTAGCATTACAGTCTATGTGATCATCCGCTCGAAAAAGGAGATGTCTATATTGCATAGATGATAGTACATTATCCTGATAAGACCCGTAGGATTGGTCACCATAGGTAGGCCCTTAGCGCCTACGGGCAACGGAATCTTTTCTATATACAACCAGGTAACAAAAAAGGAATATCTTTAAATTAAGGGATCAATAATCAATTATTGTGATAAGATGAGCATAGAGTCCGACTACTTCATGAGAATGGATTCAAGCCCCTACAAAGGCGAATGGATTGCTATACACGGTGAGTCCGTGGTTGCACATTCTAAATCACTCAAGGAAGTCCATAAGCAGGCCTGTGCTCAGTATAACATGTCTTCTTTACTCTTCGTCCCGGTATTGGGCGATGAGACCTATCTCCTGTGATTCCATGACATTGAATTACAGGTATCATCAGATAAGCACCAAGGGACGTCCGATGAGGAGACCGATGATCGGTGTGTCGTTCTCCAACGGATCGAATGTGTTCAAAACCATGGCACTACTGGATTCGGGGGCCGATGTCTCGGCAATCAGCAGTGATATCGCAGAACTAATTGGAATAGACACGGGCGGCCCCAGATCGGTCAGCCGTGGTGTTGCAGGAAAGGTGGAATCTGTCGAGAAGAGAATCAATATATCATTCGGTAAGGATCACGAGACGTATAAGTTCAACATCCCCGTCAAGATACTGTTCGTCGAGGAATCGGACAGTCCGTCATTCGTCCCGCTCTTAGGAAGAGATGGTTTCTTCAGTGAATTTAAGATCACTTTTGACGAGACCAATTCCAAGTTCTCTTTGAAAAGAAACGACAACCAGTGAACCTGAACACATTCTTCTTTTACGGAAGAACGCCATTGATCAGGATGGATTTGACCAATTTCAATGCCCTGTTTTTAGGGGTCATTGACTTTTATTTTTCCGATCTGGCCTTTCTTAGTCCAAGTCGGGGGACCCACCATTGACCTTCATATTCTGATTGCTGGCTCTTCTGTGCTTCAAATTCTATAGCGAAATTGATCAAATAATTTAGGAAGATAAACTCTGACCTAATCGGTATTCCGGTCTTCGGCTGTTATTTCATATCTCCCCTCGGATTTGGTCAACATCAAAACGAGCCCATGCCCCGAATTATCCCAAACATCCGGCATGGTCCGACAATTGAAGATAATCTCAGATGATATTCATCGTCCTCTCGAATCTTTCAAACACCTTGTCCTTCGGAACGTCATGGCCGCCCAGTCCAACACGTTCCTGCATCCTTTCGTAGCATTTCTCGGGTGTCCCTGCAGTGACGAAAATGAAATCGATATAGTATCTCGTTTCTTTCGCTTTCCTAACAAACTCGAGTTCATCTTCTCTCGAACCTACTGTTTCAAAACCAAACGAGGTCCCTTCTTCCAGCAGTCTATTCCTGAGCGAGGCGCACAGTTCCATGGCAACCATGTATCTCTCAGAAAGATTTTCAATCCGATCGGATAAACCTCTCGCGTAAGTTCATGTCCGAAAACACGACGAACTATCTGGAACTTGAATATGAACACCTCTACAACGTCAGGGACCAGACGATCCTGTTCCTCAAGATGTGTCCGAAGAGCACCGGGTTGGCGGAGGAGATGCTGACATGGCTGGACCAGAAGGTCAAGATGCTTGGGGACAAGTTGATGGAACAGAAGGAGTGAGAAATTATTACCGGGGTGTTCCGCAATCGATCCCTATTCTTTCCAGTGACATTCTCGTTGAACTCGGGTTTGTGAAGAAAACCCCGGTACCTCCTGCTTCATTCCACTCTTTGATGTTTCCTGCATTATCATCAATGAGAACGGATCCCCTGTTCCTTACAAAACCCACCTTCTCCCTGCGAAGTACGATGTTCACTGCAACCTCGCCGCCGAGGTATCTTTTGACCCATTCGATCTTATCGTCACCCAACGACGGAAGGTTTCTGCTTGGTTTGGGGACGGCGGTAAGGATCTCCACCTTATTACCGTACCTTTCACGAACGTCGTTGAACAGTTCTAATGAACCTGGAATCGGTTTTGCCCTCTGGTAAAAATTACCCAGTCTGCGTATGCTCTCGAACAGGATGTCATCACCCACGGCATTCTTGCCTCTGATTTCGATACCGCAGAATTCCCTTACTCCCCCGGTGAAGTCCACCAGCACGTCATCCATGTCGAAGTAGATCCGTTCGACATCCATGCGTTTATGCCCCCAATAGGAGGTTGTCCCTGATGGCCTCCCACAACTGGATTCCCGATGCACGGGGATCGGTAATCTGAACCACGGGCACATGACCCTCCAGTTCTAATCCCTCGGTCTCCACCGTCTGCCACTCCCTGATTTCCTCGGCAGTGACGTATGGGTTGTATTTTGCTCCCTCGGATGTTCTGGATCTCTCGACGATGATGCTGGGGTCAATGCTCATCACCGCAAACAGATCATATTTTAGGGATTCGAAGCGCGGGAATACCACCTCGTAATCGGTAACGCACCCGGGCAAGTGAAGGATGTCATGGGGCAATTTCTCATCGTAGTAGCCGTTCTCCAGCTTCTTGCCCCCGAACGTCGCTGGGTAGCAGAAGTGCTCATCCACGATGACGTTGTGGTTCTCCGCAACGGTGTCGATCTCGTCTCTGACTTCGTCGACCAGGGCCTGTTTCTCGGCCTCGGACATATCACGGAGCCTGCAACCATCGAGACGGGCGCGTATCATGTCCATCGGGGACAGGTGGACGAATTCGACCCCGTTGGATTTCGCCAATTCGATGAAATCGTCGATTGTGTAGTTCTTTCCGCTCCTGGAGACCCCGAACAGTCCCACCCTGTTGTACGTTTTTCCTTCGTCAGACTTCATTATATCACTTCCTGATGTTTCTCAAATCACTTTTCGACAGTTTTCCAGCCTTCCTTCCGACAGTCTGTATCGAAAGTTTAGTAATCCTCGTATCAACGAACATGGCATATTCGAGGCCCGTAGGAGCTACATCCCTGATGAGATACCTGGATGCAGCTGAATCCTCCTTGTAGAGTCTCTTGACCGAGACGGAATCGGGCGTTACCGATACCACCGCGGCATAGAAGGTCTCGATCATCCCTCCCCCGTTTATGGTGTATCTGCGGATATCCCCGACCATGAGGACATCCTCAGGTTCTTTGTACGGACGGTACTTCATCCGCATCACCAGTCATAGACAGCGTTGCGTCCGAAGTACTTGTCAACGTCCACCTCCTTGTCGAGGCCCTCCCTGCGGACTACCTCGAAGGAGATGAACCTCTTCTCGTACCCGCTGTCGACCATCCATCTTCCCATGGGGTCGAACATCACGTACGAGGAGACCATGTCCTCGTTGTCCTCGAAGACGATGTTCCCGATGTCCTCGTGCCTGCGTCTGAAGTCATCGAACTGTTCGTCCGTGATGGACCAGGTGTCTGGGATGTCGTCGTTAGCGTTCTTCAGGGTGAGCGCCCTGAAGCACTTGACACGGTCGGGGTTGACCCTCTCGATGAAGGGCTTGAAGTCCTTCATCCAGCTCCTTCTGACCACGGTGATGTTGAGCTTCACCTTGATCCCGTGCCTGCGGGCCATCTGTGCGACCTGCACGATGTTCTCCAGGTGCCCTCCTCTTCCCCTGCCGATGAGGATCTCGTCCTCCTCGTCGACGGAGTCGATGGAGAGGCCGATCCAGTCGACCACTCCTTCCATCCTCTCCATCCAGTCCTCGGTCATCAGAGAACCGTTGCTGACGATTGAGAGCTTGAAGCCCATCCCCTTGACTAGGTAGCACATCTGGTCCAGGAAGGGATACAGGGTGGGTTCCCCTCCGGCGAGGTTGATCTTCTCTACCCCGTACTCCTTGAGGAATGTCAGGGTGTCTACCCAGTCAGCCGGCCTCATGTAGTTCTTCGTGAGGCACCTGTCGAAGCAGTGCTCACAGTGATAGTTACACTTTCCGTAGATGTGGATGTTTGCGGACCTGAACTTCCTGGCGGAGTTGGTTTTTGTGTTCATGAGTATAGACTGGTTTTTGAATTATAAAGTAAAAATCTTTGACAATAAAAATCTAATTTTGGTTATCTACGGAACCGTGAAATAACGACGACAACATGTTACGATTATGTGGAACAAGGCGTACATATTGTGCAACGGAATGGACGATTCTCTTCAGAAAATAGACATCTCACCGTTCAAGTACGGAACCGTCTCAGCGTACGATGTGAAGCCTATCCCAAAGAAGAAAATGTCATACCTCTACAACAGAGAAGGTTCTGATGGGAAGATAACAAATGAGCCGAGGGAAACAATCACTGTCGATACCCTTTTTGACTTTTTCCACCATCTTTTCGCACCATTATCTACGGCCAACAGACTCTATTTCGACTATGCCGTGGAGGAGAGGGAAGATGGGACCTGGTATTCCGATTATCAGGAATTCAGATACTTCCTGGTGGAATCAGAATGTGATTGGGATGATGAAGAACAATGTCTGATCGATGCCATCAGACTGTTCAAAACCAGCCGTGCCGGGTTCGGGATCGCAGTTCTGCCAGAAGGCGGCATCGGAGTAAATGACCTCTATCACTATGAAACTAATATGTCGCTCCAAACCCTCCCCATATTCACTCTGGACGATAACGAAAAGAAAGAGTTCCAGACGTTCTACAAAGAGTTCCGTGGGTGGTATACGAGATTCTATAAGTTCAACTACGGGCCGGAGCCGAGCAGCAAGGACTACCTTACGAAGAAGATGCTCGACATCTTCAGAAGCGTTTACAGATGCGACGACATAGAAACCGCATTTATGGTCCTCTCTGGAATATGGGAATTGTTTGCACAACAATTTCCAGAAGAAAAATCACCAGTCGGGGATAATGTAACAAGAAGAATCAAAGAAAGCGTTTCACGTATGGTCCGCAATACTGGTTCGATCTATGAATGGAATCAAGATAACCTGTTCATAAAAGTCGGATACCTTTACGAACAACGCAGCATCATCGTTCACAAAGACAAAGACAAATCTTTCGACAAAGAATGTGTCCAAATGGCTTTCGACATTACCCGGTGTCTGATTCTGAAACTATTCTACGCCAAGGATAAAGACGTCGAGACGATAGTTCACAATTTGGAATACTGCGATAAAGATGAGGCCGCGTACAAAATGGATTCAATAAGGTGTCCACCTGCAAGCAAAGAATTAATGAAACGGATTATCAAATATGCCGAAGAACAAAAAATCCGTGCTGAACAACACCGTAAAGAACAACAGTACCGCAACAATCATTTTTGATCCTGATCTTGGATTATTCAATCTCGTTTAAATGAAAAGTACATACAGTCGCATCATTTTTTACCAACAAATTCCTCGAAGGCCCCCCATATTGCCTCAGCATTCCTCATGTAGTCCTGAGACTGGAATATCCTGCGTCCCAGAGCATCATGGTATACGCCCATCATCTCCGCCCGTTGCCAATGGATGATGTCCTCTCTTGTGGCAACCGTGTTCCTTTTGCACCCTTCCGATCTCCTCATACGCTCTATAATGGCATCGGGGTCGATCTTCATGACGGCCACCAAGTCGTAGAACTGCGTCCCGAATCTCGGGAGAACGACCTCGTAGGATGTGGGGGAGTTCGGGATCCTCATGATGTCGTGGGGCAGTTTCTCGTCGTAGTACCCATCCTCCAGCACTGTTCCCCCGAAATCGTGGGGGAAACAATAGTGCTCGTCCACGATGATGTTGCTGTTCTCCGAGACCTTCCTGATCTCATCTCTGACCTCCTGCACAAGTTGTCTTTTTTCCGAATCCGGCATATCCCGAAGCCTTGTGCCAGATAGTCTCTCCCTGATCATCCCTATGGGAGACATATGCACGAAATCGTAACCGTTCTCGTGTGCGATATCTACGAAAACCTCGATTGCCGAATCCTTCCCACTTCTCGAGATCCCGAAAACACCGATGGAGTATTTCCTGTCCACATCCATTGTACCACGAATCCTCAGATGTGGTGTATGGTGCGGATATTAACAAGTCTGGATTTCCTAAATGAGGGGTTTTCAGCATTCATAATTGGATATTGCTTTCATACTATAGAGTAAAAATCTATGATAATAAAATATAAATTTTGATAATATGCAATATTCAGACCCATCTGAGAACGAATCTTCCTTCACGCTTAATCTTTATCGCTTTCCTACGCTTATCGATCTTGCCCTTGGGAGTATAGGCATCATCCAGCTCTATCACGCCTGCATCCAGAAGCCTGTTGATGTGATACATGACTGCCTGAGGTTTCATATCGAACTTCCGGGCAACATCCACATTGCAGATTTCGTGATGGCGATCCTGTTCATCGGCAATGTATCTCAACATATCCAGCGATAATCCCCCCAGACGTTTCACGTCAGGAATCTTCGGAGAAGGGATTGTGACCAGCAACTCTTCAAGCGGTTTATCCTTGAACCGGCGCTGATCCATCATGTAGTAGACATCCGAGTTCATGAAGAACGCCGTGTTGCATGCGGCAGCGGACATGAGATTCGTACCATTGGTGATGTCCACGGAGAACCGTGCTTTTCTGTCCTCCTCGCTGTATTGCTCATATATCTTGTAGATGGTATCCACGATATTGAGGAAATCGAACGGTTTTATGACCTTGGATTCGCAGGCATAACCCATCTCACCGAGTTTTTCCATAAGTATCTCGGTCGTCTTCTCGTAAATCTTGTCCTCGGAGATACTGTATAGGAGGACGATTCTGTCGATAGCGTTGGGGATTGCCTTAATCGTATTCAACGTAGGGTCGGGTTCCCTACCGGAAAAGGCCAGGTGAATATACATCGTAAAACGAATCTGCTTTATGATATAACAAATCTGTTTTCATTCCTGACGGTTTCTGTACTCAACTGCGAGACATGTGTTCATGATTGCTTCCTTCACCAGGCACAGAAGATCGTGACACCTCTGGGCAAATTCCCGTTCCGTGATAAAGCAGATGTCCTTGTTGGATTTCTTGCCGCTATCCTCGACTGTAAGGGATATGCCAGAGTGGACAATGTGATGCCTTATCCTATCCATATCCTCGGCCTCGGGGAGCATCGCGTAGAACGGCTGATCTTTCTTCTTGTAGTAGATGTAGCGAGGATTGATCTCATCAAATATCTCACACAGTGTCAACAGGTAGGGATTACCATCCGAATGACTCCTAATCTCCTTCACAATCTGGTTGTAAGATGGTTGCGGAAGATATCCATCCTTGTTCGGTGACAGTGTGATTCCGCAACTTTTCATCACGATATGGGAGATCTTATCCAATACTGAATACAGGCGCGGATAGATGTCCAGCAGCAGCTCCTGGTTGAAAATCCGCTTAGCCATCGGACTGAAACTGTATGCAACCTCCGCAATCGAACTAACGTAACTGGTTGCCGTGTAAACCTGGAACCGGCAGTGTGCGAATGTCTCCATGACATCCTCCATCATTATGTTCAGTTCCGGTACATGGAAATCAAAAACCAGGTCGTCACACATATACTGTAACCGCAGAAATAAATCGGGAACGAAATCAAGATAGCTCAGAGCCAATCCGCCGCTGACCACCCAGAGGGCATACTCTTTCTCCTCCTCCGATTCCTTATTTTCTGCATCCTTCATAGACAGATCGGGAATATCCAGATATTTCTCAGGTTTCTCCGGGTACTCTTTATGCAGAGTTGTAACAACCTCGCCGAAATTGTAGAAGAACTTCTTGTCATCTTTGTATCTGTCCAGGTAATAGGCCAACAGATTGTATATGTAGCCTGCAAACAAATCACGGTATCTGTTTGGAACTTCCTTGTAAACTTTGTAGAGGATGCGGAGTTTTTTCTCGATGATTGCGTCCTGGAGATCTGAGAATAGGAATTGAAGAACCTCTTCTACTTTGGTGGGCAATTGTTTTGCTGAGAAATTGAACGAAATGCCCTCCAGATCGGGCATTTTCTTCAATATTTCCATAATTTCTTCCAGATGACCTTCAGCTGTAACCTTGTAGATGTCGTGTACGAGATAATTCTCGGCATTGACAATCGCACCCATGGCTGCAAAATAACGATGTGTCTCGGTCAGCATCATCGAATACTGGACGTACAACCAGCCCATGTAATGGTTGAATGCTATATCGGGAACATCATCGCCTCTAGCATGGGCATCGTAGGCCATGTTCACTCCGACATCGATACCTTTTCTCGCGATATACAGAGCAGTCTTGTGGTAATTGACATACTTCTCCTCATCGCGTGGCCGTTTCTCATCGTTAGCCTTACATCTTTCCTGAACAGCTACTCTAGCAAGAAGACGGGAAATCTCCATCGAATAGAGTATTTTGTCTACACCTTCCTTCTGATCGATAATCTCGGAATGATGATTCAACAGATATTCGAGAAAGACTGGATCGTCCCTACGTTTGTTGAACATAGCGAATGAGTCCACGTTTACAGCCATGGTTAGATTGCACCCAGTGGATGTAATCGATTCACGGTTTAATAAAAGGTGATTAAGGCCCGTTCACGATATGACCTCCTCCATCATCCTCTTCATCATGTCGTTGGGATCCGCCTTGTTACAGTATTCCTCGTACACCCTCATGAAGTACTGCCGGATGGACTCGTTCACGATCTCGTCCCTCGAAGGGTAATGGCCGTTCAGTATGCCGAACGCAGTCAGCAGCTCCAGCCGTTTGCGGTTGTCCTCCGACAGTTTGTAAGAAACCCTTCCCATCTTCCCCATTCCGAAAGAATGCCATTGATCAGGACGGATTTGAACCATTTTATATGGCTTGTTTTAGAGGGTCATTGACTTTTATTTATCCGATCTGGCCTATCTCGGTCCAAGTTCGGGGGCCCACCACTTTTTTCAAAATTCCGATTGCTAGCTCTTTGGCAGTTCCGGACATGCGTCCGCCGACAGATGTTCCAGATACCGCAAAATATTATCATACCGTACACAGTTCGGTAAGCAGGAGTGCGGCCATGCGACGAGAATCTTCCGCCGAATACCGCCGGAACGGTCGGATAACGATGCTGGACACAATCTGGGAAAAACTCGACAGGGACCTGGTGATCCAGGAGGCCATGTACGGCTGCATCATGGCCCTGACCATCATGCTTACCGCTTACATCGGGCTCATCCAGTACTCCGACCGCATGCACCTGATATATGCCATCCTGGGCATGGACGTGGTATGGGCCGTCATCGACATGTACATCTTCTACCGGGCCGACCTCATGTCGCTCAACAGGTCCCTGATGCTCTACTGGGAGCTCCACGACCAGCCCGACCGCGAATCCAAGAAGAAGCTCCTGGAGTCGGAGTTCTACGGCACCGTCTTCCAGGTAGTCAGCAAGGAGGACCAGGACAAGATGCTCGACGTCTTCCTCGACGGCACCTTCACCGGCAGGGAGGGCCTGAAGAAGTCCAACCGCCATTATCTCTTCAACGCCGTCACCACCTTCGTGTTCGCCGCCGCCCCGGCGATACCCCCGGTAATCTGTCTGCAGTTTATCGGCAACTTCGCCTACGCGATCCTCAATGCGTCGGTGATCTCCTGCATTCTCATCTTCTTCGTCGGGTACTTTATGGCCCCCGGGGACGGCCTCAAGTCCCGCCTCATCACCGGTTTCACGACTGCGGGCATCAGCATGTTCTTCACTATCGTGTGTGCCGTCTTCGGCGGATGATTATTAACCCCGCCCGCGATTCTTAATCATGGATTTCGAACAGCTGACCAAGGTCAGGCAGAGCTGCCGCTCCTACGATGCGGACAGGCCTGTCGAGGAGGAGAAGATCGCCAAACTGGTGGAGGCTGCCAAGATTGCGCCGTCCGCCATGAACGCCCAGCCCTATGACGTTTGGGTGGTACGCTCCCCCGAGAAGGTCCAGGCCATCAGGGATGCCAAGTCGAGCTTCAACGGTTTCATCGACAACGTGAACACTTTCATCGTATTCACCGATGCCCCCTACACCAATCCCAAATTGGAAGGTCTCGCCGAGGATATGCAGATCGATTACCGTACGCAGGATATCGGGGAATCCATCGCCTACCTGACCCTCCAGGCGAAGGATCTGGGTCTTGATACCTGCATCCTCGGAGGGTTCAGGATCGACCAGGTCAAGAAAGCTCTCGGAACGGATGCCCACATCCAGATAATCGTCGCGGTGGGTTACGCTACCGAAGGATACAAAGTCCGTAACAAAGTCCGCAAAGTAGATTCAGAGAACGTACACTTCATCTGAGGAAGCTGGTGGGCCTGTCCGGATTTGAACCGGAGTCAATGGCTCCCAAAGCCACAAGTATACCAAGCTAGCCCACAGGCCCACATTCAGGATTAATCTCCGTAACTATATCAAAGTTCAGATGAGCTTTCTGGCTTTGAGCTCGTCGATGAGCAGTTTGGTGGCGTTGCCGCGGTGGGAGATGGCATTCTTCTCCTCCACGGGGATTTCCGCGAAGGACCTGTCGCCGTCGGGGGTGAAGATGGGATCGTATCCGAATCCTCCGTCTCCCTTCTCTTCGAAGAGGATGTATCCGGGGCATGTGCCAGTAACGATGATTCTCTCCTCTCCGATCACGCAGCCGATGCAGCATTTGAAGACGGCGGTACGGTCTTCCACCCCTTCCATGAGCTTCAGGATACCCTTGTTCCCGACGGTCTTCTGACCGTAGGCGGAATAGACTCCGGGGAAGCCTTTCAGGGCGTTGACGAAGAGTCCCGAGTCGTCGATCATGAAATCCCTGAGACCGTCCCTGTAGAGTTCCTTCATACCCTTGTCGACGACCTCTTCGAGGTAGGCGGTCTGGACCTCGTCATATTCCCTGTTCACGTGGACCATCTCCACGCCGAAGTCGGAGAATTCTGCCTGGTATTCCTTGACCTTTCCGGGATTGTGGGTGACGACGTTGAGCTTCATGTGTATCTTCCTCTGTCTTTGATCTCCTGGACCTTATCCAGGACTTCCTGCGCACCGGTCTTCTCCTGGCAGTATGCTTCGGTAATGTATGCGTAGGCATCCTTGATGTCAGGATGCGCCGAAGTGAAACCCCTCTCGAGCAGGCGCAGGTCTACGCCCATATCCTCCACGCCGATGAGCGAGGCACCCATGGAGAAGTCGATGATGCACAGTTCGCCTGCGGGGGTAAGTATCATGTTCGAAGTGGTCAGATCACCGTGGCAGATCTTCGAATTGTGGAGTCTGGCTATGTTGGTTCCGATGAGTCTGCAGATCCTTTCTGCCTCTTCAGGATGTTCGTCGAGGTACCTCTTGACGGTGACTCCTTTCACGCGTTCCATGGTGATACTGCACTCCACCGTGTCGATATCGTAGATGATCGGCGTGCGTATGCCTGCGGCACGGGCCTCGCGGATGAGTCTCGCCTCCGAGCGGATGCGTTGGGTACGGATCCTCCTATCCAATTCGGGGACGCGGTACCCTTTGGGGGTGCGCACTTTGGTGACGGCATCTCTGCCCAGATACGTGGAGAGGTAAACGCTTCCCTCCGCTCCTTTGGCTATCGTGGCGCCGTCCATGGCCACGCATATGCGTCCCGACTAAAAATAGTATTATCAACGGACGCGGCATAACCCTTAATGTGAACCGTATCCCGCTCGGCTGCAAATACGTTGATGCCCTCCTCGGAGGAGGGATCGAAGCAGGCAGCGTCACGCTTTTCTACGGAGAGGCGGGATGCGGGAAGTCCAACATCTGCATGCAGATGGCCCGCAACATAATCCAGAGCGGGAAGAAGGTGGCCTATGTTGACACCGAGGGATTGTCCTACGAGCGTATCATGCAGATCTTCAAGGATGAGTCCCTTGTCAAGGATCTTCTGATCTTTCAGGTGCACAGTTTCACAGAGCAGTCCAATCGTGTCGACCAGATTGCGAAGATTGCTAAGACCGGAGTTCTGGGTCTTATCGTCGTGGACTCGATGACGATGTTCTACCGTCTCAATTACGACAACATGGAGATGAGGAACGACTTCATCAGGCAGACCGAAGTGCTTCTCAATCTGGCCCGCGATTATGAGGTCCCGATTCTCATTACCTCACAGGTGTACACCAATATCACCACAGGCGCCATAGAATTCCTGGGCGGACATGCCATGCATCATAATGCCAAGACCATCATCCGTCTCGACATGCGCGGCAACGGTCTCCGCAACGCCGTGATAATAAAACACCGCAGCCTCCCCGAGGGAAGGTCTGCGATGTTCCGGATCACCGCCGACGGGGTCGGTGACCCGTAAGTGGTTTTTTCTTGACTTTCAGACGTCCCTGTTGATGGCGTAATCCGCAAGTGCCAGCATGAACTCCTTGTCTTCGCTCTGGGGCAGGATGGAGAGGTATGCCTTGGCGGATGCGATCTTGTCCTCGGCAGCCTTCTTGTTGTAGTCGATGGCACCGATGTCCTTCATGATCTGCATTCCCTCGCGGACCTCTTCCTCGGTGGCGTCCATGTTGCCGAGGATGGATTTGAACTTGGCGAGCTTGGCCTCATCCTTGAGGTGCTCCAGGGTGTAGGTGACCATGAGGGTGCACTTTCCCTTGCGGAGGTCGTTTCCGACGGACTTACCGGTCTTGGAGGAATCTCCTGCGATACCGAGATAGTCGTCGAACATCTGGAATCCGAGTCCCATGTCGAGTGCGTATTTGTTGATGGCCTCTACGACCTCGGGTTTGGCGTTTCCGCAGAGTGCTCCTCCCGCGGCGGCAGCTGCGAACAGCACGCTGGTCTTCAGGAAAATGGTCTCGGTGTACCTGGCTTCAGAGACAAGTTGGTGCTCGTTTTCGATGTCGAATTGCTGGCCCCTTGCAAGGTCCCAGACAGCCTTGGAGACGAATTGGAGGATGCCCCTCATGTTGTCGCTGGGGATGTCCAGGTCTGCGATGATCTGATAGGCTTTGGCGAAGAGGGCGTCACCGGCGAGGATGGCGGTGGGCATGTCGTATCCGACGTGGATGGTCTTCATTCCCCTCCTCATCTCGTCCCCATCCATGTAGTCGTCGTGGATCAGGGTGAAGTTGTGGATGTACTCGATGGCGACAGCCAGGGGGACGGCCTTGGATTTGTCCCCTCCGACCGCACCGCAGGCGGCCATGACGATGGCGGGCCTCATCCTCTTTCCTCCGGCGTACGGGTACTGCCTGGAGGCCTCGATGAGCCTCATGGGCTCCTCATCGGGGATGTAGTGTTTGATAGCGGAGTCGAGCTCTGCGGAAGTCTTCTTCAGATACTGTTTTGCGTCCATTTCAATCCCTCCAACCATTCTCTGGTTTCGCCAAGGACCACATACCTCGCCTTGGAGAGCTGTTCGATGTTGGCGGAACCGGTGAGCATCATGGCCACCTTGAGTTCCTCCTTGATCAAGAGAAGTTTGTTCTTCACCGCTTCGGCGGATTCCGTGGCCTCTTTCAGGACGGCCTTGGCAGCGCCGGCGGCGGTGGCACCCATGGCGATGGCGGCGGCCACATGGGCACCGTCGAGTATGCCTCCGGATGCGATGAGCGGTAGTTTGCCTGCTTTTGCTTCCTGCAGGGCGACAGGTGCGGGTATTCCCCAGTCGAAGAAGGTGTTGCCGATCTCGGCGTGCATGTCGTCACCCTGGTCCTCCGCGCGGTACATCTCCACGGCGGAGAAGCTGGTTCCTCCCATGCCCGCGATGTCGATTCCCTGGACTCCGATGCCCTTGAGTCTCTCGGCGGTGAAGGCATCGATGCCGGCACCCGTCTCTTTGACGATGATGGGGTACTGCCTCGCCAGGTCGCGGATGGCGTCCCTGACACCTTTTCCGTTGCAGTCGCCCTCGGGCTGCACGACCTCCTGGAGGAAGTTCAGGTGGATTGCGACATAATCTGCATCGATGAGCTCCTTGGCCTGTCCCACCATCTCGGCGGAGAACATGTCCTTGCTTTTCTGTTTGACGAGCTGCGGTGCACCGACGTTGCCGATGACCAGGGGAATGTCATAATCCTTGATGATACTGTACGATTCCGGGTCAACTCCCGTGACGCCGGCCCTTTCGCTGCCCACACCCATACCGATGCCCAGCTCTGCGCAGGCCTCGGCGATGTTGGCGTTGATCTTCTTTGCCCCGGAGAATCCTCCTGTGATTGCGGTGACGATGAATGGGAACTCCAGTTTCCTTCCGAGGACCTCGGCGGACATGTCGATCTCATCCATGTCGATCTCGGGCATTGCGTTGTGTACGAGCCTAACATCGTCCCAGTAGCAGTGGTCGGGAGCGATCCTCTCCTCCACGCAGATTTTGATATGGTCGGCTTTCCTGCTTCTGATAGGTTCTCCTGTCATTCCAGGCCTCCTTTTGCGATTGTGCATGTGACTGTCTCGCCCTTCAGCAGCGAGTACAGGCGGTTGGGGGCGTTGCCGTTGACCAGGTAGCATTTCCTGCTGCCGTCGGTCATGCGGAGCATGGCCTCCATCTTGTTGCGTACCCCACCGGTGACGTCATCCACGTTGGAATCGGTGGCGATGCTCGCCATCTTCTCCTTGGTGACGATGCCGATCATGCGTGCGGCCTTGTCGGTCTTGGGGTTGCGGTCGTAGAGTCCGTCGATGTCCGATACGAACACGACCTTTTCGGGATTATACATCCGGCACAGGAGCTCCATCACCTGGTCGCCAGAAACTATGCAGAAACGGGTCTTCCTGTCGGTAATCACATCTCCGAACATGACAGGCATGATCCCGAGGTCAGTGAGCCTCCTGAGGGGCTCCTCGTTGTCGACCACCAGTTTGCCTCCATCCGCGACGAAGCAGGATCCGATGGGCACCGATACGGCGGGGATATCCTTGGCGAGGAGTTCCTCCACGACCATGGAGCTGAGTTCCCTGGTGTCGCACATGACCCTTGCCATGGCGGGAATCTGGGAATCGTTCTCGTAACCATTCTGAAGGTTGTATTGTTTGGAGACCACGTGTCCGAAGGAACCTGCTCCGTGGACGATGATGACCTCCTGTCCGGAGCGTTTGATCTCGTCAGCCAGTCTGGCGACGGTCTCCTTGTTGAATTTGCGATACTCGGCCTTGTCGGTAATTACGCTTCCGCCGAATTTTATGAGTATCATCGTACGAACAATCGCGCGATATGATATAATAGTGCCGTCAACTCAATTCGTCAATCGACGAACACAATTCACATGGATTTATGGCGAGGCCCACCAGAGAGAAGTGAAGAAGTGGTTGACAGCGTGGATGCTTTCCCGTGCACTTGCGCAACACAGTACGCGACATCTACGCGGGAGGGCTTAACTGCCGGGTTCGAAATGGGACCGGGTGAACCCCTCCGCTATGGCCGTCAGACCAAAACATTGCAAACGTACATCCTATATAAACAATTCGGATGACTCCGAATTCCGGGGACAAACCGATTATAATCCGTTTTGGACGGGTTCTTAACAAATCTGAGATGAAATTGTTTTGTGATAAACAATTGTCATTTTTCGAAGTTTCGAATCATGGTACTGTATTAAATAGTATAGCAAATTAGTCCACCTGTTTACTATGGCAGTCGAACAAGTCACATACAAAAACATTGACCCGAGGACTCGTAAATCGATCATGATCGGGCTTTGTCTTGCCATGCTCTGCGCTTGTTTCGACGGTACCATTATCGGCACCTGCGGAACCAAGATTGCAAACGAGTTGAATGGCAATGGTCTTTTCACATGGATGGTAACAGGATACCTTCTCTGTGAGTGTATCACCATCCCTATTGCAGGAAAACTCTCCGACCTTTACGGAAGGAAACCCCTGTTCTTGATCGGTCTCGCACTCTTCGTCGGCGGATCCATCGTGGCAGGAATGTCCACCAATATGGAGATGCTCGTCATTTGCCGTGGAGTCCAGGGACTTGGAGGAGGTATCCTCATCCCCGTCGCTACCGCAGCAATTGCCGACCTTTACGCTCCTGAGGTCAGGGCTAAGATGCAGGGAATGCTCGCCGCAATCTTCGGTATCGGTTCCGGAATCGGTCCTATAATCGGAGGATTCATCACTGAGAACATCGACTGGCGCTGGTGCTTCTACATCAACGTCCCTCTCGCTGCAATCTCCTTCATCTTGACGATTAAGAAGTTCCCCGCACCCGTCATCCCCAACAAACCCGTCATTGACTACAAGGGAATCGTTGCACTGACCGCTCTCCTCACTGCCCTCATCGTGCTCTTCGAGTGCGGAGGAAACGAGTTCGCATGGATGAGCGTCACCACCTTCGCGCTCATCGCTGTGTTCGCAGTCTGTGCCTTCCTCTTCGTCATGATTGAGAAGAGGGCAGTTGAGCCTATCCTGTCCCCCAAGCTTCTGAAGAACCGCACCGTCATGGCCGGAGGAATGTATATGCTGATCTTCGGAATCGGAATGATGGGTGCCATGACCTTCGGAGGATACTTCGGAACCTTCATTCTCTTCGAGCTCGACACCCTCACCGCCAGTTACTACACCCTGTTCCTGGTGGCAGGTATCATGCTCACCTCCATGATTTCCGGAGGAGCCTGTGAGAGGACTGGTTACAGGCCCTGGCTGATTGTCGGACCTGTAATCGTGTTCATCGGACTGTATCTGTTCTCCACCCTCCAGGTGGACGGAGTGGTATTCGATGCCAACAAGGAGTTCCTTTACACGATTACCGGAAAGCCCATCGACATGTTCTGTATCGCGCAGTTCGTCCTCGGTGTCGGTCTCGGATGCATGATGACTCCTGTCATGGCAGCTGTCCAGAACAGTTCCGACCCTAAGGAAATCGGAATGAACACCTCTGCTGTCAACCTGCTGAGGTCCATCGGTACTGCACTCGGAACCGCAATCTTCACCATGCTCATCAACTCCCAGTATGTGAACAATCTCGGTCCTTATGCAGGAGCTCCTGCCGTTACCGACAAGGCAACCGAGTTCATCCAGCCCATGCTGGCGTACCTGACTCCGGTCCTCGGCCCCGGTGTGCCTAACCCCCTGTACGATCCTACCGGAACCGTGCCGAATGCTATTCTGCAGGCCTTCATCAAGTCTGTCGACTTCGGTTTCATCGCAGGCGGATGTATCATCCTCTGTGCAGCGGTCATCGGACTCCTGATCAAAGCGAAAACCACCACCCAGCTCCTGGCAGAGGCCGCGGCCGGGCACTCGGACAAGACTGAGGCTCAGACCGAGGACTCCACCGAGGAGCAGCAGTAAACTCATTCGGGGGCTCAGCCCCCATTCCCATTATAATAGAGCCAGCAGCTTGAAAAATAAGTGATTGGCCCCGAAGGGCCGTATGAAAATTCAGTTGGGGTTTTTGATCTCGGCGGTACCGCTGTCGACGAACTCGTTCCAGAGTTTGAGGGTCTCGAGAGCCTCTTCCTCGTCCATGAGTTCGATGGCGAAACCGGCGTGGACGACCGCCCACATTCCGACCTTGGCGTCGACCATGGCGACGTTGGCGGTCTTCATGGCGCCTCCGAAGTCGATATCGGCCTGGTCGCCTTCGATCTTGACAATCTTTCCGGGTATGGCTAGACACATGTTATCACTCGGACATCAGTTTGATGATTGCTTCGGCAGGCTGTCCGTCGCAGGCCTCGAGAGCGGAGATCGCGGTCTCCCTGTCGCAGTTGGTCTGGGACATGACGAGTTCGATATCCTCTGCGGGGAACACGGGTCCGCTGGAGCTTCCTGCGGAACCGGCAGCCATGACGGTCTCGACTCCGGATACCTGGTAGCTTTTGGATCCCTTCATGTCGATGCATACGACTTCCGCGGGGCTGAGCACGATGTCCTGATCCCTGGTCCTGATGATGACCTCCACGACGTTCTCTATGTTGGTCTGTTTGATTCCCATTGAGCGCATGGTGCGCTGCATCTGACGAGGGTTCACTCCCCTCATTCCGCCTGCCATATGATTCTCCGTATGACATCCCTTTTATAAAAATTGGCCAGAATCCGTACTAGTTTTTGGTACTATAACGAAGTGTGTGGAAATGAACCCACACTCCAGTCACAGTTTTTTCGCACTTCGGCTTCCGCCTCGGCAATTCAGGCAATCGGTGACGTGCCAAGGATGTCGAACCCCATCCCGCGTCTAAGTACGTTCTCGCATGCGTTGTCGTCACGGTGTTTGGTGAAACCGCAGAATCTGCAACAGAATATCTCCTGGCTGAACGGATTGTTCAGCATTCCGCATTTGGTGCAGATCCTGCTCGTGTAGGCGGGATTCACTGCGACTATCTCAGACCCGGTTTCCTCCCCCTTGTATCTGAGCAGTTTCATGAACGTCCCCGCGCTCGCATCGCGGAACAGTTTCCTTGATTCTTTGTTGTCCTGTAATTCAATCAGTTTCTTTACAGAAAGATCCTCCACGAAGATTTTCGTGCGATTCTGAACAATCGATCTCGTGGCTTTCTGCAGAAGATCGTTCTTGCTGTCTTTCATCCTCTTCTGCAGATGCCTGAGATGACCCAGATACTTCCTGCGTTCCTCCGAATCCTCCTTGGTCTTGGATATCTTGCGCTGTATCTTCGCCATCTTCTTCTCGTTCTTCCTCATGGTACGGTGGTTCTCGACCACCGTGCCGTCTGTGAGTGTTGCCACTCTCCTTGCTCCGAGATCCAAGCCCACAGGGTCGGGAGTTTCCGCATCCATGTACCAGGTACGGTTATCAGGTATCTCGAGACATTCGCAGAAGATCGTGATGTACCATTTGTTGGATTTTCCCATCTTCTTTCTGGATACCACAGCCTGTTTCA
>Ga0256404_1005961_pt1 | contig 20766 bp, 19 predicted proteins | sample RumenRJG_01DNA_FD_185990 | JGI IMG/M metagenome (GOLD analysis project Ga0256404, IMG submission 185990) | Bovine rumen microbial communities from Lethbridge, Alberta, Canada - RJG_01 | ecosystem: Host-associated > Mammals > Digestive system > Stomach > Rumen | place: Canada: Alberta | collected...
AGGAGATTTTTCTAGACTTTCTAAGAGCAAGATTCTCCTTGTTTAACAGAAATTCATTTCACGAATTCTGTAAACAGGCATCTTGTTGGGGATATCGGCTCCCCAAACCCTCTTGGACACTGCGTCGGCTCCTGTCGGTGACAGTCACAGTTTTTGAGAAGTCCCTTCATCAAAAGGAGGTGCATGAAATGCGTGGAAGAAAGAAAAAAGATCTTCCTCCGGCAAAGGAAAGATTTGTCGGTTTAAGATTTACAGAAGAACAGTATTCCGTTCTGGAACACAATGCAAAAGCAGCACAGGTATCTGTTTCGGAATATATCAGACGATCTGTTACCGGACAGAAAATACCGGTGTTCCAACCGATCATTCATGACGAGCATGAGATCCTGGAAGAGCTCAGAAAGATCAATAAAGTCGGCAGTAATCTCAATCAGATTGCAAGGCATCTGAACCAGGGTGGAGTTATGACAAATCCGTTGGCGGCTGAACTGAAAGGTATCGCAAGGATGCTGCATGATACCTGCATGAAATATGACGCAGCAGTGGAGAAAGAATATGGCAACTGTTAAGCATATCAATATCCATAACTCAAACTACAATTCTGCTGTTGAGTATCTGACATATGAGCATGATGAGCTGACGAAAAAGCCGATCCGTGATGCTTCCGGGAGAATGATCGAGCGTGATAATTATCTGATCGACGGGATCAACTGTTCACCTGATACCTATGGCAGAGAGTGTGCTGCAGTAAACAGAATCTATGGAAAGAATACAGGCTTCAATGAAGTTAAGGCACACCACTATATTGTCAGCTTCGATCCTGATGACAAGACAGAAAACGGATTGACTATGGAGCATGCTCACGAACTGGGAATGAAGTTGGCAGAGGATTGTTTTCCGGGTCATCAGGTGATCGTCTGCACTCATCCGGATGGTCATAATGGAATCGGTAATATTCACTGCCACATTGTCCTAAATAGTGTTAGGAAGGATGACATTGAAGAGCAGCGTTTTACTGAAAGATCGAGCGATCTGATTGCGGGGAACAAGCACCATTGTTCCGAAGGATTCATGACCTTCTTCAAGCAGGAAGTAATGGATACCTGCAACCGGGAAAACCTCTATCAGATAGATCTTCTTTCTCCTGCAAAAGTGAAGATCACCGAAAGAGAATACTGGGCTCAACGAAGAGGCCAAGCCGCCCTTAACAAGAAGAATGCAGAACTTATCCAACAGGGAATAAAACCTTCAGAAACTAGATTTGAAACAGAAAAAGGATTCCTCCGATCTGCAATAACAGCCGTCATGATGGACAGCCATTCGCTGGAGGAATTTCAAAAGAAACTGCTTGCACAGTACGGCATTGAAGTACATGAATCCAGAGGCCGATTCAGTTATCTTTCCCCTGACAGGAACAAACCAATTACGGGCAGAAAATTGGGAACTGACTTCGAAAAAGGCTTCATTGAAATCTACATCCGTCAGTCCGCCGGTAAGACTCTTATCTCTCCCAAAATGGATATCAACGAAAGGATCAATATCGTCAAGGATCTTGATCAGGAAAGCAAGACAAGATACAAAGTTCTCGATAATCTGAAAGGCAAATCAGCAACGCAGATATTCATGGAGGAAAACGGACTCTCCGGACTCGATGATCTGAGAAAACTGAAGCAGTCGGTAAACGATGATCTGTACCTGAAGCAGAAGGCTGTCAAGGATATTGATGTTCAGATAAACCGACTTCAGAAGCAGAAGAGAGTCACCGCTCAATATTTCTCCACCAGGAAGATTTATCAGCAGTATCTCAAGGCAAAGAATAAGCAGAAGTTCCGTGAAGAACACGATTCAGATCTCAGGATCTATGAAGCAGCAAGGAAGATTCTGAACGAGGAGTTCGGCGGTCAGGATCTGATGCAGATCAAAGATATCGATCAACAGCTTACACGTCTTAAAACCGAGATAAAGCCCAAACTTGTCGAGGACCTGAGCTTCGTCAGGAAGCAGGCTTATAAGATCAACATCCACGAAGAGAACTTCACTAAAATGCACAGTGATGACCTCGTCAAGACAGATAAGAAAGAACTCTCATAAAACAGCAGACCGTCTGAAACACTCAGACGGTCATTTTCTATCTGCTGTATTGATCAATTGCTTTCGCAAGAGCGTTGATCTCTTTCTTTGACATCCGGTTCAGCATATCTGTGTATTGCTGATTAGTGGCAATCTCTTCCTCGATCCTTTCGGTGTCTTTTCTGATAATGAGCTCACCGTCTTTGCATTCTACACTAATGAAATCACCCGTATTGAATCCGTATTCCTGCAGCCATTTTCCATCTAGTCTGATCGATGGCGTATTGCTGCCGGAATTGCTGTTGGTGGATCTGTATACTTTTAGTTTTCTAATGATGTTTTCTCCCATTTCTGCACCTCCCGAAGGCCACTATTTTTATGGTTGAGTATTGATATGGTATCGGAGAAAAACCGCATATTCAAGCGAAAACGGAGTTGTCCACACACTTTGTGGATAAGTGGAAAAAAGCGGGAATATTTGAGACAAAAACGAGACAATTATGAGACTTTTCAGCCTTCATTTTGCCTTACAATTTTAGTGCAGGAGGTTAATCAAGATGGAAGTTTACAATGGTATGTCCGGAAAAGAATTACGTGACTGGAGAAAGGCAAATCGTCTCAGAGCAATTGAAGAAATGGAAAAAGAAGCTGCCCTCCATCCTCCGGTGGAACTCACTTTGGAAGAGGAAAAAGCAGCTAAAGCTTATTTTCGTCTATTGATTAAAGAATCATTTAAAGACAGTATTCAACCTTGATTTCAAAGGATTGCTGTATTGTTTGTGAGACATTTGCTAGTAAATCGATTATGGAACTAGTTTTGCATCGAATACTGCAACACCAGCAATATCCGAATCCAAAACCTCCGCTATCACAAACCAGCTCGCCATATCAGCAGTGCCCACTTTCGGATGATTTGTCCGTACTACATCTATGCAGAAAGAAGAACCATCTAAAATAACCTCTTGGATGTCGAATCGATATGATCCACTGCTTGCTGTCACGTAGGCAAGGATTACAGCATAGTTTTCAAAGAAACTGTCATCGTATGAAAGCGCAATCTCGTTGAAAGAAGGAACTTCATCATACCCCTGATCAAGTGTCAAGATATCCTGAAAGTTCTCTCTAAATCGGTCGAGGTCTGCTCTTGTCTCGAATTTATAAACCGGTAGATGTCGTACAGAGCTGATCGCCATTGCAGAAGGATTCAAACACTCTGACAATATACGGCCGTCTTCAGTCCAGCCTGCATATACCACATGTGTTTTTACACCTAAAGTGTTCTCTTTGGGCTCCGTATAGAACATTTCAACGGCTTTCTCATAATCATCGCTCTGTGTCTTATAGAAACGGGCATCATATCCGAACTTCACAATCGCCATTTTTGCGTCTTCATATACGGTGATTCTATAATCATCTCTTATAACAAATTGAATCGATCCTGACGAAGGCAGGTCTTCATTGGGAGCCTTCGACTGTTTCCATGATACGAGATCAAGATACTTGGCCAATGAACTACCATCAACGTATCCCGGAACGATCAATCCGTTTTCATCTTTTCCTGCAGGCGGATAGTATATCGTCTGGACATCCGTTACGTCAGCGACGAGCGACATTGCATTTTCATAATTCAGAAAAGAAAGATCAGGTTCATCATTCATAGTACTTACTCCAAAGTATTCTCTTGCGGCACGCAGGCAGTTTTCATGCTGCCGGTCAGCACCGGAAACGTCAAATGCTTTTCTTCTGATCGACCAGGGGAATTTCGTTTTTATATCATCTGCATAATAAGTCCCGTCTCTGGGTTCCCAGTATTCAACCACTGTATATCCCGCAGGACCTCCGTCTCTTTCTGCCGTATCAAAGGTTATAACTGTCGGAATATGAGAGCCGCTTTCCTCCTTAACATCTTTGCCATCAAAGCTGTATTCCTCGTACATCACCCAGGCATATACGGTCGTTTCGTTTCCTGATCTTCTTACCAGCAGTACATCATAATCAATAGCAGCGAAATGATCATCAGATTCAGAGGAACGGTTATGTTCTGCGACCGCCATGTCCATGGAAAACTTCAATTCATCGGAAAGGTTCTTGCTTGAGAAAGGATCAGTCATCAAACACACAGCAAGCACAACACAGGCAACGATGGCAGCTGCCATGATCCAAAATGCCGGTTTTCTGTAATTTAGAACACCCTTCACTCTTTCTTTTACACCGACCTCGCCGAAAGCAAGCGGACAGGCTGCAATTCTTTTTCTTGAGAAACTGCAGTCCAGCAGTGCCTGGGAATATGCCGCAACTTCGTCCTTTTTCATGTCACGAATAACCTTCTCATCGCAAGCCATCTCAATATCACGGCATAAAAGAACGTAAGCGATCCAGCATAAAGGATTAAACCAATACACAGACAGGATCAGGAATCCAAGAGGTTTCCACCAATGATCGTGTCTCTGCAGGTGTGCATTCTCATGAGCGATCACATGTTTCAGTGTTTCTCCCTTCATCGATGACGGGACATATATGATTGGCCTGAATACACCTAAAATGAAAGGTGCTTTCACTTCATCACAGGCAAATATGTTTCCTCTGACAGGTACACACGCAGATACTTCTTTCTTAAGTTTCAGGTAACTGATCAATGCATATGCCAGCATTACAACAACACCTGTAAACCATATGACCGTTAGAATAGGAATGACGATCTGCAGCGGATTTACACTGTTTCCTACTGCCGGAGTAAATGACTCCGCTATGATTGGATTTACCGTCTCGTTGACGATCGTGATCCCGGAATTGATTGCAGGCTCATGCTGCAAAGCGATATTTGAAGGAATCGTTTCGCTGCTTGGAATCAGGCTGAGTACGCTTTCAAATGAAAACGGGCAAATCAAGCGGATGGCAACAAATCCCCAAAGAAGGCACACGGTCCACTTCGGAGCCTTCTTCAGCAATGGTCTGACGATAATAACTGCAAGAATCAGCCAGCTTGCCGTGATGCTCATATTCAGTATTTTGAGAAATACAGCATTCATGATCAGCCCTCCTTCTTGAAGTTGTCTATCATCTTTTGAATTTCATCTGCCTCCTGTGCAGATATCTCTTTTCTGGAAATAAATGCCGCAATAAAGGCTGGCAATGATCCCCGATAGGATTCCGCAACGATCTGTTCGCTTTTCGCCGAATAGAAATCCTCCTTGGAAATCAGTGAACTTACAATACCGTTTTCATTTTTGAGTAGACCTTTTTCACAGAGTTTGCGGAGAACCGTGTATGTTGTCGGCTTCTTCCATCTCAGTTCCTTCTCACAAAGTTTTACCAATTCACCGGATGCAATCGGTTCATTATCCCAAACAATATCTGCAAAACGCTCCTGAACAGCGCCGAGTTCAACATCGATCATGACAACACACCTCTCATTTGGTTTATTCAGATAAACTACACTTTTAGTTTATTCGAATAAACCACGTTTGTCAAGTAAGCTGTTATTTGAGATTATTACTTTTTGAGAAAACAAAAATACGGCACAGATACCAGCCAATCCTGACCAGTACCTGTGCCGTTTTTTAGCCTAAATCAACCTCTTTGGATCTGCTCTTCTCAGGCTTTGCTGCATTCTGCTGAAGCAGTGCTGCTTCCTGTTTTTTCTCCTCCAGTTTCTCAAGGACTGAAGGCTTCCTGGAAGGGTCATCATCTTTTCTGCTTCCGTTATTGATGATGCCATCGATCATGCCATAATCGTCTTCCATAAGCTCTTCGACCTTTTCCAAAGGGTTGCTGGCAAAGAACTCCGGGATCTGTCTGAAGCCGAAGGAATCGACATAATAAGCAGTGTCCACACCGTCCTGATGCAGAACGATCACATCACTGACTGAAAGAGAGTGACCGCGGAAATCTGCGGGATGATACAGATTGAATCTTTCATAGATCGCATCCAGTGATTCTCCTGCGTAATTGCCGGTGTAGACTTGGGAATAATCTGCCTTGTTTGGAGTCTTTCCCATCTTCCTTAACCCTTCATATGAAACGAAAGATATGTCTCTTGATTCAGGGAGATTTTTGTCTATCTGGAAGATCTCAAACGTATCTGATTCCTTCACCGGCACAGCCTTGATTCTGCCGTTTTCCATCAGAAACATTTCCGGTTTTCTGAACAGTTCAGAAAACTTTTCGATCTGTTCCTGTGTCAGCGATCCGAAGTTATCTTCGGTAAGTCCGGCTACGATAAACGGTCCGGCAAGGATATCGTACATTTCTCCTTCCGGAGTATATAAAGCACGGTTGAGCTCCATGCCGTTGATCTTGCCTTCATCATTACATATAACGGCCACTCTGTCTTCAAACGGATACACTGCCTGGATATATCCGTTTACTGCATGCTGCAGGGACTCAAGATCCGTCCCCATTGTGATGACTTTAGGTTCCTTTCCGGGTTCTACAAGAAGGACTGTCATTTCGGGTTCTTCTTCTGAATTGAAAAGACGATACTCACTTGGAATATCGTCCCTGTCAGCGGCATACTCATAATTCCAGGAATCACCATTGTCTCTTACATATCCTGCTTCGCAGAACATCCCGAACTCTTCATCAACGATCGATTCTCCAAAGGCCTGATAGTCGATATAATCAGCAAGCGGACCCATGCTTTTGATGTCATAAACACCGCTGTCATGGACCCAGTAATAACCGAGATCGTACTCGTCAGAGATGTCCGACATGATCTCGTACTTGTCGAGGCTGTACGTGAGATTGATGATGCCGGAGAGTCCGCTTTCTTCAATGTCGATCCCCGATTCCAGAACAGCTTTGAACTTATCGATCTCGTATGTGCTCATCTCATCAAGCCTTCCGGCAAGGTAGTTCAGCTCCTCCAGACTGGTGAACTCGCCGAGAAGATTCTGCAGACCGTAGATATCGGTATCATAATCGGTTATGAAGATCTCCTCATAGGGAACTCCGAAATCATCAGGATGGCCGATCTGTATCCTGTCCAGGACCGCTTTCATTTCATCAGCTGATACCGGGAAGGAAACCCATTCTCCGACAAGCTCACCCTCGTTGTACTTACCCAGATTGGTAACAAAGGCTTTCAGTTCATAATCATTCATCCTCGTCCTCCTGCGGCATAAAATCATAGGAGAAGAACTCATCATCACTCATCCGATCGAGTTTCCTCAGAATCTCTGAAGCCATCGATTTGAGCTCATCATTTTCCATATACGGCAGACGGCTCAGGATATCCTGAACCGCCGCTTTTCTTGAAAACGTATTGAATGCCGAAAGCATACTGATCTCTTCCGCATTAAACATCACAGCTGTTCCTCCTGACTTTTGTTCCTGGTTTCTTTTGGGATTTTACTGCCTGATACAAGAGCCTTCTTTGCGTTAAGGTCCGCCAATACGCTCCTGCGGTCATGGCTGCTGTTTTCGGCAGATTTCTCCCTTGTTTCAACCTTTACGGCAGGTTTAAGTTCATAGTCTGAAGCCTGTTTCTCCGTCAACGGTTTTTCGTACTCAACATATCCCCATGCCTTGAGCCCCTCAGCTGGAATGTCGATCCTTTCATCATAGTTTTTGATATCAACAGGGTTTCCGTTTTCTTTCGGAAAAGTACCTGGTGCAACAGGCCTTTGTGTAGAGTAGTATCGGTACATCCCGTTTTCCTGCTGAACCGGCTGAGCGACCTTAACATCCGTATGCATCGCTTCTTTCAGCATCTGCTTCATTTCTTCGGCAGAATGTGAACCATCGGAAATCACTGTCAAATCCTCACGGGAAATGTATCCCTTATCCTCTGCAATCAGTGCACGTCTTGTCATCTCCATCTGATCTGCTGTCATTGACGGATATGCGTACATACTGACGTCAAGCTTCTCGCTGATCCCTTTTTCAATGACCTTCCATTGTTCGGGGGAATACAGAGTTTTCGGGATGTCATCCACCTTAACCCGATATTTGATATCGGACAGCTCATCATCCGAGAAGTACCTTCCTGTCAGATCGATCGTGCTTCCGTTTACCCAGTATTCTTTCGGGTCAAATCCCTGAAGGATCACATCTCCTATATAGTCCTTCTGATTGTCCGACAGGTACGTTTTGCCGGAGATATCTGCCTGATATTCCTCAAACTTTTCTTTGTCCGTATCCATTACGAATACATCCTTGTAGCCGTGCATCCCAAGGATCTGAAATTTGGCATCGTCGAGACTGATGTTTCCGTTTTCTCCGAGTTGTCCGCCGTCGATCTCACGGAAACCCTTGTCATATAGGGTGTAGTCCCATGCACCGGTATCCGTCAGATGCATATCGAGATATTTATCGCCGTCAAACAGGTATGTTCCTTCTTCGGATCTTACTTCTTCGATGCCCAGGATCTTCTCCATCTCCTGAAAGGCCTGCTGGACAAGCGGAGAGTTCTTGTAATGCTCCACGTATTCAAGCTGATCTCTTGCCAGCCTGCCGCCTTCCAGAATCGGCCATTCGGCACCGGAGTAATTGCTCCCGTCTTCCAGGATGAAACCGATGCCCTTGATTGCATGCAGCCTTTCAGCAGGGATCTTCTGATAGAGCTCATAGGCCTCTTTCAGATCGTTTGTCTCAAAATACTGTCCGTAATTGGTAAACTCCATGCATTCGGCCACATAGAAGCGGATCTTTGCTTCCGGCTCTTCTTTAGCCGGCTCACTGATCTTCTGACCATGATATTTTTCAGCGAAAGAATTGATCTCGTCTAGAAGTGCTTCGGCTTTCTGAACATACTCCGTATCATCCTCGCTGATGATCTCCTGCAGATATTCTCTGATCCCGTCAATATTTTCGTTGGAGAGCAGATCGTGCTTTGTCTGAAGCACGGATTCTTCCGGGTCATCAACAGCATCCTGATAGCCGTAATAGTCATAATCGTAGGCAAATCTGTCGAGCTTAACCGCCAGATCTTCAGCATCCTTTTCGATATCATTCTCTTTTGTAAGTTCCATCAGATGACCTTCGATATCATTGATCATTTCCTTTGCGGCATTGCGGATCGTCTGCAGAGAAGCTTTCAGTTCCGGTGTTTCCTTCCCTTCGCTCCATCCTGCAATATATCCGAAGCTGTAATCAGAGGTGTCGATCCCGAAATGCTGACATACCGTGTAGGCGACAGACTCCGCTTCAACTTCCTTGCTGTTCTTAGTAAGGTCGTTTTCCATAGAGTGCAGCTTTTGATGCGCCATCTCATGAATGGCAGTCTTGACTGTCTGCAGCTGACTCATTCCTTCCTGAATGGCGATTCTTTTGTCTGTCTGGTGATAATACCCCTTTGCTCCGCCCTGGATGTTTTCAAACTCCATCGGAACGGGGCATGAAAGCTTCAGAGCCTCAAAGAACTGCTCATATCTCTCAACATCTCCGGTCAGTTCATTGACACCGATGGTCGGCAGTTCCTTGCCGTCTGTCTGAGAGACATCAAATACACTGACTACTTTGTAGGCCGGTCTTGTAACTTCCTGCTCCTCTTTAACGGGATCGCCGTTTTCATCCAGGACAGGCAGTCTTGTATCCGGATCGATCTTGTCCATCTCCACCATTTCCTTGTAGGGAGCAGGAGCCAGGATCTTGATTCCTTTTTCACCTTTCTGCACCTGTCTGCCGAACTGTTTCTGCCATGCGGTATATCCGGCAACGAGAGTCGCTTCCGGTTTCTGCATGGCGATCAGCATCGTATTGTTCAATGAATAGTTATGGAACCTTGACATGGTGGTGAGCCACTGCTGATATCTTTCGGATTCAAAGAGATCGTGTATTCCGGCTTCCAGCTGGTCGGTAATCTCTTTGACCCTGTCTAACTGTTTGTTTTCACTCATTACCTATTCCTTTCCGGGAAATGATTCCCTTAAAAACAAAGCCGGGGACAGCCATGAATAAACCATCCCCGATCTTCTGTTTTATCTCGCATATGGCAGTTTTCTGCCTTACGAATTCCTCTTAGGAGGAGTTACTCCGCTTAACAGCATCCTGTCCTTTGCCTTCTGCCTGGCTTCACTGCTCCAAGGCTTGCGGATCGAGATCAGATGCTTGTCGATGTTGTACCAGACAAACCCGTAGCTGTCCTTATCCTTGAACTGACAGGATTCCGGGCTTTCCCGGCTGATCTCAGCCAACCTTTTCTTCAGGTGGGAATTGCAGGTATATACTTCCGCAAAATCCTCCTCTTCGTTGAAGTTAATGACTGTCTCTTTTTCCAGTTTTGTCAGCTTCATGCTTTCCTGCTTTCTGTTCAAGGGCCTCTTGATAAGCCTTGATTCGTTTCTTCTGCTCAGCAATACGAACATTCTGCTTTACTGTTTCCATACTTCCTCCTTACATCGCTCTTTCACTGACTTTATGCTTTGCCGGGGAAGCGTCATTGAGAACGGCTGCTTCCTTTTTCTTTTCGGCAAGTCTGCCCAGAAGAGACTCTTTATCCCTGCCATGAAGTCTTTCGTCATGCTTAGAGGCAAGTTCGAAGACCTTTTCCTTTGCGTCATAGTGATAGACATGATTGGAAAGCTGTTCCTCTTTTGCGACCTGCATCATGTTGATCTGCTTCACCATTGATTCAAGATCCCTGTAGTCCTTATCACCTGCAGGTACAGCGATGACCTCATGGATGCTGGAAGGAAGCATAAAGTAATTCCCGCCCAGCTGTTCCGAGATCTTGTCCATTGAATCAGGATAGAAGAATGCGGATGCACCGTTGATCCCGATCTGGTTTGTGACGACCATCATGGAAGGCGGTGCCATCATGCCGAACTCATATTCCGCATCGTCCCTACCGCTTAAGCCCATGAGCATATTCATCATGGAATCCATCCTAGCCGGAAGGATCTCCTGACTGTTTCTGACGGCATCCTCATGAAGCTGCTCCTTGCTGATGCCGAAACTGTCGATCATGGCATTTGTCACTGTTGCACTGGCCAGACCGCTCTCCCTGGCATCAACCATAACGTGATAGGTAACGGAGAGATCCTCCACATCGGTATGCGGGACATTCTTCAGCATCTCGGAGTTTTCCTGTGAATTGCACACTCTGATAAACAGATTCTTTTTCACGCTGTCATAGCTGCTGAAGATCCCTGTGTTCAGTTCCGGCTGCTTCGTCTGGACGATCTCCGCCATATCGTGTCCGACAGCATAGAGCGGTTTTCCGGCTTCATATGCCTCATAGGAGGCATTGAGATTGATCGCAGGCGCAATCGACTGATCCTCATTCCTGACAGTCATTCCGGTATAGGACATGCCGGTCTTGACCACATCATGAATATCGATCTTTGCATCCCTGTAGCTTTCAGGCAGGAAGAATTTGATGTTTTCCTCCGCCCAGTTTTTGAACTCTTCAAAATTCATATTGTTCATCTGTCTTTCTTACCCTCCTTTGCAAAATCAAGGTTCAGATTCACGTACTTTCCGGTATCCTCAAGCACCAGATCAGCATCGAATCGCTTGTCTTTCTTCGGGGAATACAATCCTTTGACATGCGTCCTGCCTGTTTCAAGCAGATCCTTTGCCATGCGGAGATCCACTTTCTTTTTCATAGCGGTCAGCGATTTCGATTCCTTCCAGATACAGAAGCCGCAGTTCCTGTCGGAACAGAAGAAGTTATGTCTGCCCTCATGGACCGGTTTCCCGCATCTCGGGCACTTTCCGATCTCCTTGCGGATAAAAGAAAAGCGGCTCTTTTCTTCTTCGGAAACAGAACCGTGATCTTTTATGAGACTGCAGACCATGCTTTTGATATCATCCAGGAAGACTCCCGGATCACTTTTGCCTCTTTCCATCTGCAGCAGTGTATTCTCCCAGTCCGCAGTCAGCTTCGGTGATTTTATCGTGTCGGGGATGACCTTGATCAGGTTGATCCCGTCCTCTGTCGGCAGAAGCTGTTTTCCTTTGCGAATCACATATCCGGAGGAAATGAGCTTCTCGATCATGGAGGCCCTGGTTGCCGGAGTACCGAGCCCCTTCTTTTCAGTATCCTCATCAAAGTCCTCATTCCCGGCGGTTTCCATTTTGCTTAACAGGGAATCCTCGCTGAATGGCTTCGGAGGCTGGGTGTAGTGTTCAGACAAAGAGGCTGCAACAGGGAAGAAGCGCTGTTCCTCACGGACATCAGGAAGAGTTGATTCCTTTTCTCCCTTTTCCGTTTTTCTTCGAAGCGTATCCTTCGTCACCCTTTCTACGGCTTTCCAGCCGGGTGAGGTGACTGTTCTGCCTTTTGCCCTGAACTCTTCACCTTCACAGACTGCCTTGATCTCTGTTTCCAGATATTCATGCCTTGTTCCGACAGCGCACAACATATTGAACGAGATCAGCTTCAGAATGTCGGTCTCCTCTTTGGACAAACCGGACAGATCTTGTTTCTCGATCTCAGCTGTGGGAATGATGGCATGATGATCAGAGACTTTTGAATTATTGATGATCCTGCCGATCTCAACATCACCATTGGTGGAATCGGGAAGAAATGTCCTGCGTATGGCTCCCAGAAGATATTTTGCTGTGTCCCTCATATCCTCGGTCAGATACTGGGAATCCGTTCTCGGATATGTCACCAGTTTCTTTTCATACAGAGACTGGGTCATGTCCAGAGTCTTCTGTGCCGTATAGCCGAAGAATCTGTTGGCTTCTCTCTGCAGAGTCGTCAGATCATAAAGCTTCGGCGGATTGATCGTATTACCGGTCTTCTTTACCGATGCAATGACCAGCTCCTTGCCGTTACACTTGTCACTGATGGCTTTGGCAGCGTTCTCGTCGAAGATCTTCTCTTTGATCACTTCCAGCTCATCCTTCTTCAGATGGACATTGAAATACTTCTCTTTTGTGAAGTGATCGATCTGATCCTGTCGCTCAACGATCATTGCCAGCGTAGGAGTCTGGACCCTGCCAACCGTCAGTCTCTTGCCGTAGGTGCAGGTGAACAGCCTTGTCGCATTGATTCCGACCAGCCAGTCAGCCTTGCTGCGGCAGAGAGCTGCAATATAAAGAGAGTCATATGCACGACCGTCTTTCAGATTGGAAAAGCCGTCCTTTATGGCACTGTCCTCCATTGAGGAGATCCAGAGTCTTTTGAACGGCTTTCTGCATTTTGCCTGAATGTAGACGAGACGGAAGATCAGTTCTCCCTCTCTTCCTGCATCCGTTGCACAGATGATCTCATCCACATCCTTTCGATACATCAAATCCTTCAGGATGTTGAATTGTTTGTTCTTTCCCTTTGATACCTGCCATTTGAACGGATCAGGGAGGATCGGCAGATCCTCCTTGTTCCACTTCGAATACTTTTCGTCATATTCATCCGGTGTACAGAGTTCCACCAGATGACCGACACACCAGGATACAAGATATCCGTTTCCTTCAAGATAGCCGTCCTGTCTCTTGTTTGCTCCAATCACTTTGGCGATGCTCTGAGCGACAGAAGGCTTCTCGGCAACTACAAGTTTCATCCCTTATTCCTCCTCTGAGTCCTCGTCCCGGAAAGTCGGTTCTTCGACTTTGGTCTGTTCCTCGACATAATCGGCATCATCGTCGAAATCAAGATCATCGTCATATCCGTTTCTTCCTTTTGACGGTTTGATCTTCACGAAATAGTAGCCTCCGGCAACAGCAGCACCGATCAGTCCGAACAAACCCAGTGTCAGAAAAGGATTGGCCGTATTCTTCTTTGCAGGAGTCTCAGGCTCCGGGTCAGGCTCCGGGTCAGGCTCGGGAGTAATGATCGGTGTTACAGGTTCAGGATCTTCCTTCTTCTGCGATTCCTGATACTCCTTTACTTCGTCCTCGCTCATGATAGTAAGCAGGTCTCGAATATCCACCTGATTCAGGAAATGGACATTCTCGGAATCCTTGTTTCTCTCAATGATGATGTAGAAGTAGTGACCATCCTTCGTAGTGACAGTAAGGAACTGCATGTCAGTTTCCTCACCATCGATGTCATCGACCAGATCCATGTTGCCGTCCGGTGTCAGGACTTTCTTTTCTTTTTCATCTGTTTCGGTCTCCGTCCCGGAGGTATCAGGTGAAGTGCTGTATCCTCCGTCCGACGCATAGACCGTAAGTGCACCGAATCTAGTTGCGGATAGGAGCATGACCGTCGCCATGATCACGCCGCAAAACTTAATCCATTTCCTTTTCATCGATCTCATCCTCCTCTGTTCTGTAGTGCGAAGTCTGGTTTTCTTTCTGCATTCCGGTGACTGTTTTCAGAATATCCATGACGGATTCACCCTTGCCCTGCATATCCCTGATGCGGTCAATGATGATGTCATTTTCGATCTGTGTTTTCTTCTCAAGAAGCGTCTTATGATGCTCCTGCGCTTCCTTGATATGCTTTTCGGATCTGGCAAGTTCCTCGTTGACCCTGCCAAGCTCCTTTTCGAGTTTTTTGTTCAATATAGCTCCTCCTTTACTTGATCCTGCCGAAGCAGTAAAAATGCTGCTGCCAGTAATTTGAGTTTATGGTGGTGTACTGGATAGGATTTCCACAGTGGATCATCATGCCGTTTCCTACATAGATGGCCACATGACTTGCACCACTTGTGTTATATGTGCCTTGAAAGAAGATCAAATCTCCCGGTTTTGCTTCTCCTGGAGATACATATGTACAGCGATTTCTCAGACCTTCAGCAGTAATTCTTCCAACATTCCAACCATTTCCGCAGTGATTGATTACCCAGCAAACAAAACCTGAACAGTCAAAACTTGTCTCCGGACTCGATCCGCCCCATACATATGGATAACCAAGATACTTTTCTGCTTCTCTGATCATTCTGGCGAATTTCTCATCAGACAGTGCCTCTGGAGGTATCTCATATGACATCCCTCCACCGGACGGATCACCTGCTATCAAAGAGTCTCCGAACAAATAGGAACGGTTGCCCAGTGTCGCCATGTAGGTGAGATAGTATGACTTCTGGTCGCTGTTCAGCTCATCCATCGCAATGGCAGCCATGCCCTTGTTGGTCAGCTTGATGTTGAGGATATGCCACTCATACTGTTCTTCCTCTTCGTACTCATATTCCTCATACGTGACCTCACCGGTCTCTTCATCAACGACCTCTCTGGTTCCGTTCTTCGTTACAGTCCTTGTTCGGATCTCTGTTTCCTCTTCGACCTTCAGCTTGAACTGCTTCTGGAATATCCTTGTCAGTTCGCTCTGCACATCGCTGATCGTGAAGTCACCGTATTTTGCGGTCAGATAGGAGATCAGAGAATACGGTTCATGAGTGATCTCGTCCACCTGGTAACGATACTCGTCATATCCCGGATATGTGCTCTCGATCCTGTTGATCTGTGACTGCAGTCCTGCTTCCAATGAAAGATACTGATTGTTGGCAGCGTAGATGTCCTCGTCACTGGACAGGAAGGTTGATTCAACGATTGCTCCTCCGGCTTCCCCGATCAGGGAACTGAGTGTTCCCATTCCGGAAATAAAGAACATCAGAACAATTCCGCAGAACAGTAGCGTTGCAATGCCGGCCTTGTTTCTTCTGACAAACCTGCCGGCCTTTACTCTGAATGCCGCAATTACTGAGGTTCCGGCTTCTGCGACATCCTCTGCCTTTTCAACCGTCCTGCCGGCTTTTCTTGCTTTGCGGATGTTGTCTGCATAGGTTCTCTGAATTCCTTTCTTCTGATCAGTTCTGCTCACCTTGTAAGCCTCGACGCCAGCTCCACCACCGGACGCTTCATCAAACTTCAGCCTGGATGCCGGTTTTGCATCCTTCAGCCTGCCGTGGATCAGTTTTGCAGATGCCTCTCCGGCTATCTCGGTTGAATGTGCCGCCTCGACCGCAGAATTGTCATCTTCCGCCTCTGTGATCTTTGCGTGGACAATTCCCAATGCTGCATCAGCCGCCTTGCCTGCAGCAGTCCCTGCAGCTTTTCCGGCTTTTGAAAGCACTCCGGACGATTCCTGCTTTACAGGCTTCTCATCATCAAAACGAAGCGATGTTTTCTTCTGAGTCTTCTGCTTATCCCCGGTATCCTTTTTCTCTTTCGACCCTGTGCGGGATGCCGGAGAAGCCTGATAATCTTCTGGATCTTTTCCCGTCTCCATGCCAAGCATTTCCGCATACGGATCACGGAAGGCTACCAGTTTCTGCTCTTTGGGCACATTGAATTCAGGCACGTCCTTGTCATCGTTCAGTTCTGTGATGGATATTTCGTCTTTTGTATTTCCGTGCTGTTTCGCCATCCTCTCTTTAAAGAACTTCGGAACATTGCTACTGTTTTCGGCAGAAGAAAAGCCGGTGCTTTCTATTTCTTCACCGGCCAGATCCTCCTTGTCCATTATCAGTTTCGACTTTACTTCTTCATCCATGATGATCACCTCCCTTCAGGGAAGAAGAAGGTTCATGCCGTCAGGGAATCAGTTTCTGCGTTTTCGAGATGATTCATCGCTTCCTCAGCAGTTGCCTGCGCATCGTTCAGGATCTTCTGCAGATCATTTCCTCTGATGCTCTTTCCTGACATCAGTGCTTCAAACACTTCCGTCAGACTGTCCACGGTATCAGCCAGGTCGATAATGTCATCCGCAAGAATCTCAAGATCCTCAAGACTCATGATCACCATGTCATATTCATCAGCCATGCAGCAGGATTCCCTGTCAGGGCAATGTTCACAGTCTGCGTCTTCTTCCGCCGCCTGAAACTCGATGATCCTTTCGGCACCCTGAACAAATTCCTTAATGCGGATCAGATCCTCCATATCCCTGTCACAGGTCTTTTCCATTGTGTCTCTGAGATCCAGATATGCCTTGTGACGCTTCTTCAGCTCCGTTTCCTGGCGAAACATGCGGATGAATCCGGCATGCATGTTGCAGGCTTCTCTTGCCATATCACACAAGGCCTTCATTGCGAACACGGGAACTTCGATCATCTTCTGATCATTTACGTTTTCTCTCATAATTTCTCTTCTCCTTCATTCTCGATTCTTTCATTCGGTTTAGTCGTCATGATGCGGTAGAGCATCGTATCCTTCGGGAACTTGTCCTTGAAGGGAATGATGGTCCTTCCGTAAAAAAGCAGTCCTTCACCTTCGCCGGAATTGGTCACGAACGATAACTGATGAGGACTGATGTTCAACTGCTTTGCCAGGATCTGTCGGTCTCCCTGAGCCTGGTTGAGCATGTAGATATAGTCTGAGTTCTCAAAGATGTTTTCGATCTCCCTGCTGGAGAGCAAATCCTTGACGTTCTGAGTGATGCCTGTAGGAATACCGCCCCATTTACGGAACCTCTTCCAGATCTCTACGGAATAGTTTGCCGTCTGCTCATCCTTCAGAAGAAGATGGAACTCGTCAATGTAGTATCGGGTAGCCTTGCCCTGGTCTCTGTTGACCGTGACCCTGTTCCATACCTGATCCTGCACAACCAGCATGCCAATCTTCTTCAGCTGCTTACCAAGTTCCTTGATATCAAAGCAGACCACACGGTTGTTGATATCCACGTTGGTCCTGTGATTGAACACATTCAGTGAACCCTTAACGTAGATTTCCAGTGCCGTTGCGATCCTCTGTGCCTCCGGTTCGCTCTGGGCAAGAATCGTGTTGTAGAGATCCTCCAGGATCGGCATCGTCTCAGGGCTCGGATTCTGCAGGTAGTCCCTGTACACCAGCCTTACGGAACGGTCAATGATGGTCTTCTCAACAGGTTCAAGACCGGTCTTGCTGCCGATGATCAGTTCAAGCAGCGACAAAACAAAATCAGCCTTCAGGCTGACCGGGCTCTCATCATCCGAATAGTTCAGATTGATATCCATCGGATTGACGTACTGTTTTGAATTGGGGGATATGTGGATGACCTGACCTCTTAAGGCATTGACCAGGGGATAATACTCTCCCTCCGGATCGCATACGATGATGTCATCGTTTGTCACCATGTACACGTTCACGATCTCTCGTTTTGCCGAGAATGACTTGCCGGAACCCGGAGTGCCGAGTATCAGCCCGTTGGGGTTCTTGGTCCTTTTCCTGTCTGCCATGATCATGTTGTTGGAAACAGCATTGATGCCGCAGTAGAGTGCCTCGCCATCCTGGAACAGTTCCTCGGTGGTGAATGGTACAAACACCGCCACAGAGGAGGTGGTGAGTCCTCTCTGGATATCGATCTGGTTGATACCCAGCGGCAGAGAACTCATCAGCCCCTGTTCCTGCTGATAATCCAGCCTCCTCAGTACGCAGTTTTTCTCCTGGATCATGTTGGAGACCTGCATGATGATGTTGTCCAGCTGTCTTTTGCTTTTGGCTGTATTCATCACGATCAGCGTCACAAGGAAGTATCTCTCATTCCTTGACTGCAGATCCTCCAGCAGTTTTTTTGCCTCGCCTCCATAAGTCACAAGATCGCTCGGCAGCACATCCATGTCATAGCCGGATCTCACCGCCTTCTTTTGTTCCTCGATCTTCATCTTGTCCAGATCGGTGATCTTTCCCTTGATCTGACGAATCGCCTTTGTCTGATCCATGCTCTGCACATGGATGTTGACCGCAATGGAATTGTCCATGCTGAGAAGGTCCGACATGAAGTTGTCCTTGATTTCCGGGGCAAGGATCTGAATGTAGGAAACGGCTCCGATGCTCTTTCCCATGTGGAAGTATCTCGGATTACGGAAGTCAAAGCTTGTCGGTGCGATAAAGTCCTTTGTGGAAAGTCCGGTCCTTGTCACCATGTCATAGTTGAATACAAACGGATCTTCCGTGTTCTCATTCATCATCTGATAGAGCAGCTTCAGCCTTTCAAACCCGGAAAGCGGATCTGCCGTTACCCCCATCACCTTCAGTTTATTGATGATGTCCGTCTCGATCCTTTCCAGTCTAGGCTTGGCTGTCCTGATGCTGTCCGCCTCGATGCCAAAGGTAATGTACTTGTCCCTGACAAGTCCGTTGTTTCCTTTGGAGAGCTGTGTTTTAAGTACAGTGACATATTCATCTCTGATCGCATCGAACTCATCTCCCTGAAGAGGAATATCGATCTGTTTCTCTCTTTCCGCCGCATTGGCATAATGGGAGACGCAGCTGATCTGAAGGAAGATGCTCGAATCAAAGTAGTTATAGAAGTCACACCAGCTCTCGAAGGCTGCCGTTTTGTCTTCGTTCTGCGCCAGCTGATAATTGATATCACCGAAGCGCAGCGTCTTATTGTACAGCGTGTCTGTCACCCTGCAGATCCCGTCCTTGTAGATTTCCTTGTAGACGATGGTATCCTGGCAGGTCTTCGGGATATTGCTGTTTTTCTTTTCTTTCAGTTTCTGTTTTACGATCCTCTGTTTCTGCTCACCGGAGAGGATCGCTCCGGTCTTGGGATTGGTATTTACCTTTCCCTGAATATCAGCCGGTTTTCTTTCTGCCGGCTTTTCGCTGTCCCTTTTGAACAGCTTTCCCATCAGATTCAATACCGAGCACCTCCTTTTCGTATATCTCATCCTGAATCACCCTGTACATATTCCTTGTCCTGTAGACCCTGACTCCCGGCCTCTGGATCTTCTGCCGGTAGATATTCATCAGAATCTTTTCCAGCGGTCTGCCGTCTTTCTCATACATAGCGAAGAAAAAGAACGGAAGCATGACCACGATCATCAGGCAGGCTGACAAGGTAGAGCCCATGCTGTTTTTCGTCAGAAGATAGAACGGTATCCCGGCTGCTGCAGCCAGGGTAAAACAGACGAGCTGTCTCTGGGTCAGGTTGAACATGACCTTTGTCTTGACCCTTGTTAAGTCCTTTGGCACCTGTACATATGCCAACGTCATCACCTCCTCGCTTAATGTGCATTGAATATCGACTTACTAACCGAACCTGTTTTGAACAGTGCAAAACAGAGGATCACCGTGTATGCGGCTATTGAGAACAGTGCCGAATGGATATCTGTCGCTACGGTCATGGAATTGACCAGCACACAGTAGATACCGACGATCACCATGATGAAGAAACCCTGGAACCCCAGAGCGATCAGTCCTCTGGCATAGTTGTTTCCGACCTGTCCCCATTCTCTGTTCGTCAGTGTTGCAAAAGGCACCGGAGCAACGGAAGTGTACAGATAGATCTCGATCATTCGTCCGTAGAGAACTACCGTGATCAGGATCGATATGATCTTCATACACATACTGACGAGCATCGTTTCCATTGCCAGCTGCAGCAGTTCACCGAGTTCCATTGTTTCCATCGAAGTCTCCAGCGTTGTGATCGTACTGGCTACATCCAGTGATGTGTTTCCTCCGATTACTCCTGCAGCAGCGCTGACCAGTCTCTGTCCCACATCGAATATCGCCATAGTGATGTTGAATGTGTTAGTCACCAGATATACCGCAACGAATGCCTTGAATACCCATTTGAAGAACATCCAGGTATCCGTGTCGTGCAGATTGTTTCTTTCTGTGACCATGCTGATCAGTTCATAGCAGAGAACAAAGGTTATGATCATGCCTGCGATCGGCACAATGACGGTCTGCGACAATCCCTGAATCATGGCAAAGATGCTGCCGTTCCATCCCTGAGGTGTCTGACCGACCTGCTGTGCTATCGTTCCGGTCTTCTCGTTTACATCGGTGAACATGGTAGTAAGATTGCTCGATATGAAGGTGGTCAGAAGCTCTCTTAACGCTTCTTCGATCTTTTCAAATAAATCAAACAATCACTACTCCTCCTTCTTCCTTTTAGAGTGGTGGCAGGCACCTCCGAAGAGATGCCTGCCGTGC
>Ga0256404_1005962_pt1 | contig 20758 bp, 14 predicted proteins | sample RumenRJG_01DNA_FD_185990 | JGI IMG/M metagenome (GOLD analysis project Ga0256404, IMG submission 185990) | Bovine rumen microbial communities from Lethbridge, Alberta, Canada - RJG_01 | ecosystem: Host-associated > Mammals > Digestive system > Stomach > Rumen | place: Canada: Alberta | collected...
CGCAGTAGCCCCATCCGTCGCGGGTCTCGCTGGTGAAGTCAAGGTAGGCGTTGTCAACGGTGTTGATGAAGAACTGGCTTGTCGCGGAGTGCGGATCATTGGTCCTTGCCATCGCGATGGTGAACTTTTTGTTCTTGAGCCCGTTCGATGCCTCGTTCTTTATCGGATCGTGCGTCTCCTTCTCGGTGAAGTCCCTAGTGAGCCCGCCTCCCTGGATCATGAATTTCTTGATGACGCGGTGGAAGATGGTGCCGTCATAGAAGCCTTCCTTTACGTATTTAAGGAAGTTCTCACAGGTGATGGGCGCCTTCTCCTCGTCGAGCTCGACGGTGAAAGAGCCGAGGCTGGTCTCGAACTTTACTTTTTTCATGGCTTTTTCCTTATTGATTTTCAGTGCGAGATGTAGATTATAAGCGATTGCCCGGGGAACCTGCCACAGATTCTGAGACGGGATCCGCGGACCGCCCATGTGCAGGGCGCGTGGCCAAGGGCGCGATGCAATTCCGGGCACCGGTGTGACCTTTCCCCCGGCATCTCAACTTTAGCAGACGGGCAGAACTCTGCGGCAGCCTGGCTAAGGAGGCCGGAAATTTCAGAAGAGCTTGATGCGCCGTGCGCGCTTGATGGCCTTGAGTTTCCGGAACTTTTCCCGGCACCGCTCCCTCATCCGGCCGAAGGCAATCTTTGAGAGGAGCATGCAGATGAGGTATGAGCTGAGGCGGAAGGTCCTCTCCGCCTCCGGCATTCTCTTGAGCTTTCCCATCTGTGCCGGCCAGGTGTCCTTCCCGAGGATCCGGTTTAGCTCGCTGTTATAGCCCCTGAGCCTCCCTGAGAGGTTATTTACATAAAGCTCCGCAAAGCTCTCCGTCATTGCCCACATGGGAAAATAGCCCCTGTTCTGCGCGCAGAGGCAGAACACCCTCTCTATGGCATGGGAAATGGTGTGATCAGGCGGCAGCGGCTCCTCCGGAAAATCCTCATACTGCCAGCCATAGCCAAACAAATCGGAAAGTGCGTCAGACCTTGCCCAGAACATGGTGCCGAAAGGAGCCATCAGATTCCTGTCAAAAGGCACTCTGAGCTTAAGTTTTCCCATGAGCGCCTTCAGAGCGCTGACATCCTCCTCATACACCTCGGCTCCCAGGGTGATGTAATCCGAGAAATACGGGGTCGGCGGTACCATGATGCCGCAGAGCTCCTTTTCATCGAACAGCGCCTCCGCGAGATCCATCGTATATTCCATACTCCCTAGGCAGCACTCAAGGTTACGTCTCAGGAAATCCCTCGTCAGCGCGTACTGGTTCTGCGGCGACTTCTTGTCATGCACGAAGCAGAAGCCTTCGTATTCCTTCAGATAAGGTGCGAATGTGACGAGGAGCGCCGCCACGTCGCGCCCCCGGTTGGGCTTTCTGAGGTAAATGATTCTGCCGAAAAGAGCGGAAGCATTGTTCGATACGAGCACCTTTTTATAGGTGTCAAGCACCTTGTCCCTTGAGGAGATGATATAGAGGTCTGATCCTTCCGGCATATTAAGGAGATAGCCGCACATGTACTCCGCGAGATCCGGGTAGTAGGCGTAGCATACAAGGGCGAGCCTTCGCTTTGAATAATGCTCTGCCTTCCGGTGGATCCAGGTGAGAGAGAGCGCGTCCCTGGCTTCAGAGATTTTATTGTGCCGGAGGAGATCCAGGTAAATGTACTGAACCGGGTACTCCGTTTCCTTGAGCGATGCGATTAGGCCGCGCGGCGTGAAGCCCTCACCGGTGTCTGCCCAGAGATTCCCGCAGCCGGTCAGGAGCTCTTTCCTCAGGAATGGTGCATGATCATTTCCGATGATTTCGTCAGCGAAGACTGCGGCAGGGTTATCACTGCAGCAGCGCTCCAGGTATTTTTCGCAGTTTACGTATGTATCTGAGGGAAAACCGTGCTCCGAGAGGCATTGCTCAAGGCTCCTGGCAATCCCCTCCTCAATGTGCTTTTGTTCCCCGCCCTGTCCGGTGAGGGGCTCCGGACCGCTCCACCATTCATTAAAGCACTCTGACGAGATGGCTTTTCGGGAGAGCACCAGGAAGTACGGCTCTATAAATGTTCCGTCACCGGCAGCTTCACCGCTCAGAGCCACGCTCTCAGCGATCCGGCCTCTCGTTATCCCCCAGAAGTCACAGCTTCTGCTCTCCATTTCGGAAAAGATCTCGGACAGAGGGCGGAACGGCCCGTAGCAGCATGAGCTGCAGAGGATGAGCTCATCGTATTGGGCTAATTCACTAGAGCCGGTTTCAGCTACGGCCGCCTGCCATGCCTCGAAATCTGACAGTTTTCCCACCGCCTGCATAACCTCTGCGCCGAGGCTTTCGAGCTCATGCCGGCACTCAGGCTGCAGATTGCTCTCAGCAATGACCAGGACTCTTTCCGCGATTTCCCTGAGAGCTTCCAGGCAGTACTTCACGTATTCGGGAACGCAGCCTTCTTTGTCATAGAAGGCGTACAGGGCAAGGCGTTTCGGGGTAGTCATAGGTTAAGGGCTCTTCTGCTTTCGGTTCGGAAATACGCGCTTTCAGCAGGTTCCGCTGCTTGATCCCGCGCTGCTGTTCCCTCGGGAACACGCTCTGCATTATAAGGCATCGTGAGCGCCCCTCCTTGTGTATGGTGAATGTCCGACCTCCTTCTTGCCTCCGGCAAGGCGGCGCTCCGCACTATGAGGGACGGCAGAAAAATAAGGCGGCTCCTCACGTTTTTGGCTATAATCCCGTACCGATATTGGGAAATACACAGGTGCATCTTTTAAGCGGAAGTCAATCATGCTCAGAATCTACAATACCCTTACAAGGAAAAAGGAAGAGTTCAAGCCCATCGAGCCCGGGAAAGTCGGCATGTATGTCTGCGGCGTCACCATCTATGACTACTGCCATATCGGGCACGGCAGGACCTTTGTCTGCTTCGACGTGATTGTCCGCTATCTCCGCTACCTCGGCTACAAGGTCACCTATGTCCGGAACGTCACCGACGTCGATGACAAGATCATAAAGCGCGCCGCAGAGAACCACGAGCCGATAAGCTCATTGACCTCCCGCATGGAAAAGGAGATGCACAGCGACTTTGACGCTCTCGGGATGCTCCGCCCGGACATCGAGCCGCACGCCACCGCGAACATGGACGGCATCATCGACATCGTGAGGAGGCTCCTTGAGAACGGCAGCGCCTATGTGGCGGGGAACGGCGACGTGATGTTCTCGATTGACAGCTTCCCGGAGTACGGGCGCCTCTCCGGGCAGAAGCTTGACGACCTCCGCGCCGGAGCCCGTGTCGGGGTCGAGGAGAGCAAGCACAGTCCCTATGATTTCGTCCTCTGGAAGATGTCGAAGCCCGGCGAGCCCGAGTGGGACTCGCCGTGGGGCAAGGGGCGTCCCGGCTGGCACATCGAGTGCTCGGCGATGAACCACCGCTATCTTGGCGACAAATTTGATATCCATGGCGGCGGCTCCGACCTCATATTCCCGCACCATGAGAACGAGATCGCTCAGAGCTGCTGCGCCTTCCACACGACCTATGTCAACACCTGGATCCACTCAGGCATGGTGATGATCAACAAGGAGAAGATGTCAAAGTCCCTCGGGAACTTCTTCACCATCCGCGATGTTCTGAAGGAACACACTCCGGAGGCAGTGAGGTTCTTCCTCCTCTCGGGGCAGTACCGCACCGCGCTCAACTACTCGAAAGAGAACCTCGAGCAGGCAAGGGCGGCGCTTGCACGCCTCTACACCGCGCTACGCGGCCTTGAGCTGCCGGCATCTGCTGATGGCGATGACGCATACGCTGAGTACGAGAAGCGGTTCCGCGAGGCGATGGATGATGACTTCAACACGCCGCTTGCTCTCTCCGTGCTCTTCGAGCTTGCGAGGGAAGTCAACAGCCTGAAGGAGAAGAATGATCCTGCTGTAGCCAAGGCAGGTCTGATGCTTAAAAAGCTCGGCGGAGTCCTCGGCATCCTGCAGGACACACCGGAGAGTTTCCTCAAGGGCGGCAGCGCGTCAGGCGATGATGGCGGCGATGCCGAGATTGAGGCCCTCGTCAGGGAGCGCAATGACGCAAGATCACGCAAGGACTGGAAGGCAGCCGATGCTGCGCGCAATAAGCTGCAGGAGCTCGGCATTGTCCTTGAGGACGGCCCGAACGGCACGGTCTGGAGACGAAAGTAAGAAACTTCTGAAGTTCCCTCTGTATCTCACGAAAAGCAGAAGCTGCGGATCTTTATGAGTTTCTTCAGTGCTCTTTTCCTTCGTAATGTATAAAGAGCGGTAAAAGCGTGTCAGACTGCACCGGAGGCATGACGTCAGGTTTCCGGTGCTTTTTATTAAGACATTGATTACGTGCATTGTGCCAGACTCGGGGCCAGGTACGTCTCTTTTCATGCGTAAACCTCTGTGAGTGTGTACATGCTTTTATTGTTTTACAATGCCTTTGCTGTTTGTTTCGCGCGCTTTCCCGGATAAGTCCTTTCCAGGGGTAAATGCCTTGTCAAGGAGATGCTTCATATGAATAACCGCCTGGCTGTTTACTGTTTTTATGACAGGGACGGTATCGTAGACGATTACGTCCTGTATTTCCTGAAGGAGCTGCGGAGAACTGCCTCCAGGATCTGCTGTGTCGTAAACGGCAAGCTCTGTGAGAGCGGAAGGAAAGCCTTGGAGGGAAGCGCTGACGAGGTTCTCTGCAGGGAAAACGAGGGGCTGGACGCAGGAGCATTCGCTTTTTTCGTAAACAGCCATTCTGAGGAAATCAGAAAATACGATGAGCTCATCTTCTGCAACAACTCTTTCTTCGGACCTCTTTACCCATTGGAGAATGTATTCTGCGAGATGGATGGAAGAAATAGGAAGAATGACTTCTGGGGAATGACCATCCATCCGAGGTACGAGTGTGTCATCCACAAGTCGCAGAAACTCGGATACGTAAACGAGCACGTGCAGTCATATTTCATGGTGTTCACGCGCCAAGTCTCCAGCTCTCCTGTTTTCCTGAATTTTTTCAGGGAACTCCCGCCAATCCATTCATTTTATGAGGCGGTCTGCCTATTCGAGCTTGAGCTTACCAGGGTTCTCTCGGAGGCCGGCTTCTCTTACGGAAGCCTTTCTGACCATGAAGGGTTCCCGCAACCGAACAGCACCATTCTCTATCCGGACATCCTGATAAGGGAGAAAAAATTTCCGTTCATCAAGAGAAAGGTGTTCATTGAGGACTATGGGGCATTCTTTTCAAGCGGACGCATCCATAACGCGGAGAGTTGCCTTCAATATGTCAGGGAGAGTACCTCGTATGATGAGGGGCTTATCTGGCAGCATATCCTCCGGACAGCAAAAATGAGTGTACTGAGGCAGAACCTTAACCTAAATTTTGTCCTTGGCACCTCATCTTCAACAAAGCTCATTAATCCTTACAGAAAAACTGCCGTTGTCTGCTACATCAGCGCGCCTTCTGACGCAAAGGAGTGCATCCGGTTTGCCTCTAACGCTGCCGGAATGGCTGATCTCTATTTTGTGTCAGGGAAGGAAGAGGTGCTTGACGCAGCCATGAAATGCGCAGCGTGCCTATCTTTGCCCGCAGACAGATTCATTCTGAAGCCTGGAAGGGGCGGTGATGTTTCGGCTTGGCTTATAGCCTGCAAACCGCTATTCTGCTCATATGATTACATCTGTTTTGTACGCGGTCCGGCGGATCTGCGTCTTCATGATTCCATTCTGTCATACGACTGCTTCAGAATGTGCATTGAAAGCATGCTGTTCTCGAAGTCCTATGTGGCCAACGTTCTGAATACGTTTGAGACCCATCCGGAACTCGGTTTGGCGGTGATGCCTCCGCTGAGATTCGGACCGTTTTACGGGGAAAATTTCTTTGTTTCCCCCGGAACACGGGACTATCTCAGGTATTTAATGAGTGACCTTAAGCTTTATGTTCCGTTTGACGATGATCCGGTCGCTCCCTGCGGCGGCATGTTCTGGTGCAGGACAGCGGCTCTCAGGAAGGTTTTTTGCCGTAACTGGACATATGATGAATTGCCGCAGGAGCCTCTTCCGCCGGACGGTACCATACTTCATGCTCTTGAGAAAATACTTCCTTTTGCCGCCCAGGCATCGGGCTATTGCTCAGCGTGGATTCAGCCTGACGCCGCGGCAGCCTCCATTCAGAACAATCTTTACTATATTGACAGGAAAGTCAGTGGGAAGCTATTTCAGACTTACGGCACTTCAGGGCTCAGGCCGCTCCTTCGCAATATAGGAAGGATTTCAAAGGCTCTGGACAATGTTAAAAAGGCTGCCCAGGGAAAGATCAGGTACGCATGGGACGGCTTCAGGTACGGGAGAAAGCGCAGGGCTGTTTTACGCCAGTTCGGAAAGGAGCATGAGCGTTTTATAGAATTCCTCTCAGGCAGAAATGATTTGTGGGATCCTGATTACTACCTCGGGGAAAATCCTGATATAGCAGGAAAAGGCCTTTCCCCTCTCGATCACTATCTGACTGCTGGATGGAAGGAGAGCCGCAGTCCGTCTGGATCTCTAGTGACAGATGCGTACCTCAGGGTGAATCCTGACTGCAGGCTGCTTGATGTTTCTCCGCTTGTACACTATTACATCTATAGCAGGAAACGGAAAGTGTTCTGTTCTTATGAGGAGCTCAGGGGATACCTCATTGAGCACTGTGCAGAAATCCTGAAGAATTCATCAGTGTTCGACCCTGATTACTATACGAAGTGCTGCAGTAAGAAGCACGGGTTCCTTCCTGAGGGATTCAATCCGTATTCCTTTTATCTTGAGCATGGCGCTTATGAGTCAGTGAGACCGAGTGCGGGTTTCGGAGTCCACCGGTACTTTGAGAGGTTCCCAGATATTAAAACGTACGGCATATGTCCTGCGGCGCATTATGAACTCATAGGAAAATACATATGACTGCGGAGGCTGCGGAACCATTTCGTGAGGTTTGCTTTGCGTGTGGACCGGATACCGCAATAGAGTTATGGGACGGTGCGTCATAGTTATCGTAAGCGGACTGCGGCATAAACTGGACTTATTTCAGTGGTTCTTAAGTTCTGTCAGCCACTTTTATAGTGCCAAACTTGACACCTGATCTACACATATATAGAATTCGGAAAATTCATTTTTTTTCACCGGAATTGCTTGAATTGGCGGCAATGTCAGGTTGCATGTGCTTACTGATGCTGTTCCAATTGCAGTAACGAAGGCAAGCCTTCTGCACTGTTTCCCGTTTTATCTGACTGCAAGGCTCATGAGAGCCATAAAAGAGATTATAGATAAGAGGTTATAATTTACACTACGAGCCAGCGATAGATAACATTATCAAATGCGTGAAATTATATGAGTGTTACTAATGATAAGGTGCTGATGTTATGGGATTAATCGAAAGAACATTATCGAAAGAAAAAACTTCTATTTCAGTTGTGATTCCTGTATATGGATGCCCAGAGGCGCTGCCTGAGCTTCATGAGCGTCTGACAAAAACATTAAATAAAATAGCTGGAAATGATTACGAAATAATACTGGTTAATGATGCATGCCCTAAGAACTCATGGCAGGTAGTAGAAAATCTGTGCAATGAAGATCCTCATGTAACAGGACTTGAATTGTCCCGCAATTTTGGGCAGATTCGCGCTATTTTAGCAGGGCTTGATTATTGCAAAGGTGAATGGGTTGTTGTCATGGACTGTGATCTTCAGGATCAGCCAGAGGAAATAATCCGTATGTATCAGAAGGTTAATGATGAAAACCTTGATACAGTATTTGCCAGGAGGGTGGCTAGAAAGGATGGCAAGGGAAAAATATTTCTTGCTAAAAGGTTCTATAACCTGTATTCCTGGGCAACAGGAATCAAGTATGATCCGAGTCTTTGCAACTTCAGCATGAGCAATAGGAAAGTAATAGATGCCTATTGCAGTATGCGGGAGATACATAGGGCATTTATTATGTATATCCAGTGGATGGGATTCCGTGAAGGAACTATAGATGTGGATCATCATGCCAGGTTTGCAGGAAAATCAGGATACACACTGAAAAAACGTATTGATTTTGCACTGGAAATTTTGACATCACAGTCAGATAAACTGCTTCGGGTAATGATGAAAACCGGTATAGGTATCTCAATGCTGTCATTCATTGCTGTTATTGTGACAGTCGTAAAACATTTTGTTACGTCAGTGCCTGTCGGGTGGTCGAGTCTGATTGCAGTGATTTTTTTCAGTACTGGGCTGCTGCTTACGGCGTTAGGAGTTATTGGCATTTATATTGGCAATATTTTTATGCAGGTGAAGGACAGGCCTTTATATATAATACGGACTGTTTTAAATAATAAGAGCAGCAAAGAAAAGCCATCTTCAAAGTAAAGGAATAAGCATGATTCTTATCATTGGCGCTACAGGCTATATTGGAAGGTATTTGTGCCCCTATTTAAAGAATAAGGGGTATGATGTACTGGCAGCGGGCAGGGCAGCAGGTCCTCGTGCCTTTTTAGAGAGTAAGGGAATCCCTTTTACTTATCTGGACTTCGATAAGGAAGAGACAATTGACGCTCTCCCTACAGAAAAAATTGATACTATCGTTGATTTATCAGCCTGCCTAGCTGAGCTTGAGACGCCTGTTGCGAAGTTTTTTGATATTAATACATTGGGTGCATATAAGGTTCTGGAATTTGCACGGAAAAATAATATCAAAAGGGTTGTTCTGACTTCATCCCATAAGGTTTATAACGATATTTATAAAAACGGACCTATTTCCGAAGACGATGGAATAGACTTCACTGGTGATCATTCTCCATATATTATTTCCAAGATAGCCGCTGAGTATTTTGTGAAATATTACAATAAGGACTTTGGCCTCGCTGGAATAGTTCTCCGGCTTACTGGTGTTCATGGATATGGAGAAATCTTAGGCCATCTTAATGAGGATGGATCCTATAAGAAAAGCACGTTCGAGCTTTTCTTTGAGAAGGCTTTGAAGGGCGATAAAATTGAAGTATGGGGTGATCAGTCAATCAGGCGTGATCATATATATGTTTATGATGTCCTTTCCGCAATTGAAGCAGCGATCAATGCAAAAGAAGATGTGAAGGGAATCTATAACATAGCCTCAGGCGTCGGATATTCCCAGTATGATGAGGCTTGTACGTTAGCTAAAGTATTCGGAACTCCAGGTCATATCTCTGACGTAGTCCTTAAGCCGGAAAAGCCCGGGCTGAGCAGAGGATATGTTTATGATATTTCCAAGGCTGCAAGAGAGCTGAACTGGCATCCTGACTTTTCTAGTCTTGAGAAGATGCTTGTCGATTATAAAAGAGAGTGGATAGCCAAGGAATATCATAACTATCATTTTATCCGTGAAAATGACAGACCGGCAACACTATAGTAATTATGCATATATTTGATTTAAAAGATCATAATTTACTAACAGGCCGAGGGGCTACAGCAATATATTTGGTATTGAAAACCCATCGCCTTAAGGGAAAGCATGTTTATGTTCCTGCAAATATATGCTATGCCGCTGTATATCCTATCATTTATGCAGGATACATTCCTGTATTTATTGATATTGATATTGAAACAGGCAATCTTGAAGCAGAACGTATCAGGGATATTGTTTGCAGAGATAAAGAAGCAGGGGCAATCATAGTTGCTCATATGTTCGGAAATCCAAATCGCTGGATTGAAGAAATCGCAGATACTTGCCATGAACGCGATATTTTATTGATTGAAGATTGCGCTTCAGCTATGGGGGCGAGTGTTTCCGGGAAAAATGTCGGTACGTTTGGTGATTACGTAATATACAGCACAGGGTATTCAAAAACTATAGATGTAGGGTATGGTGGAATATTATCAAGCAATATACCGCTCTATAATGAGAAGGCTCTGAACAGCACTTTGCCCATATATACAGAGAAAGTCGATGCAGATGAGAGTTTTTACTCAAAAATGTACCGGCTGATTAGAAATTCACCTGGTCAGTCTATATCTCCATGGATTTTCTGTGGAATACAGAATCATTTGCATAACATGTTTCTTTTTAGATTATCAGATGTGCAGATCAGTCAGATTGAATCTAAGATAAAAGAATTGCCGGATGTAGTACGTCAGAGAAGGATGTGTTTAGATCAATATAGAGAAAAATTAGGATGTCCTGAACATGTTACGCTGTTCCCTTATGAAGAAGGAGCAGTGCCATGGCGGTTCAATATCTTTGTTGATAAGAATCTGAGAGGATCGCTTATTGAGGTTTTACTCGCAAAGCATTTGCCGGTCAGTGACTGGTACCCATCCGTAGCTCCGATATTTGGAAATACTGAAACATTCCCCAATACTGAATATTTTTCAGATAGGATCTTAAATTTCCCGATTCCTTTGACAGAAAAAGAGATCAATGACATTTGTAGTGCAATAAAAGTCTTTTGTGCCAGTCACGCATGATTGAAAGGTATGAAGAATATTGTCTGCAAAGATGAATTTAGAGATGCCGGGAGAATATGCCTTTTGTGCTTCAGCCTCCCGGTCTTTACTGACTTTGTTTTGTTAATGCTCTGAATCAGACTTTCACGCCTTAACGATGTAGCATCCTCCCCTGTTGGAGCTGTCGGTCGCCCTGCCGATTGCCTCCGGGTGGACCTCATCAACTATCCTGAGGATTGACTCTGGCTTCTCCCTTTTTATCCTGTTGAATTCCTCAAGATCTGCCATTGTCATGATAAAGCGCACCTCAGCTTTGCATCCATCATGCATTGGCGTGAGATCAGGCGCTCTCCCACAGGCGACATCAATTACGCACCTGACGAAGTCGATGCCGGTTGAGTAATAGACGAGGTCGCTGCCGATGGCATCCCCGCCCATTCTTGATCCGATCTCAATGATCCTGATGTTCCCTTTGTCATCAATTTTGATCTCGGAATGAGACGCGCTGTTCTTTACCTTAAGAGTGTCAAGCGCGTGGCAGACGGTTTTCTTAACTTTTTCGAAAGTCTCACTGCTTACAGGCGCGGGCTCCAGGTGCCCGGTTTCGATGAAATATGGAGCTCCAGTTGTGTACTTAAGCGTCATCGCGAGAATATGGTGCTCGCCGTTGTACGAGATCCCCTCAACGCTGTACTCCTGCCCCTCGGCGAACTCTTCGATGAGCGCTTTCTTCTCAAAGCTGCAGCCGATGGCATTCTTTACAGCCTCACAGAGCCCCTCCGGTGACTGCAGCTTGTGGATGCCGCGGCTTCCGCTCCGGTCGGTGGGCTTCACAATTACGGGGTAGGATAGGCTGATGCTCTCAAGATCAGTGTTCTCATCGACCATGACGCTCCTGGGGCTCGGGTCGCCGTTCCTTTCAAACGCCTCGCGCATCAGGTGCTTGTTCGTGGAGATCCTGGCGCATTCCATGCTGTTTCCTGGAAGCCCAAGCTTATTGGCGACATAGTTCACGGTATAGTTGCCGAGATCCGTCGCGATGCTGCAGATCCCGCAGACATCGATTTCACGGCACTTTTCGGCGATCTGGTCCTTCTCTACAATGCTGATGGGGTAGAAGTGATCAGCGGCCTTCTCTCCCACGTCATTGGCTGCCCAGGCAAACACGTGTGTGGTGAAGCCCATGCTCTTCGCCTTTTCAATAAGCGGGAGCTGCAGGTAACTTGCCCCGATAATCGCAAGATCATTTTTCATATTTTCCGTTCCTTATTTCATGAATGAGCCAGCCGGTGAACAGTAGGAATATAACCGAGTTTGTTATAAGGTAAAGATACGCGGCTCCCATTATTCCTGACATGGCCACCAGGAATTTTCCCGAGAGGAGCGCGCAGAGCGTTCCGGCGGCGAAGCCTGCCGCTATGATGTTACGCGAGCGGACGGTCGTGAGCATAACCATCATGAAGCTTACGAGCGCGTATACTCCGCCTCCGAGCAGAAGGACCATGAACTCAGCGGTGTAATCGTCAAGATTTACTCCGTAGATAAGTGACAGTACCGGTATTCCGAGGAAATAGCCGCCAATAATAACAAGAGCAGTAATTCCTCCGATCGCTGCGCACATTTTTGTACATTTAATTGTGAATTCTCTGGTTTTCCCCTCAGTCCATAGGACTCCGAAGTCCCTGATTACCGGCTGGTATATGAAGTTGCTCAGAACCAATATGACGAAGGACGGCATCATGATGTAACCGAAATATGCCTGCGCAGTGTCGTTCATGTACTGGTCAATCACGTACTTGGGGGCGTTTCCGACGTAGTTTGCAAGAGTTGTGCCGATGCAAAGCGGGAGGCAGATCCTGAATAGGCTCAGGAGCGTATCCTTACAGGGCTTTGAGATCCCTACACCGAATAAAGGAAGTTTTTTTTTACGAGGAGGAAGGCAAAGACAACGCTGAATACAAACGTTACCGCTGTTGACGCTGTGAAGTCTACTCTCAGGGCAAGCAGCGCGCAGTAGAGGATCATTGACACTGTCATCCTTATGGTGTAGCACTTTGCCCCGATATCAAGCCTTCCTTTTTGCTGGAACATGGCGTAGAAGACGTTTTCCATTGAGTCAATGAGCTTCCACGCTCCTATGAGGAGCACTATGAGCATCTTTTCCGATGAATAGTCACCGCACGCTGTTTTCAGAGCGCAGTAAACAGAAAGCAGAGCCAGAGACGCTAGTACAGTAATGCTTCTGTTCCAAAAATAGTCGCTGAATGAGTACTTTTCCTTTATATCTGTTATCTGGAAATTGCCTACGCCGTATGTCGCAAACATCTGCAGGAGGCCTCCGACTGCGTAGGCAATCGAGAAAATTCCAGCCTCCTCGATACCGACAAACCTGGTAATGAATATCAGAATTATGAGGGACTGTACCGCGTTAATCATTCCGGAGGCGGAATTCCAGATATATCCGCCCCTGACTATTGTCCGCTGTGCAGTATCTGAGGTGCTACTCATTTCTGGTAGAATTCCTTTACTGCCTGCACAACGTACTCTAGATCCTCCCTTTTAAGTCCGTAGTACATCGGCAGTCTCAGCAGCCTTTCGCTTTCCCTGGTAGTGTAAACGTCATCTCCGGAGAACCTTCCGAATTTGTAGCCTGCCGGTGCCGAATGTAGCGGCACATAATGGAACACAGCATATATATTGCGGCTCCTTAAAAAGCTGATGAGTGCGGTCCTCTCCTGGAGATCCTTTACCTTGATGTAGAACATATGCCCGTTGTGGACACAGCCTTCAGGAATAACAGGGAGTTCAATCTTTCCATTTGCCGCGAGAGGCCTGAGCCCCTCATAATACGCGTTCCAGGACCCCAGCCTGTCATCGTTGATTTTGTCAGCCATCTCGAGCTGCGCCCAGAGGTAGGCGGCGTTGAGCTCGCTCGGAAGGTAGCTGTCCCCGAAGTCGACCCAGGTGTACTTGTCAACCTGCCCGCGGAAGAACTTCGAGCGGTTGGTCCCTTTTTCCCTGAGTACCTCTGCCTTCTCGTTGAACTCCGGGTTGTTGATGACTATGGCGCCGCCTTCGCCCATTGAGTAGTTCTTGGTCTCATGGAATGAGTAGCAGCCGAAATCACCTATTGTTCCGAGGGCTTTCCCTTTGTAGGTGCTCATAACTCCCTGGGCAGCATCCTCAATGACTCTTAGTCCGTAACGGTGCGCTATATCCATGATGAAGTCCATCTCGCAGGCGACACCAGCGTAGTGCACGCAGCATATGACCTTGGTCCTGTCCGTAATCGCCTGTTCGATCTTCTTCTCGTCAATGTTCATGGTGTCTGGCCGGATGTCTGCAAATACCAGACGGGCTCCGCAGAGAACTGCAGCATTCGCAGTGCTGGAGAAGGTGTAGCTTGGCAGAATGACCTCATCTCCGGGCTTTAACTCACAGAGCTCGAAAGCCATGTCAAGAGCTGTGGAGCCGCTCGTCGTTAGCATTATCTTATTCGCGTGGAATCGCTCTTCCATCCAGCTGTTGCAGCGCTTGGTGAACTGACCGTCACCGCAGATTTTGTGGGAGGCAACAGCCTCAGAAATGTATTTCATCTCATTGCCGGTACAGGGGGCTATGTTAAAATTTATCATTCCTATCGTTCCGCTTGTTAATTTTTCGTTACGCCCGGCTCAAGTCCCGCGCAAACGTCCGGCTGGGCAAACCGACCGGGCCAAACCGGCCGTTTTCATGTACATTACTTTACAGACTGAATCCACCGGTCGTAATTGCCATCAAATTTTCCGTTGTATTTATAGATCACCACACGGAAGGTCGGATTAAGCCTGACTGCAGACTGCCTGTCGTAATATGAATTTACAAACTTATTATACTTCCAGCTTGGATCTTCTATGCTGAGCTGCCTATCCCTGCCGAAATCAATATAGATTATCTTATCGGGAATTGAACCAGTGCGCTTGTAGTATCTGTACATATTTTGGGGATTATTTGTGCCCATTCCTCTGTAAGTATACTGCATGCAGTCCCAGGTTCTGATATCGCTGATGGTGCCTTCTGTATGCATCAGGTAAGCCATCGGCGTGTTGTCCCTGAACTGGACTTTTTCATCAGCGCCAATATTTGACTTGAGGTAATTTTCCAACTCCATCAGGTCATGTGCATTTTTCTCCGTGGTATACATGCCCTTATAGATTCCGGCAGGTACTTTGTATGTCAATCTGCTGATTGGGCTATCTCGATAGACATAATTATAGTCCTGTTTGATTAGACTTACAGCCGCTATTACGGATACGGCAGCCGAAAGCGCAATTACAGATCTTCTGCTGCTTTGGAAAGCAGCGAATAACCAGCAGAACAATATAGGGTAGAGGTATAAACCTCTCATCATCACTGATCCGTTTTTCACCAAAAGCAGTTCTGCTATGAAAAATATGATGCATGGCAGAGCGGCAAAAGCAAAGAATTTACCCCTTATAAACAGCATAAACATGATGCCCAGCCATATCATCGGACCGCCTATGCGCCATAGAATGTCTATAAACATCTGACCGGAAAGGAGGACAGATATTCCGCCGGCAAAAAGAACACGGTCCCTTAAGCTCCATTCTCTTTTTCTTACCAGTTGATATATAGAGAGCAACGACAGGACAGCAATGAAGGTAATGGTCATTGCTTTCCATGAATGACCAAAATCCCTGATCATTTCAGCCCATCTTACACTGAGAGGAACTCCACCCTGAATGGCATTCTTTTGGAAAAGAAGATCAGATACCCCGGAAAAAGTCATTGCTGTTCCGGCTTCTGCGCATATTGGAATAAATACAACCAAAGCTTCCGCAATGCCGCCAGAAATATATAAAAGAGCTCCTTTTGCCTTCTCGGCCAGCCCGCCTCGTCCGTATAGAAGAAGAAGCAGTGTCAGCACTATCGCTCCGAAAAGCTGAAGGGGATGTGCGAGTACGCCTATAGCGGCAATAAAACCTGCTGAAAATATCGTAAGTCCTGTTTTGCGGCTGCCTTTTTCACTGTTGCTTACTGCGAAAAACAGTACTATTCCGGAAAGCAGGATCATGTATTTCCCTACGGAGTTATAGGAAAACGCCGGGTTGACAAGATCCAGATACGGGATCAGCATCAGTATCAGCCAGAGTCGCTTCCTTCTGCTGATTTGTTTTCTGAGCAATGAATATATTGCAGCAGTGACCACGAACTGGAATAGGATATAGCAGATGCGCATGTACAGGAATATGCCTGCCATATCTGGTCTGATAATTCTGTAGATGGCCATAGGAATTATCATAAGAAATGACATGCCTACAGAAGAACTGTTGTTGTAAGCGTATGGAAGGTTCCCCTGCAGGACTGACAATGCTTCAGCGTAGTAGTAAGCCTCATCAGTCTTTTCTGTTCCATAGAATACACGGTTGAACGTGAAACAGGCAGCTGTGATAATGAGAGCAATAGCGAGCAGCTCATCAATATGGAACCTGGTTTTCTTATAGACTGTTTCATCAGCCGTGTGGATTCTGGCTGAAACATTTTTTATCAGTGATAAAAATCTATCATTTACAGCTGAAAAAGAATATTTTGCAATGCATTTTCTTGACAGCAGCTCGCAGTAAAACAATAAGCTGCATATGACAATGCTCAGAATGCAAAACTCTGCGCAATATTTGGTAGAATCCCAAAAACTGGTGTTTGGCGAAAGTTCCGGCTTTGGTACGTATCTTGCTGCTAGAAAAACAGACAGGAATAATTCAAGCAGCGTCAGGCCATGCTGAATAATAAACTCGCTTGGTTTACTCACCAGTTTCCCTGTTACGCAGGTTCTTACGTACATCATTAAGAACATTGGAATAAATATTGCGGTTGAGATCAGCAGTATGAATGCGGCAATATCCAACATGTGAGTACTCCCTAAATTTCATGGAATGCCTTTACGGCATATTTTAACAAAGATATTTTTCGGCGTTCATACGTGCGGTATCTTAAAGCACAACATCCTAGGTAGTTAGGTACAACTGAACGCAGACTTCGGATCAAACTCAGTTCCGAGTGCGATATTTAGTGTCTCAAATTAAAATGTACACTATCAGGGGTTCATTTAGAGAAACAATTCGTTACTGTTCACGGCCGTTCTATAGGCATGGCTAATCGAGCGGGCTTTTTCAAGCCCGCTTCAGGATCGATGTATTTAAGTTTGTGTGATCAGGCAGGAGTAGCCTGGAAGATTTCAGCAACCGTATAAGGATTTCCATCACACAGTCGCTGCAGAGCCTGGATTTCATTGATGTCGTTCCTGCGGCATGTTTCAATGTAGCTCCTGATGAGTGCATGGTTGTCAGCTGCTTTAACAGATTCAAACTGACCTGATATCTTCATGTGTGACTTGATACCCCTTAGCCAGCGCTCACTGAGGTTGTTCGTTGTCGGCAGGCTGAAGTCCTCCAGCCACATGAAGTAGTTCCTCCGGTATTTTTCAATCCGGTTAATCAGGGCCCGCTCGAAGTCCGCTCCGTAGATTTCCGGCTCGGCCCTGTTTTCCGCCCGGCCTTTTTCAAGGCACTCATCAACCCTGCGAAGGAAAGCCATAACATATTCGGCACTGAAGGTTTTCTCACCTCTGGCTATGGCTTCCTTGCGCTCCATGATGGTTTTACTTATAAGCTCCTTGAGCTCCAGGGACCAGAAGTGACGGGTATCATCCGCATTTTTCTGGCAGTCCCTCTGAAGATGCTGATTGCACTCGATATTCTCAAATCGGAACTTCTCATTGTAATTGATGGTGTTGTGGTCATGCATGGCTTTTGTGTCTTTTGTCAGAACGCAAAGAACATTGTCTGCCACAAGGCTCTGCATGTTCTTGTGCTCATGGGCAGTGTAATAGGCAATGCGCTCGTCTCCGTAAAAACGGAAGCAGGCTCTCTTCTGAAGGATGAAGATAACAGTATCATCCCAGTAAATCAGGCTCCTGCTGATGAGAACACTCTTAAGATCGGTCCGGAACCTGCCGAGAGTTTTGGCGGCACGCGACTGAAGCTTCGCTATACTTTTCTGCATTGCTTGCAGATGTAGTAGAAGAACCTGTGTTTCTTCCGGACTGCAGATTTCGGCCAAAAGGAACGGCTATTTCGCCCGAACGGCGTAGCCGTTCCGTTTTCATCGGCGCGTAGCGCCGCTTTCTCGGTCAGCTAAGTTTTTTAGAACGGATCCTACATATTTCTGCCGTTCATTTCCAAATGCAGACGGACAGTTTTTCCGGCCGTCTGGGTCGTATTTTTCCAGCCATGCAGGGCCGTGTTCTACGGCCAAAGGCCTGAACCAGTAACTTAGATCTCCAGTCACGTTTACCTTAACATCGATCTTCCCTCCGGATCTTCGATCACCCCGTCCTCTGTCGGTCAGTTCGATCAAACTGGAATGTGTTCGTGATCCCCCCGCCTGCCAGCCGGCTTTCATAAACTCGATCACCTGTCCGTTACTTCGCTCTTGAATGTATAATCAAAAAGGAGATACCTGTGCGAAAGGCATCCTCTGACTAAAAAATCTAAGATATTGCTAAGCTAAGCTGGCATCAGGCCTCCAACTTATTGCTGGCTCTCTTTCTGAACGACTCACCGATCAGTCTGATTTCAGTCGAAGGATGAATCAGACAATCAACAAATCCCTCGTACCTCAGTGCCGTTTTTCATCAGCTGGAGAAACGCCTCGGGACGGTACTGTGAGCAGATAATCAGAGGCCAGGCGTGTTCACGATCCTGAATGATCCGGTAAAGATAACTGCTCTGCAGAGAACGGACCGTTAATGCCAAAATCATCAAGGATTACCTTGGTTCTTGCCAGGCGCTTCAGTGCGTTTGTACGGTGGTCTTGCTGCCCAGCGCATGGCAGCCGGATCCGCCAGAAGCTTCTTGCTGGACCGCTGCCTTAAACACACTCAATCCATGAGGATGTGATTGTCAGGCAGCTTGGCGCGTTTGAGCAGTGCCTTACAGGTCGTGTTCCTGGAATAGCCCTCCTAAATCCAGAATGCGGTCCTCGAAGGGCATGTCCTGGTACAGCGGAAGGTTATCAGTCTGGGAGCGGTAGCTACAGAATATTCGAGGGCAGGAATAAAAGAACCCTTGTCTCGAGGCCTGAACCAAGACGGCATTATAGGAGTCACTGGCCGGAGAATTTGTCTTAGACTGGCCTTTGATTATGTCTTGGAGGGGGCCTGAAAATCTGTCCACGCTGGCTGGAAACGTTGTCAATCTGCACGAAAGGCACGCCGTTTGTTCCGGACTGACTAACGCTATTTGTTTCGGACTGACCTACTCCGCTTATCCGGAATACTAACGCCGTTTGGCCGGACTGCTCACGCCGCTGAAAACGGACTGCTCACGCCGTTCGAGCGAAATCTGCATTCCGGACCACCTTGATTTGGACATCGTATTCGTACTTTACCTCAGACTCGCCTGTAGGAATGCAGTCAGCAGATCCGCATTTTGGACAGCCTTCGCCATCAGGCATCTTATGGTCAACTGTATCAGTCACCTCCGAATCAGACACCGGATTAAGTGTTGATTTCCCGTGCCCCTTTGGAGCTCCCTTTGGATTCCCGCTTGAACGGCGGGAATTGGGTACAGTCTTCTGCTGGCCTGCCCTGGTCTGCGATGTAGGAGTCCCTGTGTTGGTGCCATCATGGTTAAGCCTGGCATTCGCACGTTCAAGCTGGAAGGTCAGTTCCTTGATGATGGCGTCCTTTTTGGCAAGCTCTTCGTTGTATTTCTCCTGGGCGGCCTTCTTTGACTCCCTCGTGAGTTTCCTATGAACTGGGAAATTATCTCCAAGTTTTAATCCTTTCTATCCTCCGAAAACCCTTACGCTGTAAGGGTTTTCTTTATTTTACCCTTTGATTTTATAATTAAAATATCGTATAATATTAGCACTTATGGGATTTTTTATAAATGGTGATTTAATGAGCCGCGTGGACCGCAATTTGCCGAGTATGCCTGTCCCTGAATTTGCTTTTCCTGACCGTCATGACGGAAGAGTTTTTGTCCGTCACATAGGCCCGAACGGAAAAGTATCCAAAAGGACGATCGGATATATGACTGACAGTACTCGCGGACAGGAGAAGATGATCCCGAACAGGTATTTCCGCGACTTCTATCCTGAGCTTTATTCCAAGGCATACCCTGAAAGGAAACTGCCGGCTAATGAAATGAGCGTTGGAATGTACGCGCTGACCCTTGGGATTGCCACGAAAACCGGACTGTACGAGGACCTGCGGAATATCTACGGAACACAGTACGTGAATGCGATTCTGGACTATGCGATGTTCTGCGTTCAGCACCAAAGCAATGTCACCCAGGTATTCGAGCGTGCCATGGCAAGGAATGTACTGTTCTCTGATAAGCTCCGGAGCGACAGCTGGTACTCGGACTTTTTCTCTAAGAAAATCTCAGAGGATCAGCACCACGCATTCCGCATTAGGAGGATTCAGCGGCTTGCCGCGGCCGGGCTGAAAAAGGTATGGCTTTCTATAGACGGATCTAACAATGACTGCGAGGCCAGGCAGAGCGAGCTTGCCCAGTTCGGATTCCCGAAATCACACAACAAGTCCAAAACCGTGGTCGGGTATATGTACGCGGTGGATGCCGCTACCGGCGAGCCGGTAACATACTTTGCCTATAACGGCAGCGTGCCTGACTGTCAGGCATTCCAGAAAATCTCCGTCTTCCTGAACAGTTTCCACATTGAAATCGAAGGAGTGATACTGGACAGGGGCTTCGCAGTCCCGGCAGTGTTCGATTCTATTGAGAGCTATGGCTGGAAGTACGTCATCATGCTCCCATCGGATGTCTATGCCCATAAGCAGATGATGCAGGATCATGCTGATGAAATTAGGTGGCACTCCGACTATCTGCTTGATTCGGGCATGTTCGGCACATCCGATACCAAACAGCTGTTCAGAACCAACGAAAGAAAATCCAGAACATGCCTGTATTTTGATGGAGCCAGCGGGTCAGAGCAGTCGATGAAGCTCATCAGGAAAATACTGTCGGAAAGGCGGAAAATCCTTAAGGCTATAGCAGGCGGGAACAAGGCTTCAGTCTCCAGGGACCTTCAGAAATACCTGTCCATAGACGGACAGGGTCCTGACAGAACACTGCGCATGCACAGTGCTGCTTTTGATGAAAGTATGGAACTGTCCAAAAATAAAATGATTAAATTTGAGCTTTTTTAGGACGGATACAGTAGTTCCATTCTCCGTGCCATTTGTCCTGTTCCAAGTTGATTTTGGCCAGCTCCTCGTCTGAGATTTTGATG
>Ga0256404_1005963_pt1 | contig 20757 bp, 20 predicted proteins | sample RumenRJG_01DNA_FD_185990 | JGI IMG/M metagenome (GOLD analysis project Ga0256404, IMG submission 185990) | Bovine rumen microbial communities from Lethbridge, Alberta, Canada - RJG_01 | ecosystem: Host-associated > Mammals > Digestive system > Stomach > Rumen | place: Canada: Alberta | collected...
TAATAAGTCAAAGCCAAAGGGCTACTGGCAAGATTATAATATATGTTTTGAGGCTGCTAAACAGTGTATAACTGCATCAGAATTCGAACGGCGCTTCCCTCAAGCATATCGTGTTGCAATAATAAAGGGTTGGCGAAACGATTATTCTTGGTTCCAATCAGGGCGGGATTTATTTGCTTTGAAAGAGACAAAATGGACAAAAGAAACTTGTTTAGAGGAGTCAAAAAAATATAATAATCGTAGTGACTTTAAAAAAGGCAGTGCTGGCGCTTATCAAAAAGCATTAAGAAATGGCTGGATTGATGATTATGTTTGGCTTGAGAAAGGACTTGATATATATGGAACTCCAGATTGCGTATACAAATATGAGTTCACGGAATTCCATACTGTTTATGTAGGGAGAACCATTAATAAAAGAGAAAGGCATTATGCCCATATATTCAATAAGGAGAAAGATGTCGTTGCCAAATTCGCACATGAACACAGGATTCCCGTTCCGGAAATGGAGATTATTGCGGATAATTTAACATTGTCTCAGGGGCAAGAATTAGAGGGGGTATGGCGTGATTATTATGTCGAACAAGGTTATTATGTCTTGAATAAAGCAAGGACGGGTAAAAATAAAGGGTCAATTGGTAGTATAGGATGGGGTAAATGGAATTATGAATCCTGCTTCAATGAGGCAAAAAAATACAAAACCCGTAAAGAGTTTCAGATAGGGAATGTAAGCGCATATACTCGGGCATTACAATACAACTGGTTTGAAGATTATTATTGGTTTGATAATGCACACACTGGGCAAGTCAAGTGGAATGAAGAAAGGTGTTTCAGGGAAGCTCAAAAGTATTGTTATATCGAAGATTACCGTTCAAATTCACGTGTGGCTTATGAGAAATCCAGAAAAAAAGGCTGGTTGATAAACTATGTGTGGTTAGATCATAAACCTAAAAGAAAAAGGATACCACAGAGTGTTTTAATGTGGACAAAGGAGCGGTGCTATGAAGAGGCAACAAAATATAAAACACGTAGCGAATTTCAGTATGCACAAGGCTCAAATTCTGCGTACAAAATATCTGTTAAGAATGGATGGATAAATGACTACTATTGGATGCTTCCTAAAGATAAACCAAACGGGTACTGGGATGAGTATAATCATTGTTATGAGGAAGCTAGGAAGTACAAAACGCACAGCGAATTTCAATATGCTAAGGGTGCAAGTTGTGCATATAAATCAGCTGTAAAAAATGGGTGGATTGAAGATTATTATTGGATGCCATTAGCACAAAAACCTAGTGGATATTGGACAGAAGAACGATGTAGAGAAGAGTCGAAAAAATACGCTACACGTATTGAATTTAGAAATAATTCTCCGTCTGCGTATGCCATTGCTCAGCGAAAAGGTTGGCTTACTGGTTTTGTATGGCTTGCACCACCTAAAACGCGAGACAAGTGGAACTATGAAACTTGTAAAGCCGAAGCTAGTAAATATGAGAAAAGGGGACGGTTTAAGAAAGGATGCTCACCAGCATATTATAAAAGTCATAAAATGGGATGGATTGATGAGTTTTTCCCTATTTGCTAAAGTCATGGAAATCACACTTCTGTAAGGGCTATTCTTTGTTGCGAAAACATGCATTTAGACATAAAAAAGGGGAGAACCACCTTGCTCTCCCTTTAATTTCTCAAACATCATCCTCACAGGATCATCCTCATCCCGGAGTCCTAAGCATTCAGGATCAATCCGGTAATAATCTCTTGTAACTGATTGGATAGGGAATACTTTTCGCAGGGCATCAAAAGCCGCTAGCATCGCATCCTCACATGAGGGAGTCTTGTCCCAGTCATCCTCTTCCAGTTCGACAGCGATTGTCACGTTTTCTTGTTTGATTGAAATGGTCATAACTGTATTGTTTGGTTTAAAGGCAAAAAAATACCCTCCCGATTAACGGGAGGGGTAATTGGAGAACGATTTTGTTGCTAATGATACTATTTTGAAGAACACGTTATCATAAACACGAAATTGTTAACTGTTTTAACTTGATCTTTTAAAGGGAGAGAAGATATCGTATTTTTTGTTGGGAGACAGTCAGATAATGAAAAACTATCCACCAAATTTTTAAGATATACGGTTTTAATCGCATACCCAACATTTTCCGCTCCTGGGACCCCGGCATTGACTATCCCCACAATATTTCCCTTTGAGTCAAATAAAGGACCACCAGAATTGCCGGGCTGTATTGGAACTGATATCTGGTATGTTGAGACATCTCCTTGATAACCACTTTTAGAGCTTATTACTCCAGTAGTCAGTTTGATCTCATTTCCAAGAACTTGAGTTAAAGGGTAACCCAAAACCCAAACATCCTCTCCAACATCTACCATTTGATAATTAATTGAATAAGGGATACTATCTTTATACTCCGAAGAAAAAGAGGGGTCATTTATTCTAATGATAGCGAGATCATTAGTTTTATCTTTAGCGACTACTTCAGAAGAGTATTCTTTTGAAAGAGGGCCTTCTATATAATTAACTTTGATACTATGAGCGTCTTCAATAACGTGATAGTTTGTTACAATATAGCCATTATTAAGTGCAAATCCACTCCCTGACCATGTTTTGTATTGCAAATCTGAAACTGAAGAATCCTTTTCTCCACCCATTTTAATAAATAGAACTTCTTCGCCATCAAGGATGATCTTCATGATTGCTTCATCGAACGAGATGATGCAGTTATTGTTCTTCAATTTGCCTTCATCTGTGTACCAATCTGCCTTGAAAGTGTTAGAGTATGCGGTACTTCTTAATTCTGCTTTGATATCTCCTGTTTTCCAACTGTTTTCAGAGTTATTATCCGAAATGTACACTAGAACAAGCTTCTTGTCATTCTCTAGGAATGCCAATTGATAAGTTGATTCTTCGCCAATTCTTTCATAAATACCTCGATAACTGCAAGAAGTTTTATTAATTAACTCATGAATAGATTCGATTGTTCTTTGACTCTCTCCTAATGATAGATTATCTTTCGCAATTCGAGGATTAATATATACTCCCATCCAATTAAACCCGTTGACAATATCTTCTTTTATACAAATATTATCAATATCGGATGGGATTGCGTCGAATATTAGCGTATAACTGACCGGAGAGTCTAATGGGAAATCCCTGAAATAATATTTACGATTAAAAACCGCTTCAACCTTTGAATCATTTTTATAACCGAGAAAAAATCTTTTTGCTTTAAGTTTAACAATACCTTTAGGTGTTGAAAATTCAATATAAGTTGATGGTGAAATTTTAATCCATGGGTTTTGATTAATTAATATGTATTTTGTAAACAGCCTATCTGCCGAAAAAATCACCACAGTCTCTTCTTCAAAAGCTCCTACTCCTAAAATATCAATTTCATTATTCTTCGATTCGATTAATGGATTTATTGTTTTTGATGTCTGACTAAAGAGATGGTTAGAAACCAATATGGCGTAAATGATAATCAATAACACCTTTATTTTTGAATATAATAGTAGATTCTTCATTTTTTCTTATTATAACCTTGCAAATTAAACTTCCTATATCGATTTACACTTATTGATTCATGTCATTAATCCAATTGGGCTTATGGTCTTTTCTCTTTAACTTAGTTTTAGTTTTATGAGCCAGTTTTAGTCTTCTGCAAATTGTTTTGGGCAATAGTTGCTGTCGTGCATAGGCAACGAGTTCATTAATGCCGTATTCTGAAACGAACATTAGTAATCGATCAAAACCATATTCAGGATTCTCCTTTAAATAAATACATAGAAACTCTTCATCTGTAAAACGAGCTTTCAAAGAATGCATAACATTTATAATGTTCTGGTCGGAGAAAACTTCTGAAATATTCGAATATCTACTCATCCATCAATTATTATAAATAAGCATACTGCTCCAATATGCAAGACTGCTACAAAAGAAAGTGTGGAGCATTCCGTTTATTTCTTCGAGGCTCTCGCAAAGCCTTGCGCAAATAAACAATACCCCACACCAGTATGGTAAGATGCTAGGAGTTAGCATGATATGCCATACATGGTGATGAATGCTTGCTTATTCCTGCGCTAGAGAAATTTGCGAGATTTCGAAGAGGAATAAAAGCGAAAACACTTTCATCTAAATATGTCCGCCAGGGCTATCAGATGATAGTTGCCTGACGGACACAAAGATAAGAAGTATTCGGAAAAGCACAAAACGGTTTTGACTTATTTGAGCTCTTCCACTTTCTGCGATAAAAACTCCACGACTTGCTTTTAGACCAGTCAGCAGAGGTGTATCTCTGTATTCGAAGCCTTCCTCTATCTTGCGATGTTGCGTTTCATTTTCAAAGTAGGGGATGCTGGTGCGGGGTAATTATTTGATAATGAGTAAATTATGCTAGGGAGGTACGAAAACATCGGTCCGAAAGGGCTTTGGTTTTCGTATCGTTTTCGGTTAATTAATTGATTATTAGTTATTTCCTCTAGTATGCCCGTCTCGTGGTTTGAAAATCCCTCCCGATGGGCGCTCCGGTTAGAAGATGACAATGATCTTACAGCATCAGGAAGTCCTTGATGATCTCGATGGCTTCTTGCTGGACTTTGCCGCGGAAACCGAAGGCCGGATTCATTTCCGGCCTTTTTCTTTATCTGAAAGCACAAAAAGATCCTGCTTTGTTCCAGTATAATTCTATATTTGTGGGAAAAGTGAGATAGATGAATAGGTATCTTGTAATATGTTGTGCACTGATGGCTCTTTCCGCCTGCTCGCAGACTTATGATGTCGTGGTCGCGGGCGGAGGTACCGGAGGGACCGCCGCCGCTATAGAGGCGGCACGTGGAGGGGCCAGGACTCTTGTGGTGGAAGAAGGGACATGGCTCGGAGGTGTGCTGACCTCCGCCGGTGTCAGCGCCGTCGACGGCAACTATCGACTGCGAGGCGGGATATTCGGAGAATTCGCAGACTCGCTGGCCGCCCGGTACGGTGGCTATGATGCTCTCCGTTCCGGCTGGGTGTCAAACATACTTTTCAACCCTCGCGTCGGGGCAGGGATATTCAGCAGCATCGCCGCGGAGTCCGGTGTGGAAGTGAAATTCGGAACTACGGTTACGGGCATCGGCCGCAAAAAGGGAAGTGGAGACTGGATGCTTCGTCTCTCGGATGGCAGCCGCGTAAAGGCACGGATCCTGGTAGACGGCACAGAACTCGGGGATGTGGCCAGATCCGTGGGTGCGGAAGCGCTGGATGACGGTCGCACCGTCCAGGACCTGACCTATGTCGCGGTCCTTAAGGATTATTCCCACGACGTCCTGATGGAAATGCCGGAAGGCTATGACGCCGAATTCTATCGGAACTGTTGTTTGAACCCTCTGGCCGAGGACATTGACGGGAACAACCCGAAGGGACAGAAACTGTGGAGTCCTGAGCAGATGCTCTCGTACGGACGCTTGCCGGACGGATACATCATGCTCAATTGGCCCATATACGGCAATGACTACTATGTGGATTACCTGGCCTTGACGCCTGAGGAGCGTTCAGAGGCGTTCAGGCAGGCAAAATCTCGTACTCTCGGATTCGTCTATTTCATTCAGCACGACCTGGGATATACCAGGATCGGGGTTGCCGACGACGTTTTCCCGACCGTGGACGGGCTTCCTTTCTACCCATACTTCCGAGAAGCCCGGCGTATCGCCGGCCGCGACACCATGACTGTCGATGCCGCGCGTCATCCTTATTCCTATGACCTATACATGCGGGCGGTCGCGGTAGGTGACTATCCGGTCGATCACCACCACTATGCCAACCCCGGGTGGAGGGAACTGTCACATCTTAGCTTCGGCTCCATACCTTCCTTCAGCGTGCCCCTGGGCGTCGTGATACCGGTTTCAGTGGAGGATCTTCTTGTTGCTGACAAGGCCGTGTCGGTGGACTGGGAGATGAACGGAGCGGTACGGTTGCAGCCGGTACTGCTCGGACTCGGGCAGGCTGCGGGTGCGCTTGCCGCAATTGCGGCCCGTTCTGGCCGTCATCCTTCGGAAGTCCCTGCGGCGGAAGTACAGTCAGTGCTGTTGGACCACGGATGCTACCTCCTTCCTTTCCTTGACCTGAAGCCCGGTGAACAGGGGTTCCGTGAACTTCAGGAGCAAGGCATCCGCGGTGAGGTTAGGGGTATCGGCCGCACGGTTGGCTGGGCAAACGAGACCTGGGTCAACCTGCCTGTCAATAACTGAATATTGTATTCACGGCGGCATGGTGCCCTAAGATGCGTGCTCATCCACTTTCTACGCTACAATCTCCACGACTTGGTTTTCGCATTGTCTTACCGCATCAGGAAGTCCTTGATGATCTCGATGGCTTCTTGCTGAACTTGGCCGCGGAAACCATGGCCGGCGCCGGGCATTACCTTGAAGGAGGAGTTCTTGTAGGTCTCGTGGGCTTTTTCTGAATATGAGATCGGGACGAGACGGTCCTGGTCCCCGTGGATGATCTGCACCTCGCCTTTGTAATTGGAGATCCGGCCATAGACATCCAGATCGTAAAGGCCTTCCACATAAGCCCTTCCGAGCTGCATTCCGAAGGAATTGACCACCTCGGGCATATCCGTGATTTTAGGATATTTTGTCACCCAATCATCTTTGATGCACAAGGCGGGATAGACGAGGACGAGTTTCTCGACCTTCTTAGGATTGTCTCCGGCATAAAGGGCCGAGACCATGCCACCTTGGCTTATGCCAAGCAGGGTAACCTTCCCCTTCTTTATTCCTTCGACTTTTTTGAACATATCGATGACTGCAGCAAGATCCGCCTCCTCAGAGAAGATTGACATTTCAGAAGTCTTCCCATCCGATCTGCTGGCCCTGCCGCCTCCACAGAAATCATAACAATAAACGGCGTAACCGAGTTTGGCGAGGGCCTCGGCGTATGGCGCTCCAGAGCGGTGGTCGCTTCCTATTCCGTGAGACACGATAAGAAGAGGCGCGGTTTTGATTCCGTCGGGTCTGTACAGGACACCATAAATCTTTTTCTCACCATTGAAAGACCATAAATCTTCCTTTGAGAAAGAATCAACTGAAACAGCTTTATTCGCGGATGCGCAACTCGCGAGCATCACGGTTGAGGCAAGTGCCAGGACCATCCAGCTAAAGATCGGTCGCTTATGAGAAATAGTCATCATTTAAAGAATCATTGAATATTAAATCAGTCAAATAAAAGAAAAATTCGTTTTTTAACCAAACTAAAAGAAGACTAAGGGGAAGAGAAGAATTCTTATATTTAAGGCATGAAAAGGATCGTCCTCTATGTCGCGACTGTTCTGGCGCTGCTTTCTTGCGGCGGCAGGAAGGAGTGCCCGGAACTCGAAGCCGGGTTCTTGAACCCGCCTCATGAAAGCCGGCCGATGGTTCTGTGGCATTGGATGAACGGGAATATTTCGAAAGATGGCATAAAGAAAGACCTTCAGTGGATGCATGACATCGGTCTCTCGGGCTTCTTCCTTTTCGACGCGGCATATTCCACACCCAAAGTGGTTGACACCCTGCTCCCTTACATGAGCTCGGCCAAGACCTCCTGGGAGTTTTATTCCCCAGACGACCCCCTTCCGACCTCCGGCCTCCTCGGCCCGGTAAGGATTCTGGACGAATAATAATATTCATGTAACTTTTTCACTATTTCTTCCGTCTTTTGTAAAAGAATGACACCGGAAGAATTCATAAGAATATACATTCCTGAAGAAGAGGGTCTGCATCGTGTCGCATACCGTTTACTCGGCTCGTGGGAAGAGGCGGAGGATGTGGTCCAGGACCTTTACATCAAATTGTGGGGACGGCTGGACGAACTCGACCATGTGAGGAGTCCGCAGGCATGGTGCCTGATTCTGCTACGGAACATGTGCGTTGACCATATCCGGAAAAGAGGGGGACAACAGACTGTCGCTTTGAGTGATACTTTTCCCGATGCGGATGTGAGGGAACGTAGCGACCGCCTGGACCGGGTTCTTGAGCTTATCCGGTCGTTGCCACCTAAAGACCGGGAGCTCTTGAGGTTAAGGTTGGCCGAGAACCTTTCCTACGAAGAGATCTCACGGCGGACCGGACTGAACAAAATAGGTCTCCGGGTGGCATTCCATCGATTGAAGAATCAACTGAAAAAGAAGATATGAAAACGGAAGACATAGAGAAACTCAGCCTGGAAGAATTGAGGGACATGGCAAATGATCCGGAAGTCATTGTGCCAGAACCCCTTTCTGAAGGTATAAAAGACATCGCCTGCGCCGTCTCTTTGATGGAAAATGGCAAGGGAACGCATGTCTCCCCTTGGTTATGGGGTTTCATCCCGGCTGCGGCGGCAGCCATCATTGCCTATGTCCTGCTGTTCCGTCCGCCGCAGAGAGTCAAAGACACGTTCTCGGATCCGACTCTGGCCTACATCGAAACCATGCGGGCATTTTCCCTTTTCAACGACGCGGTTCAAGACATAAAATAAAGAATATGAGACACTTATATATTACTTTTTATCTGTTGCTCTCCTTCTTGCTCCCGGTAAATGCCGGAGCGGCAGTCGAAATTTCCCCTGAGGTTTCTGACCCGGAAATACCTGTCCTAAGCATGCAGGAATACAGGACACTTGAGATCATCGCCATGGACGGGAGCCGGATAGAGAACTTCCGTTACCAAAACACTTTGAACGCAAGCCGGGATGAGTTTCTCGGTCTATATGTCAAAGGGGGCAATGGCGGTTATTATGTAGCCCGACCTTTGGGAGGAAAGCCAATCAAAACAATTTCCTGGCGCTCGGATAAGGGCTCCCGGATGTGTATCGCGCTTAACGGGAGAAGTTTTGGGGAATATTGGCGGGATTGGCGGGATGAACAGGCAGCCCTTGAGAAAGCGATGAAGGCCGCGAAACAGTCCATCAACCAGGGGATTGAGTCTATTCAGAGACAACTTGACGAGATTGAGGCGAAGAGTATGGATATCCCTCTTTCTAAAGCGAATGCCAATTCATTATATTCAAAATGGGCCGAAAAAGATGGAGTGACAGCGACTTACATTTCCCGTTCGATGTTCAAGATGATCAGGAAGATACCTCAAATCCAACTTTACAGGCCGGTTGACCTGACACCGGTCATCAAAAATCTTGACGGCTTGTATATGCTTGAGTTTAACACCGCTCAGCGCAACACGGCCAATGGAGGATTGCGCAAGGACATCCAGGCCGTCCTCAAAGGACATGAAAAACTTATGGAAAGGCGTGAGGGTGAGATGGTGACCCGGCTGTTTATAGCGACAGATGGCAAGACAGTGTCCAGTTTTGTCATGACTCGAATGGATATTGGTTCCAATTACGGCCAGTTTGTTTGCATAGAAGGCGCTATTCCACAGGAAGAATTCGAGAAGGTTATCGCACAGGGAATGAATCAATAGTCATAAATTAATGAAAAGAGGATTGTTTATACAAACAGGCTTGGTGGTTTTAACTATCGCCGCGGTTTTGTCAGGCGCTTGTGACAAGGAACACTCGCGGGTTGTGGAATTGCCCAGGTATGATTACAGGAACGCCACATCGCTAGAGATCAGGAAGATTGAAATGCGTGACAGCGCTACCGTGTTCTATTTCAAGGCTTTCGAGTTGATGTCGAATATTCGGATATCCCCGGATAGTTATCTTTTGGCGGACGGGGAAAAATATCCCCTCATCTCCGCCGACGGTATCACCCTTGGAGAGTGGTTCAAAGGGAATCGGCAGGGCAAGACCTCGTTCAAGCTGTTCTTCAAGCCACTTCCGTCCAAGTTAAAGGAAGTCAGCTTCTTGGAGGGAGAAGCCCCAGGGGATTTCAAGTTCTATAATATCGATTTGACAGGGGAAAGACCAGCCAAGACGAAGGCTTCGGGGGAGATGCCGGCCCATCTTCCTGACCTATCAACGGACTCAGGAATGACAACTGTTGAAGTGGATCTCGGCTGCTCGCTCAAAGGACTGCCACCAATCAGTTTCAGACTAATGAACTCCCCCCTGATTCCACCTCGTGAGAAAGGTAACTTTTCCGTCGATGGGACATTCGATGATTCCGGCAAGGCCGTTTTGAGGTTTTACCAAAATGGAGTTTATCCATCTTTCCTCATGTTTGACAATGGTAATTCCGGAGTTATGTATGTGATAGGCAATGATTTCTACACTTCCCCCGGTGAAACAGTCAGGATGACGGTTGATGCTGGTTACAGGTATTTGACGGAGGAGCGTTTCGGTCTTAAAAATGGAAAGAAGGCTCTTCCTTTCTACCCCAAATACGAAGGAACTTATTCCGCATTGCTTGATTGCGGGGATTATCTTTCCAGTCCGGGAGAATACAATCTTTTAACGGATTCAAGGCTTTCCTGCGACTTCCCGGATGGGGCAAGTTATGTCAACTTATTGAAAACAATATACAAAGAGTATTCTGACGCCATCTCCGGCGACCAAGCGCTTCCTGAATATGTCAAGGAATACCAGCAAGCACAGCTAAAGGGGCAAGCTGTGTCGGCAATGCTGGATGTTTTCGCACCCGTCGAGCTCAGTAATGAGGATTTCGCCTGGCTGGGTACTATCGGCCTGAATGATACGAAGATAGTGTTCAACCCCTACTTGTCCTTGGCTCTCAAGCCGGCCTTGTTCAAGGCGGTCGCCCCGGAAGGAGATGGTTTTGTGGGAGCCCTTTCCACGCTTGGCCCTCTTACAGCCAAAGCTCATGCGGGAGAAGAACTTACCCCTGAGGAACTTGCGCTTTTCGACAAATGTGAATATCCCATGTTCAAGAAATGTCTTGAACGGATAGCTGTTGAGGCTGCCGAGGCTAAAGAAAAGGAAGAGAATCTATTGGATCCGGCCGACAAAGCCGGGGTCAAGGCACCGGTCGGTAAGGTGAGATCTGTCCCTGACGCGGCTCCCGAGAAGATGCTGGACGCCATTCTTGATCGCTATAAAGGCAGGGCTGTGCTTGTGGACTTCTGGGCTACATGGTGCGAGCCATGCAAGGAGGCCATCAAACAGATGGAACCTCTGAAAGATAATCGGTTCAAAGATGTGTCATTTGTCTATGTCACCAGCTCCACTTCACCAAAAGAGGAGTGGGTGGATATGGTCCCGTCAATTGCGGGAAACCATTATTACCTCACCAAGAAGCAGCTTGACACAATTTTAAAACAACTGGGTACCAACGCCTACCCTTCTTATCTCGTGGTCGGCAAAGACGGCTCAAGATCCAACACTTTCATCGGCTTCGAAGACAAGATTCTCAGGACCTTGGACGATGCCGTTTTAGGCAACCTCAGGTAGACATAATTGTCATTCTGAGCGTAAGCGAAGAATCTTCAGACTAGAATAACCAATCTGCAACCTTGCCCCTCTGGGGGCAGCCTTTAGGATAAAAGTTCTTTTATTTTGATGGCATAATGGTTGCAGATAGATTCGAATTAATTATATTTGCATTGTAAATAGATGAAATATGGCACAGACAGCAATGACCATCCGTATGGATAATGACCTGAAGGTTCAATTTGATGCCCTTTGTGACGAGTTCGGGATGAGCACCAATACGGCCTTCAATATTTTTGCTCGAACGGTTGTTAGGAACCGACGTATTCCTTTTATCATCGAGGCGCCATCTAAAGAGGAGACCATCTCGAAGGGCAAAGCCGCATTCGATGAGTTGAGAAGGCTGGCTATTGAGAATGGATTGGCTGGTATGCCACTTGAGGAGGTTAATGAGGAGATTCGGTTGTCGAGGGAAGGAAGATGAAAGTATATGCGGTAATAGACACAAATGTTATTGTCTCCTCCATATTGTCAAGCCATTCAGACTCGGCGACTGTTCTTGTAAGGGATAATATCCTCGACGGGAAGTTGATTCCCTTGTTCAATGAAGATATTCTTGCCGAGTACAAGGACGTGCTTAACCGTCCGAAATTCAAGTTCCCCTCATCCTTGGTTAAAGCTGTTTTGGATGCGATAACATCCATTGGGCTTTACATGGACAGAACGGAGTCAGGAGAGCTATTTCCTGATCCTAAGGACGCTGTCTTTTATGAGGTCGCTCTATCAAAAGAAGACTCATATCTTGTTACGGGAAACACCAAACATTTTCCTACGAGTCCTATCGTTGTCACTCCTGCAGAAATGCTGGAAATACTTTTTAGATCGGAGTAGTTTTACCCCGGTAAAGCCTTCTCTGGAATCTGATTCCCCAACCCAGTGATGGTAGGGTTGCTTAAATCTGAGTGGTTGTGCGTGTTTGACACATCAATTAAATATCCCGTTATATTGTAATAAGTGTTAAAAAAAAACTAATTTTGCTAACTAAGTTTCTTATTACATATGAAAAGAGTCATTTTGATTATTCTTGCCAGCATTAGCATTCCTGTTTATTCTCAAACCGGAATTCAAAAGATAGATACCCTTTATTATGATGGCGAGTGGAAAAAGGCTCCACATAAAGCATTCGCGGAGTATTATCGACTAGCTTTGTACCCAGCAAATACAAATGAGAAGAAGCTTTTTAGAGATTATTATATAGATGGTTCTCTTTTCGGCAAAGGGTGTTTTCTCAGTATTGATTCACAAGATGATTCTAATTCCATTTTTGAAGGCAGTATAGACCGTTATTATAAAAATGGGAAAATCCAATCTCACTATTATTATTCTAATGGTAAACTTAATGGAGAGTTTATCGATTATTTTGAAGATGGCCTTATAAGGAGAAAGGGCTACTATAAGGATGGGATTCTAGATCAAAGGTTAACTGAATTCTTTAGTGACGGCTCTTATATCCAATTGGAGTTTTCAGATGGTGAGGCGGTTAATGATTATTATGTGTACGGCAATCCTGGCGGAGGTACGTTCAAGTTAAATCTCTCAAATGATTCATTATATTGGGAGACCCCTATTATTTCTGAGAGGAAAAAAGTACATCGTGATGGAGTAATGTGGGAACTTTATTCAAGTAATGGAATCATAGTAGCAGAGACATGCAAAGAAACTAGAGATTATGGTAAATGGTATAAGATAGATGTAATGATATCAAACGATACCCCTTTCCCTATTGAATTTGATCCTTCAATTGATGTTTCTGCTTTCGTACTTGATGATCATCAATATCCGACGCTGTTGACAGTCTGGTCAAGTGATGAATACCTCCAAAAAGTAAAACGCTCGCAAAATTGGGAGGCTATTGCCGTAGGAATAAGTGAAGGTATATCTGCGGCGAGTGCAGCCTATTCAACCTCTACGACCACAACTTCCGGATCTGTTCATGGTTCTGTAAGTTCTTTTGGTTATTCTTCATCATCTGGTTCCGCTTTCGCTTATGGTAGTGGTGGATATGCTTATGGGACTTCTTTTAGGAATGGCATATACTCTGGCAACTCTTCATTTAATGTGTACGGTTCATCTACGTCTACGACAAGGACCTATGATGGTGCAGCTGCTTATCAAGCGCAGGTTATAGCTAGAAAGAATATATCCGATTTCGAATCTGCTCAATGGCAAGAAAGAAAAGCAAAAGAAATCGGTTATTTAAAAAAGAATACAATTGCTCCAGGAGAAACAATAAGCGGATATATTAATATTCAGCATATTGATGGGCGTGCCATGTATAATTCTATTTTTATAGGTGATGCGGAGTTTAAGTTTTCATGGAATGTTGTGGATGATAATGACGGTTCTGAGTCATATGACGGATGGAATGCTATTGCTAGTTATGCCCAACAACAATTAGATGAAATAGATAAATTATCTAGGATTAACGATAAGAAAGCAAATAGGAAGATAAAAGATTTCTTCGTTTGGTTTTCTCAAAGTGCTATTAGAGAGCCGAGAACTGTCTCCAGAGTATATCAACTTGAACAGTCTTATTTTAACAGTCTTTTTTCTCTGGTTGATACGTTTATCTCTGAGGGCAAAAAAGGCAGTGCAGAATCCATATTGGAGGATATAAAGTACTCTTATTCAATCGCTCCTATTCAGATAAAGGATGTGGAGAATAGATTGTTAGAATACGATAGAAATGGCTTTTCCCCTAGGGTTAAAAAGTCTTTTAATGACAGCATATATAGTAATTAGTTTGAGTTTTACCCAACGGTTTTTTTTTGATGGCCTCTTGCTGGGTGGCATTGTATAGTACCAGAGGTTTAGATTTTTGGTAAACCTTTTTCAGGACGATACAAGGGGCGTGTTTTGGAAGCGATTGATTAATAGTGTTTTATGGAATTGAGGGCGGTCGATTTGGCCCTGCTTATTTTTATAAGTCTTTATCAATCAAACTGTTCCGAAAAACGGTCAATTTCGGCAAGTTTCCTATCTTTGTTGTATGGGACAGAGATTGGAACACATGGATCTGCTGAAGTGCTTCGCGATCTTTTCTGTGCTGCTGGGGCATTCGACCGAGCAGTTGTCCGGGGGACTGTTCTGGGACCATCCGGTGTGGGAGTTCATATATTCCTATCACATGCCGCTGTTTATGTTCGTCTGCGGCTTCTTTTTCCCTTCTTCCTTGAAGCGTGGATATGGGGAAATGGCAAAGAGGAAACTCCGGCAGTTGGGAATTCCTTCGCTGACGGCTTACGGAATCGCCTGCATTATCATGCTCGTGGCCGGGGTGACAGCTATTGCTGATCTGTGCGAGTGGTCTTTCGCCGGCTTTATGAATTGCGTGTGGTTCTTGAAGTGCCTGTTATTCTGCTACTTGCTGATGCATCCGTTGTGCCGTTGGCTGCAGAAAGACTATCTCGCCGCACTTGTGGCCACCGTCCTGGTCATACTGATCCCCGGGACAGAGATCGTCAATCTCAACTTTATGTTGCCGATATTCTGCCTGGGCATGCTCATCGGCAACCGTACGGAGATGATCGAGCGGAATCGCGTCATTTGGCTTGTGCTTTCCGTGGTCACATTCGGGGTGCTGCTCTGCTTCTGGTCCGGACACCTGACCGTGTACGAAAAACCCACGCATGTGATCGATCTCGCAGCGGGATCCTTTGATTGGGGAAACCTCGGCCTGACCATATACCGGCTGGCGTTGGGCATGGCAGGAAGCATGGTCTTCTACCTGCCCTCAAAACCGGTCTATGAGGCGATCAGAAACCGGAAATGGTGTGGGACTCTATGCCGGGTCGGTGCCGCGACATTGGGAATATATTTCCTACAAACCTTTCTGCTGGAAATCCTGGTCAACAGGCTTCAGGTCTATGTCCCAATCCCTCATTCGTATTGGGTCGCTCCGCTCCTGGCGGTCGTCGAGCTGGCGCTATGCTATAACATTGTCCGCCTGCTTCGCAAGACCCGTGTCCTGCGCTTGCTAATCCTTGGCGAAAGGAACGACTTGTAACATAAGCGATTCCGAAAATCGGCCCTACAGTGGCATGGAATGTGTATTTTAATGGCCCTGTGCGCCGGCCGGCACATGGAGATGTTGTTTTAATTTTTAAAAACTAAAGATTTTTATGAATCGTTTTTGCAAGTTAGTGCTTGTTGGAGCGTTGGCTGTCGTTTCATGTTTTGTGTCCTCAGCCCAGAATGATTACAGGTCGAAAGGTTACAAGGGAAGTGTCTCGATTACCGATCAATTCGGGGTCTGGCTTGGTGCTGAGACTTCGCATGGCTATATGTTCAACCGAAACATTTATCTCGGAGCCGGAATAGGTGGTTATATATTCCCTGACGGGAATGAGAATCCGTATTTTGGAGAGGCTTTCCTGGATTTCCATTCATATCTCAGAGATAGGAAGGGCACTCCGGTACTTGGTCTCAAGACCGGATTTATGCATGGATTTAATTATGAGAGCGCCAGTGGGATGAAGCTGAAGGACGGCTTGTTCGTTGAGCCGAATGTGGGATGGAGTTGGGGCTTGCGTTGCGGCAAAGGCCTCACGCTTGGCCTCGGAGGCAAATTCATCGCTCCGCTTGGCGAGACCAGGACAGACCAGAAAGTGCTGTTCATGCCCAAACTCTCGTTCGGCTTCGAATTCTGATCCTTTTTGGGGAATATTTGATAGCTAATGATTTATGTAAAACGCGTAGACCAATAAGCTACGCGTTTTTCGTAATTGTCCGATGATCAGCAGTTCTGGAATCATGCATGTTTACTATATATTCTTATGGATTTTCCAAATGGTTTTTAAAGAAGTTTAAAGGTAAGTCATCTCTTTGATTCATCGGTGAAGAGTTTCGTGTTTGATTAACATGCCGGTTTATATTCCTTTGTGTACTCGGTATCACGTCTGATTACAGAGAACATACGGTGAACGAGCTTTGCCCGAAGCACATTCAGGACACACAAGATGTGCTTACCTTCTTTGAGTTTACGTTCGTAGTAGTCCTTGTATTCCCCGGCTTTCATACGAGTAGCCACATTCACCGCGCTCATATGCAAGAGTGCCTTCATGGTCTGATTTGCCCGTTTGGATATCTTGGCTTTTGAGTGAACAGAGGTGCCGGAGTCATACTTGTATGGTGTGAGGCCCGCGAAGGAGCAGAACTGACGCGCGTTCCGGAAGCGCGTGAAGCCTCCGGTAATGGCGATCATGTTGATTGCGATGCGGTCGCCAACACCGTCAATGCTGACAAGAAGCTCCTTTTGGCGAGTCAATACCGGGTCGGCGTCGATAAGCGCTTCTATCTCGGCGTCGATGGACGCTATCTGCTCTTCTATGGACTTGACGACTTTCCTCCATCGTGTGCTCTTGCGTTTGAAGTCTCCGTAGGCCATAAACTTCTTCTGGTCAGTGAGTTGGGACTGATACCTTTTCCTGTCTACCAGAAGGAACTCGCGGTCCGCGAGGAGGCTCTTCATTGAGACCAGAGTGGCGTCAGGGATACAATAGCGAGCCGCCTTGTCGCTGTACCGGAAGGCATATTCGGCGATCCGGGCGGCGTCCATGGCGTCATTCTTCCCACGGATGAGGCCCATGGAGTTCTTGATTCTGGTAGGGTCATCCAACCAAAGGAAGATGTCCAGCTCCTGGCAGGCCACGGTCAGCGGATAGATGTACCGGCCCGTGTACTCGGCGCACACGAGGATATCCTCCATTGACACGCCAAGCGCTTTGAATGCCGCTTTGAAAGCCTTCTTGAGCGCTTTCACTTCATTGGAGCACTCTTCCTCGCGGACTATCTCAAGGCCGCTGCGATAGCAAAGATTGCACTTTTCCTTGCTGATGTCGATGCCGACGTTGATTTTTTTCATAACTTGCACTGCTTTTGGGCGGACAATGGACCGTCGATCCGTCACCTACAAACCTTATTCGTACTAAGGTGATATTCTTATTCAGGTCCTGGATCAACGGGCCGGGCGGGGCAAAAAATATAGACGGGTCCTACCCATTTGTTATAATTGAGAACCGCCCGGCTCCATTGTCCTTAGTTCAACTTTCTTTATCGGCATAAAATTACTACTTTTGTGGTTACAGGCCTTGGGCAGATAACCACTCTGCAAATCTAAGGTTTGTATTCAGGTTAATACTGCTTGTCATGAAAAGATTACTCGTGGTTTTCTCGCTTTTATTCCTGTCGCTTGGGGCTTGGGCCCAGTATTCTGAGACTCAGACTTCCCCTTTGGCTGAAGCCGGAGGAGTGGATTATAACCAGGCTTTTGAGAAAGCCCGGAAAGGCCGTAATACCGGTATCGGGCTTGTCGTCGGTGGTGGAGTGGCTGTCGTCGGTGGCGGAGCTGCGGTGATTATCGGGCTGACTACCAGTGTGGTAGGCGCCGCTGTAGGTGCGACAGTGGGAAGCATCGGTGGCCAGGAGGGCGCGTCGAATGGAGCCCAGCAGGGATCCAAGGCTGGAGACCCGTTAATGACGGCCGGTCTGATCGCTGCGGGAGCCGGTTTAGTGGCGACGGGCGTGGGAATTCCTCTGATCGTGAAGAATAACAGGACGCTAAAACAGTTGCGTCTCGGCCCCACCGGAAACGGAGTCGGACTTGCGTTGGTGTTTTAGTTTTAAATTGAATAGATAATGTCAAGCAGGAGAGAATTCATGAAGGGGGCCGCTTGTCTGGTAGGAGCGGCGGCGATTGGCCCGGTAGCAGGTGCGGTGGAAAGGATTTCAGTGCCGGACAGGAGACCGAGGAAAACCCCAAACGGCGACTCCATGGTCGGTTTCGTGGCCCCGAAACTGGACAAGATAAGGTCGTGACCAGCAAAGGGAAACAGGTGGATTACAGGCTATTAACAAGCCCGGAGATTGGTGACAATGGCTCGCTGATTGAGTTTTCCACCACTCCCGGCTCCATAACTGTCATCACCCGGAAACGCTAGTCCCTGGGCATGTCAGGCAGGGAGTAGCCGTTGTGATAGGTGTGCTTGATCCATTCCTCGGCCATGGCCTTGGCGCCAAACTCTGCGTAGCGACGGTCGAAGCGAGGATCTCCGTCAATGATCTTGAAGTCGTCGTAGTTGACTATCTTGATCTTGTCAGAGTCGGAGATATTCGTGAAACACATGTTCTCCCCGTCCCATTTCAGCTCGCGATGGAGTCCGGTCGGGCCTGATAGACGTACGGCCAGCACACCGACATCCACCATCTCGGTGAACGGTCCGGCGATCTGGAAGTTCGAGGAGGTCTCGACACGGTTCTCCGGGGACTCCTTACAAGCGCGGATCCAGTCCTGCTCATGGGCGTTGACCCAGATGTTGCCTGTTCCACCACCGGGCACCCTCCTGATGACGGGTTTTGGCTCCTTGAAGTAATCCATCGACGACTTTGGCAGCAACATGGGCTTTAGACCGTAGCAACCGGCCATGATCTTGCCCTTTGTGCCGACGAAGATGAGTCCTCCGTTCTCGTCTCCCATCATCTCTCCGTCCGGAAGCTCCGCGGGACGCTCCGGGAGCAGTCCTCCATCGTACCAATGCACTTTCAGTTCCGGCATGTTGACGTTCCCCTTAGGCTCCCTGGCGGGGAAGGTGTAGGTGATCTTCTCGGCGTGGGGCGGGGAATAAAGGTTGCTCAAGGTCGAGCTGGCTTCCACACTTGTGGGATATTTGATCCCGAGAGCCATCACGATAGGATCCATGATGTGGCAGGCCATATCACCGAGGGCTCCGGTACCGAAATCGTAGAAACCTCTCCAGTTCCACGGTGTGTACGCCGGGTCGTAAGGCCTGGTCTCGGCCGGGCCGATGAACAGATCCCAGTCAAGGGTCTTGGGAACTTTCACTCCGCCAGCGGGTTTCATCAGGCCCTGAGGCCAGATCGGCCTGTCCGTCCATGCGTGGACCTCATAGACATCTCCGATCACTCCGGACCAGATCCATTCGGCGAGCTGACGGCAATCGTCGAAGGAATTGCCCTGGTTGCCCATCTGGGTAGCGACCTTGTATTTCTTCGCCAGCTTCGTTAGGAGCCTGGCCTCATAGACGGAATGGGTGAGCGGTTTCTGGACATAGACATGTTTGCCGAGGGTCATGGCGTGGGCGGTCACGACAGCGTGGGTGTGGTCAGGAGTGGCCACGAGCACGGCGTCGATGTCCTTGCCCATCTGGTCGAACATGACTCTCCAGTCCTTGAAGCGCTTTGCGGAGGGGTAGTCATTGAAGGTTTTCATCGCATATGTCCAGTCCACGTCGCAGAGGGCGACTATGTTCTCCGTGGACATATTCTTGAGATTCCTGCGGCCGACTCCTCCGATGCCGACTCCCGCTATGTTAAGCTTGTCGCTCGGAGCGACATGGCCGAGGGTCTTGCCGAGAACGTGACTCGGAATAATCGTAAATGCGGCTGCTCCGGCGGCTGCCGTCACACCGGTCTTGATGAACTCCCTTCTTGAATACTCTTTCATTGCGTTATCAATTATATGTGTTTTCAAATATACTAAAAATGTCACAAGTTTGGATCATGCGGCTAATAATCAATCGCAAAAAAAGGGCTCTTGCTGAACAACGGATTATTACTTTATTTATATTTACATCGTAAAAACGTTTAATCATTAGTTATAACCACATATCATTTAACTAACTAAAAGCATTTGGTGAAATGAAAAAGAATCTGTTATGGGTTTGCGTCGCGACAACGCTGCTCTTCTCATTTCAGGGAGCGGTGTCTTATGCGAGTCCCAAAGCTATCCCAAGCGGAACGGAAGTCCAGCAGCAGAGGACAGTGACCGGCGTGGTTAAAGACTCTAAAGGAGTTGCTATCGTCGGCGCCAATGTCATGGAGAAGGGTGCCCTGAACGGCGCCATCACCGATGACAATGGAAACTTTTCACTTACTGTTCCCTCAAATGCGACTCTCGTTATCTCCTTCATCGGATTCACTACCCAGGAAATCGCGGTAGGGGATCAGGACACTTTCACAATTACCCTCCTCGAGGATTCCCAGTATCTTAAGGAAATGGTATTCGTAGGTTATGGTACCCAGAAGAAGGTCAACCTCACAGGAGCGGTCGATGTTGTCACGAGCGAAGTGCTCGACAACCGTCCCCTGTCAAACCTCACTCAAGGTCTCCAGGGTGCTGTCCCTAACCTTCAGATCACATTCGCTGATGGTAAGCCTACCCGTAGTTCCGACTATCAGGTCCGTGGTACCGGATCAATCGGCCAGGGTGGCTCGGCCTTGGTGCTCATTGATGGTGTCGAAGGCGACCCGTCATTGCTGAACCCTAGCGATGTGGCCAGTGTCTCTGTATTGAAGGACGCTTCTTCTGCCGCTATCTACGGAGCCCGCGGAACCTTCGGTGTGATCCTCATCACCACCAAGGAACCCAACAGGGAGAGGGTTTCCGT
>Ga0256404_1005964_pt1 | contig 20754 bp, 17 predicted proteins | sample RumenRJG_01DNA_FD_185990 | JGI IMG/M metagenome (GOLD analysis project Ga0256404, IMG submission 185990) | Bovine rumen microbial communities from Lethbridge, Alberta, Canada - RJG_01 | ecosystem: Host-associated > Mammals > Digestive system > Stomach > Rumen | place: Canada: Alberta | collected...
TTTCTTTTTTTCCAATAAAAAAGTATATGATTTCAAACTGTAAATATAGCATTTTAGTAGTGATTATACTCTTTTGTTGTGGAAACTTATATTCGAACACAAGCAATTATTCTGATTTATTAAGAAAAGCCAAAAGATATGAAAAATCCGGTGAGTATGCATATGCATTGGGCTATTATTATGATGCAATAGTAAACGCCTCTATTTCTGCACAAAAAAAGCGTCAGTCCGATTTAGAAAAAGCAGATAAAGAAAAAAAAGATTTTGTCCCCGACGAGAATTTTTTTGAGGAAGTTTCAAAATCTGCAAGTGAAGCTTTGGACGGATACACATCTCTTGCAAATGAAATAAAATCTGGAAATCCTGGATATAAAAAGCTGACTGGCTACGATTTTCAGCTTGCGTGGAAAGCTCTTTGCATAAACGCGGAGAAATACTGGACAGAATTTTGCCCTTACAGCATAGACTTTTCTTTGCTAAAGGGAAGTTCCTCCTATGATATACAGAACGGAATATATTACATTTCTTGGAATTATAGTATTTGCGGAAAATACAATGTTCTTATGAAGAATATCATCATACCGGGGCTTCACAAGGCAAGACAAAAGAATCCAGACAACTTGTCGGACAGAATAAACGATATGTCCTTCTGGAATGATTTTTGGCTTTGGCCTTCAGAAAGCGCAAACACTACAGGAAAGATAGCAGGTAACCTTGTTAACAGCGAATTCATAAGAAATGGAACGCCTCTAACCTATGGCTTTAAAGAAGGAGTCTGCAACGGAAAGTATCATGAAGGAAACCTGGACTATGACTTTTCAAGGTTCAGGGGAATGATGCCATACTGGGACGGAAAGCTGGAACCAACACTTTCGCCGGCATGGAATGCGGAAATAAGCAAAAGCGTAATTCACGACAAGACCGGCTACTATGATGCCTATAACTTTATCCCCTATTTATGTACGCTGGAAATAAAGGGCCCTGACGGCATAACTTTCCTAAAAGGCGAAAAACTTGTTCTTAGCAAGCGCTACGACAGAAGGACACTTAAGAACTACTACGATTATTCAATGCACGGAGGAAGCCTTTATTCGATGAACGTAAAGGACACAGACGAAATAGGCTCTTACCATCCCTATACAGGCTATTTGCACAACGCGGAATGCCAGCTTAGGGGAGCAAATTCCTCTGTTTCAAAGATACTGGATTCAGGACAGGTGCATGTGGAGCTTACAGGTCTTAAGCTTTTGTACGGAAACATAAACTGGATTCCCGCGCAGAATTTTACCTACAATTCATCATGGACAAATTATCTAAAGGAAAAGGACATGGACCTAAAAAAAGTCTATGTCGGAAGCGAAGACTATAACGCAGTTCAGGCCTTTAACAGCATAATGGAAGGAAGGGTAGACTCTGTTTCCAGAAAAAAAGTTGAGCTTCTTAAATACATAAAGTCAACCGGTAAGATTAAGCTGAATGTTACAGGCGAAAAGCTCCGTATGTCTAACCTAAAGGCCGTTACTTCCGTAAGCCAAAAAGAATTCTTGCCAGACTCAGTTTCTTCAGACGGAAAAAAGGCAAGCTTTACCATACCTCTGGAAGAAATATCGGCAGAGGGAGAAGACCTTGTTTTCTATACGAACAGCTATCCATCTGCGGTAAAGACCGAATTCATACAGAATGATTTTGGTGCGCTAAAGGCAGAAGGAAATGCCGATGTCCTTATGCAGGGAAACATAGCCTGTGTAAAGGTAAAGTCAGAAGGCGACCTTTCATCATTTAAGCCCCATCTGGACAAGTTTGAAGCCTTTATTGGAAAACAGAAGGCTCTTTCCGTAGAGATTGCAGACACTAATACCTTTGTCGTAAAATACCAAGTTCCATCCGAAAAGGGCAGCCAGGACGTAAAGATGGTTGCCGGCGGAACTGAAATAAAATGCGGTAAGATAGAAATCTTTGACTGCATAGGTGGCATGAAAAGTTCCAAGACCAAAGTTGACACCCTTGTTAACAAAGGCATGACCAACGAGATAAAGCTTTGCAAGACGGAAATCTCCGCTGAAGAATTTGCCGCTCTGGGACTTGAAGCTTATCTTGGAGACCAAAAATGCGAATGCTATTTGTCCGAAGACGGCTTTATCACGGTTAGCTTTATAACTCCCCAGACCAAGGGCAGCTATGACCTGAGCCTTTCCTGCAACGGACGCAGCATAAAAACAAAGGCAAGCGTCAAAGTTTCCGGCAAGAACTAAGGTTTCCTATGAAAGTGGAATGGTATTGCCAGACAAAAGATTATAAGATGCTGACTCTGAACGGCATTTCAAAACTGGAAGATAAAATTACTTCCGAAAGCAGTTTGGAAAAATTCTTTGAAGATAAAATAGTTTTTGGCTGCAACTTGGGAAAGAATTTTATAGAAGTTTCCCATGACGAAAAAACACTTCGCGTAAGTATAAATAAAAAAGAAAAATTCCTTGCTTATGAAAACTATAATGAACTAATAAAATTGTTCAGCAGCCAATACGAAAATCTTTTAAAAGCGGAAAATTCAAAAGGTAAAAAATCTGCAAAAAAAAAGAAACTATCAAAGCCCAAGCTTTTTGAACTTATAGGTTTTGCCATTATTGCAGCCGCTTCTATTCTGGCAGGATTGTATAATTTTTTCTTTGACATTCCTGCTTTGAATAAAAAAGTTGCCGCGCTCTTTCTTATTGCTCTGGGAGTCGGTCTACTGATGACTTTTCCCAAGAGTTTTGAAGACTATGAAAATGCGGAAGGCTCAGACTTCATTGCTACCAGGGGGTGCTCTCAGTCTCTTATGGGTTTCCTGTTTTTATTAGCTGGCCTTTGGATTATTATTTTTTGAACAGGAACTTATCAAGTAACATTGTTGTGCAACGGCCGCAGTATAAAGACCAAGGCTTCCGTAAAAGTTTCGGGAAAAAAATAACCTTCTGCATGTGAAAATTCGTAAGGGGCTTTTCGGACAGAGCCTACGCCGCCATGGAGGGGCGCACGAAGTGCGTTGCAAAGCAATGGAGCGGGAAGGGACCCGCGGAACCCCGGAACGGCGGTGGCGCATTGGCACTTTCAGTCGAATTAGCCGAAGAGCATTATGGTAGAGCAAAAAAAAGCATCGTCCAAATAATCAACAAAAGAGCAAACTAATTGACAAGAAAAAAATGTTTGCTGTATATTCTTATGCAAATGTTTTTACGATATGTGTTGAATTCAGTTTTTTCACCGGGAGCTGTTAATCCCATAAAAATTCTGGGACTTTTCATTTCCATGACGGTTCTTTCCGTCTTTCTTGATGAACTGGGCTTTTTTAAGGTACTCGCAAACGCCGCGCTAAAAAAGGCAGGCCAAAGCCGCAAGAAGCTTTTTTACCTCCTTTACACCACGGTTTCCGTTCTGACGGTATTCACCAGCAACGACATAATCGTGCTTACCTTTACGCCCTTTATCTGCTACTTTTCTTCAAGCGCAAAGATAAACCCCATACCCTATCTCTTTACGGTTTTTGTAGCCGCAAACACATGGAGCATGGCGCTGATTATTGGAAACCCAACCAACATCTATCTTGCAAGCAGCCTGGGAATTGATTTTTTTGTCTACCTAAGGACAATGATTCTTCCGACCGCCGCTGCAGGATTGGCTTCCTTTATTTTGCTTCAGTTCTGCTTTGAAAATGAATTCAAGCAGAAGATGTCCGTTGGCATAACGCCCGCTGGCCACATAACATCGCCCTTCCTTTTGATTGTAGGAATCTTGCACCTTGCCCTTTGCACACTGGCTTTAAGCGTAAGCTCATTCCTTGGGGTGGAGATGTGGCAGGTTTCCGTATTGTGCGTGCTAAGCCTTGCCCTTTGGAACATGCTCTATGCCGCAATAAAAAAGCGCTACCCTTCGGAATTCATCCGCTGCATAAAGCGTGCCCCTTGGAATTTGGTTCCCTTCCTTTTGCTTATGTTCGTGATTGTGGTGGTTCTTGAATACTTTAAGCTTCCGTCCTTTTTGTACTCGCTAATAGGAAAGGGGGCAGAGGTCTTCAAGTACGGAGTCGTTTCTTTCTTTGCCTGCAACCTTATGAACAACATTCCCATGAGCGTACTCTTTAGCGCGGTAACGCAGAATGTTCCCCAGGCCCAGCGGGTAGGGGCGGTTCTTGCTGTTACGGCGGGATCAAACCTTGGGGCTTTCCTGACTCCATTTGGTGCGCTTGCTGGCCTTATGTGGCAGAAAATCTTGCGCGGGCAGGGGCTTTCCTTTGGCTGGCGGGATTTTGTCCGCTACGGTGGAAGAATAGGACTCCCATCTTTGGTTGCAGCCCTTGTGGTCCTGAATTTCCTGGTATAATTTATTCGCGCGGAAGGGTTGAATACCCCGCCCCTTGGGGCGGAATAAGGGTATTCAACCCTGACTGCAATACCTTTTAAGAACAACGCACACCTCGTTGGTTCGCGTAAGGATGTTTTGATACAGGGGGATTCGTTTTATGAGGAACTCATACCCCGTAGCTTGCTGCGGGGTGCGTTGATTTACTCTTCTGGACGGTACCCTTGTACGCTCTGTCATCCCTTTCTTGGCTAATTCGACCGGACGTGCCTTTCGTCACCGCCCATCCGGGGTTCCGCTTTCGCTCCATTGCTCCGCAACGCACTCCGTGCGCCCCTACTCGGCGGCGTAGGTTGCAGCGGATTTCTCTTTTTTCTTGACAATACTACGTATACGTAGTAAATTGGTTTTTATGGAGGTTCCTATGAATAAGTTCTTCCGGTTCAATTTTACAAAAGAAACTCTTGTCGCTTTTAGTGCCGGCGCTGTAATGATAATCATTAGTCTGATCATGCTTCTTTTTTGCACGGATTCATTTTTTGACAAAACTATGTCTTTTATTCTCCGTGACCTTTTGATGATTTTTGGTCTGGGTATTGTTTTTGTTTCTCTTTATGAAGGAAGGGAGGGAAAGTCAGTATTAAAAGAAATTGGTTTTACAGGGCAAAAAAGGCCTCTTAGCCTTATACTGGATTTTGTTTTTGGAGCAGGACTTTTAGCAATGTTCTTAAAAGAAGAAGTGCCTTCTGGAATCCTGGAAGTTAAAAATCTTTATGCGGCCACTTACATTCTTGTTGCGGGTATTTTTGAGATGTCTTTTATTTACGGATATCTTCGTGCAAGTTTTGAAAAAGCATTTGGAATAATTCCTGCAATTGTTCTTACAAGCGCATTTTATTCATTCCATCATGCGGGGTTTCAGCCGGAATTCCTTCATCTTTTTTTGGTAGGCCTCATGTATTGTTCTGTTTATTACATCACACAAAATCTTCTGATAATATTTCCTTTCTTCTGGGGAGTTGGTGCTTTGTGGGATGTGATTGTTTCATCAGAAGCCGGGGAGCAAATCAAAAATCTTGAATCCTTTGTCATTGCACTCGTGATTTTGGCTTTGTCTGCAATCTGGATTTTTATAGTCAACAGGAGAAAATGCCATGCTGTCTAAAACATCTATCGTAATTATGGGGATGCTTTTAAAAGGCGAAATGAACGCTTACGATATGCTAAAAATGATTGACAAGATGAACATGCAGTACTGGCATCCGATTGGAGCAACGACTCTTTACGAAACCTGTCTGCGGTTGGAGAAAAAGGGCTTAATAGAGGACACTGGCAAGGAAGAAAATAAGGCGGTTTACCGTTTGGCAAAAGCCGGGCGTGCCGAATTAAAAGCTACAATCTGTGCTCTTTTTGAGCGTATTGATTTTGATTCTGTTTGGTTTTGTCTTGCGGTAATTTATTCAGGTGTGCTTACAAAAAAAGAACTTGAAGAAGAAAAGAAAAAAAGAGCCGCACTTCTTGATGAATACGAAAAGGGAACAAAAGACCACCGCAGACTAATGCTTTCCAAAAAAGTTCCCTATATCAATATCTGTTCAATAGACAGAATGATTCAGATAGTCAAGATGGAAAAAGAAACTCTTGCAAAATTATGAAATGCCAATTTGGGCAGCCAGTGTGGGCTTTCACATAAGAGGCTCTTGGCAAAAAAAAGGCCCTCCTTCTGGAGGGCTTATCTGCGCTGGTCAAATTGATACATAGCGCTTCAGATGTGTTCCTGCTTAACCGCAGGCGGCTTGGGTCAGCGGGTCCCTGTCAAGGGGCGCCCTATCTTTGTCGGAATTTGCATAATCGCCTCCGTCGATATGGCGGTCTTCAGGCTCCTTGTTTCCTGTTCCCTTACCATCTGAATTCAGTATAGCACAGCTTTGAAATTGCGCAAGGGCAAAAATTATAACTTTTTGTTATATCGAACAAAAGAAAAGGCAGTCCAAAACGTAAGTTCTGAACTGCCTTAGTTAGGTCGGGCTATCGGAATTCGAATCCGAGACCTCTTGCCCCCCAGACAAGCACGCTAACCAGCTGCGCTATAGCCCGATGTGCTGCAAAAGCAAGACGCAATTGCAACGGAAATAATAGTACACTATTTTGCTTTTTGATTCAAGGGGGTTGTGCTGAATTTTACTGTTCCATACCCACAAAGTCCAAATCAAAGAGGCTGTCTGAAAGTTCCCATACGATTAAGTCATGGGGAAGGAGCCAGCCTCTGACCCAGTAGTGTGCAGCGTAGTCGTAGCGCCCCTTTGGGTATGTTGTTATGCCTAATATTTCAAAAGAAGAAAGGTTTTCTTCCGTTGGTTTCATGTCGAATTCCTTGGCGGCGAAGTTCCGTATGGCTTTTGTCTTTTGGGAAAAGTTACGGCGGATTTGTTCAATGTATAAGATTTGCTCTGCTAATTCTTCTTGCGTGGTTTGGGAGTCAGCTGTAATGGTAATGGATAGCTCCTGGCAGTTCCATTCTACTCTTTCTATATAGCAGCCAATTGGTTCGAGCGAAAATGTGCCGACTGGTGTTTCCAGGTGTTTTGGAAGGGGGCTTTCTTCTGCCTGTGCGGATGCGGTTTTTTGTGTTAGGAAGAGGATGAGCAGGCTGACTATTGTTTTTGCTGTAAGGGATACTTGTTTTTTTATTTGTGGCATATTTTTACTATAGCATGTTTTTGAGGGCTTTGGGGAGGGGGATACGGGGATGGACTGGTTGCGCTTATGGTAAGTGGATTATCGGGTCAAGCCCGATAATGACATGCTTGTTATCCGATAATGAGATGCTTGGTATCCAACAGTGGCGGTTTGGGGATTACGGTAATGACGACTTGCTTGCTATGGGGTAAAAGGGATGGTTTGATACGGGAGGGACTGATTGTGCTTATGGTAAGTGGATTATCGGGTCGAGCCCGGTAATGACACACTTGGTACTCGGTGATGGCGGTTTTGGGATGCCGGTAATGACAGCGTGCTTGCCATGACGTAAAAAGCCATGGACGGCGGCTTAGCAACATGCAGAATTGCAAAGTAATTCTGTAATCCACAAAAAATCCATGGAGGAATTTTTTCTCGTACTTGCCAACCGGTAGAGAGCCCATGGATGGGCGACTTAGCAACATGCAGAATTGCATTGCAATTCTGCAATCCCCAAAAAAATCCATGGATGGATTTTTTTGGGGCAAGTCCTACGCGGGATTGTAGGGGCCGCCGCAGGCGGTTGCGTTAGCAATGGAGCGGGAAGGGCCCCGCGGAACCCCGGAAAGCCCGTAAAAAATGGTATGTCCGGTCGTATTAGCCAAAAGATATATGGTAGAGCAGAAAAAGGTTCGTCCAAAAAAAGAAAATATTGAATGTTTTTACAAAACACGGTATATTTATTCTATTATTGTAAATATCCATACGGAGGAATATTTTTATGATTAAGACAGTAAAAGACGTTGATCTTAAGGGTAAGCGCATCGTTATGCGCGTAGACTTCAATGTTCCTATGAAGGACGGCGTTGTTCAGGATGACACACGCATCATGGCAGCTCTTCCTACAATCAAGTATATTCTTGATCAGAGCCCACGCTCTCTTGTTTTGATGAGCCACTTGGGAGACCCAAAAAAGGATGTTAAGAAGGCAGCAGAAAAGGCAGAAAAAGCAGGAAAGCCTTTTACAGATGCAGATAAGGAAAAATTCATTAACGGCAAGAACCGCATGAAGCCGGTTGTTGAATACTTTGCATCTAAGCTTGGAAAGAGCGTTACATTCCTTCCTGATGCACTTGGACAGAAGGCAGCAATTGACGCTCTTCCTGAGGGAGCAGTTGCAATGCTTGAAAACGTACGCTTCCACGCAGAAGAGACAAGCAAGGATACAGCTGAGCGCGAGACAATGGCAAAGGAACTTGCAACATACGGTGACATTTTTGTAAACGATGCATTTGGTACAGCCCACCGCGATCAGGCTTCTACTGCTACAATTGCAAAATTCATGAGCGAAAAGCCGGTTGGCGGCTTCCTTATGGAAAAAGAAGTTCAGAATATTGAGCCAATGGTAACTAATCCTCCAAAGCCACAGGTTGCAATTATTGGTGGTGCAAAGGTTTCTTCTAAGATTGCAGTTCTTGAGTCTTTGATGAAGAATGCAAGCGCCCTTGTTATTGGCGGCGGTATGGCATACACATTCCTTAAGGCTCAGGGTCACAAGGTTGGTAAGTCTCTTGTTGAAGATGACTTTATTGACACAGCAAAGAAGCTTCTTAACGATGCTGCTGCAAAGAACGTAAAGATTGTTCTTCCTGTAGACCATGTTGGTGCTGCTGAATTTAGCCCTGATGCAAAGCCAGAGGCAGTTGACGGTGTTGACATTCCAGAAAACCTTATGGCAATGGATGTTGGTCCTAAGACTGTTGAAGAATACAAGAATGTTCTTTCTACTGCAAAGTCTATCGTATGGAATGGTCCTGTTGGAGTATTTGAATTTGACGCTTTTGCAAAGGGAACAGAGGCTGTTGCAAGGCTCGTTGCTGAAGCTACTGGCCGCGGTGCAATGACTGTAGTTGGTGGCGGTGACAGTGTTGCTGCTGTTAACAAGTTCAAGCTTGCGGACAAGATGACCCACGTTTCTACAGGTGGCGGTGCTTCTCTTGAATTCCTTGAAGGAAAGACACTTCCTGGCATTGCAATTCTTGCACAGAAGTAACTTCTAAGAAGTAAGTTTTTCTTGCGGTAAGCATAAGGTCTGTTCTGGAAGAAGCTTCCGGGGCAGGCCTGTCGCAGGCGCAAGTCTGTGCGCTGGCAGTTGCGATGCAGGCAAAAGCTCGCCGCACAGGTTTTGCCTGTAAAAAGCCCGAGTTTTCACGTTTTTTTTTGAAGAAAAAATGGACGCCCGTTGCGAGCAAGCAAAAACTCGCCGCGAATGGCGTAGCTGTAAAACAGCCCGAGTTTTTCGTTTTTTTCGAAGAAAAAATGCGAACCCGGCGCCGGCAGAGCCCGATGCATGTTCTAAAAAACGTGCGTCAGTAGAAAAGCCCGAGTTTTTGCGTTTTTTTCGCAGAAAAAATGCGAGCCTGGCATGTTGTCGCATGTTCTAAAAGCGTGCGTTGGTAGAAGACCCGAGTTTTTCGTTTTTTTCGCAGAAAAAATGCGAGCCCTTTGGCGAGCAAGAAAAACTCGCAGCGAAAGGCGAAGCCTTTCGCCTGTTACTTTTTTACCCAAAACTTGTTTACATTTAAAAATACATTTGTTCATTTTATGGAGAAGTCATCATGAATTCCTTTAAAAAGATTTTTACCCTCACAGCAGTTCTTGCCTTTACGCTTGTTTCTTCGCTTTCTGTTTTTGCAAGAAATTTTGACTACATTCAGCAGGGAGAGTATGCCTATTACCTGGATTACCGTGGAGGCAACGCCTTCTACCGCGGCTACCTTGTCTTTCACATGGATGACAACACAACGCAGGTTATTTCTAGGGCGGTGGACTTAAAGTCAAAGAAGAGCATGAACTACGTGTTTGTTCTAAAGGAAGAGCAGGGCGGAATGCCTTCTATTGTAAATGAAAAAGGTGTTCCGGGCGACAGTCCGCTTTTTTCCCAGAACGTCGTTGACTTTTTGAATTTCCATATTATGTATGCCCAGAACGACACAAAGATTGGCTACAACACTTCCTTGAACGATGATTGGCCGGATTACACCCAGGTTTACCACTACAATAAGCTTTTGCCAATGTTCCGCTTCCTTTACATTTCCAACGACAAATATCCTATGGCAGACTACCGCCTTAACAGGGCAGGAGTTCTTTCTGCAAAGGATTACAAGTCTTTCTTTAAGATGCAGCCTGCAGTCTTTAAGCACGGAAAGCAGAAGTCTTCATATTCAATTCCTGATGCAGCAGAACAGACGGTTGAATTTGGCTCTCATTCCGTAATCCTTGACCAGAACTGGAAGGTTTCTTCTGCAAACGGCGGTAAGGTTGCCTCTATGGGCATTGCTTCCGACTTGGATGCACAGTTTTCCGTAAAGCCGCTTTCTGCAAAGGGTGTGGATCTTTCAAGCCAGCTTACAAAGGAAGAAATGCTGCGCACGCTTCTTTTGCGCTCAGCAGATAACGCAGACTTTTCAACCCTTAAGGTTTCCAATGAAGACAACGGACTTGCCCTTAGCATAGAAACTTTTGACGAGTCTTCTAAGGTCTTTAACTTTAGCTACATAAAGCTTTTGGACGACGCTGTTGTTAACCTTACGACTTTTGACTTTGCCTACGAAGCTCAGAAGAAATACTTTAAGAAGATTCTTAATTCTGTAAAATAATTACGAATTGGAAATAAATTTTTAAAGCTCATTTTATGAGAATAATGCAGTAAATCAATTTTGTGCGGAACGGAAGAAAAATTTGGCAGGAAGGCCCTTTGCGCGGGCGAACCAGGCAGCGTAGCTTCAAGCCGCGTAGCGAGTCCTATACCTAATACGCGCAACTGAGGTATTTCTGACACATTTTTCTGGGAGTGGAGCACAAAATTGATTTACTTGTAACAGCATTGAATTTTCTATCGATTTGATGTAATATTCGGTAACTAATTGAATTTACGAGGAGCTAGACAAATGGCACGTACACATTACATTGCAGGTAACTGGAAGATGAACACCAGCAAGGCTGAAGCTGTAAAGCTTGCCCAGGACTTGGTTGCAGCACTTAAGGGTAAGACAAACAAATACATGGTTGGCGTTCCCTTCGTATACCTTGACGCTGTAGGACAGGCTTTGAAGGGAAGCAACATCCTTCTTGGCGCACAGGACTGCGCTGCTACTGCAAACGGAGCACACACAGGCGAAGTTTCTACAGAAATGCTCAAGGACCTTGGTGTTAAGAGCGTAATCCTTGGCCACTCAGAGCGCCGTCACGAAATTGGTGAAAGCGATGAGCTTATCAACAAGAAGGTTCGCCGTGCACTAAACGAAGGCCTTGAAGTTGTTCTTTGCATTGGTGAACTTTTGAGCGACCGCGAGGCAGGCAATGCTGAACAGGTTTGCGCATTCCAGCTTTCTGCTGACCTTGCAGGCGTAACAGAAGAGCAGATGAAGAATGTAACAATCGCATACGAACCAGTATGGGCAATTGGTACAGGAAAGACTGCAACTCCAGAAGACGCACAGGCAATCCACAAGTTTGTACGCAACTACATTGCAAAGCTTTACAACCAGAAGGTTGCAGACGAGACAATCATCCAGTACGGCGGCAGCATGAAGGCTTCTAACGCAAAGGACCTGCTTGCTCAGCCTGATATTGACGGTGGCTTGATTGGCGGTGCTTCTCTTAAGGCAGACACCTTTGAGCCAATCTGCGTTCTGTAATAAGGCGTTTTGAAGCTTCAATACAAAAACGTAAAGAAGTAGCTTGTAATATCGTCTCCGCCCTCGCCGGACAGTTCAAATGAATTTGTGTGGTAGAGGACGGAGCATTTTTTTTGCCCGCCTGAATTTTTCCCGGCTTCTTTGCAGAAGATGTTTGAAAGTGCGTACATTCCCTGCCTGTTGTCGCACACGCAGAAAAACCAGCCATTTGCAGAAGGGGATGCAAAAAACTTACGTGATGAAGTGTCTTTTTTTAGCGTGTCTTCTTTGTTTCCGTGGTGGGAGAAATCTGTTGAAATAAGAAGGAAATTCTTCTTGGATTTTTCTTTTGTAAAATAGGGCGCAAGTGCATCTGTTAAAGCCTGGGCCTGGCTTTGCTTTAGTGGAGGTTCTCCGTTGAGTGCTATAGCGCAGACTTTGGCATTTGGAAAATATTTTGCAAGGTAGGGCATGAGGGTGGAAAAACCGTGCTCTATCCTAAAGGCGTTTTTGTCGTATGCAACGCCAAGGCTTTTGGCAAGTTCCCTTTCTGTTTTTGAATCCGTATGGACAAGGCCGTACTCTTCTGCATTCCAGCTGCATTCGCAAAGGGACCATTCCTGGGTGGAAAGGCCGTAGTGGGACGGGCTTATTATAAAGAAGGTTTCTACCTTTCTTGCTTTTGCAAGGGCCTTGAACCAGCCGTCTATGTATGCTCCCGCAAGCAGGTGGTGGCTTACCGTTCCCGCAAGGGGAAATGCATCTTGGGGAAGGCTTTCTTCCATTTCTATTTCTTTTACGGAAGGTTCTGTTAGCCCTTGGGAAAGCCATGTCTGTATGATAGAAGTGTCCGTGACTGCGGGGACGTTTTTTTGCCGGCTGCAGGAAGTTGTACTTGCAAAAATTAATAGTGCTGCAAAAAAAGAAAAAATATTTTTTTTGTTAGCAAGATGCGGCGTTTCTTTTGCAAGGCAAAATCTACCCCCTCGGAAAGAAATTGCCTCCTTGCAATTTCTTTCCGCGAGTTTTCCGGTGGAAAACTCGGTTATTCTTTTTGCTACGAAGATGACGCACCCTCCATGGTGCTGCTTGTTTACAAATAAAGCCCTGGAAAGCGGGTTAGCATATTGCCCCTGGTCCAGAAGAAAAGGAAAAATCACCATAGCCTAAAAGAGTCGTCGTCTGGCAGTATGCAGTTTTGTTCCCAGAATGGCATTAGGGAAGTTAAGTCTGCATCTTTTTGGTAGACGGTTTTCTTCCACTGCTCGTCGGTAAGGCGGTTGATTGATGGCTGCTTGAATTCGTAGTAGCTGAATCCGTAACCGATTGCAATTCTTTTTCCGCCCTGGCTGTCGTTGAGCGGTATGTAAAGGCGGTATGGAATTCCGACTGCTGTTTCCAGGCACATGCCCAGCTCGGCATTTGTAAAGACGTCTGCTATGCATGCCATCTTGAACATGTCCGGGTCGTCACTGTATGTTCCGTAGGAAGATTTTGTGGTGTGGATAAAGATAAGGTTTGCAAGTGTTCTTGAAACTGTGCCTATCCATTTGTTTTCCTGCTCGGTGATTGGCTTGTCCTGGCATTCCTTTAGCGATATGTCCAGTGCCTTTGAGTAGACTTCCCTTAGCGCGTTAAGAGCGTCTGAAGTTTCGTCGTCCATAAGATGGTGGGTCTTGTAAACGGAGATAAGCTTGTCCACGCTGGCAAGAGAACATTCCCAGAATGGCACGTTTGGCTCAATGTAGTTTATTGGTTCAGGGAATGGCTCTGTTCTGAAGGTTGGCTCTATGTAGTCACCGCCGCCCATTTCTGCAACGGACTGCTTTACATAAAGAATTGTGTCGTGGCGAAGCTCTGCCCAAGTTCCGTGGGCGGAAAGAAGGCTTTTTGTATTCCAAGCGGGCGACTCTGTAAAGTAGAATCCTGCTCCCTGCTCAAACTTTGCCTGTGTCCTTATCTGGTTTAGCACCTGGTTGTAGTAGCTCCTGTTCCAGAATTCAGCACCTGATGATGCAAATTCTTTTTCCAAAGCGTCCAGGACTTTCTTTAGGGCAGGCATATTTTTGTATTCCTCTATTGCAAGAAGCGTGTCTGCCGTGCGGGAACCCAGTGCCTTCATTATGTCCAGTCCCGTAACCCACATTCTTCCGTAAAGCCTTGGCGATGATGCCTGGTCGTGAACGTAGGAGTCGTAGGTGAATCTTTGGCCAAGGAGTTTCCAACCCATCGGTGGTTTTCTGTTTCCCTTTTCGTCTGTTTCCGATGCCGCGTAGAAGAGGGAATTTCCGCTGATTGCCGGTGGACGGAGTTTTTCGTGGCAAAGCTTCATGAATGCAAGAAGGTTCTTTTCCTTTTTTGCCCATGACTTTAGGTCGCTAACGTTCTGCTCTTTCCAAAGCGGAAGCACGTCGTTAAAGCTAAGGTCATCGCTAAAGCCTATAAGGTCCGTGATTGGGGAGAAGACTTCTTCCCATGCTGTAAGAAGGTTGGGGTTCTTGTGCACAGTGTCTATTATGAGCAATGCTGCCGGCATAAGCCTTAGTGAATCTTTTTCCACATCCTTGTCTTGTCCTGACTGGGCAATCAAAAAGTTGATTCTGCCATACCACATCTGGGCGCGGAAGTACTGCTCAAGAATTCCGTTCTTTGTGTAGTGGCCGCGGGGTTTGTACTGGGTAAAGTCTTCCTTTGTTCCCATTATCTCGGAAACCATGCCGCTTGCCGTCATTATCTGGTTTATGTCTTCCCTAACGTCTTGCGGATAGGCTGCGGTGATGCTTTCCCTGTTTTTTTCCTTGTAGCTAACGGTCTGCTCCCAGTCGTCAGCAACAACTTTTTCAGGAACCATTGCAAGAAGTGCCTTGGCAACCTGGAAGTATTTTATTGCCAAAGCCTTTGCCTCTTCCGGAGCACCCTGTGCGGACTCAATTGCCGCTATAAAGTTGTCCGTAAGCAGGGTTAGCCTTGGAAGGAAATATGTTTCTTCTGTATACTGCAAAAGCCTGTCAAAAATAAGGTGCTGGGCGTGGGCCGCAAGGTCTGTCGTAACAAAAATGGTCGGCTTTTTTAGCTCGCTGTTAAGGCTTGAATAGAGGTTTATCATGTCATCTGGATTGGGGTAGTCCATTGGAGCCGTCTGCTGGATTGCAAGCCTGTTTTTTTCCAAGCTGGCCGTAGTTGGGGCAGAAAGCTTTATGTAGCCTGCGTAGGGGTAGAATTCCTTTGGGGCACCGCCAGTCCTGTAGAGCTCCGCAGTAATCTTGTTGTCCTCAAGGTCTGTGTAGAGGCCGAATGTAGAACCGTAAAGGTCTGCTCCAAAAATGTAGCCTTCCTGGTCCTTGTATTCAACAGGGTAGAAGTAGTTGTAGTTGTCCTGGAAAAGAAAGAGCCCCTCGTATTCGGTGTTTGCATTTCTTAGCGGATCTCCCGTAAGCTTTACTATAGAAGCAAAAGGAACTTCTGTGCCACTAATCTCTGCCGGGTTCTTTATGCTGCCACCGCTTTCCGAAATATCAAAGGCATCCCTTGGGTACAGGCGGCACACCTTGCTTGCAACTACCGCAGTCTTTCCTTCTGTAACACCCTGGGACGGAAGGTTTGCAAAAGTCATCTGGTCGGAAAGAAATGCCTTGTGGGCGTTAACTGCACCTGATGCAAGAATTGCATTTGGAGAAATCTCCTCCTCGTGGCCTTCTGCCTGCAAAGCTGAATCCTGCCCTGCACCGGAAGCCGTGTTTTCTGCCTGGGCATTTTTTCCACCCTTCTTTGAACAGCCTGTAAATGTAAGTGCCGTTGCAAATGCAAGCGCAGTAGCGAGAGAGGCTGCAAAGAAAAGCGCAGCTGTAGAGGCCTTTCGCAGCCTGTAAGTCTTTTTCATCTGAAACTCCTGTATTTATAAAAATAGAATTGTTTTTGCCAAATTACAGACTAAATTATAGAACATTTTTGCCTGAATGTCATGTGGTGGATTTTTTTCTTCTTTTGGACGGTGCTTTCTAGGACGGTAGTCCTGATTGCTCTACCATCCGCTGCTCGGCTAGAATCGGCTTTTTGCCATTTTTAATGTTTAACAGTGCCATGGCGAGCTTCCTAAGTCCGGTCCCTGAGGCACTCGAAGGGCCGTGTAAAATCATAGCAAAAAATGGCAAGGAGGCCATTTTTTACGGGCTTTCCAGGGTTCCGCCTCTCGGCTCCATTCGCTTGCGCGAACGGCTGCGCCGCCCTTCCAATCCCGCGTAGGCTGGTGCGGTGCGTCTTTAAACCGCAATTTTTTTAGTTTACAAAATGTAAATTTATTTTTTTTACATATTGATATTTTGTAAACTTGTGCTATAATAAGTTGAAGGTCGAGTTTGCAAAAATAGAAGGAGGCTAGCCATGAAGGATGTATTAAAATATCTTAGGCAGACAGGCGGTTTTACTCAGGCGCAAGTTGCCGCCATGCTGGGTGTCTCAAGGCAGTCTTACAGCAAGTACGAAAAGGGGATTGTAGTTCCGTCAGACCAGCTTGTTGCAAAGCTTGCCAAAATCTATGGCGTTGACGAAGCTTTTATCCGCGCCAATAAGATTCCTTCAGTCAGCCATTCGTGCGTGGAATATAAAATAGAAGATGATGCGGACCTTCCCCTTGTTGCCTCCCCGGAAAAATCCTACGATGCCTATTTTGACGGAACTGCCGTGCGCGTCATAGGCGGTGCAAAGTTCTACCAAGGCCAGCGCTTTAAGCTGCTTCCTGTGGATGATGAAAAAAAAGATGATTCTGATTGGACTGCTTTGCAAGATATATTGTCAAAGCACAAGCCCCTTGTAATGCCTTCTGACAAGGATCCATTTTACAAGGAAATACTAAAAGAAGCTTTTGAGGAAAAATATGGATATACTGATTGATGCAAATATTATTCTGGATGTCTTCTTCCAGCGTTCTTCTTTTTATGAAAAATCCCTGCAAATACTGCAATATTGCGAAAATGGCCGTGTTGAGGGATTCGTTTCCGCCCATTCTGTTACAACTATGTGGTATGTGCTCCGCCATGAGTTTTCCCTTGAAGAGCGCCGGAAAATGTTCAAGCTTGTCTTTTCGTGGTGTCGCATTGCTTCCGTTGGTCAAGGTGAACTTCTTTCCGCACTAGACCGCGGCGACTTCTCCGACTTTGAAGATTGCGTCCAAGACGAATGTGCCTCAAGCATCCATGCCCGCTACATAATCACCCGCAACAAAAAAGACTTTGCCCATAGCAAGATACCCGCCCTGCTGCCTGCGGAGTTTATCCGGCTTATGTAAAAATGTGTAAAATAATATAATAAAAGAATATGAGTTCGTCTGTCATGCTATTCTCCCCGGATGTATGATGATTTGCACGGGGCACCTGTTATGCGTAGGGGGCAGTTCAAAAACAGGCGAGGGAATGTTCGCAGAGCAGCTTCCAGCTGGCTTACCCCACCTTGCGTGGACTTGTGCTTGGGCTAAATCATGGTGCGAGTAATTGACTAAAACCCTTTATTTATATAAAATGGATAAAAATTTTGTTAAATTAATCCGGTTTGTCTAGTGCCGGGATTTGGAGAAAAAAATGGGTGTTGTTGGAACAATCCTGCTTGTTGCATTTGTAATTGTTTGCGTTTTGCTTGTTTTGATGGTTCTTGTTCAGAATGAGGATTCAAACGGCATGGGAAGTCCTTTTGGCGGTCAGTCTGCCGCTTTTGGTTCACATTCTGCCAGCGTTCTTACCAAGACAACTGGTGTTTTTGTTGCGCTGTTTTTAGTACTCGTTTTTTCGCTCGCACTTATTAACAAGGCTCCAAGTGACGGTGGTTCAATGTCTGCCACTGCAAAGGAAGTACAGGGAGCATCCCAGGAGCCGGAAAACAAAGCAGGTTCTTGGCTTGATGATGTTAAGGAAGAGCCAAAGGTGGAAGTAAAGCCTGCTGATGACGGCTCTGCTTCTGCAACTGAAGTTTCTGCGGGAACTGCTGCAGACGGTTCTGCAACAGAATCTTCTGCCCAGTAAAAGGTGGTTTCCATGATCCTGGGTAACGTCTTTTCGCCGAAGGGAATTAATCTTAATCTTCAGAGCAAGGATAAGGACGAGCTTTTTGAAGAAATGATAGAATGTCTTGTCGCTGTCCAGCCGGGAATCGACAGGGCTCAGGTTTTGGCCGCCATTAAGGAACGCGAGTCAAAGATGAGCACGGGCATTATGCACGGCATTGCCATTCCCCACGGAAGGTGTGCCTGCGTGGACGGTATAATCGGTGCTGTTGGCATTAGCCGCCAGGGTGTTGACTACCAGTCTTTGGACGGTGCCCCAGTTCGCCTTGTCTTTATGTTCGTCTGCGGAGAGAATGAGGCGGAAAGCCATTTGGAAGTGCTTAAGGAATTGGCCTCTGTGCTTCAGGAGCCGTCTTTTTCAAAGTCCATGATGGAAAAAACGTCTGCGGAAGATGTTTACCAGATGTTGAAATCTTTTTAACTTATCCTTAGGAGGAATTTGGGCTGGCTTTTTTGCCGTCATCTGGATTCCTGCCCGGGATGCCATGATAGCGGGAACTTCCGGCTAAAATTGGGAGTGCCTTTTTTGCGGGGGAGAAAATGTCTGAAGAAGTTGACATTATAGAACACCTTCTTGAGGTTGAGAGGGAATCGTCCCAGATGATTCTTGATGCAAGACAGGAAGCCGACAAGATTATTGCTGAATCCCGTGCCCGCGCCGAAACTTCTTTTAAAGAACAGTACGATTCAATTCTTAAGGAATTGGAACAAAAGGAAGCTTCTGCCAAGGAAGAGATTTCCAAAAGGCATGAAGAGCAGCTTTCTGAATACAAGCAAAGCCTTGCTTCCGCGGAAAAGGATGAAAAGGCTTTCCGTTCTTTGCTTGACTCACTCCTTTTCGCCTGACAGGCAGGGGGAATGGCAATGGCAATGGACAAATCCAGCGCAGATGCTTATGTCTATGTAAAGGCGAGCGGTATTCTTGCCCGTTCCTTTGTTGGTGCAAAGGCCAGGGAGCTTTTTTCCGTTCGCTCTCTTAAGGAACTTTGGTCTCTTATTTTTAAGAAGGAAGTTCCTGCGGTTCCAGAGACAATGCTTGCTGCCGCCCTGGAGAAAGAGGCAGTTTCTTCTTTTATTAGCTCCTACAAGCGTCTTATCCTAAACTACGAAAAACCGTCTCCTCTTTTGGTTGAGCTTTTGCGTTTTTATGACTACGAAAACCTTAAGCAGTTTGGGGCTGCCCTTTGCACTGGACAAAAAGAGATTCCTTCTTACACAAACATTTCTCCGCTTAACATACTGAATTATTCCAAGTGGCCGGATATTGCCCAGGTAACAAAGAATTCACCGCTTTCCTGGTACGACCATGTTTCAACCGTCCAGAATCAGCAGATGGATGACTACCGCATGGACTGCCAGTACATTACGGAGCTTTGGAAGGCACTGGACCACGTGGATTCTTCCTGCCGCGAAGACATAAGGGCACTTTTTAGGGAAAAGTTCTCCCTGGAAAACATTCTTTGGTCTCTACGCTTGCGCATATATTACAACATGGACAGCGATGAAATCCCCATGCACCTTTCCTATGCGGAAGGCAATGCGGCTAAGAACGACCCGATTGCATCCCCCGCGCTAAAGACCCTGCACTGGGCTACTGACGACTGGGATACGTGGAAGCACTGGCAGTTCTCCGAATTCTTGAATCCGCATGAGGAAGGAACTGTCTGGAACATAGACCCCCGGTGGATAGCTGGAGCATACAAAAACCATTATGTGGAAAAGGCAAGGAAACTCTTCCACCGCTATCCTTTTACGGAGTGTCCTTTGGTCTGCTGGTTCATTATAAAAAGAGACGAGCTGGATGACATCTGCACCGCTTCGGAAAGTCTTAGGATGAATATTCCTTCTTCGGAAGCGATGCGTGCAGCTGGGGTTCAGGAGGTATAAATTGGCAAAAACGACTGCGATGAGGCTCTTGGAGCTGATTGTTTATAGAGAAGATATTAGCAAAGTTCTTTCTTACCTTGGCAACCTGGGGGAATTCCAGTTCCAGCAGGATTTTGACAAGCCATCTTCTGCTTCCGGGGCACCGTCTTCATCCAAGTCGGAGCTTAACCCCGATTCAGATATTTTCTACAAGCTGGAGCAGGCAAGGAGCGTGCTTGGCATACCGGAGCTTGATCATTACACGATTGCGCCTTCCATTCCGACTGAACAGGACGAGAAGGATGCTCTTGAGCTTATAAACAAGGCAGAAAGCATCCACGAGAGGGAAGTGCAGGCCTGTGAGAATGCAAAGCGTGCCGCAGACACCCTTGCAGAGGCAAAGGCCTTTACCAACCTTAAGGTTTCTTATACAGAACTGGAAAACCTTTCCTTCCTTACTATGCGCATAGGAAAGATTGATCCGGAAAATATTCCTTCGCTAAAGGCAATCCTTGGCGTAAGGGCTATGATAGTTCCCCTTGGTGAAGACAAAAGCCGCGTTATGGTTGCATCAAGCAAAAAGGCCCGCTTTATGGTGGACACTGAGCTAAAGAACGCAGGTTTTGTAGAAATCCAGATTCCAAAGGATTTTAAGGGAATCCCCGACGACATGCTGGAATCTTTGCAGGAACAGCAGGCCCAGGCAGAAAAGGTGCTTGAGGAAGTACAGGTTGAACGGAAGAATTTCTCTGAGACCCACAAGGACGCCCTTCTTCGCTGCCTTCAGCTTTATTCCTTTGCTTCCCAGATCCGCGAGACGCAGAACCGCCTTGAGTCAACCGAATACGTTTACCGCATTACCGGCTGGATTCCCGCATATCTTTCCCACGATGTTATGAAGAGCCTTGATGAGCTTACGGAAAGCAGAACCGGCATCCGCGAATTCCTTCCGAGCGAAGTTGCTTCTATTACAAGCGGTCAGGAGCAGGTTCCTGTTCAGCTTAAGCACGGAAAGATTGTAAGTGCCTTTGAGCGCATGATATTCAGCTACGGTGCGCCTCTTTACGGCACTGTAGACCCAACGCCCTTTGTTGCCATTTTCTTTACGCTTTTGTTCGGAATAATGTTCGGTGATGCAGG